>Ga0335083_10001870_pt1 | contig 28504 bp, 21 predicted proteins | sample Lox_Sample_42_FD_206716 | JGI IMG/M metagenome (GOLD analysis project Ga0335083, IMG submission 206716) | Soil microbial communities from Loxahatchee National Wildlife Refuge, Florida, United States - Lox_Sample_4.2 | ecosystem: Environmental > Terrestrial > Soil > Wetlands | place: USA...
TTTTCGCGTAGTTGCCGACGGGAGGCGATGCCGAGTTTGCGGAAGACTTTCTTGCCATTATCGAGAACTGGTGGCGGCAGGGGATGACGGGCGGGGCGAAGGCACACCACGACGGCGTCGTCGCGTTCTCGCAGGCTGACTTCACCGAGGACCTCAAGCAGATCACGGTGCCGGTCCTGGTCATGCACGGCGACGACGACCAGATCGTGCCCTACGCGGACTCCGGGCCGCTGTCCGCGAAGCTCGTGCAGAACGGGACGCTGAAGACGTACCACGGCTTCCCGCACGGCATGCCCACCACCCAGGCGGAGACCATCAACGCCGATTTGCTCGGATTCATCAAGGCCTGACCGGGCTCCCCGACGCCTGCGCCCGGGCCAAGGCCGGCGGGGCGGCCTGGTACCGCGCCTGCCCCAAGCTCGGCATCACCGACCGCCACCAGCTCCGCGACCTCGTCGGATAGCGAGGTGCAGTCGCGCCGCGGATACCACTTCACCGCGGATCAGGGGCAGACTTACGAACATGCCCGCTATGGCTCCGAGCCAGGCCGCCGAATCGCGTGCGTCCATGCCGAACCCGCTGCGCGGCCGGGACGACGAGCTCGCTGCGCTGGAGGGTCACCTGGTCCGGCTGCGGAGCGGGACCGGGACCAGCTGGCTGATCGAAGGCGGCCCCGGACTCGGCAAGACCCGCCTGGTCGACCACGCCTCCTCGGCCGCGCGGAAGGCCGGCTTCGCTGTCGGCTACGGCGTGGCCGAGCCCGGTGATGCGGCCGTGGAGCTCGCCGTGCTGATGGACGCGCTGTTCGGGGGACCCGAGCCGGTGCTCGAGCGGGCCGCGCTGGGGGATTGGCGCGCCTCCCGTGAGCAGCGTTACTGGCTCTTGCAGGACATCCAGACGCTGCTCGAGCAGTCCGCTCTGCGCCGGCCGATCCTGATCTGCCTCGACGACCTGCAGTGGGCCGACGCCGGCACCAGGGCGGCGATCCGTACCCTGCCGGCCCGGCTGGCTTCCCTGCCCGTCGGCTGGGTGCTGGCCTTCCGCCCGGCCGAGGCGGGCAGCGATCTGGAGCGTGCTGCCGCCGAGCTGCTCCGCAACGGAGCCGGCCGGGCCGTTCTTGGACGCCTCGACCGGGCCGCCGTCGCCGAGGTGACGGCGGATATCCTGGGCGCCGCTCCCGACGACTCCCTGCTGACCCTGGCCGAGGGAGCGCAGGGCAACCCGTTCTTTCTGATGGAGCTGCTCTCCGGCCTGCGCGAAGAGCGCCTCGTCAGCCTCGACGCGGGGCGCGTCACGCTGACCGAAGCCCGGCTCCCGCTCCGGGTGCGCGCGGGCATGCGCCGGCGCCTGGCCCGCATGTCGCCTGCCGCCAGGAACGTCGCCGCCGTCGCCGCCTCGATGGGGCGCCGGTTTACCGTGGGCCAGCTCGCCGCGGTCCTCGAGGTGCCCGCCTCGACCCTGCTCGACCCCGTCCAGGAGCTCATCGGCAGCGAGCTGCTGGCCGAGGGCGACCAGAGACTGAGCTTCACCCACGACCTGAACCGGGAGGCGGTGCGGGCCAGCCAGCCCTCCTCGGCCGTGCACGCCCTCGACCGCCAGGTAGCCTCCGCGCTGCTGGCCGCGGGCGCGCTGCCCGTGGAGGTCGCCACCCAGCTCGCCTCCAGCGCCACGCTGGGCGACGAGGTCGCCATCACGACGCTGATGAAGGCCTCTGATGCCCTCGGCAGCAGCGACCCCGGGCAGGCCGCCGACCTTGCCCGCCGGGCCCTCGACCTCACGTCGGAGCAGCACCCGCTGCGCGGCCCCCTGGTCGCCCGGGCCGCCATTCTCCTGAACGCCGCCGCCAGAAGCGAGGAGGCGCAGGCCTTCGCCGACGGTGCGCTGCGGCAGGCGCTGCCGGCCGGGCAGGAGGCCCAGGTCCGCCTCAGCATCGCCAGCTTGTTCTCCATCTCGCCCGAGGTACGCGCCGAATCGTGCCGCCGGGCCCTCGACCTCGCCGGGGTGCCAGCCGACCAGCGCGCCCGCCTGCTCGCCCTGCTGCTGTACAACCTGGTGGTAGCCGGCCGCCGGGACCAGGCCGGCAAGCTCCTCCCGGAGGTGGAGCGGGCCGTCGGGCAGACCCGCGACAGTGCCGCCCGGTTCACCCTGAAGCTAGCTGAATCCCCGCTGCACTACACCGGTGGCCACTTCGAGAAAGCTCTTGCGCTGATCGATGAGGCCCTGCGTCACAGCGCCGATGTCGGCGAGGACCCCCGGCTGTGGCTGGCCCGTGCCTTCCGCGGCGGGATCCTGGCCGCTATGGACCGCTTCGGCGAGGCGCTGGCCGCAGTCACCGACGGTATCCGCGCTGCGCAGCGAGGCCGTCAAGGCCGGGCGGTCCAGGTGCTCGAGGCCAGCCGGGCCCGCCAGCTCCTGCAGCTCGGGAACCTGGCCGACGCCGCCGCTGCCCTCGAAGGACGCTTCAGCCCCGACGACGCCCACCTGGTCCTCAGCGTGACCGACGCCGACGCCGTGGTGGTTCTCGGCCGCATCGCGCTGCACACCGCCGACCATCGGCAAACCCGGCTCACCGCGGCCATCGCCGGTGTCATGCTCACCTCCGGGGTGCCGGGTATCGAGCGGCACGCCGCATGGCTCCTGGCCCTGCAGGCCCAGGCCGACGGCGACTCCGCCGCGGCCCGCCGCTGGCTGACAGCACTGGGCGAGAAGGAGCGACTGTCCCTGTTCCCGCTCCTTCCGCTCGACCCGGCTGACGACCCGCAACTGGTCCGCATCGCCCTGGCCAGCGGCGACCGCGAGCTAGCCGAGTCAGTGACGGCCGCTGCCGAGCGGCGAGCCGAGGCCAACTCCGGGGTACCGGTCTTCGCGGCCAGCGCCGTCCACGCCCGTGGCCTGCTCACCGGCGACCCCGGCCCGCTGGCCCAGGCGGTCGGCATCTTGGAGGCCGGCCAGCGGCGGCTCGCGCTGGCCTCTGCCCTCGAGGACTTGGCCGCGGCTGAGATCCGGGCTGGCCGCGGCGAGCAGGCGATCGCCGCCCTCGACCGCGCCCTGGCCAGCTACGCCGGCTGCGGGGCGCGCTGGGATCTGGCCCGGGTCCGCCGTCGCCTCCGCCAGCTCGGCATCCAGCGCCGCCTGCCCGCCGAACGCCGGCCAGCCTCCGGCTGGGCGGCCCTGACCGAATCGGAGCTCACCGTGGTGCGACTGGTCGCCGACGGCCTGACCAACCGCGAAGTCGCCGAGCGGCTCTACGTTTCCCCGCACACCGTCAACGGGCACCTGCGCCACGCGTTCGAGAAGCTGGGCATCAGCTCCCGGGTCGCCCTGAGCCGTATCGCCGCCCGGCATCCAGGACCGGCCTAGGTCCGGTCACGTGCGGCCCATCCCGGCACTGCCGGCCAGGTAGCCGCCGTTGACCCAGGCGGCGACGATCGCGCCGTACTCCCCGGACGCCTCCTCCCAGGCCAGGTGCCCGGCGTCGAGCACGTCGAGCCGGCTGTTGGGCAGCCGGGCGTGGAGGAACTCGGCGTTGGCGACCGGCACCATCGGGTCCCGCCGCGCGGCGATGATCTGCACCGGGGTGAAGACCTGGGGGAGGAGCCCGGCCAGCAGCGGGAGCTGTTCCGGGTAGCTGCGCACATAGCGGGTCGCCTCCGCGAATCGGTCACCCCGGTTGGACTCGACGTAGTCGGCCACGATGTCGCTGGTCGGCGTGGCCGGGCCGAGGGTGGCCATCAGCCCCTGGACCAGTGCCCGGGGGTCCAGGGACCGGAAGGCGTCGATGTCCTGCGCGTCGATCAGCTCCTTCAGCGTCCCGCCGACTTCCAGCGGGTAGGCGGTGGCCCCGCCACCGACGACCAGGCTGCGGATTCGCCCGGGATGGCGGGCCGCGGCGAACAGCGCGGCCGGTGTGCCGATGTCGGGACAGACCAGATGCGGATCGCGGATGTCCCACTCGTCCAGGATCCGGATCAGGAACTCGCTCATCGCCGCGGGTGACAGCAGGTCGGCCCGCCGTTCGGAGCGGCCGAAGCCCGGCAGGTCGATGGCCACCAGCCGCGCGATGCCGGACAGCCGCGGCCACATCCGGTCGAAGGCGTGCAGGCTCTCGGGCCACGGGCTGGTCAGCGCGATGAGCTGGCTGGCCGGGCCGTCGCTGTCGGCATAGCGGATCGACAGCCCGTCTACGGTGCGGTACCCGACCTTCGGCTCGTTGCTCATGACTGCTCCTTTGATCAAGGGACCGCCGGCGGGGCCCGCAGCCAAGCGTGTCCGGGCCCGGGGCCGCCCGCATGACACGTTCATGTCATCCGCTGACGAGATCTGCCGCGCGAACCGGCCAGCAAAGGAATGACACGAACGTGTCGTGTGAGGAGCCGGCCCGCCCCGTCATCGTCGTCTGGAGATCCCCGAACCCGGGACCGCGGACCCACGAGGAGCCTGCCTGATGCCGATGATCGATGTGTACGCCGCCGCGGGGACCTTCGCCGACGAGCATCAGCTCGCGGTCGACCTGGCCAGCGCGGTGATGAAGGTCGAGCAGGTCCCTGACATCCCGTTGTTCAGGAAGAACACCGCGGCGTTCATCCACCCGCTGCCCGCGCAGTGCCTGGCCAACGTGGACGGCGACAGCACCTACGTCCGGGTCCAGGTACTCACCAACGCCGGCGCCCTGGACCGCGACAAGCAGCTCGCCGTCGTCGCGCAGCTCACCGCCATCGTCGCGGCCGCCGCCGGGGACCCGTCACTGGCCGGCCGCACCTGGGTCCTGCTCACCGAGGCGCCGGACGGCGGCTGGGGGCTGGCCGGCCACGCCAGCACCAACGCCGAGCTCGTCCAGGCCGCGCGCGCCCAGCTCGGCGCCGTGTCGGGCAGGACCGGCGACTGAGACGGCCAGCGGACAGGAAGGCAAGTGACATGTCCACCATTACCACCAGCGACGGCACCAGCCAGGGCAGCCCGGGCACTCCCTACGGGGAACTGCCGAACAAGCTGGCCAGGGCCGCGAACGGCATCGACTACGCCTACCGCGACACCGTCCCATCGACCAGCGGCACGGTGCCGCTGGTCCTGCTCCAGCATTTCCGCGGGAACCTCGACAACTGGGATCCCGCGCTGATCGATGCGCTGGCATCGACCCGGCGGGTCATCACCTTCGACAACACCGGAGTCGGACGGTGGTATCGGTTCTCCCTCTCGACAAGGACTGACCATGAATGTCCCGGTAGCCGGCCCGCACATGATCGTCCTGCCCGGCGGCGGGTACGCCGCGCACGCACCGCACGAAGCCGGGCCGGTTCTCCGCGGGCGGTCACCTGGCCGGGCTGGCCGCCCTCGCGCCCGGCGCCGCGGCCGATGCGACCGTGCAGTTCGCCGTCCTCGGTTACGCCATCACCTCGATGGAAACCGAGACCTACCGTCCGGCCCGGCTCATCCTCCTCGGCGACGACGCCAGCCCGCGGCTGCGCCGGCTGACCTCGCTGGACGCGCTGGTCACGCCCTCGTCGCCCCCGTTCTTCGTCTGGCACACCGCCGAGGACCCCTACGTCCCCCCCGAACACACCTACCGCTTCGCCGCAGCGCTCGCGGCCAGCCGTGTTCCTCACGCCGTGCACGTGTTCGCCCACGGCCCGCACGGCCTCGGCCTGGCCCGGGGCGCTGGCGGGGCCGCGATCTGGACCACACTGGCGCAAGCTTGGATCCGTGAACAGGCGTCACCGCCAGGATGACGCAGGAGCAAGAACCGGAGCCGCAGGCCTAGCTCGCGTGGTCCCGGATCAGTGACCCGGTGCTGCGGGTCCGGTCCCCGCCCCGGTGGCGTGGATGGCGGCGGCGATGTCGGCCAGGTCGTCCTCCTTCAGCTCCAGGGCGGCCGCGGGCAGCCAGCCGTCGACCTGCCGGGGTGACCGGGCCCCCACGATGGCCCCGGTCACGCCGGGGAAGGACAGCGTCCAGGCCACGGCTATCGCGGCGGGCGTCACGCCGTGGCGTCCGGCGACCGGGCGCAGGGCCGCAGCCAGGGCCAGGTTGGCCGGCAGCGCGGGCGCGGTGAAGTCGGGGTGGCCGCGCCGCCAGTCGCCGGGCTCCAGGCGGGCCGCCCGTTCGGCACTGAAGGCCCCGGTGAGCAGGCCCGAGGCCATCGGGCTGTAGACGATCACCCCGGACTCGTGCTCGCGGGCCCACAGCAGCACGTCGTCGGCCGCGTCGCGGTGGATCAGGTTGAACGGCGGCTGGACGGCGTCCACGTTCCCGACGCTGTCGGCCGCCTCGAGCTGGCAGATGTCGTGGTTGGACAATCCGGCCGCGCGGATCTTGCCCTGGCGCTTGAGGTCGGTGAACACCTGCCAGTACTCCTCCACCAGGGTGCCGTCCCCGGCCGGCCAGTGCATCTGGTACAGGTCGATCCGCTCCACCCGCAGGCGGCGGAGCGAGGCCTCGACCTCGGCCCGCAGGCTGGCCGGGCTGCCCACCCGACGGGGCGCGGCCGAGCGGTCGGCCGGGTCCCAGACCAGGCCGCCCTTAGTGAAGACGTAGGGCCGGTCCGCCTCCGGGAAGCCGGCCAGGGCGGCCGCCACCACCTCCTCGGAGTGCCCGAGGCCGTAGACGGCGGCGGTGTCGATCCAGTTGATGCCGGACTCGACGGCGTGCCGGATGGCGGCGACGGAGGCGGCGTCGTCCTGCTCGCCCCAGGCGTAGGCCCAGTCGCCGCCGCCGATGGCCCAGGCGCCGAAGCCGACCCGGGTGAGGTGCATGCCGGTCCGGCCGAGCCGGGTGGTGGGCGCAGAGGTGGTCATGGTCGTTCTCCTTTTGTGGTTGGTCGAGACGGGAGTCGTGATGGGATGGTCAGCTTCCGGCGGCGGCGCCCAGGGCGGCGCTGAGCGCGGCGATGATGGCCCCGCCGACGGTGATCGCCAGGAACGACCGGGCGAAGCTGGTGTGGAAGAACGTGTGGCGCAGCCAGGCCAGGACGAGCAGTTCGGCGGCGACCACGGCGATCGCCGCGCCGACCGCGGCGCCGTAGCCGGGGATGAGGAACGGGAGGGTGTGGAAGATGCCGCCGGCGAAGGTCCCGCCGCCGGTGATCGCGCCGCGCAGCACGGGGCGGCCGCGCCCGGTGAGGTCGCCGGTGTCGGACAGGCCCTCGGAGAAGGCCATGCTCACGCCCGCACCGAGGGCGGTCGCCAGGCCGGTGAAGAACGCGGTCAGCGGGCGGTGGGTGGCCAGCACCACGGCGAAGATGGGCGCCAGGGTCGACAGTGACCCGTCCATCAGGCCGCTGAGCGCGGGCTGGACGCGCGTGAGCAGGAATGACTGTCCCTCGACGGAATCCGTCGACGGAATCCTGGCGGGCGCGGTGGTGGCGGTGGTGACGCTCATGGCGTGGTCCTTTCGTGCGGAATGGAAGTCCTTCCCACGCCGGCCAGGGCGGCCAGGCACAGGACGGCGAGCAGGACGGACAAGGCGAGCACGGCCGGGAAGTCCCCGATGGACCCGGCGGCGATCCCGACGCCGACCACCGGGACTATGAGGCCGGCGTAGCAGGCCACGAAGTAGGTGGAGACGATCTGGCCGCGCCGCCCGGGCGGGGCCAGCCGGCTGGCCGTGGCCAGGCTGCCGAGGAAGATGCTGCCCACCGCGATCCCCGCGACGACCGTCCCGGCCAGGAACAGGGCCAGCGCGGCCTGGGCGAGCGCGGCGACGATCAGGGCCAGCGCGGGCAGCAGCAGGCCCAGGCCGGCCACCATTACCCGGCGGCTGGGGAAGCGGGCGAGCAGGAGCTGGATGGCGGTTCCCGCCGCGAAGAGCAGGAACACCACGGCACCCTGGACGGCGTGGTTGTCCTCGTGCAGCACGCCCCCGAGGAAAGAAGGCGCCAGCGCGGCGAACAGCCCGAGCAGGGAGAAGGCGGCGAACGCGGCTACCGCCGCGGCGGTGAACTCGCCCCGGCTCCGCTCGGGGACGCCCAGGCCGGCCAGGCGCAACGCGGGCCGCTGCCGCGGGCTGACCGTTTCCGGGATGAACAGCAGGCACAGGGCCGCCGCCGCGAGCACCGCCAGGTACACCTCGAACACCAGCGTGGTGGGATGGGGCGCGTACTGGCTGAACAGGCCGGCGATGAGCGGGCCCAGGCCCAGGCCGCCCATGTTCGCGGCGGTGGCCACCAGCGCTGCCCGGCGGCCGGCCGCGGCCGGGACCAGTTCGGTGAGCGCCGCGGTCGCCGTGCCGGTCATCAGGCCAGCCGACAGCCCGGACATGATCCGGGCGGCCAGGAGGGCGCCCAGGTCGGGGGCCAGGACGAACGCGGTCGTGCTGAGTGCGCTGAGACCGAGGGCCACGGCCAGCACGGGCTTGCGCCCGGCCTGGTCCGAGGACCGCCCGGCCAGCAGCAGGGCGGCCAGCACCCCGGCGGCGTAGACGGCGAAGGTCACCGTCACCATGGCCGCGGAGAAATGCCACCGCGCCTGGTAGATGACGTACAGCGGGGTCGGCAGGGTGGTGCCGAGCATGGTGACGGTGAACACCAGGGCCAGCAGCCAGAACGCGACCCGGCGGGGACCGCCCGCTCGGCCGCGCTCGACGGCCGGCCCGGTGACCCGCCGTTCTCGGCGGGATTCGACGACGGTGAGGTTCATCTGAGGTCCAGCTTTCATTCGTCTGCGCTGATCGTCAGCAAGCCTCACTCCCGGCCGGGTGACCGGGCGTCACCCAGCCGGGTGATCTGGCCCCCCGTCACCGGCGGGCGGCAAGATCCGCGGTCCTCACCGCGGAGGGCGTAGTGTTAGCGGCGGGCCTGTCAAGGAGGGCGTCGTGGGGCCTGCCGACCGGTCCGGTAGCGCCAGCGCTCCGGCCGCTCCCGCCGTCAGGGACGGAACCGTTTCCCGCCCGGGGCTTTTCGCGCTGCTCGACGGGGCGGGACGCGTGACCGAGGTGTCGGCGCCGGCCGGAAGCGGGAAGACGCTCCTGCTGGCTTCCTGGATCGCCCGGGCTGACCTGGCCGGGCTCGCCGCGTGGGTGCCGGTGCAGGGTGAGGAGCGCGACCCGCAGCGGTTCTGGCTTTCCGTCCTCGGCGCGCTGCGGGAAACGGCCGCCGGGTCGGAACTGGTCCGGCCCCTGATGGCCGCACCCGATCTGGACGGCTGGGCCATCGTCGAGCGGCTGCTGGCCGATCTCGCCTCGCTGGCGGGCCGGGTCTGGCTGGTGATCGACGACTTGCACGAGCTGCGCTCGGCCGAGGCGGTGCGCCAGCTGGAGCTGCTGGTGATGCGCGCTCCCGCCGGGCTGAGGTTCGTTCTCGCCACGCGCCGCGATCTGCGGCTGGGCCTGCACCGGCTGCGGCTGGCGGGGGAACTCACCGAGATCCGCGCGGCCGACCTGCGCTTTACCCGCCAGGAGGCACGGGTGCTGTTCGAAACGGCCGGGATAGAGCTGTCCGGCCCCGCTCTCGAGCTGCTGTACGAGCGCACCGAGGGCTGGGCGGCCGGGCTGCGGCTGGCGGCGCTGTCGCTGGCCGGGCATCAGGACCCCGACCGGTTCGCGGCCGAGTTCTCCGGCAGCGAGCGGACGGTGGCGGAGTACCTGCTGGCCGAGGTGCTCGACCGGCAGCCACAGGAAGCCAGGCGGCTGCTGCTGCGGACCTCGGTGCTCGACCGGGTGAACGGCGAACTGGCCGACTTGCTCACCGGGGACCCGGGCGGGGAGCGGCTCTTGCAGCAGCTCGCGCAGGCCAACGCGTTCGTGGCCGCGCTGGATGCGCGGCGATCCTGGTTCCGCTACCACCGGCTGTTCGCCGACCTGCTCCAGCTGGAGCTGCGCGGCAGCGCACCGGCCGAACTGCCCGCGCTGCACGCCGCCGCGGCCGGCTGGTATGCGGAGCACGGCTACCCGGTCGAGGCGATCAGGCACGCGCAGGAGGCGGAGGACTGGGGCCTGGCCGCCCGGGTGCTCTCGGACCACTGGGTTGGCCTCGGGCTCAGCGGACTCGGCGCCACCGCGCACGAGCTGCTGGCCCGGTTCCCGGCGGGCGTGATCGCGGGTGACGCGGAGCTGGCCGCCCGGATGGCCGGGGATCAGCTGGCGCGCGGATCGCTGGATGAGGCCGGGCGTTACCTGGCCCTCGCCACCCGGGAATTCGAATCGCTACCCGCGGACCGGCGCGGCCGCGCGCAGGTCGTCCTCGCCGTCGGGCGCCTGCGGCTGGCCCGTAAGCGCGGCGACGTGCCGGCGGTAGCCGAGCAGGCGCAGCGGCTGCAGGTCCCGGCCGGGGACGCCGACCCGGCGCGGCCCCGGCTGGGCGAGGACCTGCGGGCACTGGCGCTGGTCAACGTCGGCATCGCCGAGGTGTGGACCGGGCGGTTCGAAGACGCGGACAGGCACCTCGAGCAGGGCATCGCCCTGGCGCGCCGGATCGGGCGGCCCTTTCTGGAGCTCACCGGCCTGGCGCACTGGGCCCAGCTGGTGAGCTGGTGGTCGTTCCCGCTGGGGGCGGAGCGGGGCAGGCAGGCGATCGAGCTGGCCGGCCGGCACGGCTGGACCGATGAGCCGATCGCCGGGGTCGCCTATCTGGCGCTCGGCATGGCGATGGTGGCCCAGGGACGGCTCGAGGAGGGGGAACAGGCCCTCGGGCAGGCCGAGCGCACCTTCCGGGCCGAAGCCGAGCCGGCGGCCGGGATGAGGCTCCACTACGCTCGCGGGCTGCTTGAGTTCCTGAACGGCCGTTACGACGCCGCGCTGGGCTCCTTCCTGACGGCCGAGCGGCTGGCCGGGCTGCTCGTTACCCAGCACACGCTCGCCGTCCGGCTGCGGTCGCACCTGCTGCAGACGCTGGTGCGGACCGGTGAAACCCGGCGTGCCGAACAGGCCCTGGCCGAGATGGACGGCCCTGAGCGTGACAGCGGCGAAATGCGCAACGCCATCGCGGTGCTCCGCCTCGCCCAGGACGATCCGGAGGCCGCTACGCAGGCGCTCGCCCCCGTGCTCGATGGCTCCGTGCCCCTTATCCACGCCCACCTGTGGATAGTTCAGGCGTTCCTGCTCGAAGCGATCGGCCGCGACGCGCTCGGCGACGGGGCCGCCGCCAGGCGCGCCCTCGAGCACGCCCTCGACCTCGCCAAGCCGGAAGGCCTGCTGTTCCCGTTCCTGTTCGACCCCGCGCCGGGCCTGCTGGAACGCCATCGCCGTCCCGGCACCGCGCACGGCACCCTGATCTCCGAGATCCTGAACGTACTGACGGGACGGAAGCCCGCCGACCCGCCCGGCGGATCACGGCGCCTGCGTGAACCGCTCAGCCACAGCGAGATGCGGGTCCTGCGCTACCTGCCCACCAAGCTGTCGGCGCCGGAGATCGCGGGCGAGCTGTACCTGTCGGTGAACACCGTCAAGACCCACCTGCGGCACCTGTACGACAAGCTCGGCGTGCACCGCCGCCACGAAGCCGTCGAGCAGGCCCGCGCCTTCGGCCTGCTGGCACCTTCCCCGCGCGGGCGCTGAATCACCCGGCGGGGTGACGCCGGCTCACCCCGGCGGACGTGAGGCTGAGTGCTGTCCGCTCAGCAAGGAAGGAACGACATGACCACCACCCCTCCCACCGCACCAGCCATCGCGTTCCTCGGCACCGGGCGCATGGGCGCCCCGATGGCCGCCAACCTGGCCCGCGCCCGCTTCACCGTCCGGGTCTGGAACCGCACCGCCAGCCGCGCCGCGCCCCTCGCCCACGACGGCGCGGCCATCACCGCCAGCCCGGCGGAAGCCGCCGGGAGAGCCGGGATCGTCATCACCATGCTGTCCGACGGGCCCGCCACCGAGCAGGCCGCCACCGGCCTGGACGGGTTCCTGGCCGACGCGGCCGGACTGATCTGGGTGCAGATGGGCACCATCGGCATGACCTGGACGGCCCGGCTGGCCAGCACCGCGGCCCGGCACGGGGTGACCTTCGTCGATGCCCCGGTCTCCGGCAGCCAGGGGCCGGCCGAGGCGGGGCAGCTGACCATCTTGGCCAGCGGCCCCGATCAGGTCCGGGACATCCTGGCCCCGGTGTTCGGCGCCCTCGGCCGCGCCACCGTCTGGCTGGGCCAGGCCGGCCAGGGCACCCGGGCCAAGCTGGTGCTCAACAGCTGGCTTGTCGACCTCACCGAAGCCACCGCGGAAACCCTCGCCTTCGCCCGCCAGCTCGGCCTGGACCCCGCCGCGATCGCGGACCTGCTGCAGTCGACACCGCTCGGCTCGCCGTACGCGGCCCAGAAGGCCAGCCTCATGCTGGCCGGCGACTTCACCCCCGCGTTCGCGCTCAAGCATGCGCTCAAGGACGCGGAACTCGCGGCGGTGGCGGCCCAGGCCAGCGGGGCCGAGCTCACCCTCACCCGGGCGCTGCTGCCGCGCTGGCGTCGCGCCGCCGCTGACGGGCATGCCGAGGAGGACCTGGCCGCCATCTACACCACAGCGTGATATCCGGATCTCGGGGAGCCGGCGCCCGGCCACCTGACCTAAGGCCTGGGCAGCGGCTCGGGGCGGGGCATACGTTACTGGGATGTGGTCTATCGACCGGCCGCCGCAGTGGGTGGGCCGCGAGCAAGAACTCGTGACCCTCCGGGCCGGCGCCGAGGCCCTCAGGCGCGGTGAGGGAGCGGTGGTCTGGGTCGAGGGCGAACCCGGCATCGGCAAATCGGCCATGGTCGCCGAGGCGCTGGCGGCGGGCAGCGACCCGGGATGGGACATCGGATGGGGGATCGCGGGCAAGCTCACCGAGCGGCTGCCGCTGCGCGTGATGCTGGACTGCCTGCAGGTACGGCCGGGTTCGCCTGACCCGCGGCGCGCGCACGCCGCCGGCCTGCTCCGCCGCCTCCGGCCCGGGCTGTTCGCGGGCGGCGATGCGTCGGCGGCCGGCATCGAGGTGCTGGCGGGCCTGGTGGACGAGCTCTGCGCGGCCGCCCCCACCGTGATCGTCCTTGACGACCTGCAGTGGGCCGACAACGCCTCGCTGATCGTCTGGCACCAGCTCGCCGCCTCCATCGGCCAGTTGCGGCTGCTGCTGATCGGGACCTGCCGCCCGACTCCGCGCCGGCCGGAGGTGCAGGAGCTCCGCGCGGCGGTCATCCGCCATAGCGGTGCGGTGGTCACGCTGGGCCCGCTGCCCGAGACCGACGTCACTGCCCTGGTGACGGCGATGCTCGGGTCACCGCCCGGGGACGCGCTGCGACGGCTGACGGCCCAGGCCGCCGGCAATCCGCTGTACGTGCGCGAGCTGGTCGACGCCATGGTGCGCGAGCAGGCACTGGACATCGGCCCCGCCGCCGCCGAGGTGTCGGCCGCCAGGGAACGGCTGCCGGCGTCGCTGGCCGCGGTGCTGACCGACCGGCTCAGCTCCGTGTCGGCCGGCACGGCGCCGCTGCTGCGGACGGCCGCGCTCCTCGGCGAGCGGTTCGCGGTCACCGACCTGGCGGTGGTGCTGCGCAGGCCAGCGTCGGAACTGGCTGCCGGCATCGAGGAGGCGATGGCCGCGGGCATCCTGACCGGCCGCGACCCGGACCTGGGGTTCCGTCATCGGCTGATCAAGCAGGCGCTGTACGAGAGCATGCCGGCCGCGCTGCGCACGGCGCTGCACGCCGAGGCGGCCCGGGAGCTCGCGGCCTCCGGCGCGGACGTGCTGAGCGTCGCGCAGCAGCTTGCCGCCGCGAACAAGCCGGGCGAGGCCTGGATCCGGACGTGGCTCATCGAGTCCGGGCCCGCGCTGGCCATCCGGGCCCCGCAGGTCGGGGCCGAGATACTCCGGCGCGAGCTGGACGCCGCGCCCAGTGGCGACGAAGCCAGGGACGGGCTCATGGCCAGCCTGGCTTGGGTCCTGCTCGCCGCCGGGTCCTATCAGGACGCGGCCGCCCAGGCCAGCCGGGCACTGACGGTGGTGACCGACCCGGTGCGGCGGGCCGAGACGTACTGGGTGCTGACCCGGGCCCAGGTCAGCGCGGGCCGCAACGATGACGCGATCGCGACCATGCGGCAGGCCCTGGCCTCGGCCGGGCTGCCCGGCGAGTGGCGGGCCCGGATGCTGGCCCTGCTGGCGATGCTGCAGCGGGCCGCGACCGGCGACCTGGACGCGGCCGACGCGACGGCGATTCAGGCCCTGACCGCCGCCGAGCAGGCGGGCGACGCGTTCGCGACGGCGCACGCCCTGGCCGATCTGTGGCTGACCCGTTCCATCCGGCGCGATCATGCGGCCGCGCTTGAGGCCATCGACCGGGCGCTGCGGGTGCTCGGCGACGATACCGGTTACGCGGACCTGCGCTCGTTCGCCCTCGACGACCGCATCTTCACGTTGCAGAACCTCGACCGCTGGCCGCAGGCCGAGCTGACGCTGCGGCGTGCCCGCGAGGCGTCACAGCGTAGCGGGAACCCCGATCGCGCGACCTGGGTCACCGCGGCGGTGCTGCGGTACTGGCTCGGCGAGTGGGATGACGCACTGGCCGAGCTCGGCCCGGATGACACCGACGCTCCCGGGCTGACCTATTCCTTCCTGCGCGAGCGCTGGTCCGCGCTGCTGCTGCACGGCGTGTCCGCGCTCATCGCCGGCCGCCGGGACGAGCGCACGGTCGCCGACCAGCATCTTCGCCAGGGTCTTGAGCTGCCTATCCAGACGGTCCCCGACCGTGAGAACCAGGACTTCCTGGTCGCCGCGCACGCGCTCGCGCTGGAACAGAGCGGAGAGACGCACCAGGCCATGCTGAGGCTGGCCGCGATACTGCCGCGGCGGGACGGCGAGATGACCCTGATCCACCAATGGCTGCCGGACCTGGTCCGGCTCGCTCTCGCCGCGGGCGATCGGGAGCTGGCGCAGGCCGCGACGCGGGCCTGCCGGGCGGAGGCCGCGGCGGAGACTCAGCCGGCCCGGGCGACCGTGGCCAGCCTGCGCTGTCACGGCCTCCTGGCATCGGATCCGGGCCCGCTCAGGGAAGCCGTCGCGCACTACCGGGCGATCGGGCCGGCGGTGGAACTGCCCGCGGCACTCGAGGACCTGGCCGTCGTGCAGGCCGGGAGCGGCCGGGAGCAGGACGCCAGGGCCGCCCTTAACGAGGCGGTCAGGCTGTATGAGGGCCTGCAGGCGCGCTGGGACATCCGGCGGGCCGAAGGGCGGCTCCGTCCCCACGGCATCAGGGCCGGCCTGCGCGGCCAGCGCGGACGGCGGCCCGCTTTCGGCTGGGAGGCGCTCACCCCGACCGAGCACAAGATCGCCGTCATGGTGGCCGGGGGCGATTCGACGTCGGACATCGCCAGGAGCATGTCCTTGTCCCGGCGGACCGTCCAGACCTATATCTCGCACATCCTGGCCAAGCTCGGCGCGAAAGGCCGGGTGGACATCGTGCGCGAGGCGCTGCGCCAGGGTGTCTCGCCCTAGGCGGCATGCCTGCTTCCGGCGAGGCGCGTCACCGCCGCGCGAACTATCGTCAAATGACGATTGCCCGCCGGCCGCCCGGCGGGTTCCCTGGACCTATGTCCAGAGTCGGTCATGTCCAGCCGCTATCGAGCAACGGCGTAGCACCTCAGCCCCTGATCGCCCGCGCCGATCTCGTGGCCTGCCTCGACGGCATGATGGCACGGAAGGTGACGATCATCTCGGCACCGGCCGGCAGCGGGAAGACGTCGCTGCTGCGGGCCTGGGCCGGCCGGCCGGACCAGGCGGCCCGGCTCGCCGTCGTCCAGGTGCGCCGCGACCAGCACGACGCCCAGCCCTTCTGGCTTGACCTGCTCAACGCCGTCCGTCAGGCCTCCGGCACCACCGAGGACGAACCGCCGGCCGCGACGCCCGACTTCAACGGGCGGGTGATGGTCGACCGGGTGCTGGCCGAGCTCGGCCGCCACCGTGGCCGCGTCGTCCTCGTGGTCGACGATGCCCACGAGCTGGCCTCGACGGAGGCCCTCGCTCAGCTCACGCGCCTGCTCGCGAACCTCCCGCCGCAGGCGCACGCCGTCGTGTCCACCCGGCGCGATCTGTGGCTGGGCCTGCATCGGCTGCGCCTGGCCGACGAACTGGCCGAGATCCGCGCAGCGGACCTGCGGTTCAGCCAGCGCGAGACCCGCGAGCTGCTCGAAGCCTCGGGTGTCACGCTGTCCGAGGCCGGAGTCGCGCTGCTGCACCAGCACACCGAGGGCTGGGCCGCGGGCCTGCGGCTGGCGGCGCTGTCCCTGGCCGGTCACCCTGACCCGGAGCGGTTCGTGGCGGAGTTCTCCGGCACCGACCGGACGGTCGCGGACTACCTGCTCGCCGAGATGCTGGACCGCCAGCCCGCCGAGGTGCGCGATCTGCTCCTGCGCACCGCGCTGCTTGACCGGGTTAACGGTGAGCTGGCCGACCTGCTGACCGGGCGCCCGGGCTCGGAGCGGATCCTGCTGGAACTCGAGGACGCGAACGCGTTCGTGGTCTCGCTCGACCCCGGGCGGACCTGGTTCCGTTTCCACCACCTGTTCGGCGACCTGCTCCGGCTTGAGCTGCGCCGGACGCTGCCCGAGGAACTGCCGACGCTGCACCGGCGGGCGGCCGCGTGGTTCGCTCAGCATAGTCACGTAATCGAGGCCATCAGGCACACCCAGGCGGCGGGCGACTGGCCGGACGCGGCCCGGCTGCTGGCCGACCATTCGTTCGGCCTCACGCTCGACGGGCAGGCACGGACCATTCAGGTGCTGCTGCGGGCCTTCCCGCCGGGCGCCGCCGCCGACCCCGAGCTGGCCTTGGTCCGTGCTACCAGCGAGCTGGCCCAGGGACACCTGGACGAGACGGCCGCGCACCTGGCGGTCGCCGAGACCTACGCCGAGACGATGCCGCCAGACCGCCGGCGCCGCCGCGAGATAGCGATCACATCGCTGCAGCTGGGGCTGGCACGGCGGCGCTGTCACCTGGATGGCGTCATCGAGCAGGCCGGGTTCCTCGACGCGCCGGTGACCGGGCTGTCCGACGAGGACATCGCGCTGGGCAGTGATCTGCGCGCCGTCGCGCTGATGAACCTGGGAACCGTGGAGGCATGGTCCCTGGCGCTTCCTGAGGCCGAACGTCACCTGCGCGAGGGCGCCGCCCTGGCCCAGCAGATCGGTCGCCCCTATCTCGAGGTGGGCTGCCTGTCGGAGCTCGGGTTCGCGTCGAAGGTCGAGCCTTTCGCGATAACCCAGCGGCGCTGCCGGGAGGCGATAGCGCTCGCCCGGCGCCACGGCTGGGGGACGGAGCCGGTGATCGTGCCCGCCCTGCTGACGCTGGCCGCCTCGATGATCTACACCGGCGACTTCGACGAAGGCGAGCGCTGGCTGCGGCTCGCCGCACCGGCCCTGGAGGCAGACGCCGGGCCGCGCATCAGGCTGCTCGCGCACATCGTCAGCGGCATGCTGCAGTCCGGCCGCGGCCGCCTCCAGGAGGCGGCCGGGGAGTTCGGCGCGGCCGAGCGCCTGCGGTCTCAGCTGACCAGATCGCACGCCCAGGCGAACCAGGTGACTGGCTGGCTGATTGCGACCCAGGCCCGGCTCGGCATGACCGGCGAGGCCCGCGCCGCGCTGGCGGTGCTGCCTGACGAAGAGGCCAGCTCCGGTGAGGTCCGTAATGCCAGCGCGGTGATCTGCTTGGTCGGCGGTGATCCGGCCGGAGCCCTCGGCGCCTTGCGCGATGTTCTGAACGGGTCGGCGCCGGTCGTCGGGTACGTCACGCTCGTGGAGACCCAGTTGCTGGCCGGGCTGGCCCACCGCGCGCTTGGCGACCAGTGCAAAGCGAACCAAGCGACCGAACGGGCACTGGCTCTCGCCGAGGCTGACCGGCTCGTGCTGCCGTTCGCGATGACCGGTGCCCGGGAGCTGCTCGAGGCCTTGCCGCGGCACCAGACAGCGCACGCCGCCCTGCTCGCCGACATCCTCGATCTCCTGCCCGGCTCATCCGCTCCGGTAGCAGGCCGGCGCCCGCCGATGCAGGCGGAGGAGCTCAGCCCGGGCGAGCTGCGGGTGCTGCGGTTCCTCCCGACCAACCTGTCCCGGCCCGAGATCGCATCCGAGCTGTCGGTGTCGGTGAACACCGTCGGCACGCACATCCGCAGCATCTACGCCAAGCTCGGGGCCGAGGACCGCTCCGCGGCGGTTCACCGGGCCCGCGAGCTACGGCTCCTGTCAGCCATCCGCAGGTGAGCGCGGACCCTCCGCACCAGGTACCTGGCCGACGCTCGCGATCAGCGGCGGCGCATCGAACGCGCAATACAGGCATTCCCCGGCTGACCGGGAGACCTCGCGGGGGTTGGTTATCGTGACCGCGGCGAGCAGGCCGCCCGCGGCGCACAGCCCGCCCGAGATGAACACCGCGGTCCTGAATCCGGCCGCCAGCGCGTCCGGGTGCAGGTAAACCGCGTCGGTGATGCCCGCCAGGGCCGGCAGCACCGCGACCGCCAGCAGGCCGCCGAACCGGGCCAGGTCGTTGTTGACCGCCGAGGCGATGCCCGCGTGCCGCGCGGGCGCCGAGCTCATCGCGGTCGACGTGAGCGGCGCGACCGTGACCGCCATCCCGAGCCCGAAGACGACCACCGCCGGCAGCACGTGGGTCAGGTAGCCAGGACCTGACGTGCTGAACGTGAGCATGGCCAGGCCGGCCCCGGCTACGCATGGGCCGGCGCTGAGCTGCAGGCGCGGCCCGATCCGGCTGGCCAGCTGCCCGGAGCGGGCCGACAGCGCCAGCATGATGACGGTCAGCGGCACCAGCGCGAGGCCGGAGGCGAGCGGCGAGTAGCCCGACACGACCTGCAGGACCAGCGGGAACAGGAAGGTCGCCCCGGTCAGCGCCGCGTACACGATGAACGTCACGGCGCTGGCCGCCGCGAACTGCCGCTCGGCGAAGATCGACAGCGGCAGCATCGGCGCGGCCGCCCGGTGCTCACGGATCAGGAAGGCGGCCAGCCCCGCCGCGCCCAGCAACGCCATCGCCAGCACGGCCGGCGACGTCCAGCCGAGCGCGGGTGCCTCGATGAACGCGAACGTCGTCCCGGTCAGGAACACCACCGCGGCCAGCGCACCCGCATAATCGAGCTGGCCGGTCGCATCCGGATCCCGCGACTCCGGGACGTGCCGTGCGCCCAGCGCGACGACCACGGCCGCGATCGGGACGTTGATGAAGAAGATCCACCGCCAGGACGCCGCCGAGATCAGGTAGCCGCCGATCAGCGGCCCGGCCGCGATGGCGACACCGCCGAGGCCCGACCAGGCCCCGATGGCCCGGGCCCGGTCGGCAGGCGCGAACGACGCCTCCAGGATCGCCAGGCTTCCCGGCGTGAGCAGCGCCGCGCCCGCGCCCTGGAGCACCCTGGTGATGATCAGGGCCACCGCGCCCGGGGCGAGCCCGCACGCCGCCGACGCCAGCGCGAACCACACGATGCCGATCAGGTAGACCTTCCGCCTGCCGAACCGGTCGCCGAGCGAACCGCCGATCAGCAAGAACGCGGCCAGCGTCAGGATGTAGCTGGTCATCACCCACTGCAGGGCCGCCATGCCGGTGCGGAAATCACGCCCGATGACCGGCAAGGCGATGTTGACGACGGTGGCGTCGAGTGCCGCGATCCCCGATCCCAGGACGGTGATCGCCAGCACCCACCGCCCCGGTGCCGACGAGTAGGACAGGGCCGGAACCTCCGCTGCGGCCGTCACGGTGAGCGGCCGTCATCTGGTGACTCGCGGTCCGGTTCGAGCAGGCGGACCTCGAGCAAGTCCAGGCCGAGCGCGTCGATCTCGGCCAGCACCCCGTACAGCGCCGACCGGTCGAGCAGCCCGGTGAGCACGGTTTCCGCACCGTGCCACCGCGGCACCAGGGCCGGGAACGCGGTCAGCATGATGGCGCCGAGGTGCCCGTTGATCCGGATCGCGTACAGGGCAGGAGCCGGGTCCATGCCGCCATAGTGAGCGGCCGGCAGGTGAGTCGGCATCACCGGATCCCGGTGATGCCGGCTCACCTGGCCTGCGGCAAGCCTGGACTCCACTGGCCGCATAGCCGCATCACCCATAGCCGGAAGGAGAGACAAGATGAGCGGACGCATAGCGATCGTGGTCGGCGCGGGCGGAGAGGTCGGCCGGGCTACCGCGCAGAACCTGGCCGGCGTCGGCTACAGCGTCACCGGGGTCGACCGCAACGAGCAAGGGCTGAAGGAACTGCCCGACGGCATCCGCCGTGAGGTGGGCGACGCCACCGATCCGGCTGCCGCCCGGAGCCTGATCGACCGGATCGCCGCCGACGCCGGCCCGCCTGAGGTCCTGGTGAATACCATCGGCACGTTCCGCCTGGGCGAGGCGGTCGCCGTGACCCCTGCGGACCTGACGATGCTGATGGACGTCAACCTGGGGGCGGCCCTGTGGCTGAGCCAGGCCGTGGAGCCGTACATGCGCCAGCTCGGCAAGGGATCCATCGTGCACGTGTCGGCCCGCCCGGCGGCCGAACCGACCGCCGGCATGGCGGCCTACAGCCTCAGCAAGGCGGCTCTCAGCCACCTCGTCCGCGTTCTCGACCTGGAACTGCGTCAGCGGCGCGATCGTCCCGGCCTACGGCGCCTGACCCACTGTCTCCTCGAAAGGAAACCATGGCATCCACCAATCGCCGTTCGTTCCTCGCCCGCAGCGCGGCCCTCGCGGCCATCCCCGCGGTCGCGACGCTGGCCGGCGGCCCCGCCGTCAACGCCCAGGGCTTCTACGTGGGGCAGGTGGAGAAGAACCTCTACTGGGTCACCGACGCCACCTACCACGCCTCCGCGCCCGTCATCAAGAAGTACCTCGGGGTCCTGGCCGCCGCCGACGTCTACACGGCCAGCACGGCCTTCGTGATCCTCGAATCGATCCGCCTCGACCTCGGCGTGGGCTCGCAGGTCCACGCCTAATTCAAAGGGAGATATTGTGACCTCATCAGCTGCTGACTACGCGCCGATTCCCCGGTCCGCGTTCGGCCCGGCCCTGAACGATCAGGGCTACTTCGTCGGGCGGGTCGAGCGGAACCTGTACTACGTCACCGACGGCGTCTACCAGGCGGCGTTCCTGACCACCGCCGACGGCGTGATCATGTTCGACGCGCCGCCGTCCATCGGGGGCAACCTGCAGCGGGCCGTGGACGAGATCGCCGCCGCCAACGGCGTCAGCAACACGGTGACGCACCTGGTCTACTCCCACCACCACGCCGACCACGGCTCCGCGTCCTCGCTGTTCGGCACGGACGTGGTCCGCATCGGGCACGAGGACACCCGCCGGCTGCTGCAGCGCGACGGCGACCCGTCCCGGCCGCTGCCCGAGGTGACCTTCGCCGACCGCTATACCCTGCAAGTCGGCGGTGAGCGGGTCGAGCTGGCCTGGCACGGCCCGAACCACACGCCGGACAACATCTACATCCACTTCCCCGACCACGACGCCCTGATGTTCATCGACGTGGTCAACGCCGGCTGGGTACCCATCTACAACCTCAACCTGTCCGAGGACGTCATCGGGTACATGGGCGCCCCGGCCATCGCGCTCGACTACCCGTGGACCCACCTCATCAGCGGGCACCTGGGCCGGCTGGCTACCCGGGACGACGTCGCGGTGCACCAGCAGTACATCGCCGACATCGAGGCCAGCTCGCGGGACGCCCTGGCCTCGGTCGACCCGGTGCCGTACTACGTAGCAGGCGGGGCGAACTTCTGGGCCGGCGTCAAGGGACACCTCGACGCCGTCACCGAGCGCGCGGCTGCGCCCGTCATCGCCAAGTACACCGGCGTGCTGGCCGCCGCCGACATCGAGGCCTTCACCATGACCACCACGTTCCAGATCATGCAGTCGCTGCGCCTGGACCGCGGTCCCAGCGGACCGGTCCATCCCTGAGCCGGAGCGTACCGGGGCCGGTAAATGCCGGCCCCGGTACATCGTTACCGGGGTTAGGGTTTTGAGGCGTAGCTACTAAAGGCAGGCCCGTGACCGAGGGTCGGACAAATCCCCGGCTGATCGACCGGGGTGATCTGCTGACCGCCCTGGATCGCGCCTCGGCGCGGAAGGTCACGATCATCTCGGCTCCGGCCGGCAGCGGAAAGACGTCGCTGCTGCGCACCTGGGCCGACCGTCAGGACCAGGCGGGCCGGCTCGCCGTCGTCCGGGTGCGCCGCGATCAGCGTGACGCCCAGGAGTTCTGGCTGGCCCTGCTCGACGCGGTCCGTTCCGCCGACGGCGCCGCCAGCGGCGCGGAACCGCAGGCCGCCACCCTGGATTTCAATGCCCGGGCCATGGCCGACCGGGTGCGGTCGGAACTGGCGAGTGCTCACGGCGACGTCACGCTGGTGGTTGACGACCTGCACGAGCTGAACTCCCTGGAGACCCTCACCGAGTTCAGCCGCCTGCTGGCGAACCTTCCCCCCGGCGTGCACGCGATCCTGACCACCCGTCACGACCTGCGGCTGGGGCTGCATCAGCTGCGCCTGACGGGCGAGCTCGCCGAAATCCGCGCGGCGGACCTGCGGTTCACCGAACCGGAGACCCGCGAGCTGCTGGCCGCGTCGGGTGCCGCGCTGTCCGAGGCCGGGACCGCCCTGCTGCACCAGCGGACGGAAGGATGGGCCGCGGGCCTGCGCCTGGCGGCGCTGTCCCTGGCCGGTCACCACGACCCCGAGCGGTTCGTCCGGGAGTTCTCCGGCACCAGCCGGACGGTCGCGGAGTACCTGCTGGCCGAGATGCTCGACCGCCAGCCGGGCGACGTCCGGGACCTGCTGCTGCGCACCGCGCTGCTGGACCGGGTCAACGGCGAGCTGGCCGACCTGCTGACCGGCCGCCCTGGCTCGGAACGGATCCTGCTGGAACTCGAGGACGCGAACGCGTTCGTCGTATCCCTCGACCCCGGCCGGACCTGGTTCCGCTACCATCACCTGTTCGCGGACCTGCTCCGGCTTGAGCTGCGCCGGGCGCTGCCCGAGCAGGTGCCGGCCCTGCACCGGCTGGCCGCCGGGTGGTTCGCCGAACAAGGCGAGGCGCTCGACGCCATCCGGCACACCGAGGCGGCGGGCGACTGGCATGATGCGGCCCGGCTGCTCGCCGATCATTCCTTCGGCCTGACCCTGGACGGGTACGCGCAGACCATCCAGGCCCTGGTCCAGGCCTTCCCGCCCGGCGCCGGCGCCGACCCCGAGCTGGCCCTGGTGCGCGCGGGCGGCGACCTGGTCCAGGGCCGCCTGAACGAGGCCGCCGCGCATCTGGCGGTCGCCGAGACCTACGCCGGGACGGCGCCGCCTGGCCGTCGGCGCCGTCTCGAGGTGGCGATCGCGGCGCTGAAGCTGTCCCTGGCCCGGCGCCGCGGATACCTGGCCGGCGTCGTCGAGCAGGTCAGGTTCCTCGCCTCCCCGGTGACCGGGCAGACCGACGAGGACATCGCGCTCGGCAGCGACCTGCGCGCGGTGGCGCTGATGAACCTGGGAACGGTCGAGGCCTGGTCCCCTCTCGGCCTTCCTGACGCCGAACGCCACCTGCAGGAGGGCGCCGCCCTGGCCCGGCGGATCGGGCGGCCCTACCTCGAGGTGAGCTGCCTGGCGCAGCTCGGGTTCGCGGCCAAGATCCATCCGTTCGCCGTCGCACAGGAGCGCTGCCGCGAGGCGGTCGCAGCCGCCGAGCGGCACGGCTGGGGGACCGAGCCGATGATCGCGCCCGCCCTGCTGACGCTGGCCGGCACGCTGGCCTGGACCGGGGAGCTCGATGAGGCGGGGCGGTGGCTGGAGCGCGCCGCCCAGGCCCTGCGGGCAGATACCGGGCCTGACATCCGGCTGCTGCTGCACCAGACGACCGGGGTACTTCAGGTCTGCCGCGGCCGTTACCGCGAAGCGCTCGAGGAGTTCACCGCGGCGGGACAGCTGCAATCGCGACTCGAGGGCTCGCACGCCCTGGCGGGTCAGGTGACCGGCTGGACGCTGGCCACCCAGGCCCGCCTCGGGATGACCGGCGAGACCCGGGCCGCGCTGGCGGCGCTGGCGGACGAGATGGCCAGCTCCGGTGAGATCCGTGACGCCCAGGCGGTGCTGTGCCTGGCCGAGGGTGATCCGGCCGGGGCGCTGGACGCGGTGCGGGCTGTCCTTGACGGGTCGGCGCCGGTCGTCGGGTACGTCACCGTGGTGGAGGCGCAGCTGCTGGCCGGGCTGGCCTACCGCGCGCTCGGCGACCAGCGCGCGGCGAACCAGGCGGCCGAACGGGCGCTGGCTCTTGCCGAGGCTGACCGGCTGGTGCTGCCGTTCGCGATGACCGGTTCCCGGGAGCTGCTCGAGGCCCTGCCGCGGCACCAGACCGCCCACGCCGCGCTGCTCACCGACATCCTCGACGTGCTGCGGGGCGAACCTCCGGCGACCGTGAGCCAGGACGCATCCTTCCCGGCCGATGAGCTCAGCCCGGGCGAGCTGCGGGTGCTGCGGTTCCTCCCGACCAACCTGTCCCGCCCGCAGATCGCGACCGAGCTGTCGGTGTCGGTGAACACCGTCGGCACGCACATCCGCAGCATCTACGCCAAGCTCGGTGTCCGGGACCGGTCCACGGCGGTGCAGCGCGCGCGGGAGCTACGGCTGCTCGCCGGCACCTGGCCCGCGAATCACCGGAACTAGGTGACGCCCGCTCACCGGGCCGGCCGCTAGCCTCGGCCCCAACGAAACCGCGGGATGAAGGGTCTGATCAAGGTGGCTGTCTCGGACCTGATGTCGACCTTCGCGCTCGGCCGCATGCTGGTCAGGCGGTCGGGTTACGGCGCGATGCAGCTCGCCGGGTCGTTCGCCTTCGGAGCGCCGCCGGACCGGGCGTCGGCCATCGGCGTGCTCAGGGCCGCGGTAGCCGCCGGCGTCGACCACATCGACACCGCCCAGTACTACGGGCCTGGCGTCGTCAACGACCTGATCCGCGAAGCGCTCTACCCCTATCCCGACGGGCTGGCGATCGTCAGCAAGGTCGCGGTCAGGCGGGACGGCAGCGGCGCCGTACTCCCGTTCGACGAGCCGGACCAGCTGCGCGCGGGCATCGAGGACAACCTGCGCAGCCTGCGAGCCGGCCAGCTGGCCGCGGTCAACCTCCGCCTGCCCGGTGACGGGCGCGTCGGCGCGCGCTTCGATGACCAGCTGGCCGCGATGGTGGCGGCCCGCGACGAGGGCCTCATCGCCGGGGTAGGCCTGAGCAACGTCAGCCTCGAGCAGCTGCGGCATGCCGTGGCCGGGACCGAGATCGTCTGCGTGCAGAACATGTTCCACCTCGCCGACCGCCGCGGGACCGCCGTTCTGCAGGAATGTCTCAGCCGCGGCATCGCGTTCGTGCCGTTCTGCCCGCTCGGCTGGCCGCGCGGCCGGGACAACCCGGTGCTCACCAGCCCGGTCGTCATCGGGACGGCCGCCCGCCTGGGGATCACCTCGGCCCAGGTCGCCCTCCAGTGGCTGCTCAAGCTCGCCCCCAACGTGCTGCTTATCCCCGGGACGGGCTCCGCCGCCCACCTGCGAGAGAACCTGGCCGCCGAACGCGTGACGCTCGATGACCAGGCCCTGCGCGAGCTAGACGGCGTCGCCGCCTGACCGGCTCAGCCAGCGGTACCGGACTGCAGCACCGACGAGCCGAGCCAGTGGCTGGCCCGCAGCGCGAGTTCCACGTCGTGGCGGTTCCCGCCCACCGGTCGGCCTAGGCTCTCCTCCGCCTTGCGGATCCGGTACTGGACCGTGTTCTTGTGCAGCATGAGCCGTTCGGCCGTGGTGCTGAGCGCACCACGCCGGGCACGAGTTCCGATGCGCCCGTCGCTGGCCCGGTGGCTGATCGGGCGGCCGGATGTCCGAGCGGTAGTGGTGCCGGCCTGAGGCATTCGCCGGTAACGATCCCGCTCGTACCTCACGAGCATCGTTGCTGATAATAGATCTGCGCTCGCTTCGGTATTTCGCCGCATCTCATGCGCATGGGGCTGTTGTCCTCGCGACCCATCACGAGGACTATTTCCCGTGCCCGCGCCATGATGCCGGCCGTTAATGATCTCTTTACGCTGTCGTCACAACCAGCGATAAGACGCCTGCCGGGGGATCGGTGATTCCGTCGGCCGGGGCCAGATCGAAGGGACAAGCACGCATGACATGGCTGATCAACGTCGACAACGGCGGCATGACGACCGGCTTCTGCCTCGCCGACGGCGGCGAGGTGCGCCACACCAAGACCCTGGTCATCGCGGTGAGCGGCCCGATCCAGGGCGCGACCGGTCCCGGCCCGGCCATTCAGAACTCCTCATGAGGAGCTCGCTATGACCCTCGCAGACGACATTGTCGGCCAGCCGCCGCCGGGCGTCGTCGGGCAGAACCTCGCGTCAGCCCTGTTCAACCAGCTGCCTGCGCTTACCGGCGAGCTGCTGAAATGCGTTCTCAAGCAGGCTGAAGCCCGCGGCAACCACGGTGACATCTATGGCGACGACCGCCTGGTTCCCATCGATGATCTGTACCACTCGTTGCGGGACAACCTCGAGTTCATCCTCATCAATCTCGGCCGCCCGGGGCCGTACGATCTGGCCGCCCCGCGGCGAACCGGTCGGCGGCGGGCCGAGCAGGAGGCGCCGCTCGCCGCGGTGCAGAGCTCGCTGCAGACCGGCTTTCGGTTCATGTGGGACACTCTCGTCGCGGAGGCACACCAGACCGGGATCGTGTCGGACGCCGAACTGGTGGGCATCGCATCTGAGGTATGGATGCTGAACAGCCTGTTCACCACGGAGCTGGCCACGGCCTACCGGGATGCCATGGCTGAACGGGTCCTTCGCCAGGACCAGGCGCGATCGGCACGGCTCGAGGCGCTACTCGAAGGGCGGATCGCCGATACGGCAACGGTGTGGGAGGCGGCCGATCTGCTCGGGCTTCCGTACCAGGGGGTGTTCATCGTCGTGGCCGCCGAGGTCCACGGGGTGGCCCGGCAGGCGTTGCCGCAGGTCGAGAACCGCCTGCACGTGCGAGGAATCGGGTCGGCCTGGCAGCTGCTGCCCGAGCTCCAGGTGGGGATCGTGTCGCTGAGATTGAAGCGTAACTTCCCGGCCCTGGTGGAGATCCTGCGCTCGGACGCGGTGGCCCGAGTGGGGGTGAGCCCGGTGTACAGCGCACTTGAGCGCACGTCGCAAGCGCTGCATCTGGCCCGGATCGCCCTAGCTAGCTCACCGGCGGGCGACCCGATGGTGAACGTGTTCGATGACGCCCCGCTGCCCGTTCTGGTGGCCAGTTCCCCGACGACCTCTTACCGGGTTGTGAAGACGATCCTGGGGCCATTGCTGGACATCAACCCGGACGAGCGGGACATGCTCCTGGACACCCTCGCTGCGTTCTTCGCGTTCCGGGGCTCCGCCATCGAGGCCGGAAAGCACCTGTACTGCCACCCCAACACCGTGCGCCACCGGCTGCACCGCATCGAGCGTCAGACCGGCCGCCCGCTGGGCGACCCCAGATCGTCAGCGGAACTATTCGTCGCCCTGGAGGCGCTGCGCACCCTGCCCGGGCCGGTGGCTACGCCTGGAGCAGATCACGTCACGCCCAGCCGACCGCTGGCCGGTTCCGATAACCGCGATGCGCCTGGCTGCGCATGACGTGGTGCCAGCGGAAGATCGCGGAGGTGGTGGCCATGTCGGCTGGCGCAAACCTGAAGGCGTACAACAGCCTGTGGCAGCTCAGGAACGATAACCTGGTCCAGCCTGGAGGAGTCGGCCATTCAGCTCGCCCGCGCCGAGGCGCAGCAACGTCCCGTCGAGAAGTTGGCCGAGACGATAACCGAGTTGCTTGACGTCCTCGGGCCGATCGAGCGATTCTGGGCGTTTCCCGGAGCACAGGCCTACCGGGAGGCACAGCGGCTGTTCGCCGCCGATAAGTACGATCGGCTCGCCGCCCTGGTGACCAAGGCCAACCGGGCCCTTGTCACCGAGTCCTACCTCCACGGCCAAGGCTGGGACCCAGACGTCGGGGATGACACATACGATCACGAGGCCCGTCCGGCGGCGCAGGCCCGGACGGACCGTCCCTACTTCGAGGTTCTCGTCGTCGAGGACATGACCGACGAACAGGAGCGCTCGCTGCGAGAGGAACTGCGGCGATGGCGCCGCCCTGATGACCCGTTCGTGTACGAGATCGTGCTGGTGCCCAGCTTCGACGACGCGCTCATGGCCGCACGGCTGAACTTCAGGCTGCAGGCGTGCGTGGCCCGTCGCCGGTTCACCCACCGGTCCCGTCACGACTCGGCTCCGCTCGCCCGGTTCGTATTCAGCGGCGGATCTGCTGACCTGATGGAGCGCTCGCCGGATGAGCGCGCCCAGCTGCTCGCCAGGTCGCTGGCCAGGATCAGGCCGGAACTCGAGCTGCACCTGTCCATCCTGGACGGCGTCTCGGCCCGGTACCGCACGCCGTTCTTCAGCGCGCTGCGCAGCTACAGCCACCGGCCCACCGGGGTGTTCCATGCGCTGCCGATCTCGCACGCCAAGTCGATCCTCAACTCGCACTGGATCAGGGACATGGCCGACTTCTACGGCCTGGACATCTTCCTGGCCGAGACGTCA
>Ga0335083_10001872_pt1 | contig 28496 bp, 28 predicted proteins | sample Lox_Sample_42_FD_206716 | JGI IMG/M metagenome (GOLD analysis project Ga0335083, IMG submission 206716) | Soil microbial communities from Loxahatchee National Wildlife Refuge, Florida, United States - Lox_Sample_4.2 | ecosystem: Environmental > Terrestrial > Soil > Wetlands | place: USA...
GCCTCAACGCCAACGACCGGAGCCTCAAGTCCGAGCTGAAGCAGGAGAAGGACGCCAAGAAGGCGGCCGATCCGCAACTCGACGAAACGGCGCACATCCTGTTCGACGCCGTGGGGCTCATCAAGGCCGATGCGAAGTTGGCATCGGAAGTGCTGCCCTACGGCGGTCGCTATTCGAGCGCCACGGCAGCAGCGGCTGCGCCGGAAAAGACCCCGCCGGCCGTCGTTCACTGAACTGGCGCTCTCCGCGGGGCCGCCCATGGGCGGCCCCGGATGGAGGCGGGGGCCAGCGGGGTATCACATCGTTGCCGGCCTTGTTGCGCTGATAAAAAAACCCGCCTTGCGGCGGGTTTTTTCATGGGCGAATACCTGGGATCAATCGTCGTCGTTGTCGCGGAACAGGTGTCGCAACAGGAAGAAGGCACCGAGTGTGCCGGCGACGATCGCAGTAGTAGCTACCGGGTGCCGCGATACCTGGCGGCGCAGGCGACGGTACTGGTAGTTGGCCTCGTCGGCGAAATCCTCGGCGGCATGGCCGATGCGACGTGCATAGGTGTTGCGATTGCGGCCGAAGCGGCGACGCGCATCGCGCCCGCGCTCCACCAGTTCGTCCGCACGGTCCGCAGCTTCGCCCGCGTAATGCCGCAGGCGGTCACCGACCCGTTCGCGGACGCCGTTGACGGTGTTCTCGATGTCATAGGAACGGCCCATGGCGTCCTCCTTGCAGTGTGTTGAGCCAAGGTGCCAGCGCTGGCGTGAGTGACGCGTAAACATCGCATGGCCTGTTCATGCAGAAATCATGGGCTTGGCGCGGCCTGCGGGACCGTCCGCCGACAGCATGCGAGCCAGTGCCCGCTGGAAGGGTGGCGTGGCCTGGCTGGCGCGCAGCAGGGCCCGCCTGGCCAGTCGCGCCGGCAGGCGGTCGTCGGTGTACAGCTTCGCGATGGCCAGCGTGGCGAGATACAGCGGGCGCGTGGCCAGACGGTGGTTGCGCTGATAGCGCTCCAATACGCGAATCGAGGCGAAGTCTTCGCCGGCGGCGTGCGCCTTGCGGATTTCCGCCGCCAGCGATTCCACACTGAGCAGGCCGAGGTTGAAGCCGTGCGCGGTCACCGGATGCATGCCGACGGCGGCGTCGCCAATGAGCGCGATGTTCGGCGCCACGAAGCGGCGCGCATAGGTTGCCACCAATGGATAGGTATGGCGCGTGCTGGTCAGGCGCATCTGCCCGAAGCGGCCGTCGAAGCGGCGATGCATGTCCTTGTTGAAGGCGGCATCGTCCAATGCCATGACGGCCTTCATGGCGTGGCCGGGCAGCGTCAGCACTACCGAGGCTTCGCCGTTGTGCAGCGGGAGAAGGGCGAGCGTCTGGCCGTGATCGAACCATTCGAGCGCTTCGCCGTCGTGCGACCGTTCCAATGCCATGCGGCACACCAGCATGGACTTGCCGAAGTCGTGCATGTCCGCGGGAATGCCGACCTCACGTCGCAGCGAAGAGAAGCGGCTGTCGGCGGCAACGGCCAGTCGCGCAGTGAGGCTGTCGCCGCTGGAAAGGTGCAGGCGAGGCAGGCCTTCGGAAAGCGAGACCGCGTGAACGGCGGTGTGAGGGACCAGCGTGACGCGCGGTTCGTGTTCCACGCATGCGTAGGCGGCACGACGGATGCGGTCGTTGGGCACCAGGAAGGCGAGCTCCGCATCGTCGTCGCCTGCGGGTGCCACGCTGAGCCCGTGCAAGGACGAACCATTGAGCACGCGGGCGCGGCGCAGTGGCGAAATATCCGGAGGCCCAAGGCGTTCCCACACGCCCAGTTCGCGCAGGATGCGCACGGAGCGCCGGGTGAGGGCGATTTCGCGTCCGTCGAAGGCGGGTTCGCGCAGCGACCCCAGTGGCTGTTGTTCGACGACGACCACACTCAGGCCGGTGGGAGCGAGCGCTCGCGCCAGGCACAATCCTGCCGGACCCGCTCCGACGATGACGACATCGACCTGCATGTGACCGCTCCCGCCGCATTCGGCTCTGAAAGGATCACGGCATGCTAGCGATGGGTGCCGGTGGTGCCTTGACAGGTGTCATTGCGGCGCGGCGGAAGCCGCACCGTCAGTAGATCTCGGCCACGCAGCAGCGCAGGCTGCCACCGGCTTTTTCGATCTCATCCAGCGCCGCGCATCGCAACTGGAAACCCCAGTGATCCAGGGCTTCTCGCTGCGTAGTCGTAAGCGAGTCCGCGGCGCGCTCGCTCAGCCACACGCAACGATCGGACAGGGTGATGGCGTTGCCGGCAAACGACGCCTTCTGCGCCGCACTCAGAGTGATGGCGCGACCGCCATAGGCACGAGCGATCGCCTCGGGTACGGCCGGATCGACAAAGCCCTCGGGCGCGAGCATCGCCGCGCGTCCAGCCAGCAGGGCCAGGACCACGTTGGTGTGATATTCGCCAGGTGCGAGATCGAAGCAGAACGTAAGGCGCAGGCCAAAGGCCTCGTGCATGGCGCGCGCACCCGCTTCGTCGCAGCGTTCGCTCAATCCGCAGAAACCGACGCCGCGTGCGCGATCGATGACCAGCGAGCCGGTGAGTTCGGCGACCAGGTCGCTGCGCGCAGAGAGGTCGATTTCGCGGTAACCGAGCACATCGCGAAAGAACGCGCGGATGTCGGTGCGCTCAGCCTCGCGCTGGCGAACCGGATGGCGCATGCGTCCGATGATGAATCGACCGGGCGCCGTCGCAAACACGTTGTTGGGAAACACGGCATCGGGCGTGTGCGCGTCGCCGGGAAACGTGATGATCGGAACATCCTCGCGCAAGGCCTGTGCAAGTGCCGCGTGCTGGGCTAGTGCATGCGAGGGTTCCACCGATTGCGACAAGTCCATGTAGCGGTTGTCGCGCGCGGACTCGGTGGCCAGTGCAAAGTCCGCGGGCGTGACCAGGAAGGCGCCACGTGCCGTTGCGGCGGCACCTTCGATGGGCGCGAGTTGCGCAAAGGCTTGGAGGAAGGCAGCGGGAGAACGAGTGATCATGGGTGCGCTCAGAGTGTGTCGGTGGCCGGCTCCGGCGGCGTGACGGGTTCGCCCTGCAGGCGCTGGCGCCGCCGCAGGGTGGGGAACATCGTCATCCACAGCCCCACCACGATCAGCGTGCCGATGCCGCCGATCAGGGTTGCGTTGACCGCGCCCACCCATGCCGCAAGCAAGCCCGATTCGAATTCGCCCAGCTGGTTGGAGGTGTTGATGAAGATGGCGTTGACCGCGCTCACGCGGCCACGCATGTCGTCGGGCGTGTCCAGCTGCACCAGCGCACCGCGGATCACCATGCTCACCATGTCCAGCGCGCCGAGCGCGAACAGCGCCGCCAGCGAAAGCCACAGCGCAGTGGACACGGCAAACACCAGCGTGGCGACGCCAAAGCCGGCGACGGACGCGAACATGATCGAACCCACGCGTCGTTCCATGTTGTGCCGCGTCAGCCATAGCGACATGAGCAACGCGCCGACGGCCGGCGCCGCGCGCAGCAGGCCCAATCCCCACGGGCCGGTGTGCAGCACGTCCTTGGCGAAGATCGGCAACAGCGCCGTGGCGCCGCCCAGCAGCACCGCGAACAGGTCCAGCGAAATCACGCCGAGCACATCGGGGCGCGCTCGGATGAAATGCACGCCGGCGAACAGGGTCTTCAGCGTGGCGGGTTCGCGCTTGGGTTGTGCCTGTTCGTAGCGCAGGTGTGCCATCAGCGCGACGGCGACCAGGTAGAGCAGGGCGCACACCGTATAGACCGTGCCGGGCCCGGCCACGTAGAGAAAGCCGCCGACCGCCGGACCCATGATCATCGCGGCCTGTCCTGCCGAGGCACTGGCGGCCATGGCGCGCGGCAGGATCGACGTCGGCACCAGCGCGGGCAGCATCGATTGCAGCGCGGGAAATTCAAAGGCCTTGGCCACGCCGATCACGAATATCAGCGCGAGGATGGTGGCCTCGTGTGCGAGATGCATCAGGCTGATGACGGCGAGCGCGGCGATGGCGACCAAGTCCACGATCTGGCCCAGCATCACGATGCGCCGGCGCTCGAACTGATCGGCCACGTGACCCGCGGGCAAGGCCAGCAGCACGGAGGGAATGAACTGGACGAGGCCGATCAGGCCAAGGTCCAGCGCCCGTCCGGTGATCGCGTAGACCTGCCAGCCCACCGCGACGGAAAGCATCTGGAAGCCGAAGCCGGAGCAGATGCGCGCAAACCAGAACTGTACGAACGCGGGATGCGAGCGCAGCGTATCCGCCGGCGCAGGAGACGATGACATGGGGAGCGGCCCTGGGGAGTCTGCGCATTATCGGCGGCACGCGCCATCGGGCAAGCATGAACGGTTCACACCGGCCTGCCCTTCCGTTGACCTGACGTTGTCGCTGGCCGCCCTAGCGTCAAACGCGTCCATGCAGGCAGCGAGGTGAGCCATGGATCGCTTTGCCGAACAAGTATTCATCCATCCCGCGGAAATTCGTCATCTGGAAGGGCTGGTGCAGGCCTTGCCGACCAACGGGCACGTGGTGCTGGTGATGAACGACGGCACCAGCCACGACGGCATCGTGTGCGAGCGCCCGAACGTGCAGATGTTCCGTGACATTGCGGAGAACGAGGGCATCAACGGCGTGGTGCGGCTGGAGCGCCCGGACGTGCCGGACTGGACTTGCTATGTATGGCTCGGTGACATCCGTCGCGTGGAACATCTCGATTCCACGATGGGCAGCGAGACCTGAGGGCCTCGCTGCCCAAGGCTCAGACGCCCTGTGGCTGCAGCGTGGCCTGCGGCAGCGGGCGTGGGCGCGGCATCGCATCGAGGCCAAACAACAGACGCAACCAGCGCGAGCGACGTATCACCATCTCGTGCAACACCGCGCAGCCGCCTACCGTACCCAGCAGCACCAGCGTCGGCTCCCACATCGGGCCCAAGCGCAGCGGAAGCAGCCAGTAGGCAAAGGCCAGCATCACGCTCTGGTGCAGGATGTACCAGGGGAACACCGCTTCGCGCGCATACGGCAGCCAGCGGAACGGACGGTTGAGATAGCGATGGCCCCAGCCCAGCACGGCGGCAATGGCGCTCCATGCATAGAGGAAATGCAGTATCCGCATGCACAGCCGGGTGCAGGCCATGGCCGACTCCGGCGCGTCCGTGAGGTCGATGAAGTTGTCCAGGTAAGCCAGCAGCAGGAATGCCGCGAAACAGGCCACGGCCATGCCCAGCGCACGGTGGCGCAGGCGAGCGAGTTCATCCCACAAGCCCTGGTGCGTGCCAACGACGTAGCCATAGAAAAACATCGTGGCGTAGCCGGCGTGGGCGTACCAGTCACCGACAAGGGCATGGCTCATGGGAAAACGCGCGGCGAGCCAGAGGTTGCAGGCAAGCAGCGGCAGCGCGGGCAGCACCAGCAGCGGCCAGCCGCGTAGCCGCTGCAGAACGGCGATGGCGCGCTGTCCCGAGGCCGACTCCAGTGCCGGCAGCAGCGCCAGCAAGACCAGCGTGTAGACCCACACGTACGGCAAATACCACAGGTGGTTCCAGGTGACGCCGAACTGCCAGCCGTCGAACGCACCGGCGGGCCACGGTCCGCCGGTCCAGTAACGCAGCAGGAAGCGGCCGAAGCCGGGCGCGACCAGGCCGTTGTCCACCCCCTGCACATACGGCTGGATGGGAATGACCACGGCCATGCCGAACAGCAACGGCAGCAGCAGCCGTACCGTTCGCTTCCAGGCCAGCGCCGGGAGGCTCAGGCGTCCCCGCAGGAAATGCACCGCCATCCCAGAGATCAGGAACAGCAGGTCCATGCGCCAGAAACTGGAGGCCAGCATCGGATGCGCCAGCCAGTCGGCGATGTAGCTGCTCTTGAGATGGAAACGCCAGTCGTCGGCGGGACCCACATACAGCATGCCCAGATGGAACAGGATCAGCAGGCCGAAGGCCAGGACGCGCAGGGCGTCGATGTCGTGGCGGCGGTTCATGAACGGCACTCCCTGGTCGGGGTGGATGAAGTGATGCTCCACCTGCGCCCGCCCCGGGTTTGCCGCCAAGTGATTGATTGACCGGATAAGGGGACGAGTGGCGGACGGCGAGGGACGAAATGCCCGGTACGGCGGCGGCTCCACGTAGAATCCCCGTCCATGACGCCAGCACCCGCCTTCGACTATTCCCGTTTCCAGCGCTGGCGCCGGCCGTTCGAGATCGGCTTCTGGGTGGTCATGCTGATGGCCAACACGGTCTTCAACGGCATGGTCGCCTGGTTCGACGATGTCTATCGCATGCACCGCGCCGACAGCATCGAGCCGTGGATCTGGGAGGCCAGCAGCAGCCTGGTGCTGCTTTTGCTGGTGCCCACGGTGGTGTGGGCCACCCGGCGATGGCCCATGCGCTTCGATACCTGGAGGGCCAACCTCAAAGTGCATCTGGGCCTGAGCGTGGCGTTCTGCCTCGTCCATGTCGGGCTGATGATCGTGCTGCGGCGCCTTGCCTATGCCGCCATGGGCGAGCACTACGATTTCGGCGACGACTGGCCGTTGCAGCTGGGCTACGAATACCTCAAGGACATCCGTACCTACGCTTCATTCGTGTTGACGATCACCGGCTATGGTTTCGTCGTGCGCCGCCTGCAGGGCGAAGCCAGCCTGCTGGCCGAGCCGGACGAGGGGCCGCCGGTGGAACCCGTCGACCGGCCCGAACGATTCCTGGTGCGCAAGCTGGGCAAGGAATTCCTGGTCGCGGCGCGGGAGATCGAATGGCTGCAGGCCTCGGGCAACTACGTGAACCTGCACGTGCGCGGACGCAACTATCCGCTGCGCGCCACCATGGCCGGCATCGAGGAACGCCTGGATCCCTCGCGTTTCGAGCGCGTACATCGCAGTTACCTGATCAACCTCGATTACCTTGCGGAGATCGAGCCACTGGACACGGGCGATGCGCGGCTCGCCATGCGCGATGGCGCGATCATTCCGTGTAGCCGACGGTACCGCGCCCAACTGCGCGAGCGCTTCGGCGAGACGCCCGTCGGCGCCTGATACCCTCGTCCTTCGTGCAGGAGCGCACCCTGTGCGCGATCCGGGACGCGGAACGCTCCACCTGCGGCATGGGCGATCCCGGGTACGACGTCGCGTCGCGGAAGGACAGGTGTTGCGCTCCGACGCGCGCCCGTTTCACTCTAGGCGCCTTCCTGACCGCGGATACCACGCCATGAACCTGCTTCGTCCTGCATTTGCCGGCACCGCCTTCTGCACAGTTCTTGCCATGGCGGCCTGCTCCCAGTCCGGCGAGCAGGCGCAGGCGCCACAGCAGGGCCAGGCACCTGTCGATGCATCGGCGCAAAAGCTGGATACCTATCGCCAGCTGGTACGCATCGGCAACGACGAAATGGCGGTGACGATGGGCAAGGAAATCGTCAGTCGCTACCCCGACAGCGCCGCCGCCAAGGAAGTGCAGCAGAGCCTGCCGACGATCGAGAAGCGCTACACCGAGAACAGCGAAAAGAATCGCCTCGCGGGGCTCTGGCTTTACCAGGTGTCGCCGATGGAGGGTGGCACGCAATCGACCGCCACCATCTACACCAGCCAGCCTTCGGGTGAGGAGCGCGTGCGCCTGGTGCTGCGCCGCCATACCGACTGGGGACAGAACGCCTTCCTGTTCAACGGCGGACCGCACGGCTTCGTGTGCAAGGGCGTGTGCTCGATCAAGGCCACGTTCGACGGCAAGCCCGGCACGATCAGCGCGTTTGCACCCACCACCGGCGAGCCCGCGTTGCTGTTCAAGGACGACAAGGGCTTCATCGCGCAGCTGGAAAAGGCGAAGAAAATCACCATGGACGTGACGCTGCAGGACGGCGAGAAGAAAGTGACCCTGGTGTACGAAGTGGGCGGCTTCGACCCCGCCAAATGGCAGCCGGTCAACAAGCAGGCGAAGAAGAAGTAAAGCGTCCACGCGCGCGGTTTTCGCGCGTTGTGGCATGCAGTCACCACGGAGATTGCCGTCATGGCCATCAAGCAAACTCTTTTCGTCGCCGCTGCTGCCCTGTGTCTCGCCGCCTGTGCCAGCGTGGGCCAGGACTACGCCACGCGCCTCAGCGCGCGCCAACAGGCCTACGCCACCGCGGCCGGCGCACCGGTCAACAGCTTCCGCTACGTCAGCCTGTGGTCGTGGGAACCGCTGAGCGACCAGCAACTGGCAGTCTATACTCGCGCCAACGAAGCCTGGCTGCTGGACATGGACGGCAAATGCCGCAACCTGCAGTTCACCAACCACATCGGCCTGACCTCGAGCGTCAGCGAAGTGTCCGCCCGTTTCGACCGCGTGATCACCGGCGGCGCCGACGCACCCTGTTTCATCAAGCAGATCCGTCCGGTGGACATCGCCAAGCTGAATTCACCGCAGCAGGGCAAGCCGCGTGAGGTGGAAGAGGTGGCGCGGCCGGCGAAGTGAGGGAATGTGTGGCTTGCGATAGGTGGCGGTGTCCCAACGACTGCGCCTTCCGCACGTTGGGCGGCCGGCAGGACGTCGAAACGCCCGCTGCGCAGGCGGCACGCTGGCGTTACGCAACAACCAAAGACTGATGCCTCTGGATCCCGGCCCCGCCGGGATGACGATCAACAAAGCCCGAGGCGAAGGCGATCACGCACAGGGTGCGCTCCTACAGAAATGGCTTCGAGGAAGTCATGGTACTAATCGTCACCACGCCAGCGCGGCGATCCGGCGACCGCGACCGCAGGCAGGACCCAGCCACTCCCACCAGATGAGAGTGAGCAACGTCAATTGAGAAACAGCTTCTCCGCGATCTTCGCCAGCGGCTTCTCCACCGCCTTCTGCAGCCGCGGCGGAAGATCCAGCGGCCTCAGCAGCATCTTCACCGTCATCTCGGCGGGAATATTACGGCGCAATAAAGCGTGCGCACGCTCGGCCACGCGACGGAATGCCGTGTCGTCATCCTTCTGGTCGGGATAGCACTGGTTGAAGACATGGCGCAGCGCGATGTCGCCGTCCTCGGCCTTGATCTCGTTGACGCGACGTAGGATCGCGCGGAATACCTTGTAGCGGCCAAAGCCCTCGCGTTCGCGGTACAGGCGAAAGTGCTGGTAGAAGTGCTTGAAGTGACGCACTTCGTCGCTCTTGATGTGATGGGTGAGCTGTTTGAGGACGGGCTCGTCGGTGATGTCGTTGAGTGCTCGATACAGACTGGCAGTGCCGGTTTCCACCACGCAGCGCGCCGCCAGTTCCAGGCCGCGGCTGGTTTCCAGTTGTTCGTTGGTGCACATCGCGCCGTACTCGTCCCAGAACGCCTGGAAGCCGCGCTCCCAGTCAAATTCCGGCCAGACCGCCTTGACGTAGCCGGCCAGCGCGCGGCCGTGTTGCAACTCCTCGTGCTCCCAATGCTGGCTCAGCCAGGTCTGCAGTTCCTGGTCGCCGGCGAAATGGTCGACCAGGTTGTGGGTGTACAGGTCCGAGCCGCTTTCGACGAACGAGGCGCTGCACAGCAGGAAGAACAACTCTTCGTTCTGGCGTACACGTTGGATATCGATCCGGCTGAAATCCAGGCTTTCCAGGGTCCAGGGCAACGAAGTGGCGTAGTTCACGCGGGCATTCCTGTGCGGGCCGGCGTGGTCGCGGGGCAGGGCGACCGCAGGCATGACGATAATGTGACAACAGGATACGACGGGACGGCGACGTGGGATTAACGTTCGCCGACCCCTGGGAGGTCGAGGTGACCCGCGCCGGGTTCAGCGCACCACGGTCACGGGTACATGGGAGCGTTGCAGCACGTCTCCCGATACCGAGCCCAGCAGCCAGCGGGCGAGTGCGCCGCGTGCCGTGTGGCCGATCACGATATGGTCGATGCCATGGCTGCGTACCTGCTCCAGCAGCACGTCGCCGGGACTGCCGCGTACCACTTCGGCGTCGATGATCGACGCCGCATCGGGCACCAGTTCCTTCACTTCCTCCAGCAGGCGGGTGCATTTGCCCGCACCCGGGTCGGTCATCATCAGGGCGCAGGTATCGGCGCTGCCTTCCGTGATCTGCAGCACCGACACGACGCGCACGCGCCCGCCGCAGGCACGGGCGAGGTCGGTGGCAAAACGCACGGCGCGCCGCGAGGAATCGGAGCCGTCATAGCCGACCAGTGAATACGTGAGCATGCGATGTCCCCCTTGGAATAACTCAGTGACGCGGCATCTGGCTGCGACGCATGAAGGGTTCCCTCGCAGGCACGGACGGGTTCCGGCGGATGTGCCGCGTGGTGCTGCGAGCCGGTCTGACTCTCCCATTCATGGTCGTTTTCTCGGACGCCCGATGGGTTCCAGTGTGCGCGTGGCATTGTTAGTGAAAAATCAAACGCACGCTTTGCACACGATATTCACGACGGCAGCGGAGCATGAACAGCGCGACGCCGCGTCGGGTATTGCGTTCAGCAACGCTCCGCAGAATGGCGATCGGAGTTTGAATTCCACGGATCAGCGAAGGAGACCATGATGATCAAGCGTACTTTCGTAATGGCAGCACTGGTGATGGCTTGTGCAGGGGTGACGACGGCTCTGCCGGTGGCAACGGCGAGAGCGGCGGATGCCGAGGTGAAGTGCGACCTGAGCTTCAGCCTGTCGGGCTGGTCGATTATCTACAAGCACGCCTCGGGTACCGGTGTGGTGGTGTGCAGCAATGGCCAGCGCGCCAACGTGAAGATCTCCGTCAACGGTGGCGGCCTCACCGCCGGCAAGTACCACATCGATAACGGCAAGGGCGACATCAGCCACGTACACAGCATCGACGATGTGTTCGGTGACTACGCACAGGCCGGTGCCGAAGCTGGCGTGGTCAAGAGCGGCGAGGCGCAGGTGCTGACCAAGGGCACCACCTCGCTGGCCTTGCATGGCAGCGGCGAGGGCGTGAACCTGGGCGTGTCGGTCGGCCAGTTCTCGATCACCCGCACCAAGTAAGCGATCTTCCGCGCGAAGACAAAGGGCGCCGCGTGGCGCCCTTTGTTTTGCAACGCGTACACTGGCCGTGCTTTTCACCTTGCCGGAGTCGCTTCCATGCGCCGCGTCCCACTGTTGCTGATGCTTGTGCTGTTCCTCGGGTTGATCGTTCCCGTCCACGCCGAAGAGTCGTCCGCGCTGCCGGTCGTGGGGCAGGCTGCGCCGAACTTCCACCTGCAGGACCAGAACGGCAAGTGGCACGCGCCTGCCGACCACAAGGGGCACTGGGTGGTGCTGTACTTCTATCCCAAGGACTTCACGCCCGGCTGCACGACCGAGGTGTGCACCTTCCGCGACGACATCGCCAAGCTGCGCCGGGCCGGCGCCGACGTGCTGGGCGTGAGCCTGGATGACGTGAAATCGCATGCGGATTTTGCCGCGAAGTACCACGTGCCGTTCCCGCTGCTGTCGGACGCCGACGGCACGACGGCCACGGCGTACGGCGTGCTCAGCTCCAAGTTGGGCTTCAAGTACGCGCGCCGCACCACGTTCCTGATCGATCCGCAGGGCAAGGTGGCCAAGGTCTACCAGGACGTGGACCCCGAAAAGAATTCTGCGCAGGTGCTTGCCGACCTGGCCTCGCTGAAGGCGTCGTCCTGATGCCGCTGAAGACAAACACCGCTCCCCGAGCCGAAGGGTTTGCGCTGTGGCGCATCGTGGCCTGGCTGATGCTGCTGCTGGCCGCCTATGGCTGCCTGCAGTACGCGGTGCACGCCAGCCAGCTTTGGCGGGCGCTGCAGCCGCTGCCGGCGTCCAACACCGGCGACATCGCGCAGCTGCACAAGATGCTGGCGTGGGACATCGGCTATTTCACCGCGGCCTTCGTCATCGTGGTGGTCTGCGCGGGTGCCATCCTGCGCCAGGCCTGGGCGCGGCCTGCCTTGCAGGCAGTGGCCGTGCTGATGGCGTTGGGTTGGGGATTTGCCGGGGGGCTGGTGCTGCTCTCCCAGTGGCGCGAATTCAGCCAGGGCGTGGCCATGACCAATGCGCAGGCATCGCTGGATGAGGCCTCGCAACTGGCGCTTGATCATGTCCGTCGGTCTTTCATGATCGCCATCGCCGTGAAGGCGGTCGCGATCCCGCTGCTGTTGTGGCTGGCCTGGTGGCTTGGGCGCCCGCAGGTGAAGGCAGGGTTTCGCAAACTGCGTTGATTGCGGGCCACGGTTCAGCAACGGTTGCCGCGGCGCGGGTTATCGCTGCGGCTCCGTCCGATTTCGGCCATGCCATGTCCCCGCGCCGCCTCCCATTCGTCCTGGCCCTCGTGCTCGCCAGCTTCGGCGCCCTCGCGCAGGACCTCGCCACGACCTGCCACGCCACCAGCAGCTATGACCTCACGCTGGCGCCGGATCGCCTGCTGTTTGATCGGCCCCAGCCGTCGCCGCGCCAGGTGGAATTGCACGATGGCACCCTGCGTACCGACGGCGCGCCGGTGTCGCTGCGCCCGGATGAACAAGACCGGCTGGCGCTGTTCGAGCGCGAGCTTCGCGCGCTGGCGCCGCGGGCGAAGGCGGTGGCGTCCAACGGCGTGGACCTGCTGGTCGCCGGCATGCACGACGAAGGCGCACGACTGTCGCTGAGTCCGGACACCCGCGCGGAACTCGATCGCCGCGTCGCGGCCCGCGCGGCCGAACTCAAACAGCGGCTGGCGGCGAGCAACAGCACCCACGACTGGCAGGGTAACCTGGCCGACCAGTACGCCAACCAGATAGCGGCCGACCTGATGCCGCTGCTGGCCAACGACCTGGGCCAGCAGGCCATGAATGCGGCCATGACCGGCGATCTGCAGGCCGCGGCAAATCTTCGCGACACGGCTTCGGACCTGGCCACCCAGCTGCGTCCTCGACTTGAGCAGCGCATGCAGGCCCTGGAGCCCCAAATTCGGGCGCTGTGCCCGTCGGTACAACGCCTGGCCGAGTTGCAACAGGGCATTCGCGCCAGTGGGGGACAGCCTCTGGATCTACTGCAGGTGGGCCAATAGAACACCGGCTGAGCGGAAATCCGGCTGGTCAGGCGGATTAACCTTGCGCTAAGCGCGGAAGGACGAGGATCGCCATGGAACCAGGCAGTGGTCAGGAGGCACCCTCGTGCCGCGTACAGAAGCACCGCATTACAACGCCCTGATCCGGCGTGGCATTGATGATCGCGAGTTGTATCGCCGGGCGCTGACACGCGTCCGCGAGCCAGGCCTGCAGGCACTGCTGGCCGAGAATCTGCGCACCTTGGAGCTCCTCATAGGCGATCTGCAGGTTCAGGTGCACGCCATGGGTCGGACGCCTGCCCAGCATGGCACCTTGGCCGGGGCGATCCGCAGCGCGCTGGCCGAGCTGACCGCCGGCATGTCGGCCAACCGCGATGCAGCCTGGGTGCACTGCCTTGCGCGCAACGAATGCTCGCTGTTGCAGCAGTTCGAAGACCAGATGGCCCATGCATCCGCCGAATCGGCGCGCGTGCTCGGCATACAGCTATCGCGACTGCATAGCATCCACCGCGACATGCATTGCCTGGCAGGCACCACGCACGGCTAAGCCATCATCCAGGGGGGAACATGTCCGTGACGCCGGAGGAAGTGCTGGATTTCTGGTTTGATCCCGCCGCCAGGCCGCGCTGGTTCGAGCGCGACGGTGACTTCGATGCCAGCGTCCGCCAGCGTTTCGGGCCCACGCTGGAAGCGGCGGCACATGGCCAGCTGGATGATTGGGCGGCTACGCCCCGAGGCTGGCTGGCGCTGCTGATCGTGCTCGACCAGTTCAGCCGCAATATTCACCGCGACGATGCGCGGGCGTGGTCCGCCGATCCGACATCGCAAACCATTGCGCTCGTTGGAATCGCGCGGGGTGACGACCAGCGTCTGGAGCCGCTGCAGCGCCTGTTCGTCTATCTCCCGCTGGAACACGCAGAAGATTTGGCGTTGCAACAACATTGCGTGCACTTGTTCGAACGTCTGCTGGCGCAAATGCCGGAAGACGGGCGTGAACCTTTCCAGGGTTTCCTTGACTATGCGCGTCGGCACCACGATGTGATAAACCGCTTCGGGCGATTTCCCCATCGCAATGCCGTACTGGGACGATCCAGCACACCTGAAGAGGCGGCCTACCTGGCCCAGCCTGGTTCGGGTTTCTGAAAGCCACGTTTCGAGAAGGAGTTCGACATGCGTCGCAGCTATCTCGCCATCCTGCTGTTGTCGCTGAGCCTGGCTGCTCATGCCAGCAGCACCTACCGCATCGGCAGTGAAGTGCTCACGGTAGGCGACAGCGCCGTGCGTGCCATGCAGTTGCTGGGCAAGCCCGATTTCAAGGAGCCGGTGGAAAGCGATTACGGCGGCTACCAGGGCGAGCGCTGGCAATACCAGCGCGACGACGGGCACATCCTGACGGTGACGGTGCTCAACGGGCGCATCTCCGACATCCAGGACCGCACGCACTGAGCTTCGGCCGCTTCCTACATCGCTGCACGGCGCGCAGTGGCTGACTGCGTCTGACCAGTCGTCGTTACCTGTCCCGACCGCGCAAGGGCGCGGATCAACGACAGGGAGTGGTCATGCGTCGATGGATGGGTGGAATCGGCCTGCTGGTGGCGCTTGCCGCGAACGCAGGCAGCGGGACGTTGCGGGTGGGCGCCCAGGTGCTGGTCGTGGGCGACAGCGCAGCGAGGGTCGTGGAGTTGCTGGGCAAGCCTTCGTACAAGTCCCGCGGAAAATCCACCGCGACGCACCAGGCGCACAAGACCGGGCGCAAATCATCGGCGCGCCATGGCGCCGCAGAGGTTGCCGGGGAACAGTGGCAATACCGCGATGGCAACCACACCGTCACCGTTGTGGTGGTCGATGGGCGGGTCAGCGCCATTCGCGACGGCGGCCGCTAGGCAGGCTGCGGTGTGTAGCGGCGGGGCCATGGCGCGGTGTCCGTGTGGGTAGTCCCGACTGCCGAGGCAGGCGAGGCTTCCTGCCTTCTCGCCCGTCGTGCGATAACTGGCGCCGTGCCAGGGAGATCGCACCATGTCCGACGCCACGCCCGCGGCGCAGCCGCGTAGCCCCAGCCTGCTTCGTCCGAGGCAGGCGGGCGGGCACGGCAAGGTCACCAACATCGAGCTGTTCTTCGACCTGGTGTTCGTCTATGCGATCACCCAGCTCTCCCACACCCTGCTGGGCGACCTCAGCCTGACCGGCGCGCTCCACGTCCTGCTGCTGTTTCTCGCGGTGTGGTGGGTTTGGATCTTCACCGGATGGATCACCAACTGGCTGGATCCCGAAAGGCTGGCGGTGCGCCTGCTGTTGCTGGTGCTGATGTTCGCGGGCCTGTTGCTGTCCACCGCGTTGCCCAAAGCCTTCGATGGGCACGGCCTCATCTTTGCTTGCGCCTATGCCTTCATGCAGGTGGGACGCTCGGCTTTCATGGTGTGGGCGCTGCGTTATTCGCCGCCGGCTGCGCAGCGAAATTTCCATCGCATCGTCGCGTGGTTCATGGCATCGGGCGTGCTGTGGATGGCCGGAGGCCTGGCGGCGGGCGAGGCGCGTTTTGCCTGGTGGATCGGCGCCCTCGCCATCGAATACCTGGGGCCGGCGCTTTACTTCTACGTACCCGGGCTGGGGCGTTCCAACACCAGGGAATGGGATGTCGAAGGCGGCCATCTCGCCGAACGCTGCAGCCTGTTCGTGATCATCGCGCTGGGTGAATCAGTGGTGGTGACCGGCAGCAGCTTTGCCGAGAGCGCGCGTGGTGTCGATGCGTGGCTGGCCTTCGTCACGGCCTTCGTCGGTTGCGTGGCGATGTGGTGGATCTATTTCGACATCGGTGCCGAACGTGGCAGTCGTTCGATCCGCAAATCCAGCGATCCGGGTCGCACCGCGCGGCTGGGCTACACCTACCTGCATCTGTTGATTGTCGCCGGCATCGTGGTCAGCGCGGTGGGCGACGAACTGAGCCTGGGCCACCCGCACGAAGTGGCTACCCGCGCGGACGTCGCTGTGTTGCTGGGTGGCCCGGCGCTGTATCTGCTGGGCAATGCATTGTTCAAGCAGGCGGTGAACCAGACGAACTTGCCGATCTCGCACTTGCTTGGCATCGGCGTGCTGCTGGCGTTGTGCTGGCCGGCGACGTCGCTGTCCGTGCTGGCGCTGGCGGGCGCAACCACCGCGTTGCTGGTGCTGGTCGCTGTGTGGGAGACACTGTCGCTGCGCAGCCTGCGGCGCGAGTTGTACGACGCCGAGCACGGCTAGCAGTAGGGCTCTTCTTGTCTGTGGGAGCGCACCCTGTGCACGACAGGCGCTTGGTCGTGCGTGGTCATGAATTCGCGACAGCCGACATCCGTTGTGATCGTCGGGGTGCCGGTCGCGCACAGGGTGCGCTCCTACAGTGGAGGCGTCGCTGTAGCTGTTTGTAGGAGCGCACCCTGTGCGCGATAAGCGTCTGGTCGTGCGTGGTAGTGAATTCGCGAAAGCTGGCTCGTTATTGCTGCGCAACCTGCGGCGCGAGTTGCACGACGCCGGGCGCGGCTAGTCGTAGAGTGCCTCTTTTCTGTGGGAGCGCACTCTGTGCGCGATAAGCGCCTGGCTGAGCATGGTCGTGAATTCGCCACAACCGACATCTGATGTGATCGTCGGCGTGCCGGTCGCGCACAGGGTGCGCTCCCACAGATAACGCGAGGAGGCCCGGCGCGCCAGGCCGCGGAAAGCACGTCCTACAGCGAAGATGTGGCGCCGGCGTGCCGGAGCTGGCGCAGGAGATCATCTGCCTGCCATGCGCGCGGTTCGCGTTCGGCTTCGCGCACGAGCTCCACCAGCTTTGCATTGATCGGCGCGCTAAGGCCGTGAGCGGCCGCCAGCTGCACGATCTCGCCATTGATCGCATCCACTTCGGTGGGGCGGCGGCGTTGCAGGTCTTCCCACGTCGAGGATCGTGCGACCGGATCGATTGCCAGCATGCGCGAGGCCACGCGCTGGAACAGGGCGTCGGGCAGTTCGAGCACGTTCGGCAGCCAGCGCGTGGGCAGCGGCGTGAGTCGCGCGGCTTGCATGCCGGCGGCACGGAACACGGTCAGCGCCTCGCGCTGCGCCAGCGCCAGGCAACGACGCCAGCTTCGCTGCGAGAGTTCCTCCTTCAATGGCACCGACGACAGCGCATTGATGGCGTTGTTGAGGTTGAGCAGCAGCTTGGCCGTCTGCACAGCGGGCATGTCGTCGCGCGCGAGCAGCGGCAGCCCTGCCGCCGCAAACAGCGGGGTGAACGGCGCGAGCGAGGGATGCGACGCGCACATCAGTTCGCCCGACGATCCCTGGTGGAACACGCCGGGCTGACGCTGCAGCACGTTGAACGGCACCATGCCGGCAAGCACCGGGTGGCCGGGCAGGGCGGCGCGCAACAGATCCGCATTGTGCAGGCCGTTCTGCAGGCTGATCACCGGGGTGCCGGGCGCCAGTACGCCGGCGAGTTCGCGCGCGACGGTTTCGGTCGCGCCCGATTTCACCGTCACCAGCACCAGGTGCGCCTTGGCGGAGGCGAACGGGTCGGTCTGCACATCCAGCGTGCGGCCGGGGACATGGCCTTCCTGGCCCGCAAGGTCGGTCCAGTCGAGCCCATGCAAGCGCCACGCATCGGTGATGCGTCGGCGGCCGATGAACGTGATGCGTGCGTAGTCATGCAGCCGGGCGCCGACGTAGCCGCCCACGCTGCCCGCGCCGTAGATGGCGATGCGCGGCAAGGCATGCACACTCATGCGATGGCGGCAGCCGCGGCGCGACCGGCGACGCGACCGGAGAACAGGCAGCCGCCAAGGAAGCTGCCTTCCAGTGCGCGATACCCATGCAGGCCGCCGCCGCCGAAGCCGGCCGCTTCGCCCGCCGCGTACAGGCCGGGCAGCGGTTGGCCGTCCTCGCGCAGCACGCGTCCTTGCAGATCGGTTTCCAGTCCGCCCAGCGACTTGCGAGTGAGGATGTTCAGGCGCACGGCGATCAGTGGGCCGTTGGCGGGATCAAGGATGCGATGCGGCTTGGCTACGCGCACCAGCTTGTCGCCGCGATAGCGACGCGCGTTGTGGATGGCCATCACCTGCGCGTCCTTGGCGTACGGATTGTCGAATTGCCTATCGCGCGCCTCGATCTCGCGACGCAGTTGCGCCACGTCGAGCAGCGGATTGCCCGCCAGTGCGTTCATCCCGGCGACAAGTTCTTCCAGCGTGTCGCGCACGATGAAATCCTTGCCGTGCTGCTTGAACGCTTCAACAGGTGCCGGTGCGCCTTTGCCGATCGCGCGCCGGGCTACCTGTCGCCAGCTCTTGCCGGTGAGGTCGGGATTCTGCTCCGAGCCCGACAGCGCGAATTCGCGGCGGATGATCTGCTGGTCGAGGATGAACCAGCTGTAGTCGTAACCGGTGCGGCGCAGGTGGTCGAGCGTGCCCAGCGTGTCGAAACCCGGCCATAGCGGGCCGGGCAGGCGCTGGCCGGTAGCGTCGAACCACAGCGAGGACGGCCCCGGCAGGATGCGGATGGCATGCCTGGGCCAGATCGGATTCCAGTTCTCGATGCCTTCGACGTAGTGCCACATGCGGTCCCGGTTGATCTGCCGCGCGCCTGCGCTTTCGCTGATGCCGAGCATGCGGCCGTCCACGTGTTCGGGCACGCCACACAGCATGTGTGCGGGCGGCTGACCCAGACGTTCCGGCCAATGCTTGCGAACCAGCTCGTGATTGCCGCCGATGCCGCCGGACGCCACCACCACCGCCTGCGCGAGCAACTCGAACGCCTGCACCACCTCGCGTGAGCTGGGCTTGCCGCGCTCCATGCCGTCGGGTGCCAGCACGCTGCCGCGCACGCCCGTCACCGCGCCACCTTCGACGATGAGTTCATCCACGCGATGACGAAAGCCAAACTGCAGCAGGCCCTTGGCCTGCGCTTCGCGCGCACGACGCACGAACGGTTCGATCACGCCGGGGCCGGTGCCCCAGGTGACGTGAAAGCGCGGCACCGAATTGCCGTGGCCGATGGCGCCGTGTCCGCCGCGTTCGGCCCAGCCCACCACGGGAAACCAGCGCATGCCCATCGCGTGCAGCCAGCTGCGTTTCTCACCGGCGGCGAAATCGACATAGGCCTGCGCCCATTGGCGCGGCCAGTGGTCTTCGGGACGGTCGAACGCCGCCGTGCCCATCCAGTCGGCCAACGCGAGCGCATGCGAATCGCGCACGCCCATGCGCCGCTGCTCCGGCGAATCGACGAAGAACAATCCGCCGAACGACCAGAACGCCTGTCCTCCCAGGCTCTGCTCCGGCTCCTGGTCGAGCACCAGCACGCGCTTGCCGGCATCGGCCAATTCCGTAGCGGCAACCAGGCCAGCCAGGCCGGCGCCCACCACGATCACATCCCACCCATCGCGCATCCCACGACTCCCCTCATGGCGATCACCGAAGGAACTTAGCGTGTCGCTCGTGGCTATGCCTAGGCGCAGTGCGTCATGACCGGAAGAACGGACATGACCGATGGCAGGGGATGACACCTGGCCCATGCCGGGCAGTCGGGCGTGTCGCATTGTTCCGGGGCATTCACGCGGATCTTAGGGAGGTGATCGGCATGCGTACGACATTCATGGCTTGTGCCATGGCGGCGGCTTTTGCCTTCGGTGGCGCGGCGCAGGCTCGCGATATCTCCATCCACGACGACCAGTGCGGTTTTGCCACCGATTACGACGTGAGCGTCACCCCCGATGGCATCGACTTCAGCCGTGATGCCGGCCATCCCGGCAAGGTGTTCATGCACGACGGTCACCTGCGGGTGGACGGCCATGACGTGACGGTCTCAGGCGACGACGCCACGCGCCTGCGCCAGTACGAACAGGAAGTGCGGGCGCTGATGCCCGAAGCGGCCGGCATTGCGCGTGAAGGCGTGAACATCGGCTTTGCCGCGATGCGCACGGTGCTGATGACCTTCGCCGAGAACGACAGCGATCGTCGGCAGATGGTCGACAAGCTGGACCGCAATCACCGCATGGCATTGGCCAGCATCGACAACGGGCTGGGCAAGGGCGTGTGGAAGCAGCACGCCATGGACGAGGTGATGGAAAACGGCATCGAGAGCTCGGTGTCCGATCTGGTCGGCAAGGTCACGGGCGAGGCTGTCACGGCCGCGCTCAGTGGCGACCAGAGCAAGGTCGCCGCGCTGGAAGCGCGCGCCAACTCGCTGGACAAGACCATCGACAAGGAAATCGACAAGCGTGCCGACGAACTGGACAAGCATGCCAAGGCGCTTTGCCCGCGGCTGGCGTCGCTTGAACAGTTGCAGCACCAGTTCCAGTTCCGCCTGCAGGATGGTTCGCGCCTGCAGCTGCTTTCGCACAAGGACACGGATAACAAGAAGCTGGCAACAGCCACGGACCACGCGCGCGCCGACTGAGGCGACTTCGCGCCTGGATCCTACAAGTCGTCGCTCCCCAGCACGACCCGCCTGAGCCGCGCCACACCCTCGGCGCGGTTTTTTTATGCCGGCGTGCCGGCCTTCGCACCGCGGAACCTTGATAGCGCTGCTGCTAGGCTCCCAAGCTTTGCCAAGCCAAGGGTCCCACGTCATGCACGATCTCCTCGCGCGCCTGCCACTTTCCGAAGCCGCCATCGCCACGCTCATCAATCTCGGGGTGGCCATCGTGATGCTGCTGGTGGGCCTGTGGCTGGCCGCGCGTGTGGCCAATATCGCCCGCCGCGCCATGCAGCGCGCCAACGTCGACCAGACACTCAGCGGCTTCCTGCGCAATCTCATCAACGGCGTGCTGGTGGCAATGCTCATCGTGATGGTGTTGCAGCAGGCCGGTGTGCCTTCGGCGCCGCTGGTGGCCGCGCTGGGTGCTGGCGGCCTGGCCATCGGCCTCGCCCTGCAGGGCTCGTTGAGCAACCTCGCGTGGGGCGTGCTGCTGATCGTGTTCCGTCCGTTTCGCGTGGGCGACTTCATCCAGGCCGGTGGCGTAGAGGGCACGGTGGAGGCCGTGAGCCTCATGCACACCATGCTGGTGATGCCGGACAACCGCGAGGCAGTGGTACCCAATGCCAAGATCGGCTCGGATGCCATCATCAACTTCAACCGCCGTGGCACCCGCCGCTTCGAGCTGAAGATCGGCATCGGCTACAAGGACGACATCGGCAAGGCGATGGACCTGGTCCGCCAGCTGTTCGCCGCCGATGCGCGCATTCTGCGCGACCCCGCGCCGGGCGTATGGACCGAGAGCCTGGGCGACCACGGCGTGAAACTGGTGCTGCGCGCCTACACGCGCAGCGACGACAGCTGGGCCGCGCAGACTGACCTGCTGCGCGCGGTGAAGGAACGTTTTGATGCCGAGGGCATCTGCATCCCGCTGCCGCAGCGCGAACTGGCCGTGGTGCAGGGGCAGTTGCCGGGTCAGCCGGCCTGAGCAGGGCCGGCGCCCAGGCCAGTGTTTCGTGAACGAGGCCTTCTGCGTCGAAACCGCTGCATACGTATGCGAATGGTGGATTAAAACGATCCAAAAGCGACCAGAAGCGGGTCTCGTTCGCTATGATTAAAGCCTTACGCGGCCGTCATCCCCGCACGGCACGCCATCGCCATCCGTAGGAGAAACCATGGCCGACCTCAAAGAAGCACGCGTCCCCGATATCGGCAGCGAAAACGTGCCGGTGATCGAAGTCCTGGTGAAGCCGGGCGACAGGGTCGCCAAGGAACAGGGCCTGGTGACGCTGGAGTCGGACAAGGCCACGATGGAAGTGCCGGCGCCCTTCGCGGGCGTGGTGAAGGAACTGAAGCTCAAGGTGGGCGACGAGGTGTCCGAGGGCGCCCTGATCGCCATCATCGAGGCCGAAGGCGAGGCAGCCGCTCCGGCGCCGGCGCCGGCCCCCGCCCCCGCCGCCGCGCCGGCCAAGGCCGAAGCGCCCGCCAAGTCTGCCCCGGCACCTGCACCTGCTGCGGCCCCGGCCGCTGCGCCGGTGGGCGGTGGTGGCGTGCAGGAAGTTCGCGTGCCCGACATCGGCAGCAGCGACGTACCCGTCATCGAGATCCTGGTGAAGGTGGGTGACACCGTCACCAAGGACCAGAGCCTGATCACCCTGGAATCGGACAAGGCCACCATGGAAGTGCCCGCGCCGTTCGCCGGCGTGGTGAAGGACATCAAAGTCAAGGTCGGCGACGAGCTTTCCGAAGGCAGCCTGATCGCGCTGGTCGAAGCCGCCGGTGGCGCGCCTGCCGCAGCCCCGGCCCAGGCCGCGGCACCGACCAAGGTGGAAGCACCCAAGGTCGAAGAGAAGCCCGAACCGATCGGTGGTCGCAGCGTGCTGCCTGGCAACGCGCCCGAAGGTGACGTGGCGCCGACCGCGCGCGCGCCGTTCGATTCCAAGATCATCATGCCCGGCGACGCGCCGTATGCCAGCCCCGCCATCCGCGCCTTCGCACGCGAACTGGGCGTGGACATCCGCCAGGTGAAGGGCAGCGGCCGCAGCGGCCGCATCCAGCGTGAGGATGTCACCGGTTACGTCAAGCACGCGCTCGCTTCGGGCGCGCGTCCGAGCGGTGCGCCGGTGGCGGCAGGCGGTGGCCTCAACCTGCTGCCGTGGCCGAAGGTGGACTTCAGCAAGTTCGGCCAAATCGAAGAGAAGCCGCTGTCGCGCATCCAGAAAATCTCGGGTGCAAACCTGGCGCGCAACTGGGCGATGATCCCGCACGTCACCCAGCACGAAGACGCCGACATCACCGAGCTGGAAACCTTCCGCAAGAAGCTCGGCGAAGAAAACAAGGACCTCAAGGTCACCCCGCTTGTGTTCCAGATCAAGGCGGTGGTCGCGGCGCTGAAGAAATTCCCGCAATTCAACGCCTCGCTCGACGAGAGCGGCGAGAAGCTGATCCTCAAGAAGTACTTCCACATCGGCATCGCGGTGGATACGCCCGATGGCCTGGTGGTGCCGGTGATTCGCGATTGCGACAAGAAGGGCCTGCTGGACCTCGCCGTTGAACTGGGCGAGATCTCCAAGAAGGCGCGCGACAAGAAGCTTGGCCCCAGCGAAATGTCCGGCGGCTGCTTCTCCATCTCCTCGCTCGGCGGCATCGGCGGCACGGCGTTTACGCCGATCGTCAATGCGCCGGAAGTGGCGATCCTGGGCGTGTCGAAGGCCTCGATGAAGCCGGTGTGGAACGGCAAGGAATTCGCGCCGCGCCTCATGTTGCCGCTGTCGCTCAGCTATGACCACCGCGTGATCGACGGCGCACTCGCCGCACGCTTCGCCTCCTACCTCGCGCAGCAGCTGGGCGACATCCGCCGCCTGCTGCTCTGACTTTGCTTTTCCCTCTCCCCTTTGGGGAGAGGGCAGGGTGAGGGGCGGGTGCTCGCGGCACCGCCTCAACAGGTAGCGAAAGAATCAAAGGATCCCCCATGGCAAGCACCATCGAAATCAAGGTCCCCGACATCGGCGGTCACGACAACGTGCCGGTGATCGAGGTGCTGGTGAAGGTCGGCGACACCGTCGCCAAGGAACAGAGCCTGATAACGCTCGAATCGGACAAGGCGACGATGGAAATTCCGTCGAGCGCGGACGGCGTGATCAAGGAATTGAAAGTGAAGGTGGGCGACGAAGTGTCCGAAGGTGCGGTGATTGCCGTGCTCGAAGCATCGGACGCGGGCGCAGCCAAGCCGGCGGAAGCGCCGAAGGCTGCTGCACCCGCGCCCGCACCGGCCGCTGCAGCGCCCGCGGCTGCTCCCGCTCCGAAGGCCGCTGGCGCCTCCGGCCGCACACCCGACATCGAATGCAAGCTCGTCGTGCTGGGCTCCGGCCCGGGCGGCTACACCGCCGCATTCCGCGCGGCCGACCTTGACGTCGACACCGTGCTGGTCGAGCGCTATGCCTCCCTCGGCGGCGTCTGCCTCAACGTGGGCTGCATCCCGTCCAAGGCGCTGCTGCACGCGGCGGCCGTGATCGACGAGGCCGAAGCCATGGCCGCGCACGGCGTCAGCTTCGGTGCGCCGAAGATCGACCTCGGCAAGCTGCGTGACTTCAAGACCAAGGTCGTCGGCAAGCTCACCGGCGGCCTGGCCAGCATGGCCAAGCAGCGCAAGGTGCGCACCGTGCAGGGTGTGGGCACCTTCGTCTCGCCGAACGAAATGGAAGTCCAGACGTCCGAAGGCACCAAGCTGCTTCGCTTCGAGTACGCCATCATCGCCGCCGGTTCGCAGGCCGTGCGCCTGCCCGCGTTCCCGTGGGACGATGAGCGCGTCATTGACTCCACTGGCGCCCTGGAACTGAAGGACGTGCCGAAGAAGCTGCTCGTCGTCGGCGGCGGCATCATCGGCCTGGAAATGGCCACGGTGTATTCCGCGCTCGGCAGCGAAGTGACCGTGGTCGAGTTCATGGACCAGATCATCCCGGGCGCCGACGCTGACCTGATCAAGCCGCTGGCGCAGCGCCTGGCCAAGAAGCTCAAGGGCGTGCACCTCAAGACCAAGGTGGTCGAGGCCAAGGCCAGCAAGAAGGGCATCGAGGTCAGCTACGAAGGCGAGAGCATCCCGGAGACCACGCTGTTCGACCGCGTGCTGGTCGCCGTGGGCCGCTCACCGAACGGCAACAAGATTGGTGCCGACAAGGCCGGCGTGGCCGTCACCGAGCGCGGCTTCATCAACGTCGACACGCAGATGCGTACCAACGTGAAGCACATCTTTGCCATCGGTGATCTGGTGGGCCAGCCGATGCTGGCGCACAAGGCCACGCACGAGGCGCGCGTCGCCGCCGAAGTCGTATCGGGCATGAAGAGCCACTTCGATGCGCGCGTGATCCCGTCGGTGGCCTACACCGATCCCGAGATCGCCTGGGTCGGCGTCACCGAGCGGGAGGCGAAGGAAAAGGGCCTCAAGGTCGGCGTGGGCAAGTTCCCGTGGGCGGCCAGCGGCCGCGCCATCGGCATCGACCGCACCGAGGGCTTCACCAAGCTGATCTTCGACGAGGACACCCATCGCATCGTGGGCGCCGCCATCGTCGGCCCGCACGCGGGTGACCTGATCAGCGAACTGTGCCTGGCGATCGAGATGGGCGCGGAAGCGGCCGACATCGGTCTCACCATCCACCCGCATCCGACGCTGGGCGAATCGGTGGGCATGGCAGCCGAAGCCTACGAAGGCACCATCACCGACCTGTACATGCCCAAGAAGAAATAGGCCGGCGGTGCCGCAATAAGGAAAAGCCCGGGGAAGCCCGGGCTTTTTTCGTCAGGGCGCCTTGCCGGTGGCGGGCGCCGCCTCGGGCACGCCAGACAGCAGCTGCTGTTCGGCCTGGTCCAGGTGCGATTGCGTTTCGGTGGCCGTGTTGATCATCTGGTGCAGCACGGTAAGGAAATCGACCGGATCCACGTCCATGCCCAGCTCGATCCGCGTGCGCAGGTCCACCATGCGGCGCGCATCCAGCGAGATGGTGCTGTCGTTGGTCATCCACGTGCTGGCTTCGCGTTGGGCCGCATAGGCGGCTGAATAGCGCCGCAGTTCGTCCGCATCGATCCAGCTGGCGGACTGATTGGCCACCGCCACATCCCAGGCCTGGCTGTAGAACGTGGGCCAGGTAATGCTGATGGTGAACTTGTCCCGATTGGCACGGATGTGCTCGTTCACCGCCTTGGCAGCCGCACCCGCATGCAGGTCCTGCATCACCAGCTCGTTGAGTTGCTTCAGGGGCGCCAGACGCTTGTCGTTGTTGGTTCGAGCCATGCGGATATCGGCGATGTTGGAGCGCAGCTCCGCCTCAATCTGCGTGCGCGCCTGGTCGGCGGCATGCCGGTGATGCGTGCTTTCGATCCACTGCTCCAGACCGAGCGCCGTGAGGATGGACAGCACGATCATCAGGTAGTGCTGCACGAATTCCCGGAAAGACTGCATGCGTACCTTGGGCACTTCGAAATGCATGGCGACTCCTGTCGGCGTCGGCGGGAAAGCGCGCAGCGTACCCGATCCGCCGCCCCGTGCGTCAGGCCTCGTAGCCCAGCCGCTCCAGCATGGGGCGCAGGATCGGCAGCACCGGTTCGAAGTGCTCGCGATAGGCGTGCCAGCGGTTCACCGACCTGCCGTGGATGCCCTGCGTCACCTGCGCGTAGCTCGGCGTGCTGATGAAACCCTTGGCCGTGGCGTGTTCGGCGAAGCGGGTCATCGGCGTGGCGTCGTCCACGCCGAGGAATTGGCCAAGCCGCGTGACGTGTTCGTCGAAGCGGTTGACCACCGATTCGTAGCGCCATTCCAGTACACGCGGTGCGAACACCTCCATATGCTGGTACCACTGCTCGAACGCCTGCACGTAACCCTCGGCCAGCCGCTTGAGCGAGGAGCACAGCACCATGAAGGGTGGAGCGCGGAACGGCAACATGTAACAACTGAGCAGCACATCACAAGGGTGTCGAAGGCACAGGATGATGTTGGCCTCGGGATACAGCCGCGTGATCATCGGCAGGCACAGCATGTTGAGCGGATTCTTGTCGACCAGACGCTGCGTCCCGAGGTCGGGCACCACCTTGCGCGACATGGCCATGTAGATACTCCGCAGTTGATCCGCTTCGTGCTGGGTCAGCTGGCCGAGGTCTTGTGGATACGTCTGTCCGGCCTGTTGCATGCGCTGGATCAGTTCGTATACGAAGTCGCGCTCATCCATGGAGCGAAACTCAGGATGCGCATCGAGCATCTGTTCGAGCAACGTGGTTCCCGAGCGAGGGAAGCCCACGACGAAGACGGGGCTGTCCAGGCTGCGCGGCACGGACAATGTGCTCCATCGGTCGTACTCGACGTGGCTCACACGATGATTCGCCATGGACAGCGGCTGGCTGCCCTCGACGGTCAGTTCGGGCACGATCGCGCTGGCGATCTCCCATTGCGCGGCGTGGGCGATTTCCGCGGCGCGCAAAGCGTCCTCGTGACGGCCTTGCTTGCTTCTGACGCCCGCCAACCCGAACGCGGCGGTTGCTCGCGTGGCCGGACCGTCGCTCAGACCGAGCATGCGCTCGTAAAGGCCGGCCGAGTGATCAAGGTCGCCACGTTGTGCCGCGACGGCGGCATGTGCCTGCCAAGCTGCGGTGGCGAGCACAGGAGACTCCGGCAGTGTCGCTTCCAGCTGGTGCAGCGGCAGCCGTCCAAGTTCGGCTTCGGCAAGGTCGATCTGGTTGCCGCGCTCAAACATTGACGCACGCAACGCGGCGACACGCCATTGCGTGATTCGTGCATCTTCGTTCTCGGGCAGGATGCCCCGTTCCAGGACTTCGAAAGCCGTCGCCTGCTCGCCCTGCGCGGAAAGCATCGTGGCCAGCAGGATGGCCTGTTCCATCGGTTGTGGCGGCCAGTTGGCGGCATCGGCCAGCATCTCCTGTTCGCCACGATGATCGCCGCATGCATGGCACGCATGCGCCGCTTGCAGGCGCGCATCGATGAAGGCGGGCACCAGTGCCACGGCATCGAGCAAGGCTTCTCGCGCCTGCAGCCAGCGTTGCTGCTGGGCGTAGAGCAGGCCGAGGTTGAAATGGATCTGTGCTTCCTGCGGTGCCAGCGCCACGGCACGTCGCAGAGCGTCTTCAGCCACCGCCATGTCGCCGAGCTGGCGGGCAACGACCGCGAGATTGTTCCAGTATTCGGCGACGGTCGGGTTGCGCTGCACGAGGCGGCGGAACGTCGCCATTGCTTCGTCGAGGCGATGACTAGATTGCTGTGCGGCACCCAGTAACAGCAAGGCCGTGCTGTCGATATCACCCAGGGCGGCGACGGGTTCGCCGAGTGCCAATACGGTGGCAATGTCGCCGCGCTGATACGCCGCGAGCATGCGGGCGGTAAGGTCGGCGGAGGATGGCGCGAAGTGGTCCGTCATCCTTGAATCCTAGCAGCGGGATGGTCGCGGCAAGAGCCGCGACCATCCGCCTTGTTGCAGTCAGATCAGAACTTCACCGTGGCGCGAGCCCAGTAGTAGCGGCCCATCACGTCATATGTTGCGGTATCGACGTTGTAGTTCGAGCCGTTCTGGTAGGCCAGCGGCGGGATCTTGTCGCTGAGGTTGTCGATACCCACATCGAAGCGGGTATGGATCGTCGTCCACTCGTAGCCGCCCGAGATCGAGTGATACAGCACGGACGCCATCGGTGCGCTGGCGCCGGTGTCTAGGTTGGCGTTGAGGTTGGTCACGTTGTGGATGTAACGCGACTGCCACTGTGCACTCCAGTCACCCATGGCCCAATTGAGCGTGAGCGTGCCGCGCCAACGCGGGATGTTGCCGAACTGCAGGCCGTACGTGCCGGCGTAGTTGATCGTCTCCGAACCCGGCTGGCCGGGCGTGGCATTGTTCTTGTACGTCGAGATGTACGTGGTGTTGAGGCCCGCCTTGAAGTTGCCCGGATCCACGCCGCCCACGTCGAAGTGGGGGATGGCGTAGTTGAAGGTAAAGTCGACGCCGGTCGTGCTCAGGTTGCCCAGGTTGACCACGGGCGTATTGATGTAATTGACCGCACCGGCCAGCTTGTTGGTCTGGTCGTAGCGATTGATGAACGAGCAATACGAGCTGCTGTTGTTGGCAA
>Ga0335083_10001874_pt1 | contig 28475 bp, 30 predicted proteins | sample Lox_Sample_42_FD_206716 | JGI IMG/M metagenome (GOLD analysis project Ga0335083, IMG submission 206716) | Soil microbial communities from Loxahatchee National Wildlife Refuge, Florida, United States - Lox_Sample_4.2 | ecosystem: Environmental > Terrestrial > Soil > Wetlands | place: USA...
TCTCGTGGAGCCACGTCAACCATCCGTCCGAGGTGCTCGAGATCGGCCAGGACGTGAAGGTCAAGGTGCTCGACATCGACCGCGAGCGGCAGCGGATCTCGCTCGGGCTCAAGCAGACCCAGTCCGACCCGTGGCAGGAGGTGCTCGAGCAGTACCAGGAGGGGGACGAGGTCGAGGGCAAGGTCACGAAGGTGGTCACGTTCGGCGCGTTCGTCGAGATCCTCCCCGGCGTCGAGGGCCTCGTGCACATCTCCGAGCTCGCACAGCATCACGTCGAGAACCCGCGCGAGGTCGTCTCGCAGGGGGATCTCGTTCGGGCGAAGATCATCGAGGTCGACGCCGAGCGGCGACGGCTCTCGCTCTCGCTGAAGCGCGTCGAGGGCGGCGGCGTCACCCAGCGCGCGGACGACTCCGAGGCCGTGGAGGGCACGCCGAACCTGGATCTCTCCGAGGAGGTGTTCCCGGAGGGCGGCGAGCTGCCGGCCGCCGAGGCCGAGCCCGTCGAGGAGCCCGAGTTGACCGCGGCCGAGGAGCCCGAGTTGACCGCGGCCGAGGAGCCCGAGTTGACCGCGGCCGAGGAGCCCGAGTTGACCGCGGCCGAGGAGCCCGAGCTCGAGCCGCAGGCAGCCGAGGAGCCGCAGCCCGAGGCCGAGGCCGAGGCGGGCGACTCGGAGCCCGAGCCCGAAGCCGAGCCCGAAGCCCCGACGCCGGAGTAGCGTGTCCCGACCGCTCGCGGTCGCCATCACCGGCGGCATCGGGGCGGGGAAGAGCGAGGCCCTCTCCGCCTTTGCGCGCCACGGCGCGGCAACGCTCTCCAGCGACGAGATCGTCCACCGGCTCCTTGCCGAGGACAAGGAGATGCGCAAGGCGCTACTCGAGCGCTTCGGCGACCGGATCCTGGGCGAGGACGACCAGGTCGACCGCAAGGCGATCTCGGAGATCGTCTTCGCGGACCGCGAGCAGCTCGACTGGCTGGAGGGCCTGCTGCACCCGCGGGTCGCGCAGGAGTACCTGGGATGGCGCGAGGAGCTCGGCCGCCTGCCCGATCCGCCGGCCGTCTGCGTCACCGAGGTCCCGCTCCTCTACGAGGCCGGGGCCGACGAGCGGTTCGACGTGGTGGTGGTCGTGACGGCTCCGAAGGAGGTGCGCGCCGCCCGGGCCAAGTGGTGGCCGACCGAGCCTCGAGAACGGCGCCTGCTCCCCGACGAGGAGAAGGTCGCGAGGGCGGACTACTCGTACGTCAACGACGGCACCCTCGAGGAGCTCGACGAGTTCGTGGCCGGCGTCCTGCGCGACCTTTCCGCCCCGACGTGAAGAAGCTCCCGATTCTGCTGGCGGTCGGCGCGGTCCTCGGAGGCGCCTTCGCCTACGTCCACTCGGCGGAGCCCGGCTGGTGGGTGCGGCTCCGGTACCCACTCCGCTACCAGGCGATCGTGCGCGGCCACGCCAGGAACTACCGGCTCGACCCCGCGCTGCTCGCGGCGGTCATCTACCAGGAGAGCAAGTTCGACCCGCACGCCCGCTCCAGCTCGGGCGCGATCGGCCTGATGCAGCTGCTGCCGGCGACGGCGAAGGGGATCGCGATCCACACCGGCGGCACCCGCTTCCGCGTCTCCGACCTCGACGACCCGGAGATCAACGTCCGCTACGGCGCGTGGTACCTGCGGCACCTGCTCGACAAGTACGGGGACGAGCGCACCGCGCTCGCCGCCTACAACGCGGGCCAGGAGAACGTCGACCGCTGGCGGGCGGAGGGGCAGGGGATCGCCTTCCCGGAGACGCGGCACTACGTGAGCCGGGTCGAGCACCTGAAGGTCCTCTACCGCCGCGGCTACAACTCACAGCTCGGCGCACCGGGGTGATGCTTGACAGCTGTCATGAGTGATGTCATTATGATGTCGTCATGCAGCTACAGCGATTCGTCGATGCGCTGAAAGCCGACCTGACGGCCGTGGCCGAGCTGGGCGACGAGGCGACCTCCGAGGCCGCCGCCCGCCTGCTCGTCGCGCTCCAAGCGTCGGTCGGACTGCGCCTGCTCGACGCGCTATCGGAGGCGGCGCTCGAGCTGACCGACAAGCTTCCATCCGGCCACGTCGAGGTGCGGCTGGCCGGGCAGGACCCGGAGCTCGTGTTCGTGGGTGAACAGCCCGAGGCGGTCGGCGGGGCCGAGGAGGGCCACACCGCCCGCATCACGCTGCGCCTGCCGGACTCGCTCAAGACGGGAATCGAGGCCGCGGCGGCCCGCGAGGGCGTCTCGGTCAACACCTGGATCGTGCGCGCGCTGTCGCGCTCGACCACGAGTGCGACGGGGAGCCGGTCGGCGGGCAACCGCCTGACGGGCTACGCCCAGAGCTGAGGGGAGGAACGATGAGACACGAGACTTTCGAGACAGGGAGCTCCGTCGAGCTCCAGGTGCAGCTCGGTGCCGGCGAGATCCGGCTCGAGGCGGCGAACACGAACGAGACGACGGTGCAGCTCGAGCCGATCAAGCACAACGAGGCGACCACGAAGGCGATCGAGAACGCGAGGGTCGAGATGCGCGGCGGCACCGACCGGCACGAGGTGATCGTCGACCTCCGCGGCCGCACGCGGCTCTTCCGCGGGGTCGAGGTGCTGGTCCAGATCCGCTGTCCCGAGGGGGCCGACCTCGAGGTGAGGTGCGGCTCGGCGAGCCTCCAGGGCACGGGGCGGCTGGGCTCGATCAAGCTGAACTCGGGCTCGGGCGAGGTCGTGCTGGACGAGATCGATGCCGACGCGAAGATCAACACCGCGAGTGGCGACGTCCGGCTGGGCGACATCGGCGGCGAGGCGAACATCAACTCGGCCTCCGGCGACGTCGAGCTCGGAGCGGTCGTGGGCGACGTGAACGTCAACACCGCCTCGGGCGACATCACAGTCCGCGCGGCCGGCGGCAAGCTCAAGGCGAACAGCGCCTCGGGCGAGGTGACCGTGCGCGAGGCCCGGTCGTCGCTGAGCGTCAACACCGCCTCGGGCGACCAGACGGTCGGCCGCCTCTCGGAGGGCAGGGCCGAGCTGAAGTCGGCCTCCGGCGATCTCGCGATCGGCATCAAGGAGGGCGCGACGCTGTGGGTCGACGCGCGCTCGCGAAGCGGCAGCGTACGGTCGGAGCTGCCCGTGTCCGAGACGCCTCCAGAGGGCGCGCAGCCGCAGGTGGAGCTGAAGGCCAACACCATGAGTGGCGACGTCGAGATCACGCGCGCGTGAGCCCCGACGCGCTCAGCGAGACGGCCGCCGCGACGGCCCGGAGGGGCTTCTTCCGGATCCCCGAAGTGCTGCAGGGCCGAGAGTTCCGGCGCTTCTGGGCCGGCGAGACGATCTCGCTCTTCGGCGACCAGATCACCCTGCTCGCCCTGCCGCTCGTCGGGGTGCTGACGCTCCACGCGAGCGCGGCGGAGATGGGGTACCTCGGGGCCGCGGCGCTCCTGCCGAACCTGCTCTTCTCGCTCCACGCAGGCGCCTGGGTCGACCGCCGCGGGCGCCGGCGCCAGACGATGCTCGCCACCGCGCTCGGGCGCGCGGGGCTGCTCGCGACGATCCCGCTCGCCTACCTCCTCGGACTCCTGACGATGACGCAGCTCTACGTCGTGAGCTTCCTGGTCGGGACGCTGAGCGTGCTCTTCATGGTCTCGTACAGCACGCTCTTCGTCTCGCTCGTCCCGCGGGAGCGGTACGTGGAGGCGAGCTCGCTGCTGAACGGCAGCCGCGCGATGTCCACCATCGCGGGCCCGAGCATCGGTGGCCTGCTCGTGCAGGCGCTCTCGGCGCCCGGCGCGATTCTGGCCGACGCGCTCTCGTTCCTTGCCTCGGCGCTCTCGCTCAGGTCGATCTCGCCCGTCGAGCCGCCGACCGAGGAGGCGGAGCATGGACACCTGCGCGCCGGGATTCGCTACCTCTGGCGCGTTCGCATCATGCGCTACTCGCTGCTCGCGACGGCGACGCTCAACTTCTTCAACTTCATCTTCTGGGCGCTCGTCCTGCTCTACATCACGAGAACGCTGGGCGTGCGCCCGGGCGTGCTCGGCCTCGTCATCGGGGCGGCCTCAGTGGGCGGGCTGATCGGGTCGGTCCTGACGGGGCGGATCGGCCGCCGGATGGGAGTGGGGCCGACGTTCGTCCTCGGCTGCGTGCTCTTCCCGGCACCGCTTGTCCTCGTCCCGCTCGCGAGCGGGACCCAGTGGACGATCATCGCGCTCCTCTTCGCCGCGGAGTTCTTCTCCGGCTTCGGCGTGATGCTGCTCGACATCTCGGGCAATTCGATCATGACCGCCGTGATCCCCGACCGGCTGCGCGCCCGGGTTGCCGGCGCCCACATGGTCGTCAACTACGGCGTACGCCCGCTCGGGGCGCTGCTCGGCGGTGCCCTTGGGACCTGGATCGGCGTGCGCCCGACGCTCCTGATCGGCGCGGTCGGCGGGCTCCTGGGAGTCCTCTGGCTCGCGCCGTCGCCGCTGCTGCGGATGCACGACCTTCCCGAGGTCGACGAGGGCGTCGCCTGAGCAGGCGCCCCGCGCGGCTACGCTAGGCGCGTGGCCGAGCTCAAGACAGCCGACGCCTACTCGCCGACCGGCGACCAGCCACAGGCGATCGAGGAGCTCGCCCGGTGGATCGAGGCCGGCGAGCGCTACCAGACGCTGCTCGGTGCGACCGGGACCGGCAAGACGGCGACGATGGCGTGGATCGCCGAGCGCGTCCAGCGCCCGACGCTCCTGATCGCGCACAACAAGACGCTGGCCGCGCAGCTCTGCAACGAGCTGCGGGAGTTCTTCCCCGACAACGCGGTCGAGTACTTCGTCTCGTACTACGACTACTACCAGCCCGAGGCGTACGTCCCGCAGGCCGACCTCTACATCGAGAAAGACTCGTCCCGCAACGACGACATCGACCGGCTGCGGCACTCGGCGACCGCGGCGCTGCTCTCCCGGCGCGACGTGATCATCGTCGCGTCCGTCTCGTGCATCTACGGCCTGGGCTCGCCGGAGGAGTACGAGAAGCGAGTCGTCCTGCTCGCGGTGGGCGAGGAGCACGACCGCGACCTCGCGCTGCGGAAGCTGATCGACATCCAGTACGCGCGCAACGACACGCTGCTCGGCCGCGGCCGGTTCCGCGTCAAGGGCGACGTCGTCGAGGTGCAGCCCGCGTACATGGAGTCGGCCTACCGGATCTCCTTCTTCGGGGACGAGGTCGAGCAGATCACGCACTTCGACCCGCTGACCGGCGAGGTCTACGGCAAGCTCGACCACCTGGCGCTCTTCCCGGCAACGCAGTACGTGACCTCGAAGCCGACGATCGAGCGCGCGTCCGAGGCGATCCGCCACGAGCTCGAGGCGCAGGTCCGGCAGTTCGAGCAGCAGGGGAAGATGCTGGAGGCGCACCGGCTGCGGCAGCGCACGGAGTACGACCTCGAGATGATGCAGGAGCTCGGCTTCTGCTCCGGGATCGAGAACTACTCGCGCCACCTCGACGGGCGCCCGCCGGGCTCCGCGCCGCACACGCTGCTCGACTTCTTCCCGTCCGACCTGGTCGTGTTCGTGGACGAGTCGCACCAGACCGTGCCCCAGCTGGGCGGCATGTACGAGGGCGACCGCTCGCGCAAGCAGACGCTCGTCGACCATGGGTTCCGGCTGCCCTCCGCGCTCGACAACCGGCCGCTGCGCTTCGACGAGTTCCTCGCGAAAGTCCCACAGCTCGTGTTCGTCTCGGCGACACCCGGGCCGTTCGAGCTGCGCCACTCGACGCATATCGCCGAGCAGCTCATCCGGCCGACCGGGGTCGTCGACCCAGCGGTCGAGCTGCGGGCGACGAAGAACCAGATCGACGACCTCCTGAACGAGATCCGCGGGCGCGAGGAGGTCGGCGAGCGGGTCCTCGTGACGACGCTGACCAAGAAGATGGCGGAGGACCTGACCGACTACCTGCTCGAGTCCGGGGTCAAGGCCCGCTACCTCCACTCTGAAGTCGACACGCTTGAGCGGATCCAGATCATCCGCGAGCTGCGGCTCGGCGAGTACGACGTCCTGGTCGGCGTCAACCTGCTGCGAGAGGGGCTCGACCTGCCCGAGGTCTCGCTCGTCGCCGTGCTCGACGCGGACAAGGAGGGGTTCCTTCGCGGCAAGACGGCGCTGATCCAGACGATCGGCCGCGCCGCGCGCAACGTCAACGGCAAGGTGCTGCTCTACGCGGACAAGCTCACCGAGGCGATCCAAGGCGCGATCGACGAGACGAACCGCCGGCGTGCGAAGCAGCTCGCGTACAACGAGGAGCACGGGATCACGCCCGAGTCGATCGTCAAGGGCGTGTCCGACATCGCCGAGTTCCTCGCCCTCGAGTCGCCGACGGTGCCGGGGCGCCGGCGCCGCGGGCGCGCCGAGGTCGACGGGATGTCGCAGCCGGAGCTCGAGAAGCTCGTGATCCAGCTCGAGGAGGAGATGTACGCCGCGGCAGAGGAGCTGCGGTTCGAGTACGCGGCGAAGCTGCGGGACGAGATCAAGGACCTCCGCCGCGAGCTCCAGGCCGCGGCCGAGGCGCCGGCCTAGCGGCCGAAGCGTCGAAGCCCGGTCGGGCTCCAGTCGCCGTTGCGCCAGACGTACGTCTCGACGGAGAGCGTGTCGGCGGCCGCCTCGTAGACGTGCAGGCCCTGGGCCTCGCCGCGCCGGTTCGGTCGCGGGCGGCCGAGACCGGGGGCGATCGAGACTGTCGCTCCGCGGAGGTCGCCGCTGTCCACCTCGAAGTCGTGCCGCTCGCTGACCGCGGCCTGGTGGATGTGGCCCGCGAGGATCAGCTCGGCGCCCCCGTCGACGAGCGCGGCCAGGACGTGCGAGCGGCGAGCGACGGGTCGCTTGCGGGAGCGCCAGGGTGCCCCGATCAGGTGGTGGTGCAGGGCGACCACCCGGAGCGCGCCCTCGGGAGCCTCGGCGAGCAGGCCGGCGGTCCGGCGGAGCTGGCTCTCGTGCAGGCCTCCCGACTGGTGCCGCCACGGGCGCACCGAGTTGAGGCCGACGACGATCAGCTCCTCCGAGCGGTACACGGGCTCGACGGTCTCCCACTGCCGCTCGAACTCGGCCCAGGGCCGGGTGAAGCGGGCGGGGAACGTATGCGGGATGTCGTGGTTTCCGGGCACCACGAGCAGCGGACGGCCGAGCCCGCGGAGGAAGGCCGCCGCCTGCTCGTGCTCGCGGCGCCGCCCGCGGTGCGCGAGGTCGCCCGTGACCACGATCAACCGGGGGTCAGAGCGCTCCACGAGCGCGGCCAGACTGGTCTCAATCTCGGCCTCTTCGCTGCTTCCCGAGTGCAGATCGGAGAGGTGGAGGAGCCGGACAGGCAACGCCGAAGCAGGCTATACACTGAGTTCCATGCCCGATGAATCGACCGAGATCTTCGATGATCTCTACCTCGGTCTCAGGGCCGGCGGCGCGCTTCGGAAGAAGCGCCGCGGTGAGCCGCTCACGCCCGAGGAGCAGGAGGCGATCGGCCACTGGGAGCGGCTTTCCGCGACCCGCAAGGCCCTCGCTCTCGGCACCTTCGCGGTCGGAACCTTCGGCCTCGGCTTCACCCTCGGCGGCCTCGTCTTCGGCCGCTGGCGCAAGGCGTAGAACGTCGCACCGGCAAAGCCGGCACGACCTCTCATGTCGGCATCGCAAGCGACGCCTAAACGGTCGCACCGGCAAAGCCGGCACGACCTCTCATGTCGGCATCGCAAGCGACGCCTTGGGTTTTCAAAGGAGTGCGACCTTTAGCGACGAAGCGGGCGGGTCCATGCTCGCGTCTCCGGAAGAGCAGGTCTGCTTCGACGCGCGCCGTCACGGCGTCGTGCTCGCGCGGCCGCTGACCGGCGCAGTCGTGCTGGCCGTCTCGGGCGGGATCCTCCTCGCGGAGCCGTTCGCTCTGCAGATGGCGGGCACCGTGCTCGTCGTGCTGGCGGCGGTGCTCGGACTGCGGGCCGTGTGGCGCTGGGAGCGGACCCACCTCGTCGTCACGACGGAGAAGCTGTTCCTCGTCGACGGCACGGTCCGCCGCCGCGCATCGGCCGTGCGCCTCCGCTCGGTCGAGAACCTCGGGCTCGAGCAGAGCCTGCCCGGCCGCGTGCTCGGCTACGGGACGCTCGTCGCCGGGCCGCTCGAGATCGAGGCCGTGCCCGAGCCTCGCACCGTGTACCACCTGGTCGAGCGCCTCGCGGGATAAGGATGGCAGCGGCCCCGCCGATCGAGGTCCGCGGGCTGACGAAGCGCTTCGGCTCGACGACCGCCGTCGCCGATCTCTCGTTCGCGATACCGCCGGGCCGCATCACCGGGTTCCTCGGCCCCAACGGCGCTGGCAAGACGACCACCCTGCGCGCGCTGCTCGGCCTCGTCCGGCCAACCTCCGGCGACGCGCTCGTGAACGGCGTGCCGTACCGGAAGCTCGCGGACCCGGCACGCACGGTCGGCGCGGTGCTCGAGGCGTCGAGCTTCCATCCGGGCCGCTCCGGCCGCAACCACCTGCGCGTGCTCGCGGCGGCCGCCGCGATTCCACAGGCACGGGTGGGCGAAGTTTTGGAGGACGTCGAGCTGGCCGGCGCCGGTGGCCGGCGCGTAGGCGGCTACTCGCTCGGGATGCGCCAGCGCCTGAGCGTCGCGGGCGCGCTGCTCGGGAGCCCGCGGTTGCTCGTCCTCGACGAGCCGGCCAACGGCCTCGACCCGGAGGGGATCCGCTGGCTGCGGAACTTCCTGCGCTCCTTCGCCGACGAGGGCGGCACCGTCTTCATCTCGAGCCACGTGCTCGCCGAGGTCGCCCAGCTCGCGGACGAGGTCGTGATCATCCACCGGTCCCGGCTCATCGCGCACGAGCCGCTCGAGACGCTGACGGCAAGGGCGGCCGGTGGCACCGTCGTGCGCTCGCCGGATGCCGAGCGGCTGCGGCAGGGGCTCGCGGAAGCGGGCGTCGAGGCCGCCGCGGGGGACGGCGGCTCGCTGCGCGTCGCGGCCGAGCCGGAGCAGGTCGGAGAGGTCGCGGCGGCCGCCGGTGTCGTCCTCCACGAGCTGCGCCGCGAGGAGGCGAGCCTCGAGGAGGTCTTTCTCGAGCTGACGGCCGAGGAGCCGAAGTGACCCGGCTGGTGCACGCTGAGCTCCTGAAGCTGCGGACGACGCGCCTGCTGCTCTGGCTCGCGCTGATGATCGTCGCGCTGATCGGCCTGATCGTCTCGCTCAACGGCGGCGAGCGCTCGTTCGACGACCTCGCCCGTGCGAGCAGCCAGCGCGACCTCATCACGACCGCCGCCATCTCGGCGCTGATCGCCCTGATCCTCGGGATCGTGGTCTCGACCGCCGAGTACGCACACGGGACGATCGGCGGCACGTTCCTCGTCTCGCCCGTGCGAGAGCGGGTGGTCGCCGCCAAGGTCTTCGCAGCGATGCTGAGCGGCGCCGTGCTGGCCGCCTTCGCGTGGGCGCTCGCGCTTGCGCTCGCCGCGGTTTGGCTCGCCGTCAGGTCGGTGCCGTCGCACCTGCTGTCGCACGACATTTTCACGCTGCTCCTCGGGCTACTCGCCGCGTCCGCGCTCACGGGCGCGATCGGCGTCGGCTTCGGCGCCATCCTGCGGCGGCAGACCGCGGCGATCGTGGTCGCGCTCGTCTGGCTGCTCGTCGGCGAGCCGCTGATGGCGGTCGCAGGGAAGCAGCGCTACGCGCCGGGCCACGTGGTCGTCGCGGTTGCCGAAGCCGGCCACCAGGCGAGCGGTGGAGACCTGCTCGCGTTCTGGCCTGCGCTCCTGCTCGGGCTCGGCTACGCGGCCCTGTTCGCCGTCGCCGGAACGCTCGTGGTCGTGCGCTCGGACGTCACCTGACCGAACACTTGTTCGCGTCCACCAAGGTGGCTAGACTGGCCTGGTCATGGGGCAGGAAGAGCTCGTCGTCCACGGCGCCCGCGAGCACAACCTCAAGGACATCACCGTCCGTCTGCCGCGGCACAAGCTGATCTGCATCACCGGGCTCTCGGGGTCCGGCAAGTCCAGCCTGGCCTTCGACACGATCTACGCGGAGGGTCAGCGCCGCTATGTCGAGAGCCTGTCCGCCTACGCGCGGCAGTTCCTGCAGATGATGGAAAAGCCGGACGTGGACTCGATCGACGGCCTGAGCCCGGCGATCTCGATCGACCAGAAGACGACCAGCCGCAACCCGCGCTCGACGGTCGGCACCGTGACCGAGATCTACGACTACCTCCGGCTGCTCTACGCGCGGGTCGGCAGGCCGCACTGCCCGGTCTGCGGCCGGCCGATCAGCGGCCAGAGCCAGGAGGCGATCGTCGATCAGGTGCTCCGGCTCCCCGAGGGGACGAAGTTCACCGTCAACGCGCCGGTCGTGCGCGACCGCAAGGGCGAGTACCGGGACGTGCTCGACGAGCTGCGCGCCGAGGGGTTCACCCGCGTGAAGGTCGACGGCGAGCAGCGGCTGCTCGAAGAGGAGATCGTCCTCGACAAGAAGTTCAAGCACACGATCGAGGTCGTCGTCGACCGGCTAGTGATGAAGCCAGACCTGCGCACGCGCCTGGCGCAGTCGGTCGAGACCGCCGCGCAGCTCGCCGAGGGCCTCGTGGTGATCGACCTCGTCGACGGCGACTCGACGACCTACTCCGAGAACTTCGCCTGCCCCGAGCACGGGGTGGGGCTGCCCGAGCTCGAGCCGCGAATCTTCTCGTTCAACTCCCCGCACGGCGCCTGCCCGCGCTGCACCGGCCTCGGCGCCCAGCAGGAGATCGATCCCGACCTTCTCGTCCCGGATCCGACCCTCTCGATCGGCGAGGGAGCGCTCGTCCCGTGGTCGCTCGGCAGCTCGAGCTTCTACGAGTCGGTCATCCAGGCGATCGCCGATCGCTACGAGATCGACCTGGACGTCCCCTGGCAGGAGCTCTCCGAGGAGCAGCAGAACCTCTTCCTGTTCGGCACGGACGGTGACCGCGTCTACGTCCAGTACCGCAACCGGATGGGCCGCCGCCGGTCGTACATGCTCGCGTTCGAGGGGATCGTCTCGAGCCTCGAGCGCCGCTACCGGGAGACCGACTCGAGCCAGCAACGCGAGCGGATCGAGGAGTACATGAGCTTCCGGCCCTGCCCCGTCTGCCACGGCGCGCGGCTCAAGCCCGAGGTGCTCGCGGTCACGATCGGCGGGCAGAACATCCACGAGTTCACGCGCATGTCCGTGCAGCGCGCGATCGAGGTCCTCGACGGGCTCGAGCTGACCGAGACCGAGGAACTGATCGGCGCGCGGATCATCAAGGAGATCCGGGAGCGGCTGACCTTCCTCGAGAACGTGGGCGTCGGCTACCTGCAGCTCGATCGCGCCGCGGCGACGCTCTCGGGTGGCGAGGCGCAGCGGCTGCGGCTCGCGACGCAGATCGGATCGCAGCTCGTCGGCGTGCTCTACATCCTGGACGAGCCCTCGATCGGCCTCCACCAGCGCGACAACGGCAAGCTGATCGGGACGCTCGAGCGGCTGCGGGATCTCGGCAATACCGTGCTCGTGGTCGAGCACGACGAGCAGATGATGCGCTCCGCCGACCACCTGGTCGACATGGGGCCCGGCGCGGGTGAGCACGGCGGGCACGTCGTCGCCGAGGGCACCGCGAAGGCCGTGGAGCGCGTCGGCGACTCGGTCACGGGGCAGTTCCTCGCCGGCAAGCGCGAGATCGCGGTGCCGGAGCGGCGCGAGGACGAGGCCGACTCGTTCTGGGTCCGCGGCGCGACGATGCACAACCTGAAGGGAATCGACGTCGAGTTTCCGGTCGGGAAGTTCGTCTGCGTGACGGGCGTCTCGGGCTCGGGCAAGTCGACGCTCGTGAACGAGATCGTCTTCAAGGCGCTGGCGAACCGGCTGCACAAGCTGCGCGTCAAGCCGGGCGAGCACGAGGCGGTCGAGGGGATCGAGTGCTTCGACAAGGTGATCGACATCGACCAGTCGCCGATCGGCCGGACGCCGCGGTCGAATCCGGCCACGTACACGGACATCTTCACGCCGGTCCGCGAGCTCTACTCGCTCACGCCCGAGGCGAAGGTGCGCGGCTACAAGCCCGGCCGCTTCTCGTTCAACGTCCGCGGCGGCCGCTGCGAGACGTGCAAGGGCGACGGCACGATCAAGATCGAGATGCACTTCCTGCCGGACGTCTACGTCCCCTGCGAGACGTGCGGCGGCAAGCGCTACAACCGGGAGACGCTCGAGGTGCGCTTCAAGGGCAAGTCGATCGCGGACGTGCTCGACATGTCGGTCGAGGAGGCGCTCCGCTTCTTCGCGAAGATCCCGAAGCTCCGCCGCCGGCTGCAGACGCTGCACGACGTCGGGCTCGACTACATCAAGCTCGGCCAGCCGGCGACCACGCTCTCGGGCGGCGAGGCGCAGCGGGTCAAGCTGGCCAAGGAGCTGGGCAAGATCGCGACCGGCCGGACGCTCTACATCCTCGACGAGCCGACGACAGGCCTCCACTTCGCCGACATCGAGAAGCTGCTGGAGGTGCTGCAGCGCCTGGTCGACGCGGGCAACACGGTGCTCGTGATCGAGCACAACCTCGACGTGATCAAGCAGGCTGACTGGATCGTCGACCTCGGGCCCGAGGGAGGCGAGGACGGGGGCGAGGTGGTCGCGGCCGGGACACCTGAGCAGGTCTCCGAGGTCGAGGGCTCGTTCACCGGCGAGTACCTCCGCCACGTGCTGCCGTCGCGCGAGCCGGCCGCTGCGTAGCCCCGTACGCTTCGAGTCGGGAGCGCGTGTGGTCGCCGAAGCCGAAGCCGTGAACGAGGAGCGGGAGTGGCTGCTGCGTGCGGTGCTCGTGCTCGTCAGCCCGCGGCAGGTGTTCGCCGGGATCCGGAACGACGCCGACGAGGCGGCCCACGCGCGGAGCCAGGCGGTGCTCGCGCTGGTACTGCTCTCCGGGATCGCGCTGGTGCTCTGGACGCCGGCCTACGGCCGGCTGCTGCAGGACCGCTTCGTCGCCTGGGACGGGCTCACGATCGCCGTGCTCGCGTTCATCGGCGGCGGGATCTACGGCACCGCGGTCTACTGGGCCGCAGGGCTCCTGCTCTATCTCGTCGTGCGAGGCCTCGGGCGCACTCGCAGCTACCGGCAGGCGAGGCACGTGCTCGCGTTCGCGGCCGCGCCGATTGCGCTCTCGCTCTTCCTGGTCTGGCCCGTCCGGCTCGCGGTCTACGGCGACGACGTCTTCCGAACCGGCGGCTCCGACCGCGGCGCGGGCAACTCGGCGTTCGTCGCACTGGAGGCGGCCTTCGTCGTGTGGGCTCTCGTGCTGCTCGTCATCGGCGCCAGGGTCGTCTTCTCGAAGGCGGCCAGCTCCTCCTCGGGCATCTCGTAGGTGTGCTGGTCCTCCGGGAACGCGCCCGACCGCACCTCGGCCGCGTAGCTCTCGAGCGCGTCGCGGATCTCGCGTGACAGGTTCGCGTAGCGCTTGACGAACCGGGGGAGGTGGCCCTCGGTCAGGCCGAGCAGGTCGTGGTAGACGAGCACCTGCCCGTCGCAGTCGCGCCCCGCTCCGATCCCGATCGTCGGCACTGCGAGTCTCCGAGTGATGGCGGCGGCGACCGGTGCCGGCACCGCCTCGAGCACGACCGCGAAGCAGCCGGCGTCCTCGAGCGCAAGCGCGTCGTCGACGAGCTGCTGCGCCGCCTCGGCCGTCTTTCCCTGGGTCTTGAAGCCGCCCAGCATGGTGGCCGACTGCGGCGTCAGCCCGACGTGGCCCATGACGGGAATCCCTGCGGCGACGATCGCGCGCACACGCGAGAGCGACGGCCCGGCGCCCTCGAGCTTGACGGCGTCGGCGCCCGCCTCCTTGACGAACCGGATCGCGTTCCGAACGGCATCCTCGTCGGACACCTGGTACGAGCCGAACGGCATGTCGCCGATCACGACCGGGCGGCGGGCGGCGCGTGCCACCGTGCGCGTCAGGAAGACCATCTCGTCCATGGTCACGGGCACCGTCGTCCCCTCGTGCCCGAGCACGACCATCGCGGCGGTGTCGCCGACGAGGACGATCTCGATCCCCGCGTCCTCGGCGAAGCGCGCGCCGGGGGCGTCGTACGCGGTCACCATCACGATGCGCTCCCCGCGGCGTTTCATCTCGGCCAGCTGGGGGAGGGGTAGCTTTCCCTTCGGCGGCGTGCTCATGGCTCTTCTCCTTTGGGGATGACGTTGTTGTCGATCAGGCGAGTGCCGCCGATCCGGACGGCAGCGGCGATCACGCGGGGCTCGAAGTCGGCGACCTCGAAATAGTCGACCTGGAGACCCTCGAGCAGCTTCGGGTCGTGGGCCTCGAGCGCCCGCGGCAGGGCGAGCGCGGCCTCGCGCTCCCTCGGGGAGAGGTATGCGTTGCGGGAAGAGAGCGCGAGGCCGTCCTTGTCCCGGACCGTGGGGCAGACGCGGATCTCGAGGTCGAGCGCCAGGTCGAGGATCATCCGCTTGATCACCGCGACCTGCTGCGCGTCCTTCTGGCCGAAGTAGGCCCGGTCCGGACGAACCAGGTTGAACAGCTTCAGGCAGACCGTCGCGACGCCGCGGAAGTGGCCGGGACGGTGCTCGCCTTCGAGGATGCCGCCGAGCTCCTCCACCTCGACCCAGGTCTGGAACCCGGGCGGGTAGATCTCGTCGAACGGCGGGGCGAAGAGGATGTCGACGCCGGCCTCCTCCGCGAGCCGCGCGTCGCCCTCCTCGTCCCTCGGGTAGCGGGCGAGGTCCTCACCGGAGACGAACTGGGCGGTGTTGACGAAGAGGCTCGCGATGACGACGTCGTTCTCCTCGCGGGCGGCGCGGAAGAGAGCGAGGTGGCCCTCGTGAAACGCGCCCATCGTCGGCACGAGGCCGACGGAGCCCGTTTCCGCGGCGCGGTGGTCGCGGAGGTCGGCGGCCGTCCGGACGATCCTCATCGCGTGGTCGCTTCTGCGAGGACGTCATAGAGCGGCTCGAGGTCGGGGCGGACGCTGCGAATTGCCTCGCGGTGGCGCTCGACCGTCTCCCAGTCGCCGCGCTCGATCGGGCCTGTCAGCTCGAAGCCGTTCTCGATCGTCCGGCGCATCAGCGGCTCGAGGGCATCGGGCGGCGCGCCGGCTGCTCGGACGAGGTCCGAGGCGACGCGGTGCAGCGTGACGAGGTAGTTCGAGGCGATCGCGGCGCCGGCGTGGTAGAGGGGGCGGGCGTCGTCTTCGAGCTCGAAAGGCCGGAGCCCGAGAGTGCGGGCGAGCTCGAAGCCGAGCTCCCGTGCCTCGTCCGTCTCGGCCGTGACCGCGGCCCAGGCGCCGTCGAGCTGCTCGGGCCCGCGGGCCCGTGTGAACGTCTGCAGGGGGTGGAGCGAGAAGCGCCGCTCGTGCGGGTCGAGCGCCGAGAGCGGCGTGGCGCCGCTGACGTGGGCGATCCAACGGCCGTGTCCGAGGGACTGTCCCGCGGCCACGGCCCGAATGGCCGTGTCCGGGACGCACAAGAGCGTCAGCCCGGCGTCCCGTTCTCTGAGCGGGACGCCGCGCTCCTCGAGCCTGGCGGCGAGCGCCGAGCCGACGCGGCCGCGACCGATCACGTTGACGCTTTCGACCATTGTTCGCTCCAGTTCCGTAGCGGATACCGGGCCGGTCGCAGTCTAGCTCTTGCCCCAGCCTTTGCCCTCGAGGCGACTCTCGAGCGCGGCCCGGACGGCGGGCCAGTCGTCGTCGATGACGGCGTACCAGGCCGAGTCGCGCCGCTCGCCGTCGCGAACGACCATGTGCTTGCGGTGGATCCCCTCGAACTCGGCGGGCAGAGCCGCGAGGGCGGCACGCGCGCGCTCGTTCAGCGCGTCTGTCTTGAACTCGACCCGCCGGCAGCCGACCACATCGAACGCGTGCCGGAGCAAGAGGTACTTCGCCTCGACGTTCGCGCCCGTGCCCCAGGTCGTCGGGTTCATCCACGTGTTGCCGATCTCCAGGCGCAGGTGCTCCGGGGCGAGCGACATATAGCTCGTCGAGCCGACGACCGATCCGTCCTGCAGCACCGCGAACGGCTGCCGCGAAGGATCCTCTGCCAGCGCCGCCGCAATCCACTCGTCGACGTCGCGGGTGATCATCCACGTCCAGATCCGCTCGTCCGCGGCCGCCATGCGCAGCCCGTCGGCATGCTCCGGCCCGAGCGGCTCGAGCACCACCAGGCGGCCTTCGAGCCGTACGTTCAGCTCCTCGCTCCACATCCGCATGGAGGTTTACACTGCCCGGGCGATGCCGATCTACGAGTACGTGTGCATGGAGTGCGAGTCGCACTTCGAGGAGCTCGTCCGGAACGGCGAACAGCCGGACTGCCCGGACTGCGGCGCCCCGAACGTGCGCAAGCAGTTCTCCGTGTTCGCGGCTCACGGCACCGCCGCAGAGTCCACCTTCAGCGGCGGAGCTGGAGGCGGATGTTGCGGCGGGAGCTGTGGCTGCGGCTGAGCACCAGCTGACCGAGCTCGAGGCGTTCGCGCGCCAGGTCGCGGGCTGCACGCGCTGCCGGCTCTCGGAGGGCCGCACGCAGGTCGTCTTCGGCGTCGGCAACCCGAACGCCGACCTGATGTTCGTCGGGGAGGGGCCCGGCTTCCACGAGGACAAGCAGGGCATCCCGTTCGTCGGCCAGGCGGGCAAGCTGCTCGACAAGCTGCTCGGCGGGATCGGCCTCGAGCGCGGCGACGTCTACATCGCGAACATCGTCAAGTGCCGGCCGCCCGGGAACCGGGACCCGGTCCCGGACGAGAAGGAGGCCTGCGAGCCGTACCTCTTCCGTCAGATCGAGCTGATCCAGCCGAAGGTGATTGCGAGCCTCGGGAACCACGCGACGAAGCAGCTCAGCGGCAAGGACATCGGGATCACGCGGATCCACGGGCAGGAGCAGCAGATCCAGCTCGGGTCGCGCGCCGTGCTGCTCTACCCGCTCTACCACCCGGCCGCCGCGCTGTACACGCCGGCGATGCTGAGCGTTCTCGAGGAGGACTTCGCGAGGCTGCCCGAGCTGATCGGACGCCCGCAGGCCGAGGCGGCGCCGGCCTTCGCCCCGGAGCCCGCGGCCGCAGCCGCGGAGCCGGCGGTCCAGCTCGACCTTTTCTGAGGCGCTGAGGCGTCGCTTGCGATGCCGTCTCCAGGACGCGCGGGCTTTGCCCGTGCGGCCGTCTGAAACGCCCGGTCGACGGGCCCGGAGTCGTTCGTGAGGGCTCCCTTCGAGCTTCGCTCCGCCTCCGCGGCGGAGACCGAGGCGGTCGCGGGGAGGCTCGCGCCCGCGCTCGCAGCCGGCGACGTCGTCACGGTCTCCGGCGAGCTCGGCAGTGGCAAGACGACGTTTGTCCGCGGCGCATGTCGGGCGCTCGGGATCACGGCGCCCGTCACGAGCCCGACGTTCACGATCGGCCACCGCTACCCCGGCGCGCCCGACGTCTCGCACCTCGACCTGTTCCGTTTCGAGGGCCTGTCGGCCGCCGAGTGGGGCGACCTCGAGGCGTACTTCGAGGATGCGATCTGCTTCGTCGAGTGGCCCGAGGCGGCAGCCGGCGCGCTGCCGCCGGTCCGCGTGGAGGTACGTTTGTCGCACGTGGATCCGACACATAGACTGATCTCGCTCGAAAGCTCGGAAAAGTCCCTGCTAGTGGGCCTGTTCGGGGGTGCTGACGCTCGCGTTTGACACCGCGACGCGCGTCGCGACGGCGGCGCTCGTCCGGGATGGTGAGGTGCTGGGAGAACGGGTCTCCCGGGCCGTCGGCGTGCTCGCGGCCGCGGACGAGCTGCTCCGCGACGCGGGCGTCAGACAGTCAGACCTGACTGCCCTCGCGGTCGGCACCGGGCCCGGCAGCTTCACGGGCCTGCGGCTCGGCCTCGCCGCTGCGCGCGGTCTCGCGTTCGCGCTCGAGCTCCCGGTCGCCGGGGTCTCGACACTGAACGCCCTCGCCGCGGGCGCCCCCGGAGTCCTGCCGGTGATCGACGCGGGCAGACGCGAGGTCTTCACGTTGGCCGGCGGCGAGCCGGCCTGCATCGCGCCCCAGGAGCTCGAGCTCGAGCCGGGGACGATCTGCGTCGGCGACGGCGCCCTTCGCTACCGCGCCTCCCTCGAGTCGCGCGGCGCCGAGATCCCTCCCGACGACGACGAGCGGCACGTGCCGTTCGCCCGGTTCCACGCGGCGCTCGCCGGCGACTTCGGCCCGGCCGAGGCCGTCGAGCCCCTGTACCTGCGCCTCCCGGACGCGGAGCGGAAGCGATGACCAACGTCGAGCTCCGCCGCCTCGAGCTGCGCGACCTCGCCGAGATCGAGGAGATCGAGCGCAGCTCCTACCCGACGCCGTGGTCGCGCTCGATGTTCGCGAGCGAGCTCTCGAAACCCTCGTCGCTCTGCCTCGGCGCTTTCGACACGGACACGGGGAGGCTCGTCGGCTACCTCGTCATCTCCCGCTACGTCGACGCCTGGCACGTGATGAACGTCGCGGTCACGCCCGAGCGCCGCCGCCAGGGGATCGCCTCGATGCTGATGAACCGGCTGTTCGACCTCACCTCGGGCCGCAGCCGCCGCGGCTACACGCTCGAGGTGCGTGTCTCGAACGCCGGCGCGATCAAGCTCTACGAGCGTCTGGGCTTCCGTCCCCGCGGCGTGCGGCGCGGCTACTACACCGACAACCGCGAGGACGCGCTGATCATGTGGAAAGACCCGGTACAGGAGCCGGCCGCGCAGCTCTGATCCTCGGGATCGAGACGAGCTGCGACGAGACCGCGGCGGCGCTCGTCACCGGCGACGGCGAGATCCGCTCGAGCGTCGTCTCCTCCCAGGCACACCTGCACGCCCGCTTCGGCGGGGTGGTGCCGGAGATCGCGTCCCGCCACCATCTCGAGCTCGTCGTCCCGGTCGTGCGCGAAGCGCTCGCGGAGGCGGGTGCCGGGCTCGACGACGTGGAATCAGTCGCGGTCACGCAGGGCCCCGGCCTGATCGGGGCGCTGCTGGTCGGCCTCTCGGCCGCGAAGGCGATCGCGTGGGCTCGTGGGCTCCCTCTCGTGCCCGTCGACCACCTGCAGGGCCACGTCGCCTCGCTCTACCTCGGCGCAGAGCCGCTCGAGCCGCCGTTCCTGTGCCTGCTCGCGAGCGGCGGGCACACGATGCTGCTCGACGTCCGAGAGCGCGGCCGGTCCGAGCTCCTCGGCACGACGCTCGACGACGCGGCCGGCGAGGCCTTCGACAAGGGCGCGCGGCTGCTCGGGCTCGGCTATCCGGGCGGCGCTGAGATCGACCGGCTCGCCCGCGAGGGAGACGCCGACGCGTTCTCGTTCCCGGTCGCGCGCGTGCCCGGACTGGACTTCTCGTTCTCGGGCGTGAAGACGGCGCTGCTGTACGAGGTGCGCTCGCTCGACGGCGGGCTCGACGAGCGGCGGGCCGACCTCGCGGCGGCCTACCAGCGCGCGATCGTTCGCGCGCTCGTGGAGCGGGCAACGGAGGCGGCCGAGCAGGTCGGGGCCGACAAGATCGCCGTCGTCGGGGGCGTCGCCGCGAACTCCGAGCTTCGTGCCTCGCTTCCAGGAGCGGTCGCGCCGCCGCTCGAGCTCTGCACGGACAACGCCGCCATGATCGCCTCGGCCTCGCGGTACGCGGAGGCAGTCCCGCCGCCTCGTTATCTTGCCCTCGATGCCTACGCCTCCGCTTTCTGAGAAAAGGCATCGCCTGCGATGCCGACATCAGGCGGGCGGGCCTTGCCCGCACGGCCGTCTGAGATGACCGGTCGAACCGATGGGGCCCGTCTCCGCACCGCCGTAGGCGGGGTCGCGCCTGCCGCGATCATCGTGCTGGCGGCGACGCTGCTCGTCGTCGGCTTCGGAGTCAGCGGAGCGCGCGAGCCGCCGCTCGGCTCCCAGGCCTCGTCGTGGCGAGGCCTCGTAGGCGGCCCGCGCCCGGCCGTCGACGTCGGGCAGCGCATGCTTGTCGTGCTGAAGGCGCCGTCGCTCGCCCAGCGCGTGGCTGCGAACGGCGGCTACGCGACCCAGCGACAGGAGCACGAGTGGACGAGGACGGCGATCGCCGCACAGCAGCAGCTGCTCGCGGAGCTGAGCGTGCACGGGATCCAGATCCGCAAGGAGTTCAGCTTTGCGCGCGTCCTGAACGGGTTCTCGGCGCCGCTCGACGCGCGGGCGGTGGCCCTCCTCGAGCGCCAGCCGGCCGTGGCCGGCGTCTACCCGGTGCGGGTCGCGTACCCGGCCTCGATCTCGTCGCGGCTCCTCGGCCGGGAGGGGCTTGCGATCGGGGCGGGCCAGCTGCCGTCGGTGGCCCTCCCCGGCTACGACGGGCGCGGCGTGACGATCGCGCTCCTCGACACCGGCGTGGACAGCGCCCACCCGTACCTGCGCGGGCGCATCCTGCCGGGGATCAACCTCGTCGACGACCTGAACAGCGGCGCGCCCGCTGCGGCGGACCCGGACGACGCGGGCAAGCTCGAGCAGCACGGCACGGAGATGGCGGGCCTGCTCGTCGGGGCCGGCGGGCCGGGCGGCATCTCCGGGGTCGCGACCGGCGCCTCCGTCCTCCCGATCCGCGTCGCCGGGTGGCAGCAGGACAAGACCCTAGGCTGGGCGGTCTACGCGCGGACCGACCAGCTGATCGCCGGCCTCGAGCGCGCTGTCGACCCCAACCTCGACGGGGACGCGCACGACGCGGCCCGGATCGCGCTGATCGGCGAGGCCGCCTCGTACGCCGCGTTCGCGGACTCGCCGGAGGCGCAGGCGATCCGCGGGGCGCTGCAGCTGGACACGCTCGTGGTCGCCCCGGCCGGGAACGACGGGCCCGCCGGCCCTGGCTACGGAAGCGTCGCGAGCCCGGGCGGCGCTCCGGCTGCGCTGACGGTCGGCGCGGCCGATCTCCGCGCCGCGGTGGAGCAGGCACCGGTCGCCGTCCGCACCGGCCTGAGGCTCCTGCTCGACCGGCAGATGCCGCTGGCGGGCGCCGTCGTGACGACCTCGCCGCTCGAGCTGGAGCTCGCGGCGCCGCGGACGCCGCCCTCCGGCGGGTCGCCCGAGCTGTCGGACTTCTTCACCCGCAAGGGTGTCAGCCTCGTCGCGGGTCGGGCCGCGTTCGTCAAGGCAGGCGGCGACCCGCGGGACGAGATCGACGACGCGGTCCAGGCCGGCGCGAGGGCCGTCGTCGTCTGGGGGACGGAGCTGCCCGCGGGAGGGCTCGGGCTCGACGAGGCGGTGAACGTCCCCGTGCTCAGCGTGCCGGAGCACGTCGGGCAGCTGGTCGCGGGCTCGCTCGCGCGCGGCCGGCGGCCGGTCGTCTCGATCGGGTTGCCCAGCACCGCGCGCAACTCCGCCGCGGCCGGAATCGCGCCGTTCTCGTCGCGCGGCCTCGCGTTCGACGCGCGCGTCAAGCCGGACGTGTCCGCGCCGGGAGTCGTGCTCGCCACCTCGGAGCCGGGCCGGAACGACGACGGCTCGCCGCGCTACGGCACTGTCAACGGCTCGAGCGCCGCCGCGGCGGTGGTGACAGGTGCCGCGGCGCTCCTCGCCCAGGCTCGACCCGACCTGCGGGCCACGGACCTGAAGAGCCTGCTCACGGGAACCGCGCGGCCGCTGCCCGACACGAGCGTCACGGCTCAGGGCGCGGGCCTCGTGGACATCGGCGGCGCCGTCTCGGCGGAGCTCGCCGCGGTGCCCGACACGCTCGCCTTCGGGCGCGTCCAGGGCGACGGCTGGCACGCGACCCAGCTCCTGACGCTGCACGACGTCTCGACGAGACGGCTGCGCGTTCGGGTCGAGAGCGTCGGCCGCGGCGGGCTCGAGATCACGGCGCTTCCGCGCGTGGTCAGGCTCAAGCCGGGTGGGTCGACCGTCGTCCGCCTCGTCGCCCGCCTGCGGGGAGCGCCGCCCACGGGCGGCTCGGCCGAAGGAGCGATCGTGCTGAAGCCCCGCGGCTCGGAGCCCCTGCACGTCCCTTGGGCGATCACGTTCGGTCGCCCGCCCGGCGACCTGCTCTCCGGGGTCGCGCTCTCGTCGACCGCGTTCCGTCCCTCGGACACGACTCCGGCCGTCCTCTCCATGCGCGCCGGGAGCCTCGTGCGGGGCCCGACCGGGCCGCAGATCCTCCCGGTGGCGCGCCTCGACGTCGAGCTGTGGGGCGGGGGCCGGGAGATCGGGCTCCTCGCGCGCCTGCGCGACCTCCTCCCGGGCCAGGTCGCCTTCGGCCTGACGGGCCGCGACCCGGACGGGAACCTGCTTGCCCCGGGCCAGTACCGGCTCCGCCTCGTGGCCGTGCCGACCACCGGCGGCCTGCCGACCGTCGAGCTCGTCCGCTTCCGCATCAAGTAGGGCGCGGGTAGCGGTTTCTTTCGGCCGGGACCGTCCTATACTTCGGCTGTTTGCGGCGGTTTTCCATGCCGGACCCTCGCCTGAAGGAGACGGAGTGACCACAGTCGAAGCCCCGGAGACACACCTCCGGGAGAACCCGTTTGAGATCGCGCGCGAGCAGGTTCGCCGCGTGGCCGAGATCTTCGCGATCGACCAGCGGCTGGTGAACGTGCTCCAGGAGTGCAAGAAGGCGGTCGTCGTGTCCGCGCCGGTGACGATGGACGACGGCACGGTGCAGGCCTTCGAAGGCTTCCGCGTCACCCACAACATCGCGCGCGGCCCGTCGAAGGGCGGCATCCGCTACCACCCGGACGTCACGCTCGACGAGGTCAAGGCGCTGGCGATGTGGATGACCTGGAAGTGCGCGCTGATGAACATCCCCTTCGGCGGCGCCAAGGGCGGTGTGGTCTGCGACCCGAAGAAGCTCTCCCGCGGCGAGCTCGAGCGGATGACCCGCCGCTACACGACCGAGATCATCAACGAGATCGGCCCCGAGAAAGACATCCCGGCCCCCGATGTCGGAACGGACGGAACGGTGATGGCTTGGATCTTCGACACCTACTCGATGAACAAGGGCCACTCGGTGCTCGGCGTCGTCACGGGCAAGCCGCTCAACGTCGGCGGCTCGCTCGGGCGGATGGAAGCGACCGCGCGCGGCTGCCTCTACTGCGTCCAGGAGGCGGTCCGCAAGCGCGAGCTCTCGATGGAGGGACTCCGCGTCGCAGTCCAGGGCTTCGGCAACGTGGGCAGCTTCCTCGCGAAGTTCCTCGCCGAGGAGGGAGCGACGATCGTGGCGGTCTCCGACTCGACCTCCGGCCTCTTCAACGCGAAGGGCATCGACATCCCGGCCGCGCTCGCGCACAAGCAGGAGACGGGGACGCTGCGCGGGCTGCGCGGCTCCGACGAGGTGTCGAACGAGGAGCTGCTGCTGCTCGACTGCGACGTCCTTGCGCCCTGCGCGCTCGAGCAGGTGATCACCGGGGACAACGCCGACAAGGTCAAGGCCGCGATCATCTGCGAGGGTGCCAACGGACCGGTGACGCCGGCGGCCGACGAGATCCTCGACGACAAGGGCGTGCTGATCCTTCCGGACATCCTCGCGAACGCCGGAGGCGTGGTCGTCTCGTACTTCGAGTGGGTCCAGGGCCTCCAGGAGTACTTCTGGAAGGAGCCCGAGGTGAACTCGAAGCTGCGCGACATCGTCACGCGGGCCTTCAACGAGACCTGGCACCTCTCGGAAGAGCGACAGACGGCGATGCGCAACGCGGCCTACGGCCTCGCCGTCGGACGCGTCGCCGAAGCCACGATCACGCGTGGCCTGTATCCATAGAGCGTTGGATTTGAACAGAGCGACCTCTCGACCGGTCGTTTCAGGCAGACGAGCGGGCACAGCCCGCACGTCCTGGTGACGGCACCGCACGCCGTGCCTCGAAGGGTGCAGGTAGTCGTCTACCACGGCGCCGGGTGCCATCTCTGCGAGCGCGCGCTCCTGCAGGTGCGCGCGCTCCGCGACGAGCTCGGCTTCGACCTCGAGGAAGTGGCGATCGACGGTCGCCCCGAGCTCGAGTCGCGTTACCGCGAGCTCCTCCCTGTCGTCGAGATACAGGGCGAGCAGGCGTTCACCTACCACGTCCACGAGGACGCGTTCCGGCGCCGGTTCTCGGCCGCACAAAGTCCCTCGAAATTGGCGCCCTAGTGACTGTCTGACGCACGGAGCCACGCCGGGTGGCACAATGCTCGTGCTCTGTCACAAACTACTGCTCACGGGACCGGGATGGCGACGACAGAACGGGTGACGGTCGGAGTCGCCGCCCGCCTGAGCCGGTACCTCCAGGTGCTGGCCCAGTCGAAGAAGATGGGGAAGGACAGGATCTCCTCCCAGGAGATCTCGGACTACACCAACATCAACGCGACGCAGATCCGCCGCGACCTCTCGACGTTCGGGAAGTTCGGCAAGCGCGGCGTCGGCTACAACATCGACTCGCTGCTCGGCGAGATCCGGAAGATCCTCCGGACGCAGGGGCAGCACAACATCGCGCTCGTCGGTGCCGGCCGCCTCGGGCACGCGATCGCCAGCTCGCCGATCTTCGCCGAGCACGGGATCCACATCGCTGCGGTCTTCGACGACGACTCGGAAAAGCTCGGCAGCGGGATCGGCTCGCTGACGATCAGCGACATCAGGACGCTCCCCGCAGTCGTCGGCGAGAAGAACATCATCGTCGGCGTCCTGGCCGTGCCCGCGGACAACGCGCAGCAGGTCGCTGACCAGCTCGTCGGCGCCGGCGTGAAGATCATCTTCAACTACTCCGAGGCTCTGCTCGACGTCCCGCACGACGTGACGGTCCACACGTCGAACCCGGCCGTCGACCTCCTCCACGCGCTCTATTTCCACCTGACCTAGCCGGGCGCGAAGGCGCGGGAAGGGTCTCCCGCAACCCTTCAACTAATCTAGTGCCCCCGTGGGTGATTCTCAGAGCCTCACTCCGGAGGAGCAGATTCGCCTCGCGCGCGAGCAGTTCGAGGCGGCCGACGACTTCACCGTCGCTGTCGAGGAGGAGTTCGCGGTCCTCGACCCGGCGACGTTCTCGTTGACCAATCGGTTCGAGGAGCTGCAGGCCGCCGCTGCGGGCACGCCGCTCGAGTCGCATCTCGTCGGCGAGCTGATCGCCTCAGAGGTCGAGATCCGCACCGGCCGCTGCGACGACTTCGAGGAACTCGCCCCGCGCATCGGCGAGCGCCGCGCACAGCTCTACGAGCTCGCAGACTCGCTCGGGATCGCACTCGCCGCGACCGGGACGCACCCCTGGAGCCCCTGGCAGGAGCAGCGGATCATCGACACGCCGCACTACCGCCGGAACGACGAGATCCTGAGGTACGTCGTCTGGCGCAACAACAGCTTCGGCCTGCACGTGCACGTGGCGATCAACGGGCCGGACCGCGCGATCGCCGTCTGCAACGTCCTCCGCAACTTCCTCCCCGAGCTGCTCGCACTCTCGGCCAGCTCGCCGTTCGTCGAGAACGTCAACACGGGCCTCCATTCGGCGCGGACGCAGATCTTCACGCGCATGTTCCCGCGCTGCGGCGTGCCCGACGCCTACGACGGCTGGGACGGCTTCGAGTCGTACGTCCGCTTCCTCTACGACACCGGCTCGATCGAGGAGCACACGCAGCTCTGGTGGAGCGTCCGCCCGCACCTCGCCTTCCCGACGGTCGAGATCAGGATCTGCGACGCGCAGCCCGACCTCGCCGAGGCGCGCTCGCTCGCGGCGCTCTGCTACGCGCTCGCGGTCCGGATCGCGCGGGCGCTCGACGAGGGCGAGCCGCTCCCCGATTACCCGCACCGCCTGATCGAGGAGAACCTCTGGCGCGCAATCCGCTACGGGCTCTCGGGCGAGCTGATCGACCTCTCGAACGGCGAGGTGCGGCCGGCGCGCGCGCAGCTCGAGCGCCTGATCGAGTGGGTCCACCCGGCTGCGGAGGAGTTCGGCGCCGCCCCGCACCTCGCCGTTCCCGCCGCGAACGCGGCCGAGCGGCAGATCGCCCGTCATGACTCGGGTGCGACGCTCGAGGAGATCTACGCGGAGCAGGTCGGCCCCAAGGCGGCGGTCGGTGGCTGAGGACGAGCAGAAGCTGGTCGAGGAGCTCCAGGCCGAGCTCGCGAAGCTCGAGGTCTCCGACCTTCTCGTCAACACGCTCTACACCGTCTCCTCACTCGGCTACCACCGCCTGAGCGGCGAGGGGCAGGATCTCGAGCAGGCGCGGCTCGCGATCGAGGCGCTCAAGGCCCTCGTCCCGGTGATGGAGGGCTCGATCCCGGAGGAGGCGCTCGCCAGCTTCAGGCAGGTGCTGGCCAACCTGCAGCTCGCGTATGCGAGCGCCGTCGCCGAACCGGGCGGTTGAAAGCCCGGACCCCCGGGCGTATAAGACGAGGGATAGGCGTCTAGGGAAGAGGGAGCGGAATGCAGGGGGGCTGGGGAGCTCGCGTGTTGTTCGTCGTGCCTGTCGTCGCGGTCCTCGTGGTGCTTCTTCCTGCTGGTGCGGGTGCAGGAGCGACGGGTGGTCTGCGTCCGCTGAAGCGGCGCGCTGCGTGGGTGCCCGGGCAGGTGCTCGTCGGCTTCCGGCCGTGGCTCGGCACGGCGGCCAGGCGAGGCGTCATCCGGGGGGAGGATTCACGCACGATCCGCTCGCTGCGGCTCCCCGCGACGTGGCTCGTGAGCACGGCGCCCGGCCAGTCGGTTCCAGAGGCGGTCGCGTCGTTCGAGTCCGACCCGCAGGTCGCGTATGCGGAGCCGAACTACCTCTACCGCGCGCTCGCCACGCCCAACGACCCGCGCTACTCCACGGAGTGGGACTGGCCGAAGATCAGCGCGCCACAGGCGTGGGACATCACCACGGGCAGCGCGAGCGTCAAGGTCGCAATCGTCGACACGGGGATCGCCGCGAACCACGAGGACCTCGCCGCGAACGTCGTGCCCGGGTACGACTGGGTCGGCGGTGACTCCGACCCCTCCGACGGGAACGGGCACGGGACGCACGTGGCGGGAACGATCGGCGCGCGCGGGAACAACGGGATCGGCGTGACGGGCGCGAGCTGGAACGTCTCGCTGATGGCACTCCGGGCACTCGACGCCGCCGGTTACGGGACGACCGCGAACATCAGCTCGGCCTTCAGCTACTCCTGCGCGCACGGGGCGAAGGTCGTCAACGCGAGCCTCGGCGGCGGGGACTACAGCTCGGCCATGCGCGAGGCGATCGTCGGCTGCCCGAAAACGCTCTTCGTCTTCGCGGCAGGCAACGGCGGCACCGACGGGATCGGCGACAACGACGACTCGCACCCCACATACCCGTGCAGCTACGGCGCGCCGCCCGACAACCTGCCCAACGTGATCTGCGTGGCCGCCACGAACCCGAACGACACGCTTGCGTCCTACTCGAACTACGGGCAGAGCAGCGTCGACCTCGCCGCTCCGGGCTCCGGGATCCCGAGCACGTTCCCGACCTACACCGCCGCGTGGAGCGACGGCTTCGAGGGGTCGGGGCTGGCCGGGTGGACGACGCGGGTCATGGGCGCGGGTAGCGCATGGGCCCAGACGACCGCCTCGCACAACAGCGGCACGCACAGTGCAACCGACTCGCCGGCGGGGGACTACGCGCCGGACACGGACACACGCCTCTACCGGACCGGCGCCTCCTCGATCGATCTCTCGGGGCAGACCGGCTGCGCACTGCAGTACGCGCTCAGGATCAGCATCGCGGCGGACGACTACTTCGAGACCAACGGCTCGACCGACGGCGTGAACTTCAGCTCGCTGGGCGACGACTTCTCGGGCGTGACCACGAGCGGGAGGTACGTGTCGATCGTGGACGACCTCTCTGGCTACGACGGCGCCCACGCCTTCTACCCGGAGTTCAGGCTGACGTCGAACCTCGACGGAACGGTGGCGGACGGCGCGTACTTGGACGACGTCGATGTCCGCTGTCTCTCGGCGGCGCCGAACGGCTACCAGACCCTGAGCGGGACGTCGATGGCGGCGCCGCACGTCTCGGGCGTGGCGGCGCTCGTCTGGGCGGCCCACCCGGCCGACACCGTGGCGCAGGTGAAGGCCGCGATCCTCCGCGGGGTGGACAAGATCCCCGCCCTCCTCGGCAAGCTCGGCACCGGCGGACGCCTGAACGCGTGCAGGGCGCTGGGCGGGTGCCCGGCTACGGAGCCCGCGTTCACGCCGCCAGGCTGTGTGGTGCCGAACGTCGTCGGGAAGAAGGTCAAAGCCGCGAAGACGAGGATCAAGGCGCGCCACTGCCGCGTCGGCAAGCTCAGGTACGCGACCTCGGCCAAGCGGAAGAAGGGCCTCGTGCTCCACGAGAAGCCGGCGGCGGGCAAGAAGCTGAAGAACGGTGCAAAGGTCAGCCTGACCATCGGTCGTGGCAGCAGGCGCTAAGGCGCTCGCTTGCGACGCCGACCATGAGAGGTGCGCCGGCTTGTTGGTGCACCGGCGGAGGCGCTCGCTTGCGACGCCGACCATGAGAGGTGCGCCGGCTTGTTGGTGCACCGGCGGAGGCGCTCGCTTGCGACGCCGACCATGAGAGGTGGGGGGGGGGGGGGGGGCCGCCGGTATTATAGCCCCCGCCCGGG
>Ga0335083_10001875_pt1 | contig 28470 bp, 25 predicted proteins | sample Lox_Sample_42_FD_206716 | JGI IMG/M metagenome (GOLD analysis project Ga0335083, IMG submission 206716) | Soil microbial communities from Loxahatchee National Wildlife Refuge, Florida, United States - Lox_Sample_4.2 | ecosystem: Environmental > Terrestrial > Soil > Wetlands | place: USA...
GACCCAGCACCCGGTCGATCACTTCGTTACGCGCGGTAAGCAAAATGACCGGCAGATCGTCGCCGCTTTCACGCAGTGCGCGCAGCGCGCTGATGCCGTCCACCTCCGGCATCATGATGTCGAGCACGATCACCTGTGGCCGCTCGGAGCGCAGCCGCAACTGCATGGCGCGTGCAGACGGCAGCGTCGTGACGGAAAAGCCGCGCATCTGCAGGTACTCGGAGGTAACGTCGCGAACGACCGGATCGTCGTCGACGAGAAAGATATTATTTGCCATGCACAAATCGTAAGGGACGAAAACGGACCGGCATAGGCCCCTCGCCTTTCCATTCCTTTCCTGAGCCACCGCGACGCGAAAGATTACTGCCCGCTCGCAGCGGACTCGAACGAGCCGCCCAGTTGCGTCTGGTCGACCACCATGTTTTCCACCAGCCCTTTGAGCTTCACCGCCGCGCTCGAATAGCGGTCGGTGCCGAGCCCGCGCACTTCATAGCGCGCGGTCACGGCGATATGGTTGTGCGTGAAGATGGCCAGATTGATCGTCGAGAGATAGGCGCGGCTATCGTCGCCGAACGGCGGCCTGCCGAATTCGATCGAGGCGTTATAGACGAGACGCCCCGCGCAATTGACCGGTTCGGTGCCGGGACTGTAGACGTCCGAGCTCACGCCGCGCTGCGCGAGCACGAGCTGCAGCGAAGGCACGAAATCCGCGGCCGTGACCATTGGATTGTTCTCGATGCAGATCGAAGTGAGATTCACCGGCCGGCCCGTCACGAATCTCGGCGACGAGTAATTCGATGCCACCGCGTAACCCGCCTGAATCACGGAGCCAGTCGCATCGGCGGCCGTAATCAACGTCCATGCGCAGCCGTTGAGCGCGAGCGCCGCGCCGAGCGCCGCGCCGAGTTTCGCCGTTCGCGCACGGCTGACGAGTGAAACGAATTCGTGTGGCATGGAGGCGGATTCCCGGCGCATTGATGAGCTGCGCGAAACACGACATGTGCCCGGCAGATTTCGTCTTGCATGATCGGTGAGGAGTCGTGCACGCGATAGCCGGGACATCGGCCAATGTTGAACGCCGCTTCCCACTTCTTTGCAACTCTCTCTCCCAGTAAGCGTTGAACGGCGACGTGGGGCGCTTTGCGTGAGTTCGGCTCGCCGGGCGCGGCGTGATGCTTACCACGCAGAAGCGCGATGCAATATTTCGTAAGCGGCACTGCATTTTGCCCGTTCAGCGCGACATTGCCTGTTAAACGCTGCGCTATCTTTCTCATCGCGGTGCCATGCGCCGTGGCGACGCCGGACGAGCCGCCCGTCGTCTCCCGCCATTTCAACAACATCATGCCTGCCATGAACCGAGAACAGACAACACGCTGCGCCCAACATTTCAATCGTGGCCTGAGCGCTGCTGCGATCGCGCTCTGCGCGGCGCTCGCCGGCTCGCCGCTCGCGCACGCCGCGAGCTTCCGCTGTCCGCACGACGCGTCCGCCTCCGAGCGGCTCGTGTGCAACGACCCCACGCTCTCCGCGCTCGACGATCAATTGGCCGCGCTCTATCACAAGGCATTCGACGCGACGACCGACAGCGCCGCGCTCGAAGCCGACCGTGTGAGCCAATGGCAATGGCGCCAGCACAACTGCAAGGACAAGGCATGCGTGACGGACTGGTACGATCGCCGCATCGCCGAGCTCGAGGCGGATCTCAAGCACGGCAAGCAGGCCTCCGCTCAACGCGTTAAAGAGGGGGTCGTGGACCAGCAACTGGCGCCTTCCGCACAAGACGCCGTGCTCGAAATGAAGGGCATCGCAGCGGTGCCGAAGAGCCCGGATTCGGCACCCGCCTCTTCCGCGGAAGGCGCGAAGGGCGTGGCGAAAACAGGCGCGAAACTCGCGTCCGCCGAAGCGAATGCGCCACTGCATCTGAAGAAGATGCCAAGCGGCGTCGCTGCCGACGCCCGCCAGAAGCGCCTCGCCGAAGTGCACGCGCATCGCGTTCCGGGTGAGGACGCTGCGCTTTCCACGCAAGCCGACGCCTCGGCGATGGCAGCGAAGATGGCCGGCGCAAATAGCGCATTTGCGAAAGCCGCTGGCATGGCATCCATCGACGCGCCGCTCGCACAGCCCGCGAGCAGCGCGGGCAATAGCGCGGCGGAATTGACGTCGGCGCAGGCGCTCACGCATCAGGCCGCGCAAGCGAACGCACAAGCGGACGGACAAGCGAAGGCACAAACGCAGCCACAACCCGGCGCAAACGCGGCCACCTGCGCCGACGTTGCCTCGGCGGAACCCGCTCGCGCCGCGGACTCGCCCGGTCAGCAAGGCGCCGTCGCGCTGAAATAAGCACGCATGTAAGCTCAGGCAAGAAATCGGAGAGCTCGCGCTGTTCTGCCAGCGGTCGACATCAAATAAAATATGACGATGAGTCCACACGTTCTCATCGTCGACGACGATCCGGTCGTGCGCGATTTCCTCTCCGGCTTCCTTCGGGCCAACGGCTTCGAAGCCTCAGTCCTGCAAGACGGCACGCATCTTGGCCAGCGGCTCGACTGCGAACGGCCATCGGTCGTCGTTCTCGACATCATGATGCCCCGCGTCGACGGCCTGCGTGCCCTCACCTCCTTGCGCGCGAAGGGCGACGACATTCCGGTGATCTTCGCCTCCGCGCGCGGCGAGGTGGGCGATCGCATTGCGGGTCTCATGCTGGGCGCCGACGACTACGTTGCCAAGCCGTTCGATCCGCAAGAGCTGCTGCTGCGCATCCAGACCGTGCTGCGCCGGCGTGGCGCGGTGCCGGCCAGCGCGCCCGAGGCGCGCGAGCAGTACCGCTTCGGCCCCTTCGAACTCGACTTCGCCACGCGCACCCTCAGCCGCGACGGCACGCATATACCGTTGCGCGTCAGTGAATTCGTACTCCTTAAGGTATTCACAGGGCACGCTTACCGCGTGCTCTCGCGCCAGCTGATCCACGATCTCCTATACGCGGACGACCTCGAATTTCACGAGCGCAGCCTCGATGTGCCGATCTGGCGGCTGCGCCGCGTGATAGAAGACAATCCTTCGCAGCCACGCTTCGTACAGACCGTGCGTGGCAAGGGCTATGTGTTTGTGCCACTGTGCGAAGAAGACGCTGAACGCCACGCCGTGCCGTTCACCCGCAGCGAGACCGCCTGAACGCCTGCACGCATGAACAATCCGTTGAATACCCTCTTCGGGCGCATGGCGTTGATGTCGGCGCTGTTGTTGTTCGCAATCCAGGCATGCTGGTTCGTCGTGTTCGCCCCGCAGCCGCGCCGGCATGAGGTGGAAGGCTTCGAGCGCGGCCTGCTGCTCATGCTGCACGCCGCCACCAACGCGGCGCCCAGCACCGCGCCCAACGAAATCGACCTGGCGCCGGCACTGCGCGTGCATCTCGTACCCACCTGGAACATGCCTGCCGATGTGCGGCTCGAAGTGCCGCCGCACGAACCGCTCGCCGAATTGCGCAAGCAACTGCTGCATGACCTGCCGCCCGGCACCGAAATTCTTGCCGATACGCGCCATCGCAACGCACTGTGGGTACGCTTCGCGGGCCAGCCCACGTGGATCGTCGCCCCCGTCGATCTGCCGCCGCCGCACAATCTGCTGCCGCTGTTCGGCTCGATGCTCGCCATCTCGCTGCTGCTCGCGCTGCTCGCGGTGTGGCAAATGCAGCGTCCGCTTTCGCTCGTCGCCCAGGCCGCGCGCGCGTTCGGCACTGGCCATCGCCCCGCGCCCGTCCACGAGCACGGGCCGCGCGAATTGCGCGAACTGATCGGCGCGTTCAACGGCATGATGAAGCAGCTCAACGAAGCCGATGATGATCAGGCCGTCATGCTCGCCGGCGTCGCGCACGATCTCAAGTCGCCGCTCACGCGGCTCAAGCTGCATGCGAGCATGCTGGGCTCCGAGCGCGAGCGAGGGCGATTCATCCGTGAAGTCGATTCGCTGACCGATATCGTCCAGCAGTTTCTGGAATTCGCGCGGCAGCGGCCCGAATCGGGCCCTGAGGTGGAAGTGGATACGTTGCTGCGCGAGCAGTTCTTCTCCGATGCCGCCGAAGCAGAAGATGCGCTCTTCACGCTCGATCTGCGCGCGGGGCCCGCGTTTTGCCTGCCACGCACGCTGCTCGACAGGCTCGTGTCGAACCTCGTCGACAATGCGCTCGAACACGGTGTGCCACCCGTGGAGATCTCTACGCGCCGCGAAGGCGCGCAATGGATGATCGAAGTGCGCGATCACGGCCCGGGCATACCGGCCGAGCGCGTGGCCGCGGCGCTCAAGCCCTTCGTTCGTCTGGACGAAGCACGCGGCGGCGAAGGTCATTGCGGCCTGGGCCTTGCGATCGTCACGCGTCTGGTACGCAATCAGGGCGGCCGCTGCGAATTGTCCAATCACCCTGAAGGTGGGCTGCGCGTGCGCATCGCGTTGCCCGCTGCGTGACGTGCTCAGTTACGATCAGTAGTACTCAGTTGCGCTCAGACCACTAGCTGGCCGCGCAAGCGGTCGACCGTGGCGGACGCGAGGCCGAGACCGACCGTGAGATAACGGTTGAGATCGCCGTAACGGCTCTGTAGCGCGTCGAACGCGGCTTGCAGGTAGCTTGGCTGCACGGGCGGTGCGACGTTGTCCGCATCCGCGCCCTGCGAGCGCCACGCATTGGTCAGCTGGAAATCCTTGACGACGATTTCGAGCGGCACGTTCGCGATCAGCAGCAACAACGCGCCGGCCCACCCCACGGCATCCACACCCGTTCCGCCGCAGATGAGCTGCGGCCCCGATGCATCGGCGATGTGTTGGAGCAGCGCGCCGTACGCGCTGCATTGCGTGCGTCCCGTCACGAACTCGCTCCAATACGTCTGCATTGCCGCGTCCAGCTGCGCAGCCTGCATGCCCGCGAACGAAGGTGGCGCGAGCGCCCCCAGCACATTGAGCGCGAGGTAATTGGCCGTGCCCGCCACCGTATTGAGCGTGCTGTCGATTTCCGCCGGCGTCCGCAGATCGTAGACACTCGCGAGCGCCATGCGCTCGAGCGTGGCCATATCGGCCGCGTTCGGTGTGAGCACATCCGAGCGGTAGATCCACGCGCGCCGCACGTGCGCGCCGTCGCTCGTCGAATAGCCCGGCGCGGCGCCCCCCACGTCACGGAAATTCGTCACGGAATTGAGGACCGGTGTCGGCGCGTCCTGCTCGCCGTCGCCTCCCGTGTATTCACCGCCACACGCACTGAGCAGCATGCTCGTGCAACCGCCCAGCGCAAGCGCGCTCATGGTCCCCTTTAGCAGCGCGCGGCGCGGAGGGCTGGCCGGCGCGGCGCCGTTCACGGACGCACGCAATCGCTTGCGCGCATGCGTGAGCGAGAAAGCGGTGGTGGAAGAAAGCAGATTCATCGTTTGAGAGTCAATATAGGCGGTCTACGCTCATGGCGAGCCGCTGCAACGTCGCGTGTTGCGTGCGTTCGGGAAAAGGGCGAAGTTTACCGGCAGACACGCCCGAAAACGTCGCGAAGCAAAACGCCGTAATAATTCGCGTCGGCATGCGCTGCGATTGCTGTCTCACGGCGCGCCGCATTATACGGTTTGACGAACACGGCAGTTCACCACCATTCAAAATGAAAGAGGCAAACGCGGTCCTGGCGTATGCGATTTCTTCCAGATCCTTTCAATTAAATGCAGCGTGCAAGCATGTTCGCCCAGCACCGTTATTCGTTCATCGATACCTGGATATCTGCGCGCCAATCAGCTTATTTTCTTTATCGATCTCTCAAATTCTTCCAGAATATTATTCTTGACGCTCTTTCTCGCGCTTCTATAATCGCCCGTGCATTCAGGCATTCGCCTGGCTGACGAGGCAGCCGACGACTGCCCCACTGGGAGTGCTACGTCATGTACAGAGGCAGTGTGACCGAAGAGGCGCGCGAAGTTCTCCGCGCAATTGAGCTGATCCAGCTTGGCGCACGCATGCCGGTGCTCGAAAAAGAGCTGACGCTGTCGCGCAATCGTTTGATCAGGCTTTATCGCGAACTCAAGAGCGCCTCACCGCCCAAGGGCATGTTGCCGTTTTCGGCGGACTGGTATTTCACCTGGCTGCCGAATATCCACGCATCGCTGTTCTACAACTTCTACCTGTTCCTCAAGGACCGGGCGAATTGCAGCCGCCTCGATGCGCTCACGCGTGCGTATCGCCTCTACCTCGAACATTGCGAGTGCGCCGAAACCGAGCGCGTACTGAGCTTCACGCGTGCATGGACGCTGCTGCGCTTTTTCGAAGGCGGCCTGCTCACGCTGGCACGTTGCACCGTTTGCTCCGGCCGTTTCGTGCGCCACATACGCGACGCGAACAAGCCTTTTGCGTGCTGCATTTGCGCGCCCCCTTCGCGCTCGGGGATGACGCGCGCCGCGCGCGCAAGCCGCATCGTGGAAGATGACGCCCTCCCGCGCTCGTCCGCAACGCACGGCCGAGCGGGATGCGCGTTCGGCGGTCTCTCCGATGCGATGCGCGATACGCTCGCCGAAGTCGCGCGCGTCGTCGATCCGTTGCGTTGCCCACCGCCGCTGCCGGCCTCGATTCCCGTGTAAGCAAAGTCGCGAGGCGCGTGCCTTTCGTCACGCATCCTCGCCGTCAGCATCTGCAAGCAAAGCGCGAATATCGCCCGCACAAAGCCTGCATATTGCTTTGTAATCCTGATGTATGTGATGTTCCTGGCGGTGTTCGCAAAGCTGCGCGGCAAGCTCGATTGCATGCGCGTGAGCGGCCTGCCAGATCTCCCATGCAATCTGTGCGCCACCCTGCGCATAGTCGTCGTTCTGGTCGCGCTCGAGCGCATCGGGCAGGCGCGTGTTGGCCTGCAGATAATGCGCGCGATAGAGCGCCTCGAATACCATGCGCCGCGAGGGCCGCTTCAAGCGGGCCTCCACGGGAAAGCTGGCAGGTTGGTAAGACGCAGAGACTTCATCCACATGCGGCGGCGAGGCGGGCTTTTCTTGCGGGTCTGGAGGGTTGCAAGGCCGCCTGGCGACGATGCGCACGACGTACCCGTACAGACATTGTGGCAGGGCTCACAAAGAATAGGGCCGCGGAATATCGCGAATTTTTGTGCGTTATTCGCGGACAGGTCGGTGGCCGCAACCTGCGAATATTGCAGGGCGTATCAAAGTCCAAAGGAGTCGACCATGCAAATCGGGGGAACGACGCAACTCGCGAACGGCAGCGACGCCACGATCTCACTCAATGCGGGCGCGGCATCCGGCCACGCGGCACAAGACGGCACGCGCACGAGCGACGACACCACGACCTCCGCGCCGTCGTCGCCCTCGTCACCGCAGGACGATGCCGTGCAGATTTCGCCACAGGGTTATGCGGCCGCGTCTGCCGACGGTGTCGACAGCGGCGAAGAAGCCTCGACCGGCGAGACTGCCGCCGAAGCCAACGCGCAGCCCGTGAAATCGCTTGTCTACGGCGCGCTCGGCCTCGAGCGTCCCGATCAGCCTGCCGACCCCAACCACGCGTATGCGGTGGGCCAATGGATCGCGGCAGGCATTACGCTGGGCGGCATCATTTCGCTTTTCATCTGAGCGCGATCGGTTGTCATCGTCCGCGTCTGTCGCCGCGTCTACCGCTCCCCGATCCGCAAGCATGCCTCACCCGCCATGCGGCAACGCTCGTGGCGGCACTTCGGGTGCCGCGCGAATAATGATTCGCAGCGCTTATCTATTTTCAAGCCGACCACAACACAGAAATTTCGACGTCTCCTGATGCGAATAACGGTGGCTAGTGTTCCGCCTGCAACCCAAGATTGCCTGCTTCGGCGACATACAACGCCGCGCGGCTCAACCGCGCGCCTATGCCCCTGTCCAGATCCGCCATCGTGGCGGAATTCGCCGATTGATCTTCACGGCGAAGTGGCCCATATTTCCATTGATCCGCGAAATCCGGCACCGATTTCATGACTAGTCGACATCCGCTGCAACGAGCCCACTGGTGGAGCGCCCGTGTCGGCGGGGGGCAGTCTGATGCGATCGAAGGCGTCGCCCCTCCCATCTCCGACGAACCCGGCCACCACGACTCTGGTCCATGGCAGTGTCCCTACTGCGGGACCAGATTTTATGCGCCGCTCATCCTCTGTCCCGAATGCGGCGCAAATCAGGTGACCGCCGCCGCGCGTGTAGCGGCCAACGACGAAGCTGCGGCCAACGACGCTGCGCTCGACGACACTGCGCCCGACGAGCAACCGCGCGGCGTCGCGCATCGCCTGCGCGGGCACTGGGGCGCGCTGCCGCGCAAGCTTGGCGCCGGCCAGCTGTACGGCGGCGATTACCCCCCGATCGATGAGGAACAGGCAGCGCGCCGCTTGCAGCCATCGTTCTATGCATGGAGCAGCGTGGCCATACTCGCGGTCGCGCTCACCGGTTATGCGATCGTGCACCGCGCTGAGTGGGAGCCGAAGCTCGGTGCACAGGTGGTCGTTGGCTCCGTGATCGGCTCGAAGGACAAACTGGGGGCGTTGGCGGGCGGGTTGCCCGCCTCGCATGGCGCGCAGTCCAATGGCGCGTTGCCGCATCACGACCACGGGTCAATGGCGCCAGCCGTTACGGCACGCGCGAATGCGGGCCGGCAAGGCTTTGCGCAGCAAAAGCCGCCTGCTGCGGGTCGACTCCCCGCAACGCCTGACTATGCCAGCATGCGCTCCGATCTCGCCAGAAGTCTTGCCAGCGCGCGCACCAACCTCGAGAAGAACAGCCTCTGGCCGGCACGCAGGGCCATCATGGCCGCGCTCGCCGAGCAACCCGGCAATGCCGAAGCCCAGCAGATGCGAGGTGAACTGGTTGCGCGCGAACAGCGGCGCGACGCGCTGCTTGGGCACGCACGTCTGTGCGCGCATGAACGGGAATGGGCCTGCGTGCGGCAAGACGCTGGGCAGGCCGCGAGCGTCGACACATCGAGCCGCGAAGCGAGGCGTCTGCTCACGCTCGCCAGCACCGAACACCACACGGATACCGGAGTCCACAACGACTGGACCTGGCCCTGGAGCGACCAGGCGTATGCGCAAGCCGCCGACCCCCGGCCTCACCAGGAGGCGCTTTTTTGGCATCACTAACGATCGTCGCGATCGTGCGCCTCAGCCCGCCCTGAGTTCGCGCACGCCACGACCCAGCCTGCGCCGAAGCAGCGTTCGCAGCGTTGCGCCGTCCGCGTAGCCCACTTGCGCAGCGATGGCATCGAGATCCATCGAGCTCGTTTCGATCAGATGCCTGGCGCGCTCGACCCGCCGGTCCTGAAAGTACGACAAAGGCGATTTGCCGAGCACGGCTTCGGCGCGCCTTTGCAGCGTCCGCGGGCTCGTGGCGAGTTCGCGCGCGGCCTCTTGCAGCGAGAAGCCCCTCGCCAGATTGGCGCGCGTCCATCGCTCGAACCGTTCGATGAGCGGATCGCTGTGCGCGAGGTGATCAGGGATGATGTAGGGCGCCTGCGAAACTCTTCCGTCGACGAGCATGTACCGCGCCACGAGCGTCGCGAGTTCCGGGCTCGCCTGGCGAACCAGCCAGAGCGCGAGATCCAGATGCCCCATGGCCGCGCCGGCAGTCACGAACGGTCCGGACGGGACCAGCATGCGGTCCTGGTCGAGGCGAACTTCCGGGTAGCGGCTGCGAAATAGCGGGCTTAGCCACCACGTGGTCGTTGCCTCCTCGCCGGCGAGCAAACCCGATTCGGCAAGGAGAAAAGTGCCGATGCAGGCAGCGGCGATGTGCACGCCCTCACCCTGCCAGCCGCGCAATACGGCGCCCGCCTCGCGCACGGCCGGACGCTCGAGGCACTCCACGAGCGTAGCGGGCGTCGCGGCACTGATCGCCGGCATGACGACCCAGTCCGGCAACGGCGCGGTGCGCGCCTTCTTCGCGGCTACGCTCATGCCGAGCGCCGTCCTGATCCGGCTTTGCAGCCCGACCAGTTCGACCTCGAACGCGGGCGGCTCGCCGGGGCGCGCGAGCGCCGAAAGGCCATTGGCCATCCTGAGCACGTCGAGCACGACAGCCATGCCCGTATCGAACACGCCGTCCAGAGAAAATACGAGAACACGCATGGCGTAAATGACCCGAATGATGTCATTTGCGATGCTACTGCCCCACGCGACCCACGTCCATTCGACGCAACAGAAAAAACTTGCAGACGGGATGCGGCCTCGCCGCCTCCTCGCGCTAACATCGCATTTCCCAAAAGTGCCGCAAGCCGCCCATCCATGGATACTGAAATGTCGACGCCGCACCGCTCTCGCGTTGCCCGCGTGTTCGAGGTTCTCACGGTGTTTCTCCGGCTTGGGATGACGAGCTTTGGCGGCCCGATCGCTCACATCGGCTACTTCCGCCGCGAGTTCGTCGAGCGGCGCCGCTGGCTCGACGACAAGGCTTTCACCGATCTGGTCGGGCTCTGCCAGTTCCTGCCAGGCCCCGCCAGCAGCCAGACCGGCTTCTCGATAGGTTGGCTCAGGGCGGGCTGGGCCGGAGGACTGGCGGCGTGGTGTGGCTTCACGCTGCCCTCGGTGCTCCTGATGCTGGCCTTCGCGGCCATCGCGCCGGACCTGGGCGGCCCGTTCGGCACAGGGGTCATCCATGGGCTCAAACTGGTCGCGGTGGCCGTTGTCGCCCAGGCCGTCTGGGACATGGCGCGGCGTCTGTGCCCGGATCGCCGACGCGCGGCGATCGCGCTCGCCGCCGTCGCGCTGCTCAGCTTTCTGACAACGGCTTTCGCGCAACTCATCGTGATCGCCGCCGGCGCAGTGCTCGGTCTCGTGCTCTGCTGGACGGACGCCGGCGAACCGGCGCGCACGGTCGCCCCGAATGCGGGGCATTTCCGTGTGTCCCGACCAGCCGGCGTGATTGCGTTGATCGCCTTTTGCGTGCTCCTTCTCGGACTTCCCCTGCCCGGCACGAGTGTCGCCGCGCAGGGCGTGCGCGTATTCGAGGCGTTCTATCGGTCCGGCGCGCTCGTCTTCGGCGGCGGGCATGTGGTGCTCCCCTTGCTGCAGCGAGAGACCGTCGCCACAGGATGGGTCGCGCCCAATGTCTTTCTCGCGGGCTACGGCGCGGCGCAGGCCGTTCCCGGGCCGCTCTTCACCTTCGCGGCCTTCCTGGGCTGGACGATGGCCGCGCCGCCCAATCACTGGAGCGGCGCGCTACTGGCCACCGTGGGTATTTTCCTGCCGGGGCTTCTGCTCGTCGTCGCCGCGCTGCCGTGGTGGCAGGCGCTGCGCGCGCGTCCGGCCATGGCATCGGCGCTTGCGGGCGTCAACGCAGCCGTGGTCGGCCTGCTGGCGACCGCGTTCTATTCGCCCGTCTGGACCAGCGCGGTCCAGTCGCAAATCGATTTCGCCATTGCCTGCCTCTCGTTCTTTCTGTTGACGCGGTGGCGGGCGCCGGCGCTTGTCATCGTCGTGTTCTGCGTCGCAGCCGGCATCGCAGAAACCGTCTTGCGTTGAGCGACGCGGCAGGCAACCCGCCCGGCAGCGGCTTCTCGAACCGCCGCGCGACGTGCGTCTGCCTGCCTGCTGGAGAGGCGCGGCGAGATCGAGAAAGAAGGCCTCGTTAGGTTCATCCCTAACCCGTCAACGAAGCCGCGATCGCCCTCCTGAACGGAATGAGGTGCGACGCCGCGCGCAGCATGATGTCACGCGCCAGTCTCGCAGGGGCGGTGCTGTTCGTATAGATCTCCGTAATGAACCGTGTAGCGAGAAAGAGCGGCCGGGTCGCGCGGCGGTGCTGCTCTTCGTAGCGGCGCAAAACGGACTCGGCGCCTGGATCGAAGCCGCTTCTCTGCGCGGCAAGGATCGCGCCGCCCAACGTTTCGACACCCACCAGCCCGAAATTGAACCCATGCGCCGTCACCGGATGCATGCCGACCGCGGCGTCGCCCACCACCGCGAAGCGCTTGCCGACGAAGCGCTCGGGATAAACGGAAACGAGCGGATAGACATGCCGCGTGCTCGCGAGCTTCATCGCGCCCAGCCGCCGCGCGAATCGCCGCTCGATGTTTCTGCTGAATTCATCCGGCTCCAGAGCGGCAACGTCGTGCACTTCGCCCACGGGCAGCGTGAGCACGACCGACGACTGATGCGCGTTCGTCGATCGATCGGCGTTCAGGGGAAGCAACGCGAGCGTCTGACCGTAGCCGAACCACTCCCACGCAGTGTGCCGATGCGGCTCCTCATGCGTCATGCGGCAAACCAGCATCGCTTTGCCGAAATCGTGCATGTCGGCGGCGATCCCCATCATCTTGCGCGTCGACGAGAAACGGTTATCGGCCGCGACGATCAACCTGGCCCGCAGGGTCGCGCCGCCCTCCAGCGTCACACTCGCCCACCCATCGCCGGAGCTCACGCCGCTGACCTTTTGCGCGGCGAGCAAGGTGACGTCGTGATGCGCCTCGATGCTCCCCTGCAGCGAATCGTAGGCTGCCTTGCGGATCACGTGATTGGAGACCAGCCAGCCCAGTTCGGTGTGGCCGCTCAACTCGTGCCCGATCTCCAGCGCGCCCGGCGAGGGCCCATTGAACACCTTCGCGCTGCAAAGCGGAGACCGCGCCTCGGGTTCGATGAGGTCCCAGAGGCCGAACTGGCGCATCAAGCGCACCGACTTTTGCGTAAGCGCGATCTCGCGCCCATCGAACTGCGGCTCGCTGATATCGGCGAGACACTGCTGCTCGACGACGACGACCTGAAGGCCAGCCCCGCTCAGCGAGCGCGCGAGACAAAGCCCCACCGGCCCGGCGCCCACGATGATGATGTCTGCTTCCATGGCTTCCATGAATAGAACGGTCCTGATATGCCTCAAACGGCCTGGGCGACACCGCATGCGCGCAGGGATTCGACCATGAGCGAATCCATCGTCCTTACGTGCCACGCGAACCACTCGCGCAACTCGCTCACCAGTTGCCGCCCCATGTCGAAGCGGCCTTCCTCGGCGACCTGCCGGCGCACCTCGCCGGCCACGCGCAACACATGCCGATGCTGACCCGCATGACAATGGCGTGGCCCGAAGTCCATCTGCTCCATCCACGCCTCTTCCAGCGCGAAGTGCTGCTTCGTGTGGGCAGCCCATGCGTCGAGCGCGGCGAGCAGTGCTTCATCGGTCGCGGACGCTGCCGCTTCGAGCAGCACGACGAATTCCTCGTGCATCGTATCGGTCGTGGGATCCCCCAACCGCAGGTCGGGGGCGAGAGTGGGCGAGCGGCGCGGTGTGGATGAGGTCATGGCATGAATTCGATGCGTGCTTGAGGGCTCTTTCGAGCGAGCACGCAACTTATCAAGGCACCGTGGTCCTCACGCTGATTTCGAGCAAACATCGCGCGCGCGGCCGCTGAGACCGTTGGTCGCCCCTTCGGCTCGCCGGTCGATGCCACGCGGTTGACCGAAGCGAGTGCGAGCCTGCTGTTCGATCCGCGCACGACATTGCTTCCATGCGAACTTTTTCTACGCGAGTCCCGCGATGCCGATGATCGCGAGCACGCCAATCGCGAGTTAGCTGGCGCGTGACGCAAGCGACTTGTTTGCAAGCCTACGTGAGCAGAGGAAAAGAAACGCCAGATCCGGCGCACCGCCAGAATGCGGGCCGCCTGCGTTGAGTGGTGACGAGGGATGAGTCGTGAACGGGATGCCGCGCGACGCGCGGCTCAAACCATTTCGGCGAGATTGACGAGGGCGCGATCGCCGTCGGATTGCGCTTCTTTTTCGGCGCGAAACGTTCTTTCGCTATAAGCGATGACCTTGAATCCGCCGCCTGCTGAGCGCGGGATCGTGATGCCCCAATGCCAGCCGCCTTCCTGCTCGAATACGTGCAGCTTGGGACTCGATTGCTGGCTATACGATTGAAAAATGTTCATGTGAAGCCTCCCGTCGTGGGAATATCGTCGCGGACGATTGCCTGGATGCGAGCAGTCTAGAAACGCGCTTGCTGCGACGCAATACGGATTAACGTGGAAGTGAGAACCCTGACGCGCCGCGCGCCATGCCGACTCGACTGCGCGTCGAGCATGACCCTGGCTATCATGCGGCGCGTTGCGAGTGCGAACGCCACCGGCAACGCCCACTTTTGAGGACCGCGAGCCCCCGATGACTACCGTAACGAATTCCCCCGCCACAAATTCCGCGCCTGCCCGACAGCTCGATCTCTCGAGGCATGCCCGTCACCCTCTGCTGGAAGGGCCCACGCCCATCCAGCCGTTGCCGCGGCTGAGCGCCGAATTTGGGGGCGTAAATATATATGTCAAGCGTGACGATCTGAACGGTCTGGGCGGCGGCGGCAGCAAACTGCGCAAGCTGGAGTTCCTCGTGGGCGAGGCACGGGCCATGGGTGCCGACACCATCATCACCGTGGGCGCGCGCCAGTCGAACCATGCACGGTTGACAGCGGCTGCCGCCGCACGCCTTGGCCTGCAATGCGAGCTGGTGCTCACGCGCGCCGTGCCGCGCGACGAGCCCGAGTATCTGGAGAACGGCAACGTCCTGCTCGACGAGCTGCTCGGCGCCCGCGTGCATGACCTGCCCGGTACGGCGAATGCGTTGGCATTCGCGCAAGAACGCGCCGATGCGCTGCGCACCCAGGGCCGCAAGGTCTATGTGTGCCCACTGGGCGGTTCGAGCCCGGTGGGCTGCCTCGGCTATGCCGCCTGCGCGGCCGAGATCATGACGCAGGCACACGCGCAGGGTCTGAGCTTTAGCCGCATCGTCGTGCCCAACGGCAGCGGCGGCATGCAAGCGGGACTCGCTGCCGGCTTCGCGGCGCTGGGTATCGATCCGGGCCTCGTGATGGCGTACACGGTCCTGGCGAAGGCGGAGCAGGCACATGCCACCACCGTCGAAAAGGCGAACCAGACGCTCGCGTTGATCGATCCGGCGCTGCACATTGACGGTCGATCGATCGTGATCGAGAAAACGCAGCTCGGCGAGGGCTACGGCATCCCCACGGACGCGATGCGCGAGGCCGTGCGCCTCATGGCCTCGAAAGAAGGTCTGCTGCTCGACCCCGTATATGGCGGCAAGGCTTTCGCCGGCCTCGTGCAAGCCGCGCGTTCGGGACGCCATGCGCCCGGCGAGAACATTCTGTTCATCATGACCGGCGGCTTGCCTGGACTGTTCGCCTATCGCAGCGCGTTCTGACGCGCCGCCCCATCTTCACGCACAACGCGACGCCTGCCCTCGAACGAGGATACGTTCGAGGGCTCATGGCTGCCGATAAACTCAGGATGACTGATCAATCGACGAAGCCGGAATAGCCCGCGAGATCGGGCTATGACGTCCGGTAGACGCAACCCTCTGTCGATCGCGCCGCCATCGGCCGAAGCGAAGCGTCACCTGCTACCATTCGCCTTTAAGATCGCCCGTTGCCGCCATGCTCGCGCTCAAGCTCACACTCGTTCCGCTCTTCCTGCTGATCGTTTCGATGTCGGGCAAGTGGTGGGGGCCCGCAGTTGCCGGATGGCTCGCGGGCCTGCCTGTCGTCGCGGGGCCGATTCTCTTTCTGCTGGTGCTCGCGCACGGCCCTGCGTTCGGCGCGCATGCCGCGCTCCTCTCCCTCTCGGCCATCCTCGCCTCGGAGGCCTTCAATTTCGCCTATGCATGGACGTGCCGCGTGCGGCCCTGGCCTGTCGCGCTCGCCGCGGGCCTCGGTGCGTGGCTCATCAGCGCGTTCGGCCTTTCGTACCTGCCGGCAACGCCCGCGTGGTCCGCATTCGTCGCGCTCGCGGCGGTGTGCCTTGGGCAATCGTGCCTGCCGCGCAGCACCGCTGTTGCAGCCGGTGCGCCGCTCACGCGTACTGACCTGATCGCACGGATGGCCGCCGGCGCAACGCTCACGATCGTGGTGACATCGATCTCGGGCCGCGCGGGCGCCTCATGGAGCGGCCTGCTCGCCGTGTTCCCCCTGCTCGGTACGATTCTATGCGTGTCGTCGCAGCGCGCGCATGGCGCGGCATTCGTCGTCTCGCTCGTGCGCGGCATGGTGCTCGGGCGCTTCTCGTTCGCTTCATTTTGCCTTGCCCTCGCATTCGCACTGCCTGTGCAGCCTGCGTGGGCGGCCTTTGCCGAAGCCGCCGCGCTCGCCATGCTCACGCAATGGCTCACGAAGCACCTCGCCATGCGTAATCCCGAGGAAATCACGCAGGAAAGCACGGTAGAGGCGGATTGAACGCACTCACTGCCGCCGCGCGGCGGCTGGCTGCAACCGTTGAAGCGGACTACGAAGGAGCCCACGATGACCGATGACGAACGCGCGATTCGCGACCTCGTTCAGACCTGGATGGAGGCGAGCCGCGCCGGAGATACGGCGAAGGTGCTGAGCCTCATGGCCGACGACGTGGTGTTCACGGTGCCAGGCCAGGCGCCGTTCGGCAAGGCCGCGTTCGCTGCGGCCGCGAACGCGCAGCAAGGTATGCGAGTGGAAGGCACGGCCGAGATCATCGAGCTTCAGGTCCTGGGCGACTGGGCCTTCTTGCGCAATCGCATCGATCTCGCCATCACGCCGCCTGGCGCCCAGCAGCCCATGCGCCGCGCGGGCTACACGCTCACGCTGGTGCGCAAGGATGCGAGCGGCCGCTGGCTGCTTGCCCGCGACGCCAATCTCGTCGGCCCCAAGGCATAACGCCGGGCCGGGCCCGTGGCGCGACCCCTGCCGGCAAGGCCCTGCCGTGTTGCGCCCCTTTTCGAATCAGGAAATCTTATCGATCCCTTCAGTTTATTGAGTTTCCCTTAATCGTTCGGTTGCGGCAAAGTGACGCTCATACGCTTGGAGCCCCTCCTTGAACCAACGCATCGATCCCTCCCTACTTGCGGCGCCCGATCTGTCGTATGCCACGCTGAATTCGGGCATTGCCCTGCCGTTCCTCGAACGGGGCGTGGGCGAGCCGCTGCTGTTCGTCCATGGTTCGCTGTGCGACTACCGTTACTGGATGCCGCAACTGAACGGGCTGTCTGAGCATTTCCGCTGTATTGCGCCGAGCCTGAGCCACTACTGGCCCGCGGCGGACGCCTGCATCCAGGGCGACTTCGGCTGGGAAAGCCACGTGATCGAGCTGGCCGATTTCATCGCCGCGCTGGGGCTCGAATCGGTGCATCTCGTGGGCCATTCGCGCGGCGGCTGCATTGCGTGGCATCTCGCGCGCCGCTACCCGCGCCTCGTGCGCACGCTGGTGCTCGCCGACCCCGGCGGCCCGTTGAGCCGCGTGGACGACGACGAAGCCGCCCTGCCGAGCGCGACGAACACGCTGCGCACGCGCGCCGCCGACCTCATCCACAGCGGCGAAGTCGAGGCGGGGCTCGAACTGTTCGTCGACTCCGTGAGCGTGCCGGGTGCCTGGAAGAAAAGCTCGCCGGGTTTTCGCCAGATGGCCATCGCCAATGCCACGACGCTGCCCAAGCAGTTGCAGGACCCGCTGCCGCCTTATGCGCCGCGCGCCGCGGGCGAGATCAAGTGCCGCACCCTGCTCATCGACGGTCAGCGCAGCCCGCTGATGTTCCGCAACAACGTCGAAGCCCTGACCGAATGGATCGAGTTTGCGCAACGCGTCACGATCAAGGGCGCCACGCACGGCATGAACGGCACGCATCCGGACCTCTTCAACACCCACGTTCACGCCTTCATCACGCAGGGTTGAGGCGGGGCGGCAGCGCGACTTCGAGCGCTTCCACGCCGCCTGCCGCAGCACTGCCCGGCCCGCTCCTCGTCGTTGCGACGCGCGAGCGCGCCGGGCCTTTCCCTCTTCACGCTCCCCTCTTGTGAAAATGCACTCGCGTCTTCAGGGCGGTGGCCGCATGGTCCTGGTACGGGGAAGGCCTGCTGGCCATCGCTCTGCGCGCGACCACGGGTCGCGCTCATCCTGCTCGGCTTTGCCGTCACACCCGTTCTGTTGTCGTCTTCCAGTCTCGGCAACCAGATCTCGGGGCCCGCGCTGCTGAAGGTCGTCGCGCTCGGCAGCGTGATCCTCGCGATCATCGCCTCGATCACCATCAGCATCGGCAATATCGCGCGCATGCCCACCTATGGCATCGTCAAGTTCCCGTTTGGAGAGAAGGGCGCGAATGCGATCAACGTGCTGCTCGCAATCAGCCTGTTCGGCTGGATCGCCGTAACCGCGAACATGTTCGGGCATTCGGTCCACGATCTGCTCGCGCATTACGGCGTGAACGTGCCCACGCCGATGCTCGTCGTGCTCGGCTGCGTGATCTTCGTCGCCTCCACGGCGTTCGGTTTCGCAGTGCTTGGCAAGATCGCGCAATTCGCGGTACCGGTGATCGCGCTCGTGCTGTGCTACGTGCTGAGCGTCGCGCTCAAGAGCAACACGCCTCTCGTGAACGCGCTCGGCGCGATGAGCCCGGGAGCCGCCGTTTCGACGGTCGTCGGCACGATCATCGTGCTGGTCGCGACGCTCCCCGACTTCGGCAGCTTCACGCGCAACCGCAAGCACGCCGTCGTCGCCGCGCTGCTCACGTTCCTCATCGCGTATCCGCTGCTGTACTGGGCCGGCGCCACGCCGAGCGCGCTCACCGGCGAGTCGTCGCTGCTCGCCGCGGCGGCCGTCTTCGGCGCCGCGTTGCCCGCCGCCCTGCTCCTGATCTTCGCGACCGTCACGGGCAACGCGGGCAACATGTTCCAGGGCACGCTCGTCGTGCATACGCTGCTGCACCGTGTGCCGAAGTGGCAAATCACGATCGCGCTGGGCGTGCTCGCGGCCATTGTCGGCAGCATGGACATCATGTCGTGGTTCATTCCGTTCCTGCTGTTTCTCGGCATCGCTACGCCGCCGGTGGCCGGCATCTATATCGCCGACTATCTTCTGTACCGCCGCCAGGGTTACGATCATGCCGTGCTGGAACGGGAAGCGAAGGTCAAGGTGCCCACCTTCGTTGCCTGGATCCTCGGCTCGCTCGTGGGATTCGCCACCGTGAAGGGCTTTTTCAGCCTGACGTCCATTCCGTCACTCGACTCGATCATCGTAGCGTGCATCTGCTACATGATCCTGAGCCGCTTCGCCACCGCGAAACATTCTGCACGCACGGTCTGATACGCCGCGCCGGCGCGCCCTCCACCCAGGGCCGCCGGCAGCACGAAACTGGCGGCACAGGCAACCCGGGAGCCGTATTCCCGGCCCGAGGCGAAACGTCGCATGTTTACATCGGAAGAAAATCTGCGCGTGATTCAAATGGTCGCGCGCTATCAGAGCATCACCGCCGCGGCGGAGCGGCTCAACAAGGTGCCCTCGGCAATCAGCTATACGGTACGCAAGCTGGAAGAATCGCTCGGCGTGACGCTTTTCAAGCGCAAGGGCTGCTATATCGAGCTCACGCATACCGGCGAGTATTTCATCAACCATAGCAAGGCGATTCTCGAAGACCTCGAAGCCCTCAAGCGCAATGTCGCGCTGGTTCATAGCGGCGTGGAGCCCGAGTTCACGATTGCCGTCAACAACATCGTTCCGCAGGAAGCGATCGTCGAGTTCGTCTGCGATTTCGAGCGGGCGTTTCCTTCGTGCCAGCTCACGATTCGTGAGGAGGTCTACAACGGTTGCTGGGACGCGTTGTACGCGAAGCGCGCCGACCTCGTGATCGGCGCGCCGCATTCCGTGCCCCATGCGGACGGCGTGGCCGGCGTCCCGCTCGGCACGCTCGACTGGGTGTTCGTCGTCGGCGACGGCCATCCGCTCGCCGAGGTCGAACGGCCTTTGCGCAACAACGAACTGCGCCGCTACAGCGCCGTGTGCATCCGCGACACCTCCGTGGATTTCCAGTCGATGCATGCCTGGCTGCTCGACGGTCAAAAAGCCCTCTTCGTACCCGACTTCTCCACGGCGATGGCGCTGATCCGCCGCAACGTCGCGATTGGCTGCGTGCCCGCTCACGTGGCGAAGTCGATGGGCGGCGCGGGGATCGTCACGCGTTCCGTGCGCGACGAGAAGCATTCCACGCGCCTCTTCCTCGCCCACCGCACGGAAGGAATGGGCGATGCGGGAAGGTGGTCCATCGAATATCTGTCGCGCCCTGAATTCAAGGCGTGGCTATGCGGCGAATCGCCGGCTGAGCGTGTCGGCTAGTGCCGTAGTTGCCACCGCCAGGAGGGAACGAAGCACGTCCGGCACCCCACTGCCTTGTGCCGTTGACTCCTGTCGCGTCGTGAAAATTCAAGCAGTCCTTCACGTATTCCCCCCCGAGCGCTCCCGCGAGTCGCCGATGTCCAGCGAATTCGCGTGAAGATTCGTTCATGGATGTCGCCTGGGCGCGCACGTTCGGTCCGCGCATTTGCCGCGACATTTGCCTGCGCTCAGTGGCTTGCGCGCAATTCCAGTCGCACCGGCATTTTGTTGGGCACCATCGCAAACGCCATAATCTCTTCGATCGTCGATGGATCGACAGCGAGCCGCACCTCGAAGTGCTTCATCAGCATCGACAGCACGAGCCGCATCTCCACGGCGGCCAGGTGCCGCCCCGGGCACACACGCGGCCCCGCGCCGAACTGCACCCACGCGCGCGGCTCGTGCACGCGCGCTTCCGAAGCCGTGCAAGCGTGGCCGCGCAGCCAGCGGTCGGGATCGAATCGTTCGGGTTGCGAATAATGTCGCGAGTCGAGCATGGGCGGCCGCGTGAGAAAGAACATCTTCGCGCCCGCCGGCAGCGCGACACCGCCCACCTGCACGCTCTCGATCGGTTCGAACGCCTTGATCGCCGCCACCGGGCGAAGGCGCAGCGTCTCGGTGCATACGGCTTCGAACAGGTCGAGATCTTTCACGAGGGCGTAGTCGGCGCATACCGCCTGCGCGCCGAGCACCGCGTGCGCTTCATCGGCCAGACGCTGCTGCAGCGGTTCGTCGGCGGCGAGATAGTAAAGCGACCACGCGAGCGCATTGGCCGTGGTGTCCTCGCCCGCCAGCAGCAGCGTGAGCACGTTCGCCGCGATGATGTCGTCGGTTACGTCCGAGCCAGGCGTGTCGCGCAGCGCCAGCATCGCTTCGAGCAGATGGCGTGGCACCTCGGCCGGCTCGTCGCGCAAGCGTTCGCGCGAGCGCGCCATCATGCCGCGTATCGTGCGATGAACCTCGGCCAGCGCGCGGTCTGTTCTGCGGTCGCGCGGCAGCCGCACGTAACGCCAGTAGGGAAACGGCGCATTCACGCGATGCATGAGCGTCGGGAAGATCTGCGCGAGATGCTCCTGGATCACGCCGCGCTCCTGTTCGAGCGTGCGCGGGTCTTCGCCGAACGCCAGCGCGCTCGTCACGTCGACGGTATAGCGCTTGAGGTCGTCGGTCATCTCGACCACGTCGCCGCGCGCGGCCGCGCGTTGCCAGCGCGCGTGCAGGCGCGCCGTGATGGCTTGCAGCGTGGGATGGAACGCGCGGATGTGTGGTATGGAAAGCGCCTGCATGACGAGCCTGCGCTGCGGCTCCCAGGCCGCGCCCTCGGCCGAGAACACGCCATTGCAACCGATCTCGGCGAGCACGGGCTCGAGCGCCGCATAGCGGCGATAGCGGTGCGGGCGCTCGCGCATCACGGTCTGGCTCAGTTCGGCGTCGCTCCAGACCGTGACCGGCATGCCGCAGATCTGAAATCGATACGGTGTGCCAAGCTCGGCAGCCCATTGTTCGAGCACCCGGTGCAGCTTCGGCGCGTTCAGTTGATGCAGGTTGCCGATGAGTGGCAGGCCGCGCGGGCATGGCAGGTCCCGAATCTGGCGCAAGCGGCCGGTGGGTAGCGTGGCGGCGGTCATGTGTCGATCGGAGTCGGTGCTTCAGCTGTCGGCTGGAGTTCGTGCTTTGGCGCTTACTCCAGCCCCATGCATAGCACCTACTCCGTCCCTACGCCAGCAGAACCCTCAAGCGAAATCCCCAATTCGCCGGCCATGCGCTCGACGAGTCCGCGCAACATAGCCACTTCATCGGCGAGGCGCTGCTGCTCGCCGCGCAGCGCTTCGAACTCCGCCAGCGAAACGCTCAGCCCCGCCTCCTCACGCTCGCCGGAAGCGGACGCAGCCGCAGCCATGCTTGCGACGCTCACCTCGCCGCACAGCAGATGCATCCAGCGGCTTTCGCGTTCGCCCGGCGCACGCGGCAGCTTCACGACGAGCGGCGGCTCGCGCTCGGCCAGTTCTTCGAGGAAGCCTTCGACCGAGGACACATCGGCGAATCCATGCAGGCGCGACGAGTTCAGGCGCAGCTCCGCTGCCGTCTGCGCACCGCGCAACAGCAACACGGTCAGGAGCGCGACGGCCTGGCTCGGCACGCCGAGCACGCGGTTCAGGTTGTGCTCGAACCGCGGCACGCGGCTGCTGCTGCCTTCGAACACGAGACTCAGCAGCTTGAGGTCTTCGATCGTGGCGAGCACCTCGGCTTCGCTCAAGTTCATGACCGGCGAGCGCGCGGTCTTCTGGTTGCAGCCGAGCGTGAGCGCGTTGAGCGAGAGCGGATAGGTGTCGGGCACGGTGTGCTGCTTTTCGACCAGCACGCCGACGATGCGCGCCTCAAGTGGCGTGAGCGCGCGCAACGCGCGGGGCGAGGAAGCATCGGTAGGAGAATTCATGGGCAGATCGGGTTCGCTGAGGTTCAGTGTGCAATCAGGCGTTCGATCATACGCGCGCCGGGCTTCCTGCAGAAGTCGGGCGTAGCCCGTGCGACGATCACGCGCAAGCCAGCCCCCGCTCAAGCGCGAGTCAGTCTTCGATCAAGCGCCAATCAGCTTCAATCCCGAAGGCAGCGCCTCGCCGAACACGCGGCCCGTATCGGCCGTATCGAGCGCGACGACCTCGCGCACCATCGTCACCCAGGTTGGCGGCGCGTTGGCCGACTCCAGCCGGCGCACCACCTTCTCGCGCACCTCTGGCGGCAGGTCGCGCGAGCGGTCGCCCGTGAGCCGGGCGATCTGCGCGGCGGCGAACATCGCCGGTTCCACCTTCTTCCAGTCGAGCGCGAGAATCGCTTCGAGCCACTGTATGGCCACCTCAGGCGGCACCACGCCGTGCGCGCTGCCGTAGAAAGGCTGGCGCGCGCCAATGCGGCCCACGGCCCACCACGTCTGATGATTCTCCGAAGGCTTCTGAAGCCGCCGCAAAAGCCGCTCGCCGGTCTCGATCTTGCGTTCGACCGCGATATTTTCGAGCGATGCGTAAAGCCGGACCATGTCCGCGACGCCGAGCTTCGCGGGGTCGAACGGCAGCTTGTGGCGCTTCGACCCGGCCGCCTCTTCGAGGTACGTCATCGCCTCCAGCACCTCGTGCTGCTGCGCTTCGTTCAGGCCGCCCGCCGCGCGTCGCCAGAGCGTCCACCACTCCGACCAGACCTGGCTCTCGTTGACGTGCTGGATGCCGTCGTCGAAGAGCGTCCACAGCTGCTCGACGCGCCACTCGTCGAGCGGATAGCCGAAGCCCGGCCGCAGGCAGTAACCGGCCAGGTTCAGCCACAGGCGTTCGTGGTCGGCCGAGCGCCGCCGCTTGCCCGCGCGTTCCCAGAGCGCGCCGAACAGTTCGCGCAGCAGCGCGCCGTCCCAGTCCTGGCGCGGCCCGAGCCGCTCTTCGAGATGCGCGCGCAGGCGCTTCACTTCCTTCGCGTCGACCTTTGAAGAACGCGCGCCGAACACGCGCTCGATCGCTTCGATGGCCTCGTCGAGCGCGGAGTGGCGAGCCTGCCCGCCCGCTGCGTCCGCGGTGCCCTCGTGCTCGGCGCGGCGCAGCTCGAATTCGAGCAGCCAGCGTTGCGATGCGTCGTCGGTGGCGATGCAGTGCATCTCTAGCGTGCCGACCTCGGTCAGCGCGGTCGTGAGTTTCACGGGCCGCTCTCGGGCGGCCTTCGTATCGCCGCCACCCTGCACCACGGTGGCAAGCGGCGGCAGGCGCACGAAGTCGCCCGGCGCCAGGTCGGCCAGTGCTCCGGGCCGCCATGCCGTGTCCGCGACGGTCGATGCCAGGTGGAACTGCACCGGCTGGCCGAGTTGCAACGCGAACGTGCGGTCGTCCAGGTGCAGTTCGTGCCCTTCTTCCGTGCCGCGCGGCAGCACGCACACGCCGCGCGGAGCCTCGCCAGCGCCTTCGTCGAGCACGAGGAAGTAGCTGCGCGGCGAGCCGCCGCCAATGCGCGGCGCATGGCCCGCACGCGCGAGCGCATAAGCAACCGCGCCGCGCGCGACCGCCACGTCGGGCTGATCGTTGCGCAGCACGTTCAGCGGCGCGCCGCGCCATGCGCCGAGCGTGTCGGCGAGGCGCTGCGCGAGCGAGCGCGCACGGAACACGCCGCCGTTGAGCAGCAGCGCATCGGGCACGGGCAACGCGGCATCGGGTGCGGCGGGTGAGCCCAGGGTGGCGGCTGCGCCGAGGGCTTCACGCGACTGCGCGGCGAAGCGCTGCAAGAAGGCGGCGATATGGCGCGTGACGGCCGGATCGGCCGCATAGGGCAAGCCGAATTCGACGATCGCCGCGCGCGAACGGCGCGGCAGGTCCTCGGGGGTGCCCATTGGAAAGAAGCCATCCACCACGATCTGCGCGACTTCCTCGCGGCCAAGCTGGGTCGTGCGCGCGCCGCCCACGAGGCGCGCGCCCGCGCCCAGCAGCGTGATTGGCACGGACTCGGGCGCGCTCGCGTCGAGCAGTTGTTCCTTCGCCACCCGGCAGCGCTCCACGAGCTGCGAGAGGCTCGCCGCGCTCAATCGTGACTGCGGTGACTGCATCGACTGCGCCGCAGCAAGACGGCTCTCGGCCAGATGCGCGAGCGCGAGATCCATGTTGTCGCCGCCCAGCATCAGATGGTTGCCCACGCCGATGCGCGTGAGCTGCGGTTCGCCGTTCTCGAACTGCACCTTGATGAGCGTGAGGTCGGTCGTGCCGCCGCCCACGTCGCAGACGAGCACGAGGCGCGACGCGCCGAGCTCGGCGTCGAGCGTCGCGCGATGGTGGTACAGCCAGTCGTAGAACGCGGCCTGCGGCTCTTCGAGCAGGCGCAGCGCGGGCAACTTCGCAAGACGCGCCGCTTCGAGCGTGAGCGCGCGCGCGCCGTCGTCGAACGAGGCGGGCACGGTGAGCACCACGTCCTGATCTTCGAGCGGCGCATCGGGAAAGCGATGGTTCCACGCGGCGCGCACGTGCGCGAGATAGCTCGCGCTCGCCACGACCGGCGAAACCTTGGCGACGTCGTCGGGCGCGCCCCATGGCAGGATCGGCGCGAGGCGGTCGACCGCCGCATGCGAGAGCCAGCTTTTCGCGCTCGCCACGAGCCGGCCCGGCACCTGCGCGCCGAGCGTGCGCGCAAGGCGGCCGACCACGGCGGGTACGCCGCCGCCATCGCCACCCTTGCCACCCTTGCCGCCAGTGCTGCCAGTGCTGCCAGTGCTGCCAGTGCTGCCAGTGCCGCCATTGTCACTGGAGGCGGACGCGCTCCACGGCAGGCGCAGGTCGCCGGCGGCAAGCTCGCCCGGCGCCGGGTGGTAGCGCGCGGAGGGCAGCATCTTTTCCGCGCCCACTTCGCCAAGGCCGGTGAGCTGATCGACGTCGAACACGCGGATGGCGTCGCCGCCCTTCTCCACGTACGCCACGACCGTATTGCTCGTCCCCAGGTCGATGCCGACGACGTATGACTTCATCGGGCTCAGTCGCCTGCTCCGCCGCGCACGTCGAACTCGACCTTCCAGCGCTCGTTCGTGCCGCTTGGCATGGCTTCGAGCTCCAGCGTGCCGGCTTCCGTCACGCGCGCGTGCAGCTTGACTGGCACGACTTCGCCGGGCGTGCGGCCTTCGGGCGGCAGCGTGGCCTGGATTTCCTCCAGCTCCTGCAGTTCTTCGGGCGTCCAGTAATCGAGCATCGTGCCGACCTGATCCTGACGCCGCACCGAAGAGCCGAAGAAGCGGAAATGCACGGGCTCGCCGACCACGAGGCCGAACTCCTGCGGCGGCAGCGCCGCATCCGTGCCCTCTTCCATGCCGAAGGGCGCGACGCACAGCGCCGAGACCGGCGGTTCCAGACCCGGCACGGCCGGCATGGCGGACTCGACGGCCACGTAGTACGCACGCGCCGTACCGCCGCGAATGCGCACGCCCTTGCCGCGCTTCACGTAGCCGTAATAGGCCGCGCCGCGCGCCACCGCGAGGTCGAGGTCCGCGCCGCCCAGCTGGCGCGCGGGCGCTGCGCCTTCGGCCGCGAGCCAGTTGTTGAGGATGTCGAGCACGCGCTGCGAGAGCAGCGCCGACTTGAACACGCCGCCGTTGAAGAGGATCGCCGTGGGATGCAGGAAGCTCGCGCCGGCCGCGCCAGGATCGGCTGCGCCGAAGCCTTCCAGCTCCGCGAGCGCCTGCACCTGGCGACCGAGGAAGGCCGCGAGATGGCGCGTCACGCCGGCGTCCTGCGCGTACGGCAGGCCAAGCTGCGTGAGGCCGACGCGTGTGCGCACGGCCGGCCGCGCCGAGGCGTCGACCTGCGGGAAGAAACCTTCGAGGATGATCTGCGTGAGTTCGGCGCGCGTGAGTTCGGTGCGGATCGACCCGCCAATCAGCTTCGATCCGCGGCTCGGCACGACGATCGGCACCGTTTCGGCGGAGAGGTCGGAGAGCAGCGTTTCCTTGGCCGCGCGGCACGCGTAGGTCAGCGCGCGCAGTTGCCACGGGTCGGCCTGCGTGCCCTGGGCGGCCAGCTTGCGCGCCACCACGTGCGCGAGCGCGAGGTCCATGTTGTCGCCGCCGAGCAGGATGTGCTCGCCCACGGCCACGCGGTGCAGTTCGAGATTGCCCTCGCGCTCGACCACGGCGATCAGCGAGAGGTCGGTCGTGCCGCCGCCCACGTCGACGACGAGAATGATGTCGCCGACCTTCACTTCCTTGCGCCAGGCGCCCCCGCTCTTCTGGATCCAGCTATAGAGCGCGGCCTGCGGCTCCTCCAGCAGCGTCATGTTGGCGTAGCCGGCCGCCTGCGCGGCTTCGGCCGTCAGTTCGCGCGCGGCCGGGTCGAACGAGGCCGGGATCGTGACGGTGATCTCCTGCTCGCCGAACGGCGCCTCGGGATGCGCGTGGTCCCACGCCTCGCGCAGATGCGTGAGATAGCGCACCGAGCTTTCAAGCGGCGAGACGCGCGCCACTTCGGGCGGCGCGTCATTGGGCAGGATCGCCGCGCGGCGGTCCACGCCCGCGTGGCACAGCCAGCTCTTGGCGCTCGACACGAGGCGGATCGGTGTGCCCGCACCGCGGCTGCGCGCGAGTTCGCCCACGGCGTAATCGCGCGAGGCGGTCCACGGCAGCGTGAGGTCGCCCGGCGTCAGTTCACCGGTGTGAGGCAGGTAGAGGAACGAAGGCAGCAGTTCGGGCGACTCGAGCGTGCCCGGCGCCGTGAGCTGGGTGACGCCCAGCACACCTTGCTGCGTTTTTTCGCCATCGCTGGCGGCGAGGTCGACCCAGGACAGTGCGCAATGCGTCGTGCCCAGATCGACGCCAATCGAATAACGCGGTTCGCTCACAGTTCCACCTCGGCCGGTGCGATGATGCGCGCGTCGTGCGTCTTGACGAGCTGCGGCAGCTTGACTTCCTCGACGCGCCAGCCGCGGTGCGTGAGGCTGCCGCTGAACGGCGCCTCGCCCACCACGTTGCCGGTCAGGCGCACGGCGGCGGCGTCGAAGCCGGCCGTGAGCGTGACGCGCGAGCCTTCGGCCTCGGTGCGCACCGGGCGGATCGCGAAGTGGTCGCGCAGCGTGGCGCGGCAGCCTTCGTGGACGATACGCGCGGCGGCGCCAATCTCCGCATCGGCGTAACCGGCGATGTCTTCCTCGACGAAATCGACAAAGCGCGCGTTGCGCTGCAGCAGCCCGAGCAGCTGGAGCGCGGCGTCAGGCGTGGCTTCCTTCACGACAGTGGGCGCGGGAGCCGGCGCGGGTGCGGGCTTCGCCACCGGTGCCGCAGCCGGAGCCGGCGCGCTCGGCGCCGTGGCTGCCGCGGCGGGGGCGAGGCCCCCCTCGCGCAGACGGCGCACATTGGCGGCAAGCTCGCCGTCGCCGAGGATCGCGAAGAACGATCCCAGCGCGACCGAAAGCCGGCCGAAGAAAGACAGATTCGATTCGGGCATAGACACGACTCCAATATCGCTTGAAGCTCGCGAGACAACGCGAGCCGACCTGCCGGGCTCGCGACGAGGCCCGATCGATGCCTGGAAGGAGGCGGCCGGCAGAGGGAAACTCGAGCCCGGCGCGGGCTCAAAACCCGTATTTTGCCTTGTCGCGGGCGCAAGCCGGTCAAAATGCGGGATTCGGCAGGGAATTGGCGCGGCCGGCCGGGCTTTGGCCGGTTGTACGGAGCACCGCGCGGTGCTGGCGGCCGGCGGTTGCTCGTCGGGAGGCTGCCCGCCTGATGCTGCCCACCCGGGGGGCCCGCGCGGGAGTTGGCTGCACGAGGCCGCTTGTCCGGGGTGTTTGTCCGGGTGCTTGTCCGGGTGCTTGTCCGGGTGCTTGTCCGGGTGCTTGTCCGGG
>Ga0335083_10001877_pt1 | contig 28459 bp, 24 predicted proteins | sample Lox_Sample_42_FD_206716 | JGI IMG/M metagenome (GOLD analysis project Ga0335083, IMG submission 206716) | Soil microbial communities from Loxahatchee National Wildlife Refuge, Florida, United States - Lox_Sample_4.2 | ecosystem: Environmental > Terrestrial > Soil > Wetlands | place: USA...
CGCGAGCAGCTCACGTGCCGCTTGCAGGAGTTCATCGAACAGCGCGTTAGGGGGCGCGCCGCCACCACCTGCCTGGCTACGACGTCGGCTCTGCGGGCTCACCCTGATAGCCTCTCAGATCTGCACATATGAAATCGACGCTCCGCCCTGAAGCCCGCACCGGGTTGCGCCCGTATTGGGTAGCGGCGGGGGGAGCACATCATCCGCTGTAGGAGAATTTACCCATGCTGCCGCCATTGTGCCGTGTGATGGCGGCTATCCCGTCCGTGTCGCGGTTTCCCGCGCCCTCGGAAGGCGGTGCCGGCGGCCCGATGCGTTGCGGACTTGGTTTCCGTGCCGCTAGCTGGCAGCATCGGTCCCTGGATTGTGGCACCCTTATTCTGAATGACCGCTGCGGTGACAGTTGCATGCCGCACCGTCGGCGGGCTGCCGCCAGACGCCAGGAGGGTGGCGTTTCTGGCAGCGCGGTAGCAGGAAGGAGCCGCCAATGGCAGGCGCCTGCATGGTAGGTGAGGTGCTCGGTTGAGCGCGGACACCTCCGTGCCGAAGCAGCGGGAGGCCGGATTGGGCGAGTTCGAAGCCTGGCTGCCCGACGCCGTGCTGCGCGACGCGTCGGCCGGAATGGCGTTCCTCGACACCGACCTGCGCTTCGTCTGGGCAAACCCGGCGCTGGCGAGCATGTACGGCCGCACGGTGAGCGATTTCAGCCGCCGTCCCGTTGCCGAGGTGCTTCCCGCCGTGGACGCCGCGCGGGCCGAGGCCGCGCTGCACCAGGTGTTCGCCAGGGGCACCCCGGCCACCGAGACCTTCACGACCGGCGCGGCGTCGTCTGGCCAGGTCGCGCCGGGTCAGCGGACCTTTCACTGGTTCCGGGTGAACGGCGCGGACGGCGAGCTTTACGGCGCGGGCCTCATCGTCATCGCCGGCGGCACGGGACCAGGCACGGAGGAGGCCCTCCGGCGGAGCGAGGAGCGGTACCGCGCGCTCGTCCAGGGCGGCGCCCAGATCATCTGGGTGGCGTCGCCCGACGGCGAGATGCTCGAGGACTCCGCCGAGTGGCGCTGGATCACCGGGCAGACCGTGGAGGAGTTCCTCGGCAACGGCTGGCTCGACTCCATTCACCCCGAGGACCGCGAGCGCGTCGAGCGGGACTGGCACGAGTCCCTGCGCACCGGCAGGATTTTCGACGACCGGTTCCGCATGCGGGCCAGGGGCGGCTCCTACCGGCACTACGACGTGCGGGCGGTGCCGATCGAGCGGGACGGCAAGATCGCCGAGTGGGTCGGCGCCTGCACCGACGTGACAAGCCAGCGCGAGGCCGAGGAGATGCGCGGGCGGCTGACCGACCAGCTGTCGGCGGCGGCGCTGCGCACGGCGCGGCTGCAGCAGGCGACCGCGATGCTCGCCGAGGCCCTCGACGTCGAGCAGGTGGTCGAGGTGATCACCGAGGTGGGCAGGACCGCGATCGGCGCGCTGCGCTCGGCGGTGGCGCTGCTCGAGGACGACAAGCTCGGCCTGCGCGTGGTGAACCCGTCTGGCCTGGCCCCGGCCGGCCCGGACGGCGCGGGCGTGCCGCTTACCCTGGACACGCCGAGCGTGATGACGCGGGCCATCGCGACCCGCCGCCCGGTGCTCATCGCCGATCCCGAAGAACTGCGCAAGCAGTTCGAGACCAGCCTGGAGGCCGGCGACAGTGACGGTGCCGCGGGTTCGCGTCCCGGGGTGCTCGACACCGGAGACGAACAGGCCTGGGTAGGCCTTCCGCTGCTCGCGGCGGGAATGCCGCTCGGCGCGCTGCGCTTCTCCTTCGGCAAGCCGCGCACCATTCTCGAGGAGGAGCGGGTCTTCCTCGAGGCGCTGGCGGGCCAGTGCGCGCTCGCCGTGGAGCGGGCGGAGATGTACGAGAAGGAGCACACCGCCGCGGTGACCCTGCAGCGCAGCCTGCTGCCGGGGGAACTGCCCAACGTACCGGGCCTCGCGCTCGACGCCAGGTACCTGCCGAGGTCCACGGACGTGGGCGGTGACTGGTACGACGTGTTCCGGCTGCCGGACAGGCGGCTGGCCGTCGCCGTGGGCGACGTCATGGGCAAGGGGCTGCTCGCGGCGGCAGGCATGGGCCGGGTGCGCAACGCGCTGCGGGCGCTCGCGCTGACCGACCCGCGGCCCGCCGCGGTGCTCGCGGGCCTGGACCGGCTGTTCGCCGCGACCGAGCTTGAAGAGCAGGTCACCACGGTGTCCTACCTGGTCATCGACCCGGAGACGGGCGAGGGTCAGGCGGGGAACGCCGGCCATCCGCCGACGCTGCTGCTCGCGCCGGGGGCGCTTCCGGTGCTCGACGGCGCTGAGGCGGGGACACCCCTCGGCTGGGCCAGCCCGCGCCGCCAGCACGCGTTCCGGCTGCCGCCTGGCTCGTCCGCGGTCTTCTACTCCGACGGGCTCGTGGAGAACCGGATGCGCGGTATCGACGCGGGCCTTGATGAGCTGGTCAGGGTCGCCGCGAGCGCGCCACAGGACCTCCTTGGCGCTCCTGGACGGCTGCTGCAGCATCTGCTCGACAGCATGCTGGCCGGCCACGAGCAAGACGACGACGTGACGGTGCTTGTCATGCACGTGCCGGCGGGGCCTGAAGCCGGTGGTGCAGCCGGTGAGGATGGGACGCCGGGCCAGCAGTGGGCACAGCGGTGACCCCGGCGCGCCTGACAGGCTCGACTGACGTGTACAAGGCACTCCCGGGTGCCACCTATCGTGGTGGAGAGGAGGCCGGCGGGTTGCTGTCGATATCCCCAAAGCAGACGGGAAGCCTGTTTCCCGGCACGGTCCAGGCGTCAAGACGACCCTCTCGGGAGGGCCCTATTAGCGTGCGAAGGCTCAGCCAAGCTACCCAGCGAAGGAAGAGGTGACCGTGGTGGTGAGCGCTGCCAACTCCGCGGCGCGCAAGCGCTCCCGGCCGTCCAGCTCCGCGGCTCGGGACTCGCGGGTGCCCGACCAGGCGGCGGACGGCGTGTCCGAGGCTGCCGACCAAGACCAGAGCCGGGCAGCCGCCGGCGGGCGTGCGGCCAAGGCCAGGGAAGAGCTCGCGGCAGTGCCGTCGCAGGAACTGCCGGGCGATGACTCGGAGGCCGATGGCGACATGGACGCCGGCGACATCGACGGCGACGGTCCCGATGGCGACGACGACCTTGACGGCGCCGTCGAGCTTGAGGATTTCGACGACCTCGACGACGACCTTGACGGCGACAGCCTGGAGATCGCCGACGGACCCGACGCCGACCTGGCGGAGGGCGAGCTGGCGGAAGGCGAGCCTGCCGAGGACCCGGAAGGCGACGAGGACAGTCCTGCGGCTGCCGGGACCGCCGCAGGCGCGCCGGCCGGCGAGACCAAGGGGCCCGGCGAGGCCGGCGAGGACGAGATCTTCGTCTTCGGCGACGACGACGATGACCTGCCGGCCGCCCAGGTGGCGGTGGCGGGTGCGACCGCCGACCCGGTCAAGGACTACCTGAAGCAGATCGGCAAGGTTCCGCTGCTCAACGCCGAGCAGGAGGTCGAGCTCGCCAAGCGGATCGAGGCCGGCCTGTTCGCCGAGGAGAAGCTGGCCGAGGCCGAGGCGATGGCAGTCGACCAGCGCATCGACTTGGAATGGATTGCCGAGGACGGCCGCCGGGCCAAAAACCACCTGCTTGAGGCCAACCTCAGGCTCGTGGTGTCGCTCGCCAAGCGGTACACCGGCCGCGGCATGCTCTTCCTCGACCTGATCCAGGAAGGCAACCTGGGCCTGATCAGGGCCGTCGAGAAGTTCGACTACACCAAGGGCTACAAGTTCTCCACGTACGCCACCTGGTGGATCCGGCAGGCGATCACCCGCGCGATGGCCGACCAGGCCCGCACCATCCGCATCCCGGTGCACATGGTCGAAGTCATCAACAAGCTGGCTCGCGTGCAGCGGCAGATGCTCCAGGACCTCGGCCGCGAGCCGACCCCGGAGGAGCTGGCGGTCGAGCTCGACATGACCCCGGAGAAGGTCGTCGAGGTGCAGAAGTACGGCCGCGAGCCGATCTCGCTGCACACGCCGCTCGGCGAGGACGGCGACAGCGAGTTCGGTGACCTGATCGAGGACTCCGAGGCGATCCAGCCCGGTGAGGCGGTCTCGTTCACCCTGCTCCAGGAGCAGCTCCACTCGGTGCTCGACACGCTGTCCGAGCGCGAGGCGGGCGTGGTGAGCATGCGGTTCGGTCTCACCGACGGCCAGCCGAAGACCCTGGATGAGATCGGCAAGGTCTACGGGGTGACCCGAGAGCGGATCCGCCAGATCGAGTCCAAGACGATGTCCAAGCTGCGCCACCCGTCCCGCTCGCAGGTGCTCCGCGACTACCTGGACTAACCACTTATTGGTCTGCACTTACCGCGGGCCGGTGCCCGGCTGAGGCCGGGCGCCGGCCCGCGGTCGTTCAATCACCAGGGGGTGCCTCCATGCCGGTGACACGGCTAGTCTCGCCGGGCGACGCTGAGGCGCTCGCCCGCCTGCTGACAGAGAACCGCGACTACCTGGCCCCCTTTTCGCCGCTCCAGGACGACGCCTACTTCACCGCGGAGGGGCAGCGGGAGGTGATCGCCCGCCAGCTCGCCGCCTACGAGCGCGGCGCGATGCTTCCGCTGCTCGTCCTTGACCGCGACGGCGAGATTGCCGGGTCGCTCAACCTGAACAGCATTATCAGGGGCGCGTTCCAGAACGCGAGCGTAGGTTACTGGGTGAGCCAGGCCCGCGCCGGGCACGGCCTGGCGTCGGCGGCGCTGGCTGAAGCCATCGGGCTCGCGTTCGGCGATCTCGGCCTGCACCGCCTTGACGCGGCGACCCTGCTGCACAACACGCCGTCACAGCACGTGCTCACCCGCAACGGCTTCCGGCCGTTCGCGGTGGCCGAGTCCTATCTCAAGATCGCCGGCCGCTGGCAGGACCACATCCTGTTCAGCCTGCTGAACAAGCCCAGGGAAAACGGTCACGGGCCGGCTGCCAGCTGAGCAGCGCGGCCCGCGTCGTTGCGGTCAGGACGCCGGAATTAGTTCTCCGGCTTCGACAGACGCTGGGTCTCGTCCTGGATGTCGATGGCTACCTTCTTGAGCGCCGGCAGGTGTTCTCTGCTGTGGTGGGCGCAAAAGAGCAGCTCACCCGAGTTGGGGAGTAGGACGCGGACGTATGCTTGCGCGCCGCACCGATCGCACAGATCGAGCGCGGTCAGCGGCTTTGTGGGGGCAATAGCTCCGGTCACGTCGCTTTCCTCTCTCATGCCTCCGGCTGCTGTGTCCGGGTGGCTCCGGTTTGCTGCGGGGGTCAACTGCCTTACAGCACAGCACAACACATACCCCGGCGTCAGGCTTCCCGTGGCCGGGTGGTGTACGCCACAAGCGAAAACCGCGCCAGCCGCTTGGCAAGCCCTTGCGGCAGGAACGATAGCCGGTGACGCCACCACCGTTCGGGTAGTCACCGGTGAGATACCCGTGCGGTTCGTGTGATGTATACCCTTCTGCGGGCCTCATGACACTTTTGGCCGCAAGTATCCGGTGTTTCTCACCTGGTGGGACGGGGTGTCGCAGTCGCACGGCCGGTGCCGCCGATCGTACGACCGGCGACCTGTCCTCTCGGCCCGCCTGTCATATCGCTTATGATTTCGATAGCGTCTCCTGACCGGAAAGCCGGGCAAACCGGCGTGGTGCCACCCCGGCAGTCGGCAGGGGACGCTACCCTTCGAAGGTGGCAGCTACATCCTTGCCGCTTGTACGCGAACATCCTTTCTTTCTGTACCTTGTTCGAAGGTAAGATCGATTTGATGACGCCAGAAAGAAAGAATGTTCGTCGAGAGGAGACCGGCCGCCCGTGACAACGCTTACCGAGACCGTCCGGGCGACGGCGGACCAGAAGGCCCGGTCTAGGACGCAGCGGGACTCCCAGCCGGCCGACGCCACGGACTCCTACAGCGCCAAGCACCTGTCGGTCCTCGAGGGCCTCGACGCGGTGCGCAAGCGCCCGGGCATGTACATCGGCTCGACCGATGGCCGCGGCCTGCAGCACTGCCTCTGGGAGATCTTCGACAACGCGGTGGACGAGGCCCTGGCGGGCCATTGCACCAGGGTCGAGGTGATCCTGTACGCCGACGGCTCCGCCGAGGTGCGGGACAACGGCCGCGGCATTCCCGTTGACAACGAGCGCAAGACCAAGCTGTCCGGCGTCGAACTGATCATGACGAGGCTGCACGCGGGCGGCAAGTTCGGCGGCGGCTCCTACACCGCCTCCGGCGGCCTGCACGGAGTGGGCGCGTCCGTGGTGAACGCCCTGTCGGCCCGGCTTGACATCGAGGTCGACAGGCACGGGCAGACCTGGGCGACGAGCTTCCGGCGCGGCGTGGCGGGCGAGTTCGGGTCTGCGGGCCCTGACGCCGACTTCACGCGGAAGTCGGGCCTGCGCGAGACCGCGAAAGTGCCGAAGAACAGGACAGGCACCAGGATCAGGTTCTGGCCGGACCGCCAGGTGTTCCTGCGCGACGCCACGTTCTCCTATGACAGCCTCGCCGAGCGGGCCAGGCAGACCGCCTACCTCATCCCTGGCCTCGCGATCGTCGTCCGTGCCGAGCCCGGTGCGGGCGGCGACGCGGCTGCTGAACCGCGGGAGGCGGAATTCCGCTTCGCCGGCGGCATCGGCGAGTTCTGCGAGCACCTGGGTTCCGGCGAGAAGATCACCGACGTGATCAGGCTGGCCGGCGACGGCACGTTCACCGAGACCATCCCGGTGCTCGACGACCGCGGCCACATGACGCCGACCGAGGTCGAGCGCACGCTTGACGTGGACGTGGCGGTGCAGTGGGGGACGGGCTACGACACGATCACCCGCTCCTTCGTGAACGTGATCGCCACCCCGCACCACGGCACGCACGTCACCGGCTTCGACAAGGCGCTCCTCAACACGGTCAACGAGCAGCTGCGCGCGGCCCGCCTGCTGAAGAGCGGCGACGAGAAGGTCACCAAGGACGACATCCTCGAGGGCCTCACCGCCGTGGTCAGCGTCCGGCTGCCCGAGCCGCAGTTCGAGGGCCAGACCAAGGAGGTCCTCGGCACCCCGGCGGCCGCGAGGATCGTCCAGCAGGTGGTCAGCGCCGGGCTCAAGGACTATTTCGAGAACCCGCCGCGCGGTGCCAAGCAGCAGGCGCGTGCGGTGCTCGACAAGGTTGTCGCCGCGGCCAGGACCCGGATCGCGGCGCGCGAGCACCGGGAGAACCAGCGCCGCAAGTCGGCACTGGCCAGCTCAAGCCTGCCCGCCAAACTGGTCGACTGCCGGTCCGCCGACGACCGCAGCGAGCTGTTCATCGTCGAGGGTGACAGTGCGCTCGGCACGGCCAAGCTGGCCCGCGACTCGGAATACCAGGCCCTGCTGCCGATCCGCGGCAAGATTCTCAACGTGCAGAAGTCGTCCGTGGCCGACATGCTCAAGAACGCCGAATGCGCCGCGATCATCCAGGTCATCGGCGCGGGCTCGGGCAGCACCTTCGACCTCGACTCTGCCCGCTACCAGCGCATCATCCTGATGGCGGACGCCGACGTGGACGGCGCGCACATCCGCACCCTGCTGCTCACCTTGTTCCACCGCTACATGCGGCCCATGCTCGAGGCCGGCCGGGTGTTCGCCGCGGTGCCGCCGCTGCACCGGATCGAGCTGACCAGCCCGCGCAAGGGCCAGCAGAAGTACATCTACACCTACTCCGACAACGAGCTGCGCCGCACGCTGCTCGAGCTGGAGAACAAGGGACAGCGCTTCAAGGACCCGGTGCAGCGGTACAAGGGCCTCGGTGAGATGGACGCCGGCCAGCTCGCGGAGACCACCATGGACCCCAGGCACCGCATTCTGCGGCGCATCAGGATCGAGGACGCCAAGGCGGCCACCGACGTGTTCAGCCTGCTGATGGGCACCGAAGTGGGACCGCGCCGCGACTTCATCGTCAGCGGTGCCAGCGAACTCGACCTTTCCCGCATCGACACCTAAGACGCGACAAGGACCCGCAGCATGCCACCACGCCGCGGCGGTACGACGGCGCCGCCTCCGGACTCTGCTAGCCCGGGGGGGCGACCCCCCGGACCCCCCGAGGATTTCGAAGAGAACATCGTCGACATCGATGTCACCGAGGAGATGCGCGGCTCCTACCTGGAGTACGCCTACAGCGTCATCTACTCCCGCGCGCTCCCCGACGCCCGTGACGGCCTGAAGCCGGTGCAGCGGCGCATCCTGTTCCAGATGAACGAGATGGGGCTGCGCCCCGACCGGGGGCACGTCAAGTGCGCCCGCGTGGTCGGCGACGTGATGGGCCGGCTCCACCCGCACGGCGACAGCGCCATCTACGACGCCCTGGTCCGGCTCGCGCAGCCGTGGGCGATGCGGCTGCCGCTGGTCGACGGGCACGGCAACTTCGGCTCGCTCGGCGGCGACGACGCCCCCGCCGCCATGCGGTACACCGAGTGCCGTCCGACCGAGGCCGCGATGGCCATGGTCGAGAGCATCGACGAGGACACCGTCGATTTCGGCCCGAACTACGACGGCCAGGAGACCGAGCCGCAGGTCCTGCCGGCCGCCATCCCGAACCTGCTGGTCAACGGCACGGCGGGCATCGCCGTTGGCATGGCGACGAACATGGCACCGCACAACCTCACCGAGGTCATCGCCGCCGCACGCTACCTGCTCAAGCACCCGGACGCGTCGCTCGAGCAGCTGATGAAGTACGTGCCAGGCCCGGACCTGCCCACCGGCGGGCACATCGCCGGCCTCGACGGCATCCGCGAGGCCTACGAGACCGGCCGCGGCATTTTCAAGACTCGCGCGACGGCGAAGATCGAGCAGCTCAACGCCCGCAAGACCGGCATCGTGGTCACCGAGCTGCCGTACGGCGTAGGGCCGGAGAAGGTCATCACCAGGATCAAGGACCTGGTGCAGGCCAAGAAGATCACCGGCATCTCCGACCTGAAGGACCTGACCGACCGCAACCGCGGACTCAACCTGGTCATCGAGGTCAGGGCCGGGTTCAACCCGGAGGCGGTCCTCGCCGAGCTGTACCGGCTGACGCCGATGGAAGACACGTTCGGCATCAACAACGTCGCCCTCGTCGACGGCCAGCCGCGCACCCTGGGCCTGAAGGAACTGCTCAGCATCTACATCGAGCACCGCGTCGACGTCATCAGGCGGCGCAGCGAGTTCCGGCGCAGAAAGCGCCAGGACCGGCTGCACCTGGTTGACGGCATCCTCATCGCGCTGCTCAACATCGACGAGGTCATCCAGGTCATCCGCACCAGCGACGACTCGGCCGAGGCCAAGCGCCGGCTGTGCCAGATCTTCGACCTGAGCGAGATCCAGGCGCAGTACATCCTCGACACCCCGCTGCGCCGCCTCACCCGCTACGACAAGCTCGAGCTCGAGCGCGAGCAGGAGACGCTCCGCACGGAGATCGCCGAGCTTACCGAGATCCTCGACAACGAGGACAAGCTGCGGGAGCTGACCGGCAGCGAGATGGCCGACGTGGCGAAGAAGTTCGGCACGCCGCGCCGCACGGTGCTGATGGATGCCGGCGCCGTGGTGCCCGCCGCCGTCGTTCCGCTCGAGGTGACCGACGACCCGTGCCTGGTGGTGCTGTCCGCGACCGGCGCGCTCGCCCGTTTCCCGCTCGAAAATCAGGCAGATCCCGAACGGTTGCCTGGCTCCGCCTCGTCCGCCGACCTCTCCGCGGTCACCGCCGCGGACATCGTGGCCTGCGCGCTGCCGACGACGGCACGGGCCACGATCGGCGCGGTCACCTCGGCTGGCCGGATGATCAAGTTCAACGTGATCGAGATTCCCGCGGCGTCGGCCGCCGGGCGATCTGCCGCGGCGGGCAATGGTTCCGGTAGCGGGAGCGGCGCGCCGTACGGCGGCCTTTCCGCCGGTCACCCGGTCGCCGAGTTCGTGCCCGGCCTCGCCGACGGCGAGACCGTGCTCGCCCTGGCGCCCCTGGACGGCGGCGAGTCGAGCGGCGTCGCGCTCGGCACCGCGTCCGGCGTCGTCAAGCGGGTGCAGCCGGACTACCCGGCCAACCGCGACGAGTTCGAGCTGATCACCCTGAAGGACGACGACCGGGTTATCGGCGCCGCCTATCTGGCGAGCGACGACGCCGAGCTCGTCTTCATCACCAGCGACGCCCAGCTGCTGCGCTTCCCGGCCAGTTCCGTCCGCCCGCAGGGCCGCCCGGCGGGCGGCATGGCGGGCATCAGGCTGGCCGACGGCACCGAGGTTATCTGGTTCGGCGCGATCGGCCCCGCGGTCTCCCTGCCGGCCGGCGCGCCCGCGGGCGATCCCGTCGTGGTTACCATCGCCGGCCGGGGCGCCGGCCTGCTGCCAGGCACCGGCGGCGCGTCCGTCAAGGTCACCCCGTTCGCCGAGTACCCGGCCAAGGGCCGGGCCACCGGCGGCGTCCGCTGCCAGCGCTTCCTCAAGGGCGAGGACGCCCTGATCCAGGCCTGGGTCGGCCCGTCGCCGGTCATCGGGGCTACGGAGTCGGGGGTCATGGTGGACCTGTCCGGCATGACGGGACGTCGCGACGGCTCAGGCAACGCGATCACCCGCCAGCTCGCCCACCTCGGGCATCCTTTCCGGCGTCCTTAGCGCGAAAGTCAAAGTCAAACCCTTGAGTGGGGCTTGTGCACGGGAAGATTTCTCGCGGCTCTCCTACGGAAGGCCGCGAGGAAATCTCCCCGCGCCCGCGCCTCTAACCGCATAAGAGAATCCCCGCCCCCACGCGGCGGCCTTCGGCCTGCCGGCGGGCAGCTGAAGCTTCCCGAATCCCCCAGGCATAACACCTTCCCGTGCTGCCGCGGGCTTTGGGCTTTGGCTATGGCTCTTCTGGTGCTGCCGCAGGCGTTGGGAGGGTCAGGCCGGAGGCCGTCAGTACTTAAGCTCTTTTCCTTTCGCTCGCCCGAAGCTGGCAGCCCCATCAGGAGACGGGGGCGCTGGGAGATTTCCTCGCGGCCTTCCGAAGGAGCGCCGCGAGAAATCTTCCCAGCGCGCCTGGCACCCCCGATCTTGACTTTGATCTTCGTGTAACACCAACCTCAGGCCCCCGAGAAGCCGCCGTCGGCGTAGATGGTCTGGCCGGTTATGTATTCGCTGGCTTGGGAGGCTAGGAAGACGGCTACGCCGGCGAAGTCGGAGGGTTCGCCGTTCCTGGCGACATGGGTGCGGGCGGCCAGGGCGGCGGACCGGACTGGGTCGGATGAGACCTCGGTGGTGAGGGGTGTGGATACGAAGCCGGGGCAGACCGAGTTCACGCAGACTCCGGACTTCGCCCAGGCCTCGGACTGAGAGCGGGTGAGGGCGGCGAGGCCGCCCTTGGAGGCGCCGTAGCCGCCGCTGTTGCCGAACGCGCGCTGTGCCTGCTGCGAGGTGACGTTGATGATCCGGCCCCAGCCGCGCGCGGCCATCCCGGGGCCGAACCGCTGGCCGAGCAGGAACGGCGCGGTCAGGTTGACGGCCAGCATCAGGTCCCAGTCCTCCTCCGAGAGCTTCGGAAGCGGTGGCCGCAGGTTCACCCCGGCGCAGTTGACGAGGATGTCCGGCTCGCCGAATGCCGCCACGGCGGCGGACGCCGCCCGGCGGACCTCGGCCCGGTCGGCGAGGTCGGCGCTCACCCAGGCGGCCGTGCAGCCGCCGTCGATCAGTGCGCCGCAGGTCGCCGACAACCGCGTCGGGTCCCGGGCCACGATGACTACTCGCGCGCCGGCCAGCGCCAGCGCCGTGGCCATAGCTTCCCCGATCCCAGAGCTCCCGCCGGTAACGACTGCCACGCGCCCGTCAAGTGAGAACAAGTCCTCCAGAAACCCCGTTGTCATGCGGGATTGCTATCACACCCCCGCCTCGCTCCGCGATCCCCGGAACTTAACAGTTCCAAACCGCGGATCGGCAGCAATGCCCGTGTCGTTACCGGAGTCCTGACTCAATGCCACTTAGCTTGGGCTGCCACGGAACGGTCAAATGCCACAATTCGGGCCCCTCGCGCCGCTGGACCTCCCGCAGGCTGAGCCGCGCCAGCAAGATGTACTGATTTCGGGTGGGACAAAGCGGTCAAACAGGCAGGAACTTTGCCCCAAACGCGGTATACGTTGCTTCGAGAGGTCATGGCTCACGCAGGTGGCGCCCTACAAGATGGGCCGGGCGCCGATGAGGTTCAGCGCGTGCGCGGCGAGGCGCGATCCGCTGGACAGGGCCTCCATTGGCGGCTTCTTGTCCAGCCAGGCAGGCAGGAAGCCGGCCGTGAAGGCATCGCCCGCACCCGTTCCGTCGATGACTCGTTCCACCGGGGGAGCGGGCACGCGTACCGGGGGACGGCCGTTGGCGAAGAACAGCGCGCCCTCCGCGCCGAGCTTGATGACCACCTGCGGGTACCAGGCGGTGAGCACGCGGGCGGCGGCCTCCGGTTCCTCCCGGCCGGTGAGCACCCGCGCCTGCGTGGCGTTGACGAACAGCAGCACCACGTTGCCCGTCAGTTCGAAGAACGGCTCGGCGCCGACCCGCTCGAGCGGCGCCGCGGACGCGCCGTCGACCGAGGTCGACATGCCGACCCGGCCGGCGAAGTCGAGCGCGGCGAGCGCCGCGGACCGCGAGCCCTCTGACAGCAGCGTGTAACCGGAGACGTGCAGGTGGGCGCCGGGGACGAACAGGTCGTGCGGCAGGTCATCGGGGGACAGCGCCGCGTTCGCACCCGGGTCGGACAGCATGGTCCGCTCCCCCTTGTGGGTGACCATCACCACGCAGGTGCCCGTGGGCCGCTCCGGGTCCATCACCAGGCGGGCGTCCACGCTGTAGCCCATCAGTTCCATGTCCCGGTTGCGGCCCGCGATGTCCGCGCCGCGGCGCCCGATGAATGCGACATCGGCGCCGTCCGCGCCAAGCCAGGCAGCCACGTTGGCGCCTGAGCCGCCACCGTGCGTGGTCACCTTGGCAGGGGTGTCGCTGCCGCGGGCAAGCGGCAGCGTCGCGTGCGCGACCGTGTCAGTCATCAGGTCGCCAATGACAACGATGCGGGCCATGGTCGTCATCACCTCATCATCAAACGGCTATCAGGCATGGCGGGGCCAGGAACCCGGCCGCCGGTGTCCTGCCTCGTCGCAGGCGGTAGGCGACATGAAACCTGTTGGGGGACTCCTACCGTATCCGCAACCTAATGCCGGTGGCCACCGCCCGGACGGGTAGTTATCTCATTGGTAACCGCGGCCATCACCTGGGGGGACGGTGGTCATCCCCGGGGGTCGGGCCAAGAACCCGGCGAAAGTCCCTCAGCCGGCCAGGAACGACAGCCGTACCTGCCTGTCCGGGTTGTCGGTGTTCAGGTCCACGAGCGCGATCGACTGCCAGGTGCCGAGCGCCAGCCGCCCGCCGAGTACGGGAACGGTGGCGTAGGGCGGCACCAGGGCGGGCATGACGTGCGACCGGCCGTGGCCGCGCGACCCGTGCGCATGCCGCCACCGGTCGTCGGCGGGCAGCAGGTTCGCGAGTGCGGCGAGCAGGTCGGGGTCGCTGCCCGAGCCGAGCTCGATCAGCGCGATCCCCGCCGTGGCGTGCGGCACGAACACGTGCAGCAGCCCGTCACCGCCGCCGGACGAGGCACGGGCGAACTCTGCGCACGCCGCGGTGATGTCCCCCACGGCCTCCCTGTTTCCGGTCTTGACCCGGATGATCTGGCTCTCCATGGCTCCCGATCCTAGGCATGCCGTTCCCAGGCAAGCAGATCGTGGCCCGCCGATCGCCTAGCATCCGTATATGACAGAGCCAGCAAGCGGCACCGGGGCCAACCTTCGGCTCGCCCGGCAGGTGCGCGGGTTCTCGCAGCAGCAGCTCGCGTCCATGGCGGGGGTGAGCAGGCAGGCGGTCTCCGCGGTGGAGTCCGGGCATTCCGACCCGTCGCTCCGCGTGGCGCTCGCGCTCGCCCAGGCGCTCGGCATGTCGGTCGAGGACCTGTTCGGCCCCGGTGAGCCGGCCGCGCCGGTGACCGCGGTCAGCCTCGCCCCCCTCCGTGACTTCACCGGCCGCGACTTCACCGGCCGCGACTTCACCGGCCGCAACGGCAACGGCCGCCACGACAGCGCCGGCCACGACGGAACGAGCCGGGTCATGCTCGCCCCGGTAGGCGACCGTTTCATCGCGCTGCCGCTGCGCGGCGACACCGGCGCCGGGCTCGGCTTCCTGCCGGCCGGCGGGCTCGCGGTCCCGCTCTCGGCTGGCGCGACCACCGGAACCGGCCGGGCCGGAGACAGCCGCGCCGGAGCCGGCCGGACCGGAGCCAGCCCGGCGGGAGCCGGCCCGGCCGACGCCGGCCCTGAGCAGATCTCGGTCCGCCCGATCGGCCCGCCGCGCCCGACGCTCGTCGTGGCCGGCTGTGATCCGGCGCTGCCGCTGCTCGCCACGCCGCTCGCGCTGCTCGACCCCCCGGTCGCCTTCGCCTGGTGGCCGTGCGGCTCGGGCGCCGCGCTGCGCCTCGCGCAGCAGGGCCTGGTGCACGCGGCGGGTGTGCACACCCAGGGCGATCACGAGCGCAGCGGCCAGGCACTGCCCGACGGCGCAACCCAGGTCGGCTTCACCGCCTGGCGCGAGGGGCTGGTGCTGCGGCCAGGCCTGCGGCCGTCGGTCGACAGTGTGACGGCCATCGCCGAGCGCCGGCTGCGGATCGTCAACCGCGAGCCGGGCGCCGAGGCCCGCCGCCTGCTCGACGCCGAGCTGCAGCGCAACGGCATCGCGCCCGCGGAAATCATCGGCTATGAGACTAGATCGGCTGGGCACCTCCAGGTCGCCGCGGCCATCCACGCCGGCCTGGCCGACGCGGGCGTGGCGAGCGAGCCCGCCGCCCGCGCCTACGGCCTGGCCTTCGTGCCGCTCGCCGAGGAGCGCTTCAGCCTGGTCATCCCCGCCGGGCATGCCGCGTCCCGCGAGGTCCAGGCGCTGCTCAAGGTGCTCGCCTCGCCCTGGCTGCTTGCCCAGCTCGCCAGCCTCCCCGGCTACGACGCCACCACCTGCGGCGAGCGGGCCAGCTGAAACCACGATCAAACCCATGATCCCGAACGGGTTCGGCGATCTCCCTCAGGCAACGGACTGTGCCGCCGGCGCCGTCTTGACGGCGCCGGCGGCACAGCCGCCCCGGTGAATGGCTACGAGTAATTCTTGAATGCCGGCCACGCGGTCGCCCACGAGGTGCGCAGCCCGGTGGCGACGTAGACCGGCATCCCTTCTTCGTCGTCGTCCACGTTGATCCCGTTGCGGTACACGGCCACCTGCCGCACGTGCGCGAACTCGCGGTGCAGCAGGGCGGGGTCGACGCCGATCGCGACCGCCACCGTGTCGCCGGCCGGCGGCGGTCCCCACAGCCAGAACGAGTTCGCGCCGCTGTAGACCTCCGGCAGCCCGAGGGACGCGCCGTACCGCTGCGCCGCCCCCGCCTCGCCGTAGTTGCCTGCCAGCACAGTTGCCCGAACCCGTTCTGCGGCCGGAAGTGAGTGCCACACGCCGGCCAGCAGCTTGACCTGGGACGGCCACCCGATCTCTTCTCCCAGGTCGTAGTTGATCTTCTGCACGGGGAATTTGGCGAGCGCGGCCGCGGGCAGCAGCGGCAGCGAGATCACCCCGGAGATCAACGCGGCGAGGCCGAACATGGCGGCCCGCCGCCGCAGGCCGGCGCCGGCCAGCCGGGGGCCGAGTGCCGCCGCGCCCGCGGCGAAGCAGAACGTATAGATCCCGCCGGGGTAGTACGCCTTGCCGCCGAGTACGAATTGGGCGGCGATCACGAACACCGCCGCGACGCCCACCGCGCGGAACCGCGCGTCGCGCAGCGCCCAGCGGATGCCGCCGAGCCACAGCGGAACGAGCAGGATCGACGTGTAGAGCACCTGGCCAGGCCAGTACTGGACGCGGTTCTTCCATGCGTCGCCCTGCAGGGCGTGGAACACCGCGAGGTTCGGCCAGCCGTGTGCCGCCTGCCAGGCGAAGTCGGGCCAGGCGAGCGCCGCCAAGAGTACGCCGGCGATGGCCAGGTACCTGCTGCGCAGCAGCGGCCGTGCGGCCGCCGTGCAGGCGAAGCCGAGCAGCAGCCCCGCCACGAGGAAGCCGATGTTCCACTTCGCGGTCATCCCGAGGCCCGCGCATCCGCCGATGGCCAGCCACCAGCGCGGATTGCCGCTGGTCAGCAGTCTGGTGACGAGCCACAGCAGGACCGTCCAGAACAGGAAGTCCGGGGTCGTGGTGGTCAGCTCGTGCATGGCACCGAGGTACTGGGCGCAGCAAGCGGTGGCGATCGCGGCGAGCAGCTGGCCGCGCGGGCTGGCGCCGAGCTGCCGTGCCATCGACCCGGTGAGCACCACCATCGCGGCGAACGCGAGCGCGGGCAGCGCGCGCAGCCCGGCAAGCGTGTTCCCGGTGAGCAGCGCGTCCAGGTGCGCGAGCAGCGGGGTGAGCAGCGGCTGGTCCACGTAGCCGAGCGCGGGGTGCGTGCCGGCGGACAGGAAGTACAGCTCGTCGCGGACGTACCCGTACCTGGCGCTCAGTGCCATCTCGACGCCGAATGCGGCGGCCGCGACCAGCCAGGCCGCCTTGCCTGCGAGTATGCGCCGGATGACTGCGGCAGGGGCGGCGGGCGCGGGCCGCGTGACGATGGTCGTCTCCATGCCAGTCATCGTCGGCGGCGGCCTTTTCATCGCGCGTCGGCCGCCGGGATGAACCGTCATCTCCGGCCGGCGGATGATAGTGACGGAGACTGCGGCGGACTTACGATCGGCGTGTGACTCGAACGGCAGGTGGCGGTGTTCCCGGGCCGGCCCTGGAACCGGTCGCGACGCCCCTTCGTTCCCCGCGCCGCGGCCCGGCCGCCCGGCTGCCTGGCTGGGTAAGCGCCCGCGCCGCCGCCTGGCAGGCCAGGTACGCGGCGCTGCCGCCGCGCGGCCAGGCGGTCGCCCAGGACACCGTGCTCGCGCTCGCCCTCGCGGTGCTCAACCTGCTGTCGCTGCTGCCGTATCAGTCGCAGCTGCACCCGGCGTGGCTCGCGATGTTCCTGGTCACCGCGCAATGCCTGCCGCTCGCGCTGCGCCGGGTCTGGCCGGTGCCGGCGCTGATCGGTTGCGGCATCCCGCGCGACCTCTACGACACGCTGCAATTCGGGTACGCGCCGCTGCCGCTCGCGCCCGCGATCGCCTTCGCGACGGTCGCCGACCTTAGCCGCCCCTGGCTGCGCTGGACGACGCTCGCGGTGTCGATCGTGGGGATCGGCGCGTCCCAGACGCTGCCGGGACACACCCAGCCGTACGACGCGATCGTGCAGTTCTTCATCTTCGGCGCGGCGTGGACGATCGGCACGCTGAACCGCTACCGCCGGGTGGCGCTGAGCGCGGCGGCCGAGCGGGCCGCGCGTGCGGAGGCGTCGCTCGACGCGGCGGCGGCGAGGGCCGCGGCGGCCGAGCGGGTGCGGATCGCCCGCGAGCTGCACGACGTGGTGGCGCACCACGTGAGCCTGATGGCGGTGCAGGCCGAGGCGGTGGGCGCGCTGCTGCCCGCCCGCCCGGAGGCCGCCGCCCAGTCGGCCGACCTGATCGGCTCGACCGCCCGCGCCGCGATGACCGAACTGCGCCGCCTGCTCGGCGTGCTCAGGTTCAAAGACAGTGATGATCCCGAACGGGTTCGGCTTACTCCCTCCCCCTCACTGTCCCGCCTTGATGCGCTGATCGCCGCGTTCCGCGAGGCGGGGCTGCGCGTGACCTGCGAGACATCGGGGGAGCAGTCCGTGCTGACGGCGGGCATCGACCTGACCGCCTACCGCATCGTCCAGGAGGCCCTGACGAACGCGCTGCGCCACGCACCCGGCGCCACCGTGTCCGTCCTGCTCGGCTATGCCCCGGCGGAGCTCACCGTCGAGGTGACGAACTCCAGGCCGGGCACTGGCGTTCCTGACATCAACCCGGCAGGCTCCTGGTCGCCGGCCGGCCCCGGCTACGGTCTCGCCGGCATCGCCGAGCGCGTCGCCTCCTGCGGCGGCTCCCTCGCGCTCGGGCCGGCCGCAGGCGGCGGCTTCACCGTGACGGCCCGCCTTCCGCTAACGTAACCGTGCCAGGTGAGTACCGTCCGCTGACCCGACCGCGCCCGTGGTGATCCCCCATGACGTCCCATGACTCACGGCCCGAGCCGTCCGCCGCTGCCGCGCCGTCAGGCGCGGGGCCGCTTCGCGTGCTCGTGGCCGATGACCAGGAGCTGGTCAGGGCCGGTTTCCGGCTGATTCTCGAGGCGGCGGGCTTCGCCGTGGTGGGGGAGGCAGCCGACGGGGCGCAGGCCCTGACCCTGGCCGCGGCTACACGCCCTGACGTGGTGCTGATGGACATCAGGATGCCGGTGCTCGACGGGCTCGCGGCGACCAGGCAGCTCACCGCCTCCGCTGGCGCACCGAAGGTCGTGATCCTGACTACTTTCGACCTGGACGACTATGTGTACGAGGCGCTGCGCGCAGGCGCGAGCGGCTTCCTGCTCAAGGACGCGCCGCGCGCCGACCTGATCGCGGCCGTGCGGGTGGCCGCGGCGGGCGACGCGCTGCTCGCGCCGTCGGTGACCAGGCGGCTCATCGAGGCGTTCGCCCGCCGTCCGGCCGAGGCAGTGCCCGCACCGTCCCGGCTGGCCTCGCTGACGCCGCGGGAGCGGGACATCCTGCTCCTCGTCGCCAGGGGCCAGTCCAATACGGAGATCGCCCGCGCCCTGGTGGTCAGCGAGGCGACGGTCAAGACGCACGTCGCCCACCTGCTCGCCAAGCTCGGCCTGCGCGACCGGATCCAGGCGGTGATTCTGGCCTACGAGACCGGCGCGGTCATACCCGGCCGTCCGGACTAGCGGCTCATCGCGAGCCCGGGCGTCAGCGCCGGGTCCTGGCGCAGTTGACACAGGTGACGGCGGCGGGACGCGCGGCAAGCCGCTGCGCCCCAATTGGCCCGCCGCACTTATCACATATTTCGTACATGCCGGAATCGATTTTCCGCAATGCCCCGTCGATCGCGTCGAGATGAGCCCGCGCCTGGGAAATCAGCGCCGCGAGATGCTGCCGCTCGAATGCCAGGGTGGCGCCTTCCGGGTCATGCTCGTCATCGCCGCCCGCGGATCCCTCACTCGCACTGGTCACGATCGCGGCGAAGTCCCGTTCGAGATCGGCCAGGTGGCGGGTGGCCTCGTCGCGATCGGCATTCAGCCGGCGCTTAGCGGCGCCTGGTTCTGTCATGTCGATCGGCTATCATTGCGAAAACACGCCAGAGATCCGACGAATTCGCGTCGGACCCATTGCAGGTGAAGGCTCATGACCCGCTCAGCAGAGAAGAACTTTCCGGTTACGGTGACGCAGCTTCCCGTTACGCGCTGCCAGATCTGCCAGCGTACCGTCGCCTACCGGCCTGGTGAGGCGAGCGCGGCGCTGACGAAGCACTATGAACTGCGCCACAAGGATGCGCTTGGCATGGTGCCAGAGAGCGACGATAACGACTGAATTCCGCGCGGCCGCGGTATCACCGCCGCCCGGCACCGGGCGGTCCTGAACGCGGGAGCGTGTCAGGCATGCCCGGCGCGGGTGGCGTTTTCGTCAATAGCGCTCGCGTGCCGCCGCTCAGTGCCCGTAGACCGGGGTGAGCAGGGCGCGCGCGATGGTGTGGAATCGCAGGTTGAATCCGGTGACCGCGGGGCTCACGCTGCCGTCGATGCCGAGATTGTCGGTGTCGAGCGCGTGCACCGCGAAGATGTACCGGTGCGGCTCGTCGCCCTGCGGCGGCGCGGCGCCGCCGAAGTCCTTGCTGCCGTAGTCGTTGCGCACGTGGAAGGCGCCCGCTGGCACCGTGAGGTCGCCGGCCCCGGCGCCCGCGGGGAGTTCGGTCACCGACGCGGGAATGCCGACGAGAAGCCAGTGCCAGAAGCCGGAACCGGTCGGCGCGTCCGGGTCGTAGCAGGTAACCGCGAAGCCCTTGGTCTCCGGCGGGAATCCCGACCAGGACAGCTGCGGCGAGATGTTCTCGCCGCTCATGCCGAAGCTGTTGAAGACCTGCGCGTTGCCCATCTGCTGGCCATCGCTTACGTCTTCGCTTGTCACGGTGAACGAGGGCACGGGCGGCAGGAAGTCATACGGATTCGGTGCGCGATCTGCCATTGATAGCTCCAGTTGTCTCCCGGCGCGGCCCGGGTTCTCGCCATGGCCGCGGGACTTGACCTTCCAGGTCACCTCGTGTCCAACGTTATCCCGCTGGGTCCGCACTAACCCGGCGGGCGGCAAACAGCGGTCACCGGCAGGGTGATGCCCCGTACCCTTGTTCCCGGATCTTTCTCCAGCGGCACGGGCGAGGGATGAAGCGACGGCACGCGGGACGACGGGCGATGAGACCCGGACGCGCCAGGGCGCGTCGCCGGGTGCTGCGCTCGGTGCGGGCACGCCGCAGGTTCGCGCGGCTGGCGGGCCTGGCACGCTCTCGCCCGGCGCGCCGGGTGCTGCTCGCCGTCGGCTTGCTCGTCCTGGTGCTCCTGCCGTTGCCGGGCACGCCGCCGGGCGGCCCGCAGCAGCAGGCCTCCTGCCAGGGAGGCGACTGCGAGGCCAAGGCCGCGTCCGCTGAGCTGTGGTCCGCGCGGCTTCCTGGTGCGTGGTCTGCGGGCACGGTGGCCGGCGGCAGCGGTGACGGGGGCGCGGTGCCCGTGGGGGAGCAGGCCTATGTCGCCGTCGGGGGCGGGCTCGCCGTGCTCGGCACCGGGCTTGACGTGACCGGCTATGCGCTTGACGGGGACAGTCACGACCGTCGGCGCTGGGAGCGGGCGCTCAACGCGCCCATCGGCACAGCCATCGTGTCGGTACGGGCCTGGGCGCAGGTGGTGACCGTGGGGCTGCTCGCGTCCGACGGGCACTCGAGGACCGAGGTGGTGCTCGACTCCCTGACCGGCGCGCAGTTGCGGCGTTATCCGGCCGCCGTGTTCGGCGGCGCGGTCGCGGCCTCGGCGGCGACCACCGTGATCGTCGGTCCCGGCGCGGTGACCAGCTATGCCAACGCCACCGGCCGGGTCCGCTGGCGGCACAAGACCGCGGCCGGGCAGTCATGGCAGGTGGACGGGCCGACGCTGTACGTGGCGGAATCGCCGGGCGGGTACCTCGGGTCCTCCTCGGTGACCGCGCTGCGGGTCATCAACCTGAACTCAGGCGCGGAACATATGCTCGCTTCCCCCGTCGGCGTTCCCTTCACCGGATCTCTGGCGATCGCCGTGGATGGCGCGGTCCTGTTCGCCTCGCCGGACGGGGTCACCGCATACAGCGGGTCGACGGGCGGCCTGCTGTGGGCGAAGGCGTCAGCCGTGCCCGAGGGGACCGATCCGGCGTCACGGCTTGTTTACCTCACCGATGCTGACGGCGCGCTGGCCGGCGTGGACCCGCAGACCGGCAGGGTGCGGAGCCTGGTGCCCGCCTCGGCGGCGTCCGGCTCCGCGGGCATGTACGTGGTCAGGGACGGGGTGGCCCTCGGCCTGCAGGGCGGTGGGAACGGCCAGGCCTGGTTGTACGCCGTGACGTCGAGCCGGGTCACCTGGACGTCGACGCCCCTGCCGTGGCCGCACTTCTTCTCCGACCTGTCCGGGCTCGGCGGCAGCGCCGCCGAGTCGGGAAACACGGTGGTGATCACGGCCTGCCCGCACCTGGCGTCGCCAGGGCTGTGCGCCGACCCGGAACTTGTCGCGCTCACTCTGTGACGGGCGGGCACTCTTCGGCCGGCGGGCGCGGATGAGCAGACCGCGACCGGGTAGAAGGGAGGCACATGAGCGGGTAGGTGGGGACATATGTGGGCGATTGATAAGCCGCTGCGGGCCGTGGACAGGCTTCAGCAACGGCACCCGGTGCTGGCCTTTCCCGTGGGGGTCTGGTCCAAGTTCACCGAGGACCAGGCAGGCAATCTCGCCGCGCTGATCGCCTATTACGCGTTCGCGGCCACCTTCCCGCTGCTGCTGATCCTGGTCACGGTGCTCAACATCGTGCTGCGGGACAACCCGGGGCTGCAGGAGGAGCTGATCAAGTCCGCGCTCGCGCAGTACCCGGTGATCGGCACCCATATCAAGGCGAACCTGGGCACGATTCCCGGCACCGGGCTTCCCCTGATCATCGGCATCGTCTTCCTGCTGCTCGGCGCCAGGGGAGTGGCGGGTGCCATGCAGAACGCGATGTGCGTGGTGTGGGGCATACCGAAGGAGCGCCGCCCGGGCTTCCCGCTGTCGGTCGCGTGGTCGCTGGCGCTCGTGTTCAGCATCGGCATCGGGTTCGTCGCGACCACGTTCCTTTCCGGCCTGGCCGGCGGCGCGGGGCACGTGCTCACCGGGTGGGGCGTGTCCGTCGCCACGGTGGCGACCTCCCTGGTCCTCAACCTCGGCATGTTCTGGCTTGGCTTCCGGCTCGCGACCTTCTTCCAGGTGCGCTGGCGTGACCTGCGGACCGGCGCGGCGATCGCCGCGGTCTGCTGGCAGGTGCTTCAGGTTGCCGGCGGCTACGTGGTCAGCCACCAGCTACAGCGTGCCTCCGAGCTCTACGGCACGTTCGGCATCGTGCTCGGCCTGATGGCCTGGCTCTTCCTGCAGTCGGAGGTCACCCTGTTCGCCGCCGAGGTGGACGTGGTGCTCGCCCGCCGCAAGTGGCCGGTGTCCATCCTGCCCGCGACGATGACGGAGCCCGCCGAGGCCGAACCCGCGGTGGAGCCCGCGCCCGCGGCCGCCTCGTCTGCCGAGCCCGCCGCGTCGTCTGCCGAGCCCGCCGCGGCCGCCCAGCCCGCCCGGCCGGCGGAAGCGGGCCCTTCCGCCGAGCAGGAACAGCCCGCGATCCCGGTCCAGCGGGGGCATGCGGAGGGGCCGCGGCCTGTTGCACATAATGGGGCGGAGGGCTGGATTTCCCGGGCGCGGCGGGCCGTCGGCAGACGGTAACTGCGCTGCTGGCGGCCAACGACGAGAAGAGGAAGAGGCGGGTCGGCGAGATGACGGATTCGGCGCATGTGGTGATCGTGGGGGCCGGCTTTGCCGGCCAGGCCGCGGTGGCCGGGCTGCGCAAGGCGGGGCTCCGCGTGACCGTGATCGACAAGAACCTGTACAGCACCTTCCAGCCGCTGCTCTACCAGGTGGCGACCGGCGGGCTTAACCCCGGCGACGTCGCCTACCCAGTCGGCGGGTTCACTGCCAAGCGGCGCGCCCGCTACATTCGCGGCGAGCTGACCGAGATCGACCAGGCGTCGCGGGTGGTCCGGCTCGAGGGCGGCCGTGAGATCGGCTACGACTACCTGATCCTGGCCACCGGCATGTCGGCGAACTACTTCGGCACACCGGGCGCGGAGGAGAACACCTTCGGCCTGTACACCCGCGCCGATTCGATCGTGCTCCGCGACCACATCATGAACGGCTTCGAGTGGCTGAGCGCCGACCCGGACGGCCGGCGGGAGTTCTCTGTGACCATGGTCGGCGGCGGCGCGACCGGCGTGGAGCTCGCGGGCACGCTCGGCGAGCTGCGCAGCGACGTGCTCCGCGCGACGTTCCCCGACGTGGACCCGGAGCGGCTGCACATCCGGCTGGTGGAGATGGCGCCTGAACTGCTGATGCCGTTCGCACCGAAGCTGCGCGCCTACACCAAGCGGCAGCTCGAGGACCGGGGCGTGGACATCAGGCTGAACTCGCGCATCCGCGAGGTGACCCACGATCACGTAATCCTGGCGGACGGGACGTCGCTGCCGAGCGACCTCACGGTCTGGACCGCAGGGGTGGCCGCCCACCGCTCCGTCGCCGCCTGGGGGCTGCCGCAGGGCAAGGGCGGCAGGCTGCTCACCGGGCCGGACCTGCGGGTTGAGGGCAGCGACCGGATCTTCGCGGCCGGCGACATGGCGCTGTACGAGGCCGATCCGTCGCCGCAGCTCGCGCAGCCCGCACTGCAGGAGGGCAAGCACGCCGCGCAGCAGATCATCCGCCTGCTGCACGGTCAGCCGACCGAGCCCTTCCACTACCACGACAAGGGCATCATGGCGACGATCGGCCGCCGCTCCGCGGTGGTGCAGCTGCCGCGCGGCGCCCGCTTCACCGGGACGATCGCCTGGTTCGCCTGGCTCGCGCTGCACCTGGTCTACCTGCTCGGCGGCCGCAACCGGGTCACCACGCTGATCAACCTGTCCTGGCGCTACATCGCCTGGGGGCACGGCGGCGCGGTGATCGTGGGCGACGAGCCGACGGAGCCGCTGCACGGCGAGACCGGCCAGGCGGCCGAGCGTGAATCGCTGCCGCAGGGGTCTACTACTAGTCGTAGTAACCCGTAGGGTAGCCTCATTACCGAAAGCTGGCGGCGCCGCGTTGTCTGTGGCGCCGCAGGTAACGCCCCTGTGCAGCGAGGGAAGATGATGACGCGACGGCGAGCGTGGCTTGGCGGCCTGGCACTGACGGCGGCACTGGCGATGGCCGGCTGCTCATCATCGGCCGGCTCGCAGTCCTCCAGCCCGTCCGCGGTCAGCTCTGCGGACTCCGCGGCGATGCAGAACCCCAACCTCGACCTGGGCTCGTCGCTCGGCAACAAGCAGGCGCCGGACTTCACGCTGGTCAACCAGTTCGGCCAGCAGATGTCGCTGAGCCGGTTCCGCGGCAAGGTCGTGCTGCTCGGCTTCGAGGACTCCGAGTGCACCACGGTCTGCCCGCTGACCACCCAGTCGATGGTGCTCGCGAAGGAACTGCTCGGCAAGGCGGGCAGCTCGGTGCAGCTGCTCGGCATCGACGCCAACCCGGACGCGATCGCCGTGGCCAACGTCCTCGCCTACTCCCGGGTGCACTCGATGGTGAACCAGTGGGACTTCCTGACCGGCACAGCCGCGCAGCTCAAGACGGTGTGGAAGGACTACGACATCGCGGTGCAGATCGAGTCGGGGGAGATCGACCACACTCCCGCGCTGTACGTGATCGATCAGCAGGGCAAGCTGCGCAAGGTCTACCTGACCCAGATGGCGTACTCGAGCGTCACGCAGTCCGCCCAGGTGATCGCGACCGAGGTGTCCTCGCTGCTGCCTGACCACCCGAAGCTGTCGAGCATCGAATCCCTCGCCGCCGTTCCCGGGCAGACCCCGGCGGACACGGTGACCCTGCCGCAGGCGCAGCTGCCGAACGCCGCGACGGCGCCCGCGGTGACGCTCGGCCCGGGCAAGGCCCGCCTTGTGGTCTTCTTCGCCACCTGGCTGAGCGAGACCTCCGACCTGAATGCGGAGCTGACCGGGCTCAACGGTTACGTCAAGGACGCCGCGAGCAAGCACCTGCCCGCGCTGACCGCCGTGGACAACACGGTGACCGAGTCCTCGGCGCAGGCGGTGGGCAGCTACCTGGGCAAGCTGGGGAAGCTCGACTACCCGGTCGTGCTCGATGAGTCCGGCAGGCTCGCCGACGGCTACGGCGTGCAGGACCAGCCCTGGTACGCCCTGGTGAACGCGGCTGGCAAGATCGTCTGGCAGCACGACGGCTGGGTATCCCTGGCGACGCTGGAGAAGACGGTCGCGGCTCACCAGTAGCCGCCGGATCCGCGCGTGAGCCGCTAGACGATCTCCCACCGGTTGAGGCTCGACCTGCCGGAGCCGACCGCGGTTTCCGTTGCGGCCATGTCGAGCAGCAGGCCGGTCGCGTCCAGGTGCTTGCTGATCGGCCCGATCATCCGGCTGGGCATGAACTGCGGGCCACCGGGCCAGCCGTGCCCGCCGCTGTCGATCCGGTACAGCGTGACCGGATGGCAGCCGGGCCTGGACCACGCGATCCGGGTCACCGGCGGCTCGCCTGCCGGCATCCGCAGTTCCTCGATCGCCGGCCGCGCCAGGCTGCCGGTGACCGTGACGCCGGCGGTCGTGACGATCCCGTTGGCCGCCGCCCAGTCGGCGGCGACCTCCTCGGCGCCGGTCACCACGTCCTCGCCCGGCAGCTCGCCGTGCCGCACCGCGCGGCGCTTCAGCAGGAAACCGGACAGGCCCTTCCTGGTGAGCCGTCCGCCCTGGTAGGGGAAGGTCGTGTCGCCGCTGCCGACGACCACGACCACGCTGGCGCGCAGCTGCGGCACGGGCACCTGCCTGCGGCTGACGGCGAGCCCGGTGCCCGCGGCGAGGAACAGGCCGGTCACCGGGAGCAGGCCGTGCCGTGCGACGTGCTCGGCGTACCTGGCTCCCTGCGAGACGCCGGCCAGGAAGACCGGCCAGGACCGCGCCGCGCCCGCCCACTCCAGGTGGCTGGCGAGCTCGGCGAGGAAGCGCGCATCGTCAAGGTCGGGCACGGCGGCCGGCGGCCGGGCGGTATGCCAGCCGCCCTTCCAGCCGTCGGGGAAGACGACGGTGATCCCGGCGGCGGGCCCGCGCCTGGCGAGTCCGGTGAACCAGGCCATGGCCCGGCCGTCCATGCCGGCCCCGTGCAGCGCGATAAGCAGCGGCGGAGCCGCCTGACTGGCTGCGCTGCGGGGCGCGCGGGCAAGCCAGAATGACCGCCTGATTCCCGCTACCTCGATCTCCCCTGGCTCAAGCTCGTTGCCGCGACGTGCCGCCATAGGAAAAGAGTAGATTCACGCCGTCGTGTGCGCGGCGCTTGGGCCATTTCGCCCATGCCGGCAGTGCCGCGGAATCCGCCGATCGCCCGACCCGCGGTGCCACGTTACCGGTGTAACGGGCAGAATGAGCGAACGTAACCATCGCGCGCGCAAGCACAGCAAGCCACCCCTCTCGGACCCGTCACCAGGCGGCGCCGGGCCTACCGGAATTCCAGGGCAAAGGGCGGGATGAATAAGGTTCACCGGTCATGGCGGAGCCGTCTTTCCGACCTGCTGCCGCAGAGCGTCGCGCAGGACGCCGGCGGCACCGAGCCCGACCCCAGGTTCACGTTCGCCAACGAGCGCACGTTCCTTGCCTGGAGCCGGACGGCGCTCGCCCTGGTGGTGGCGGGTCTTGCCATCGTGCAGCTGCTGCCGCCGTTTCCCGGCGTGCCGTTCGGCCGCCACCTGCTCGGCGTGCCGCTGATCGCGCTCGGCGCGGTGGTCGCGGTGGTTGCTTACAGCGAATGGGTCCGCAGCCAGCGGGCGCTGCGCCGCGGCGAGCCGCTGCCAAGGTCGGTCATGCCGTGGATCCTGTCTTTCGCGATCACCGGCATGGCGATCGCCGCCGCCGCCGTGCTGCTCGCCTCGGCGGTGCGGTGACCGGCCAGGATCCAGCGGTCCGCCAGCCGGGCGACGATCCCGAGGAGCGCGATCCTGGCCTGGCGCGGGAGCGGACATCGCTGGCCTGGCTGCGCACCGCGATCGCGTTCGCCGCACTCGGCGGCACCGTGCTCAAGGCGAACATCCTGACCGGCGCGATCATCATCGCCATCGCGCCGGTGGTCTGGCAGCTCGGCCGCGTTTCCCGCAGCCGCTCTGGCCCGGCAGACCTGCCGCGGATCGGCGCGACGCAGCTGTTCGCGATGGCCGTCGCGATCGTGGCGGTCGCGCTGCTCGCCCTCGCCGTCGCGATCTTCGGTCCAGCCGATCCCGGCGCCCTGCGGCGGCGCTGATCCGGCCACCCCGCCACCCCGCCACCCGCCACCCCGCCACCCGCCACCCCGCCACCCGCCACCCCGCCACCCGCCACCCGGTCCCCCGCCACCCGGTCGCCGCGACCCCGCCAGCCGGCACGCCGCCACCTGCCACCCGGTCCCCCGGCCCGGGCACCGCGCCATCCGGGCACCCCCGCCACCCCGCCACCCCGGCCGAAGGCAACCGGCATAGTAGGAGCCATGGATCAGCCACCGCGACCGCGCACCGCCGAGCTGCTTGACCTCGCCCCGCATCCGGAGGGCGGCTGGTACCGGGAGACATGGCGTGCCGGGCCGTCCTGGCAGCCGGACGGTTACCCGGGCCGGCGGGCCGCGGCAACCGGGATCTATTTCCTGCTGACCCCGGGCGAGGAGTCCGCCTGGCACCGGGTCAGGTCGGACGAGGCCTGGCTGTGGCACAGTGGCGGCCCGCTGCTGCTGTCCGACGGCGGCGACGGCGCGGCGCCGGCGGTGCCGCGCGTCGTCACGCTCGGTTCCGACCTGGCGGGCGGTCAGGCGCCGCAGCATGTCATCCCCGGCGGCCACTGGCAGTCCGCCCGGCTGGCCGGCGCCGCCGAGGCGCTCGTGAGCTGCGTGGTGGCCCCGGGCTTCGACTTCGCCGACTTCACCCTGCTGCCCGGCTGACCTCGCCGGCTCTCGCCCGGTCCCGCCCCGCCCGTGGGCCCCGCCACAGCCCGGCCCCGGGGGTCCTGCGGCTCTCGCTCATCGCCCAGCGGCGGCGTAATCGCGGCGTTTAGCCTGAATCCTGAATACGGCCGCCCGCGCCGGGAAGTCCCAAGGACATCCGCACCGGGCAGAGGTCGCCCGAACGACTGGAGG
>Ga0335083_10001878_pt1 | contig 28443 bp, 34 predicted proteins | sample Lox_Sample_42_FD_206716 | JGI IMG/M metagenome (GOLD analysis project Ga0335083, IMG submission 206716) | Soil microbial communities from Loxahatchee National Wildlife Refuge, Florida, United States - Lox_Sample_4.2 | ecosystem: Environmental > Terrestrial > Soil > Wetlands | place: USA...
CGTTCTAATGGAGTTCGACAGCGTTGCACAAGCCATCGCTGCACACGAAAGTGCTGCGTCCAGGAAGCACTCCGGATACTGGGCAAGGCCGTTGATCGCGATTTGCGCATTATCGAAGCAATTGACCAGGTCAAAAGCGATGCTGTCCTACTGATTTCATCGTGTCCGGAGCTACGCAATGACTACTCGCGGATTTGCAGTCAGCCACGCGCGTGAAGCACACTTTGAGCGCGGTCTGCGCTCGTTTTTTGAGTACCGAGATCTTGGCATCAAATCGTGCACCGACGGACGCGTGGAAGCACACGTCATTCGTGCAGTGCCTGGAGCTCCGTTCTCGGGTCGGCCACACTTGCACAACACGACCTTTCAGCTCGTGTACGTCTTAAACGGGTGGATCGAATTCGAATACGAAGGACAGGGCGTAGTGCGACTTGAGGCAGGATCATGCGTACACCAGCCCCCGTCGATCCGCCATCGAGAAGTTGCACATAGCGACGACGTGGAAATGCTGGAGATTGTCATGCCTGGCAATTTCGAGACCGAGGACGTTCCTTCTGTCGATGTGTGAAAACGCTGGCCCAATTGCCCATGGCGGAAGCGCTCGAAGCAATTGATCTCCTCGAAAAGACGCCGCACGCTGGGCGGCGGACAACCCTCAGACTACTGACGTTCTCCACTTTTGCATTACTGTTCGCAAATGATGGCGCAATGAACGACGAAAGGTCGTGGCACGCGCGAGCGTTTTCGCGGCAGCACATTTCTAATCACGGTCAACGTGCGTAGAGGAGGTTAACTGCAATGTCTCTGGAAACGCGCAAAGTAATCGAAGCCTTCGCGCAAGGCCACGATCCAAAATATTTCGCGGAGGATGCCGTCTACACCCAGATGGCCCTTGCACAGCCATTTACTGGCCGTGACGCTATCGGAGCAATGCTGCAACTGTTTTACCATGACGCCTTTTCCGGGGCGCGGGGCGACCTTCGCAATGTTGCCGCCGATACGGAAAAGGGCTTGGGGTTTGTCGAGTTCGTATTCGAGGCCGGCACACCGGGGAATTGATGGGCATCGCGCCGACCGGCCGCCAAGTGGAGGTGCCAATGTTCGGTGTGTATGAAATCGCGAACGGCCAGATTCAAAGGCCCGCCTGTACTACCATACGGCGACGTTGATGCGCCAGTTGGGCCAAGTGCGGTAGCGCTGCGGCATCCACGGCGCGACTATCTCGACTGCTGACCCCAGTCGAGCAACCGGTGCGACAAAAAAATTATCTCGGTTTTCTCGCCCTCCTCCTTGCTGGCGGTACCATCGCTGCCTGTGCGAGCGATGCGTGGCTTGATGAGTCGAATCCATCTGGCAACCACTTCTTCGACCGACGCGTAGCGAGGGAAGTCCACTCATTTTGGTATGTGTCTGCACCCCAAATCGAGGTCGCGGCCCAATTGCTCGAGGCTCGACCAATCGTGTCCATTTCGCCCGAGCGCGCTGCAACTGTCATCGGACTCGTTCCAGACGTCCGTGCGGGAGAATCCCTGTATCTCATTCGCGCCATCGCAGTCGCCGACCCGACTCCTCTTCGCATTTATCAGATGGGCTCGTGGGTGGAAGCCAGCGCCGGGACATATTCAACGTGTTTCATGATTCGTCCGCCGATTAGACGTCAACCCATCGTTGTTGCGCTTCCCCAATCGCCGACCCGGCTACGGTTGAGCTACTCTTGTGCTGGGTAATATTTCCATGGGGCCAGTCCGTCGTCCGGGAAAGGTTGCCGGCCTCGTTCGCATCGGTGTCAACCTGCAGCGGTGGCGAGGCACCGAAGCAAGGCAGTCGCATCTTCGATTGGTGGGAAGATGTCCCGCGACATCCGTTCGGTCCGCACGACGGACTGCCGGACCTACTGCGAAGCCAGGAGCATTGAATGCTGCGTAAGCCCGTCAGGCGTCATGTCGGCAACTCGTGATGACGCCAACTGCGGTTGAAGTAGTTCGAGAGTTCTGGCGCCTAATGGCGACGAACGACTTTCGCTCGGTCGCGGCCGTGCTGGCGCAAGACTTTGTGCTCGAGTGGCCGCAAACCAATGAGCGCATCCGCGGTTCCGAACGCTTTTCGCGGATGAATCACGAGTATCCCGCACACGGTCCTTGGCGGTTCAGTATCAATAGGCTCGTTGGTGGCGAATCAGAGGCGGTCTCCGACGTAACCGTCACCGACGGGGTGCGTACCGATAGAGCGATCACCTTCTTCACTGTTGCTGACGGCAAGGTGACCCGCATTGTCGAGTTTTGGCCTGAACCTTCTGCGCCTGCACCAAACAGGGCACATCTCACGGAGCCAATGGGATAGCACTGCTGGAGGATCACATGCTCATCCACGGCCAATGCCACTGCGGCAACATCGCCTTCCAGTTGGAATGGAACGGCCCGCAAGAGATCCCGGCGCGTGCATGCGGTTGTTCGTTCTGCGTGAAGCACGGCGGAGTCTGGACTTCCCATCCAGGCTCCAGGTTGACGGTTACGCTCGGCGACGCCGGCCTCGTGTCGAAGTATGCGTTCGGAACCCGAACCGCCACATTTCACGTCTGTTCGCGCTGCGGCGCCGTACCGCTCGTCACCAGCGACATCGACGATCATCTGTACGCGGTGGTCAATGTCAACGTGTTGGAGAGCGTCGATCCGTCATCGCTTCGGCGCGCCCCGGCGAGCTTCGAAGGCGAGGATGTCGAATCGCGTCTTGCCCGAAGGAAGCGCAACTGGATCGCCGACGTTCGTTTCGAGACCTGAGCGACGTTGATGGAAACGCCCCGGGAGCGAGTCCGGCCGGGTTCATGCCGGTCGCCTTCGGGGTGAATCCCGCACCGAATGCGAACCGGACGTAGAATATCGGTGGAGTGCACATGGTCGTTCATCGCGGAGGTTGTCATTGCGGCAGGGTCCGGTTCGAGGTCGAGGCGCCGGCTCGCCTCTCGGTTGCCGAGTGCAATTGCTCGATCTGCGCGAAGTCGGGCTTCCTGCACCTGATTGTCCCCAAGTCGCGCTTCCGCCTGCTCCAGGGCGAGGAGTTTCTCACCACGTATACCTTCAACACCGGCCTGGCGAAGCATCTCTTCTGCTCGGTGTGCGGCGTCAAGTCGTTCTATGTGCCGCGCTCGCATCCCGACGGATACAGCGTCAACGCGCGCTGCCTGGACGAGGGCACCGTCCAGGAGATGACCATCGCCGCAGAGCCCTTCAACGGACGCGAATGGGAAAAGCAGTTTCCGGACGGTCGCGGCTCGTTTACGATTGATGGCTAAAAGGGGAAACGACATGAGCGTCAGCAAGATAGTCGGCGTCATTCTGCTCGTAGCAGGCCTCTTCGGCCTGGTCTACGGCCACTTCGAATACACCAAGGAGACGCACGAGGGGCAGTTCGGGCCCTTCAAGTTCTCGGTCGCAGAGAAGGAGACGACGGTTATCCCGAGCTGGGCCAGTCTCGCCGTCATCGTCGCGGGCGTCGTATTGCTCGTCGTTCGCAAGTAGTGCGGCCCGCCGCCGCGCTCCTCTGGTTCGCCTGCGCCGCCGCCGTTGTGCAGACGGCGAGCGCTCGGCAGCGCATCCACGAGTGGATCGCTCGCAATCGGGGCTGATGCGTGGACCGTCTGCTGCGAGTCATCACTTATGTCGTCGTGGCGCTCACGCTCTTCGCGTGTCTGTGGATGTCGCGCGTGTTTCTTGCCGTGCCGATCGTGTCGCTGTTCGTCCAGGAAACGAGCCCGCTGGCGATCGCGCTCGTGGCCGCCGTGGGCGCTCTGGTGCCCGGCGTGCTGCTGGGTTTCACCTACGGCTTTATCCCCGAGCGGCCCGTATTCCGGCGCGCACTCGCGATCGCTCTCGGCGCGGGCGCGATCGAGCTGGTGCTGGCGAGCCTCAGCGTCAACTGGTGGGAGTTCGTCACCTGGTGGGTGTTGCCGCTCGAATGGGTGACGCTGGTGGTATGCTTCCCAGCGGCCGCGTGGGCGGGCTCGGCTGCCGGGGCGCACATGCGCCCGGCGCTGCGCCGCCGCGGCGGGATCGCCCTGTTCACATTGCTCGCGCTCGGCATCGTCGGGTGGCCGTGGCTGTAGTCGCAGTACGAGTCAAATGAAACTCACCGTCGTCGGATCGCGCTACTTCGGCGCTGCGACCCTCGAGCGATTGCTCGCCGAAGGCTTCGACGTCGCCCGCGTGGTCGTGCCGGCGGAGGACGACCGCCTGGCCAAAGCCGCGCACGACGCCGACCTCGACGTGGTCGTGCTTGAAAATCCCATGCACGTGCCGGCCGAGGCGATCGCCGACGGGACCGATCTAATCGTCGCCGCGCATTCGCATGCGCGCGTGAGCAAGGAGGCGCTCGCCAGCTCGCGGCTCGGCGGCATCGGCTATCACCCCTCGCTCTTGCCGCGGCATCGCGGCATCGCGGCGGTGGAGTGGACCGTCCGCGAAGGCGACCCGATCGCCGGCGGCTCGATCTACCATCTCGCCGAGCGCATGGACGCGGGGCCGATCGCGGCGCAGGACTGGTGCTTCGTCAAGAAGGGCGAGACCGCGCGCGAGCTCTGGGAGCGCGCGCTGGCGCCGCTGGGGCTCGACTTGATGGTCAAGGTTCTGCGCCATGCACGCGACAACGGCGGGCTGCCGGCGCGCCCGCAGGATGAGCAGTTCGCCACCAAGGCGCCGATGATTCGGGACTGATTGGCCATGGCCGAAGCTGCTGCCGTCGGCAACGACGAGTTCACCGCCTGGACGGTCACGGCGCGCAGCCCTCCCTGAACCGGATCGCGACCTTCAAGCTTGCGTCGAACCGAACCCGTGGAAACGCACATCACCGACATCACGCGCGTCATCCAGCTAGCGGTCGCGCCGGTGTTCCTTCTCACCGCGATCGGAACGCTCATCGGCGCGCTCAACATCCGGCTCGGCCGCGTGGTGGATCGGCGCCGGGTCCTCAACGAGCGGTTGCGCAGCGTCGACGCCGACACGGCCAAGGACGCGCGGGAAGAGCTCAGTCTGCTCGCGCGGCGCTCGAAGCTCATCTATTACGCCATCTTCACTGCCGTGACCGCGGCGCTTCTCGTCTGCCTCGTCGTCGCGGTCGCCTTCGTCGGCGCGCTGCTCACGATCGAGTTGGCGCGCGTCGTGGCGGTGCTGTTCATCCTCTCGATGTGCGCGCTGATCATCTGCCTCGCGGTCTTCCTGCGTGAGATCTTCGTCGCGGTGACGGAGAGCGGGCGGCACTACAAATGACGACAGTGCGTTGGCATCCTTGCGCCGTCGATGCCCACCCACTTGACGCGCAAGCGCCGCGGCGAGAAAGTGTCGATACCCCTCGAGCGAGGGCGTAACCCTAGACAGGAGGAACGAGATGGCCGATCGTGTGCGCAAGGTCGATTATTTCTACGTGATGGTTCCGAATACCGTGGGCCAAGGCTCGAAGATACTTTCCGGACTCGCCGCGGCGGGCGTCAATCTGCTCGCCTTCTCGGGCTTCCCGAGCCGCGGCAAGGGGCAGCTCGATCTCGTGCCCGAAAACAGCGCCAAGTTGCGGCGCGCCGCGAAGAAAATGAAGCTCAAGCTCTCCCAGCGCAAGAGCGGTTTCCTGCTGCAGGGGAAGGATCGGGTCGGTGCGATGAGCAAGACGCTCAAGACGCTCTCCGCCGCGAAGATCAACGTGACGGCGATGGACGCGGTCACCAGCGGGAACCGCTTCGCAGCGATCTTCTGGGTGAAGCCGAAGAACGTCGCCAAGGCTGCAAGGCTCCTCCACGCGCGTTGAAGCCGCCGAACCAATACGCGCTCGTCAGCGACTGGCATCTCGCCGCACCGATCGACTCGGTGTGGGAGGCGATCTACGCGGTCGAGGACTGGCCGCGCTGGTGGCGATACGTGAAGAGCGTCGTCGTGCTGCAGAAAGGCGACGCCAACGGCGTGGGCGCCGTGCGTCGCTTCACCTGGACGAGCCGTCTGCCGTACGCGCTCAGCTTCGAGATGCGCGCCTCCGCGGTGGATCGCCCGACGTTCATGGAAGGCATCGCGATAGGCGAGCTGACCGGACGCGGGCGCTGGCGCCTCGAGCGCGACGGCGCAACAACCCGCGTACGCTACGAGTGGAGGGTGGAGACGACCAAGCCGTGGATGAACCTCATGGCGCCCTTGCTTGCTCCGGCGTTTCGCTGGAACCACGGCCAGGTGATGGCGGAAGGCGGCCGCGGTCTCGCGCGGCATCTCGGCGCGGCGCTATTGAGCGCATAGCCTTACGTCTGACCACGAACCACTTCACACGGAAGGAATACCGACATGACTCTCTGCCCCATCGCGATCGCCGTCGGCTGCAAGAGGTGCCCGGCGTTTTCGGTCTGCCCGCTGAAGACGGTCATCGGCGACTATCGCCCTGACCAGCATCCCAAGCACGATGCCCACAAAGGCAGCAGCGTGAAGCCCGGGGCGAAACGCAGGAAGGGATGACTTCGCTCACTCCGCCGCAACGGCGCGCCCTGCGCGCAAAGGCGCATCACCTGCATCCGGTCGTGAGCGTCGGGCAGCACGGGCTCACTGCGGCGGTGCTGCACGAGATCGACGTCAATCTCATCGCGCACGAGCTGGTCAAGGTGCGCGTGTTCAACGACGACCGCGACGCGCGCGAAGCCTTGCTCTTGTCAATCTGCGCCGAGCTGGATGCCGCTCCGGTGCAGCACATCGGGAAGCTCGTCGTCGTGTGGCGGCCGTCGCCCGAGCGACCCAAGGTCGAGGTCGAGAAGCCGAAGCGAGCCGCGGTGCGCCCCGCGAGCGCCGCGACGAAGGCGCCGCAGGTACGCCGCCCGCGCAGCCCCTTGCCACGCGCCCCTTCGCGCCCGCCCGCCGGCGGGCCATCCACGCGCAAGAGCGGCGGCTGGGGGCCGCGCAATTCGCGGCGGCGACGAGGGACTTCCTAGAGCGGCGTTACAGGTAGCGAACCGCGAGGACCTCGAAGCTGCGCACGCCGGAAGGCGCCTCGACCTCGGCGGTGTCGCCCGCGTGCTTGCCGATCAAGGCGCGCGCGATAGGCGAATTCACCGAGACCTTCCCCGCCTTGATGTCGGCCTCGTCGTCGCCGACGATCTGGTAGGAGAGTTCCGCGCCGGACTCGAGGTCCTCGAGGTCCACCGTCGCGCCGAACACCACTCGGCCGCCGGCGTCGATCGCGGCAGGGTCGATCACGTGCGCGTGCGCGAGCTTTGCTTCGATGTCGCGGATGCGGGCTTCGATGAACCCCTGGCGCTCCTTGGCCGCGTCGTAATCCGCGTTCTCGGCGATGTCGCCGTGTCCGCGCGCGTCGGCAAGCGCGCGCGATATGGCAGGCCGCTCAACGCGCTTGAGCCGCTCCAATTCGGCGCGCAGCCGCTCCGCGCCGGAGACGGTCATCGGATGCTTGGTCATGCCGCGTGCTTGGCCCGTGCCGGCTTCCGCGCCGTGGTGACCGTCAGCCGCTGGTGCAGCGCCTGCGTCGAGTACGGGACCATCTCGCGCAGGCCCTGCATGCCGAGGGCGGCGGCCCGCGCGCCTGCGAGCGTGGTGTAGGTGGGGATCTGGCCGTTGAGCGCCGCGCGCCGGATCACGTAGCTGTCCTGGATCGCGCTGCGTTTTTCCTCGACCGTGTTGACCACGAGCGCGATCTCGCCGTTGACCATCATGTCCACGATGTGGGGACGGCCTTCAGCGACCTTGTTGACAGGTGTCACCGGGAGTCCCGCTTCGGCGAGCGCCGCTGCTGTCCCGCGCGTGGCGACCAGCCTGAATCCGAGGCCCGCGAGCGTGCGCGCGACGTCGAGCACGCGCGGCTTGTCCTGATTCTTCACGCTGACGAAAACGTTGCCGCGCGTCGGCAGGCGGACGCCGGCGGCAAGCTGCGATTTCAGGAACGCCTCGGCGAAGGTCTCGCCCGCGCCCATCACCTCGCCGGTCGATTTCATCTCCGGCCCGAGGATCGTGTCGACGCCCGGGAATTTGATAAACGGGAACACGGCTTCCTTCACCGCGAAGTACGGCGGCACGATCTCTCCGGCAACGCCCTGGCTCGCGAGCGACTGACCGGCCATGCAGCGCGCCGCGATCTTGGCGAGCGGCCTCCCGGTCGCCTTCGACACGTAGGGCACGGTGCGCGAGGCGCGTGGGTTGACCTCGAGCACGTAAACCACGCCCTTACCCTCGTTCTCCTGATCGGGGAACTGGATCGCGAATTGCACGTTCATCAGGCCGACGACGTCGAGCCCGTGCGCGAGCGCCACCGTTTCGCGCCGCAGCTCGTCCTGCAACGCAGGCGAGAGCGAATGCGGCGGGAGCGAGCACGCGGAATCGCCGGAATGCACGCCCGCCTGCTCGATATGCTCCATGATGCCGCCGATGACGACCTCCTTCCCGTCGGAGAGCGCATCGACGTCGACTTCGATCGCATCGTTCAGGAAGCGGTCGAGCAGCACCGGCGAGTCGTTCGACACCTTCACCGCCTCGCGCATGTAGCGCTCGAGATCGCGCTGCTCGTGCACGATCTCCATGGCGCGTCCGCCGAGCACGTACGATGGACGCACGACCAGCGGGTAGCCGATCTCTTCCGCGGCCTTGAGCGCATCGGCTTCGGTTCGCGCCGTTCGGTTCGGCGGCTGGCGCAGCTTCAGCTTGTGCAGGAGCTGCTGGAAGCGCTCGCGGTCCTCGGCCATGTCGATCATGTCCGGCGTGGTGCCGATGATCGGAACGCCGTTCTTCTCGAGATCGCGCGCCAGCTTGAGCGGTGTCTGCCCACCGTACTGCACGATCACCCCGAAGGGCTTCTCGACGTGCACGATCTCGAGCACGTCCTCCAGCGTCAGCGGCTCGAAATAGAGGCGGTCGGAGGTGTCGTAGTCGGTCGAGACGGTCTCCGGATTGCAGTTGATCATAATCGTCTCGAAGCCGTCCTCGCGTAGAGCGAGGGCTGCATGCACGCAGCAATAGTCGAACTCGATTCCCTGCCCGATACGGTTCGGGCCGCCGCCAAGCACGATGATTTTTTTGCGGTCGGTCGGCTGCGCTTCGCATTCCTCCTCGTAGGTGGAATACATGTACGCGGTGCGCGCGGCGAACTCCGCGGCGCAGGTGTCGACCCGCTTGTACACCGGGCGGATTCCCAGCGAATGGCGCCGGGCGCGGACTTCCGTCTCGGTCGTTTTCCAGAGATGCGCGAGGCGGCGGTCGGAGAAGCCCATGCGCTTGAGCTCGCGCAGCTCGCGGGCGGGAAAGTCGGCGAGCTTGCGCTTCTCGACCGAGAGCTCCGTGTCGACGATCTCCTTGATCTGGGCGAGAAACCAGCGGTCGATCTTCGTGTGGCGGTGGATTTCCTCGAGCGACATGCCGATGCCGAACGCGTCGGCGACGTACCACAGCCGCTCCGCGCGGGGATAGGCCAGCTCGTCGGCGATCGTGTCGGGGTCGACGGTCTTGAGGTTGAAGCCGTCCACTCCCGTCTCGAGCCCTCGCAGCGCCTTCTGCAGCGATTCCTGGAACGTGCGGCCGATCGCCATCACCTCGCCCACCGATTTCATCTGGGTGGTCAGACGATCGTCGGCGGCGGTGAATTTTTCGAAGGCAAAGCGCGGCACCTTGGTCACTACGTAGTCGATGGTCGGCTCGAACGAAGCCGGCGTGGCGCCTCCGGTGATGTCGTTCTTCAGCTCGTCGAGCGTGTAGCCGACCGCGAGCTTGGCGGCGACCTTGGCGATCGGGAAGCCGGTCGCTTTCGAGGCGAGCGCCGAGGAGCGCGACACCCGAGGATTCATCTCGATCACGATCATGCGCCCGTCGTCCGGGTTGATCGCGAACTGCACGTTCGACCCGCCGGTGTCCACGCCGATCTCGCGCAGGATGGCGATCGAGGCGTCGCGCATGATCTGCCATTCCTTGTCGGTCAGCGTCTGCGCCGGCGCGACCGTGATCGAGTCGCCAGTGTGCACGCCCATCGGGTCGAGGTTCTCGATCGAGCAAACGATGATGCAGTTGTCCTTCTTGTCGCGCACGACCTCGGTCTCGAACTCCTTCCAGCCGAGGAGCGACTGCTCGATCAGAAGCTCGTGTGTCGGCGAGGCGTCGAGCCCGCGCTTGCACATCTCGACGAACTCGTCCTTGTTGTAGGCGATGCCGCCGCCGGTGCCGCCGAGCGTGAACGAAGGACGGATCACGGCAGGGAACCCGATGTCAGCCTGCACTTCGAGCGCCTGCTCGAGGTTGTGCGCGATGCCCGAGCGCGCGGAAGCGAGGCCGATGCGCGTCATCGCCGCCTTGAACTTCTCGCGATCCTCCGCCTTGTCGATCGCCTTCTTCGTCGCGCCGATCATCTCGACGTCGAACTTGTTGAGCACGCCCTCGCGCGCGAGATCGAGCGCGCAATTGAGCGCCGTCTGACCGCCCATCGTGGGCAGCAGCGCGTCGGGACGCTCCCGCTCGATGATCTTGGCCAGCATCGGCCAGGTGATCGGCTCGATGTAGGTGACGTCGGCCATTTCCGGGTCGGTCATGATCGTCGCCGGATTGGAGTTGACCAAGATGACCTTGTAGCCCTCCTCGCGCAGCGCCTTGCACGCCTGCGCGCCCGAGTAGTCGAACTCGCAGGCCTGGCCGATGATGATCGGTCCGGCGCCGATGATGAGGATGCTCTCGATGTCGGTGCGTCTGGGCATCGTCAGCTCGCGCGCTTGTCCATCATCTTCATGAAGCGATCGAAGAGATAGCCGACGTCGTGCGGCCCGGGGCTCGCTTCCGGATGGCCCTGGAACGAGAACGCCGGTTTGTCGGCAAGCGCGAAGCCCTGCAGCGTGCCGTCGAAGAGCGAAACGTGCGTGACGCGAGCGGTCGACGGCAGCGTGGCGGGATCGACCGCGAAGCCGTGGTTCTGGCTCGTGATCAGCACCTGGCCGGTGTCCTTGTCGAGCACCGGGTGGTTCGCGCCGTGATGACCGAATTTCAATTTCATCGTCTTGGCACCGATCGCGAGGCCGAGCAACTGCTGGCCGAGGCAGATACCGAAGGTCGGCACATCCCTGGCGAGGATTTCGCGAATCGCCGAGATCGCGTAGCCACAGGGCTCGGGGTCGCCGGGCCCGTTGGAAAGGAACACCCCGTCCGGCTTGCGCGCGAGCACGTCCTTCGCCGGCGTCTGCGCCGGCACGACGGTAATGCCGCAGCCGCGCTCCGCGAGCCGGCGCAGGATGTTGTGCTTGATGCCGTAATCGTAGGCTACGACGTGATACTTCGGTTTGCCTTGCTGCCGGTAACCGGTGCCCAGCACCCAGGTGCTGCCGGCCCACTCGTACGGTGCGGCGCAGCTCACGGTCCTGGCGAGATCGAGCCCCGCCATCGACGGCGCAGCGCGGCCACGGGCGAGCGCGTCGCGCTCGTCGACCGTCCCGGCGACGATGCAGCCGTTCTGCGCGCCCTTCTCGCGCAGGAGGCGCGTGAGCTTGCGCGTGTCGATGTCGCAGATGCCGACCACGCCCGCACCGCGAAGATATTCGGACAGATCCTGCGTCCGGCGCCAGCTCGAGGCGACGCGCGGCAGATCGCGGATGATGAGGCCGGCCGCGAAGATGCGCCGCGACTCGACGTCCTCGGGATTGACGCCGGTGTTGCCGATGTGCGGATAAGTGAGGGTGACGATCTGGCCGGCATACGAGGGATCGGTGAGGATCTCCTCGTAGCCCGTCATCGCCGTGTTGAACACCACTTCGCCGGCGGAGGCGCCGTCGGCGCCGATCGACCGGCCGCGAAACAGCGTTCCGTCGGCGAGCGCGAGAATCGCAGGGACGGGCGCGATGGACACGGCAAATTCCTATGGCGGCGAGCAGATGTGCGAAGCGGGGAAGGCTTGCGCGCCCTCCCCGCTCCGAAGGCTTTGAATTATACCGCGGCGGGCGCAGCGCTTCAATCTGCCGCGTGTAGAGCACATTCGTCCTTCGACAAGCTCAGGACGAACGGCCACGATCAATAGGCGGCGGAGAAGCCTCCGTCGACAGCGAGCAGGTGTCCGGTGACGTAATCGGCCGCCGACGAGGCGAGGAACACCGCGGCTCCGGCAATCTCGGACGGATCGCCCCAGCGGCCCGCCGGCGTGCGCCGCTCGACCCAGCTCGAGAACTCGCGGTCGGCGACGAGCGCGGCGTTCATCTCGGTGCGGAAGAATCCGGGCGTGATGCCGTTCACCTGGATGTTGGACGGGGCCAGCTCCACCGCGAGAGCGCGCGTCAGCATGCGCACCGCGCCCTTGCTCGCCGCATACGGCACGATGTTCGGGCGGCCGATATCGCTCGCCAGCGAACAGATGTTGATGATCTTGCCGCGCTTGCGCGACTTCATGGCCGGAATGACCGCGCGCGTGACGAAGAACGGGCCGTCGAGGTTCGCGGCCATCAGCGAGCGCCAGTCGGCGTCGCTGAACTTCTCGAGCGGAGCGCGCTGATTGATCGCGGCGTTGTTGACGAGGATGTCGATCGGACCGTCGCGCTCGAGCGCAGCCATCGCCCGGGTGACCGCCGCGGCATCGGTCACGTCGAATGCCGCGACGGCTGGCGTAACGCCGTCGCTCTCGAGTTCCGCCGCCGCGACTTCGAGCTTCGCGCGATTGCGCCCGTTGATGACGACCGCGGCGCCCGCGCGGCCGAGCCCGCGCGCGATGGCCAACCCGAGCCCGGAGCCGCCGCCGGTGACGAGGGCCCGGCGACCGTTGAGATGGAACGGGCTCAAGAACGCAAGCCGAGCACGTCCTGCATGTCGAACACGCCCGTGGCGCCTTGCTCGCGCTTTGTGGCGACAAAGCGTGCCGCGCGCAGCGCGCCCTGCGCGAAGTTCGAGCGCGAACCCGCCTTGTGCGCAAGCTCGATGCGCTCTCCGGCACCGGCGAAAATGACGCTGTGATCGCCGACGACGTCGCCCCCGCGCAGCACCGCGAAGCCGATGCTGCCGGGCTTGCGTGGACCGGTCGCGCCCTCGCGCGCGTACACGGCGCTGGCCTTGAGATCGCGGCCCAGCGCGCGCGCTGCCGCCTCCCCGAGCAGAAGCGCGGTTCCCGACGGCGCGTCCGCCTTGTGACGGTGGTGCATCTCGAGGATCTCCACGTCGTAACCCTCGCCGAGTCGCTGCGCGCACATCTCGACCATCCGCGCGAGCACGTTGACGCCCACGCTCATGTTCGGAGCGAAGACGATCGGGATGGCGCGCGCGTATTCCTCGAGCGCCCGCTTGTCGGGGCTGGTGAGCCCGGTCGTGCCGACGACCGCAGCGACTTTCGCGTGCACGCACGCGCCGAGGTGGGCGAGCGTGCCCTCCGGCCGCGTGAAATCGATGAGCACGTCGGCGCCGGCCACCGCCATCGGGATGTCGGCGGTGATCGTCACGCCGGTGACCGCGCCGATGCGTTCGCCCGCGTCGCGCCCGAGAAGCGCGTTGCCTGGAACTTCGAGCGCGCCGGCGAGCGTGAATCCAGCGTCGGCGAGCACGGCTTCGAGCACGGCCTGCCCCATGCGGCCGCCGCAGCCGGCCACGGTAAGCTTAAGAGCCATCTCAGTGGCTCTCACTCCCACCAGCCGAGCTTTCTCAGCAGGTCCTGCAGCCAGTTCGTCTCGCCGGTCTTGGGCGCGAGCGAGAGCGACTTGTCAAGCATGGCATCGCCGCCGCCCGAACGCGCCACCTCCGCGGGCGGCGGCGGCAGCTCGCCGTTTTCCCAGCGCGCCACACGATCGTTGACGAAATAGACAGTGAGCTGCGTGTGTTCGAGCACCTTCCCCTGGCGCTCGAACTCGTAGATGTAGTCCCAGCGGTCGGCGTGGAACGGATCGGCGAGGAGCGGCGTCCCCAGCACCAGGCGCACCTGCTGGCGGGTCTGCCCCACCTTGAGCCGCTCCACCTGGTCCTGCGTGATGTAGTTGCCCTGATTGATGTCGAGCTTGTACACGCCGAGGCTCGACAGGCTGGGCATGCTCGACCAGGAGAAAGACTGGCAACCGGCGAGCAGAAGAGAGACGATGCCGGCGCAGACGGACAAGCGCATGGATGGAAGGCTGACTGCCACTGAACGATCGAAAACTATATCATAGGCAGCAATGACTACGTCGCATGACCTCAAGAACGCCGGTCTCAAGGCCACGCTGCCGCGCCTGCGCATCATCAACCTATTCGAGCAGAGCAAGGTGCGGCACTTGAGCGCCGAGGACGTCTACAGGCAACTTCTCGCCGACGGCCTCGACATCGGACTCGCCACGGTGTATCGCGTGCTCACGCAGTTCGAGCAGGCCGGATTGCTCGTGCGCCATCATTTCGAGTCGGGCAAGGCGGTGTTCGAGCTGAACGACTCGAGCCACCACGATCACCTGGTCTGCCTCCAGTGCGGCCGCGTCGAGGAGTTCTACGACCCCGAGATCGAGAAGCGGCAGGGCCGGGTCGCCAAGGACCGCGGTTTCGCGATCGCCGAGCACGCCCTGTATCTGTACGCCGAGTGCCTAAAGCCGAACTGTCCGTACCGCAAGACCGGGCAGCACTGACTGTAAAGCTGTCCTTCCTCGCTACGCTTTCCAGCCAGGGCGGGGTCAGGAGGGTTCGCGGCGGTTGAAGTCGGCGAGCCGGAAACCGAGCAACCATAGCGCGCCGAAGTACACGATCGCACCGGCGGCCACGACGAGCGCGAGGCGGCTGACCTTCGTCCACAACCCCGCCGCGATCCACACCTCGTCCGCGCCCGCGCTCCACCACAGCACGACGCCGAGCACGGCGAGCGCCACCGCGACGCGCCCGAGAAACCCGGCCCATCCCGCCATCGGAGCGTAGATGCCGGCGCGCCGCATTGCGTAATAGAGGAGCGCCGCGTTGAGGCACGCGCCGATCGAGGTCGCGAACGTCAACCCCGCGTGAGCGGTCATGCTCGGCAGGCTGAACATCAGCGTGACCGCGAGCGATTGCGCGACGAACAAGGTGATGAAGGCGCAGCGCACCGGCGTGCGCATGTCCTGCCGAGCATAGAAGCCGGGCGCGAGAATCTTCACCGCGATGAGTCCCAGCAATCCGACGCTGTAGCCGAGCAGCGCGACTCGCGTCTGCCACACGTCGGCGACGGTGAAGCGCCCGTACTGATACAGCGTAGCGATCAGCGGCACCGCGAGCACGGCGAGCGCCAGCGCTGCCGGTAGCGCGAGCAGGAAGGTGAGACGCAGTCCCCAGTCGAGCAGCGCCTGGTACTGCGCCGGATTCTGGTCGTGATAGTGCCGCGACAGGTTGGGCAGCAGCACCGTGGCTAGCGCAACGCCGAGAAGTGCGCTCGGGAATTCCATCAGGCGGTCGGCATAGGTGATCCAGGAGATGCGGCCATCGCCCAGGTACGCGGCGAGTTGCGTGTTGATGAGCGCCGAGATCTGCGCCGCGGATACGCCGAGCACGGCCGGGCCCATTGCCTTGAGCACTCGGCGCACGCCCTCGTCGCGCCATACGAGCCGCGGTCGCGGCAGCATGCCGAGCTTCATGAGCGGACGGATCTGCAACGCCAGCTGCGCGGCGCCGCCGATCGCGACTCCCCAGGCGAGCGCGATGATCGGCGGATCGAAGTGCGGCGCGAGGAATATCGCGGCGCCGATGATCGACAGATTGAGCAGCACCGGCGTGAAGGCCGGGATCGCGAAGCGGCGATAGGTGTTGAGGACGCCGCCGGCGAGCGACACGAGGGACACGAACAGGATATAGGGGAACATGATGCGAATCAGCTCCGCCGTCAGCTCGACCTTACCCGGCGTGCGCGCAAAGCCGCTCGCGAGCGCGTATACGAGCCATGGCGCGGCGAGGATGCCGAGCACCGAGATCACGACGAGCGCCACGGCGAGAACGGCACCAACTTTGGCGACGAGGTCGCGCGTGCCCTCGTCGCCTTGCCGCTTCTTGTACTCGGCGAGGATCGGCACGAAGGCCTGGGAAAATGCGCCTTCGGCAAACAGCCGCCGCAGGATGTTCGGCAGACGGAACGCGGCTTCGAAGGCGTCCATCTGCAACCCGGCCCCGAACGCGAACGCCTTCAGACTCTCGCGGGCGAGTCCCGTGATCCGCGACAGCAGCGTCATCGCACTGATCGTGGACAGCGCCTTGAGCAGATTCATCGACGGATTGGCATGGGTTCGGGCGGCGAAGGCGCGGTGCAGGTTGCGGGAACGATCGAAAAAGATTATTATGCACGGTCTTTTTTCCCCACTCCAGGAAGAGAAGGTTTCTGCAAATGGCCAACACTGCGCAGGCTCGCAAGCGCGCCCGTCAGGGCGAAGCGCGGCGCAAGCACAACACGAGCCTCAAATCGGCGCTGCGCAGCGCGATCAAGAACGTGAAGAAGGCGGTCGCTGCGGGCGACAAGGCGGCGGCGCTCAAGGAATTCCAGCTCCAGCAGTCGGTGATCGACCGCGTCGCGGACAAGAAGATCGTGCACAAGAATCTCGCGTCGCGAAGCAAGCACCGACTGGCCCAGTCCATCAAGGCCATGGCCTAGAACTCCTCCCGGGCTTGGTGCAAAGAGCGCCCGCAAGGCGCTCTTTTCATTCATCCGCCCGGATCACGCATGGCGCCAAAGCACTTTCTGCAGCTCAGGGATTTCAGCCGCGAAGAGCTGGAGTATCTCTTCGAGCGCACGCGCTGGATCAAGGAGAAGTTCAAGCGCTACGAGTTGTACCAGCCACTTCGCGATCGCACGCTCGCAATGGTGTTCGAGAAGGCGTCCACGCGAACGCGGGTGTCGTTCGAGGCGGGAATGAACCAGCTTGGCGGCATCGCCATCAATCTGAACCGCGGCGACACGCAGCTCTCGCGCGGCGAGCCGATCGAGGACGTGGCCCGGGTGATATCGCGGATGGTCGACGTGGTGATGATCCGGACCTTCGAGCAGGCGATCCTCGAGCGCTTCGCCGCGCATTCGCGGGTGCCGGTGATCAACGGCCTGACCAACGAGTATCATCCCTGCCAGATCCTCGCCGACATCTACACCTGGGTCGAGCAGCGCGGATCCATTTCCGGCCGCACCGTGGCCTGGATCGGGGATTCCAACAACGTGTGCAAGACATGGCTGCAGGCCGCGTCGATCTTCGATTTCATGCTGCATGTCTCCACGCCTCCGGGATACGAGCTCAAGCTCGAGGGCGCCGATGCGAATTGGACTCGCCGCGTCGAAACCTTCGCCGACCCGCGGGCGGCGTGCCGCGGCGCGGACCTCGTCACAACCGACGTGTGGACCAGCATGGGCTTCGAAGCCGAGAACGACGAGCGCAAGCGCGATTTCGCCCGGTGGATGGTCGACGCGGAGATGATGGGGCAGGCGAAGCCGGAGGCGCTCTTCATGCATTGCCTGCCGGCGCATCGCGGCGAGGAAGTCGCCGCGGAGGTCATCGACGGCCCGCAGAGCGTCGTCTGGGACGAGGCAGAGAATCGATTGCATGCACAAAAGGCGCTGCTCGAATACGTGGTTTGCGGGCGCGTCAATCCTTGAGCACGGGGACGCCATGATCGATCACACCGGAGTGAGCGTCAGCGACATCGCAAAGAGCAAGGCATTCTATCGGGCGGCACTGGCCCCGCTTGGTTACGCGATGATCATGGAGTTCGACGATGCAGTTGGCTTCGGCATCCCTCCCAAGCCCGACTTCTGGATCGGGAAGGCTGCCCACGGCGGAACCCCGATCCACGTCGCGTTTCGCGCCGAGACGCGCAAAGAGGTCGATGCATTTTACAGGGCAGCGATGGCGGCGGGAGGCAAAGACAACGGCGCGCCCGGTCTGCGGCCACATTACCACGCGAACTATTACGGCGCGTTCGTACTCGATCCGGACGGACACAACATCGAGGCGGTATGTCATTCTGCGTCATGAGGTTGCGCAATCGGGACGGCAGAACGAACGTCACCCTGCGGCTTCTCGGGGTGGTCGTGCTTGCGTGCGTAGTGTCGAGCGCGGCATTCGCGCAAAGCTGGCCCGACCGCCCGATCAAGTTCGTGGTTGCGGCACCCGCCGGCAGCTCGATCGACGTGCTCGCGCGCCTGATCGGCGAGAAGCTCAAGGACAAGCTCGGCCAGCCGGTGATCGTCGACAATCGTCCCGCCGCCGGCGGCACCGCGGCCACCGACTTCGTCGCCAAGTCCGCGCCAGACGGGTACACGATGCTCATGTCGTTCAACGGCCCGCTTGCTTTCGCGCCGCATCTGTATTCGAAGCTGCCGTACGATCCGCAGAAGGACCTCGTGCCGGTCGTGATCACCTCGAGCCAGCCGAACGTGCTGGCGGTGACCGCTTCGTTGCCGGTTCGCTCGGTGCGTGAGCTGGTCGACTACGCGAAAGCCAATCCCGGGAAGTTGAGCTACGCATCTGTGGGAAACGGCAGCTCGTCGCATCTGACCATGGAGCTCCTCAAAACGACCGCGGGGATCGACATCGTTCACGTGCCGTTCAACGGCTCGCCTCCCGCAGTAACGGCAACCGTGCAGGGCGAGACTCAGCTCATGTTCGCGGTCATGCAACCACTGCAGGCACAGGTGCAAGCCGGCAAGCTGCGCGCGCTGGCGGTCACCACGGCCAGGCGGTTTCCGCTGTTGCCCGAGTTGCCGACCATCGCCGAGGCCGGCTATCCCGGGTTCGAAGCGCTGGCGTGGAACGGCGTGCTTGTCGCCGCGGGAACGCCGCGTCCGATCGTCGAGCGGCTCAACGCCGAGATCAACGCGACCCTGAAGGATGCCTCGGTCAAGTCCACCCTGAACGCGCAGGGCTTTGAGCTGATCGGCGGCACGCCCGACGAGTTCGCGCATCTCATCCGCAGCGAATCCGACAAGTGGGCGCCGGTGATCAAGCGCACCGGCGCCAAGGTCGATTAGGGGCTGCTAACAGGCCCTAGGAAAGACATCATGCCCGACGCCAGCAAGGTGGTCCTCGCCTACTCCGGTGGGCTCGACACGTCGGTCATCCTGAAGTGGCTGCAGGACACTTACCGCTGCCAAGTCGTGACTTTCACCGCCGACATCGGGCAGGGCGAAGAGCTGGAGCCGGCGCGTGCGAAAGCCAAGGCTGCGGGCGTCAGGGAGATCTACGTCGACGATCTGCGCGAGGAGTTCGTGCGCGACTTCGTGTTCCCGATGTTCCGCGCCAACGCGATCTACGAGGGCGAGTATCTGCTCGGCACGTCGATCGCGCGGCCGCTGATCGCCAAGCGGCAGATCGAGATTGCGCGCGAGACGGGCGCTGGCACGGTGGCGCACGGTGCGACCGGCAAGGGCAACGACCAGGTGCGCTTCGAGCTCGGCTATTACGCGCTCGAGCCGGGCATCAAGGTCATCGCGCCCTGGCGCGAATGGGATCTCGGCTCGCGCGAGAAGCTCCTCGCATACGCCGAGGCGCACGGCATTCCGATCGACATGAAACATCGCGGCGGCGGCGCGCCGTACTCGATGGATGCCAACCTGCTGCACATCAGCTACGAAGGCCGCGCGCTCGAGGATCCAGCGAAGGAGCCGGAAGAGGACATGTGGCTCTGGACGGTCTCGCCCGAGCGCGCGCCTGACCGCGCCGAATATCTCGAGCTCGATTACGACAGGGGCGACATCGCGGCGATCGACGGCAAGGCGATGACGCCGGCGCAGGTGCTGACCGAGCTCAACCGCCTCGGCGGCAAGCACGGCATCGGTCGGCTCGACCTGGTCGAAAACCGCTACGTCGGCATGAAATCGCGCGGCTGCTACGAGACGCCGGGCGGCACGATCATGCTGAAGGCGCACCGCGCGATCGAATCATTGTGTCTCGACCGCGAGGTTGCGCATTTGAAGGACGACCTGATGCCACGCTACGCGAGCCTCATCTACAATGGTTACTGGTGGTCGCCCGAGCGCAAGCTCATGCAGACGATGGTCGACGCGTCGCAGGCGAACGTGAACGGACGCGTGCGCCTGAAGCTCTACAAAGGCAACGTCACCGTCGTCGGACGCGAGTCGAAGCGCGATTCGCTGTTCGATCCCGCGATTGCCACCTTCGAGGATGATGCCGGCGCCTACGACCAGAAGGACGCCGGCGGGTTCATCAAGCTCAATGCGCTGCGTATGCGCATCGCGGCGATGCTCGCGCGTGAGCGTTCCTGAGGTTCCAGCCCATGCCCTCGTTCGACATCGTCTCCGAAGTGAATCAGGTCGAGGTGCGCAACGCGCTCGACCAAGCCAACAAGGAAATCTCCACGCGCTTCGACTTCAAGGGCTCCGACGCCCGCATCGAGCACAAGGACAAGCTCCTCACTCTGTTCGCCGACGACGACTTCAAGCTGAAGCAGGTCACCGACGTGATGCTCGGCAAGCTCGCCAAGCGCGGCGTGGACGTGCGCGCGCTCGAGTTCGGCACGGTGGAGAAGATGAGCGGCGACAAGGTCAAGCAGGCGGTAACGATCCGGGTCGGCGTCGAGCAGGAGCGTGCCAAGAGGATCGTGCGGCTCATCAAGGACAGCAAGTTGAAGCTTCAGGCCAGCATTCAGGGCGACGCCGTGCGCGTTTCGGGCGCGAAGAGAGACGAGCTGCAGGCCGCGATCGCGCTGGTCAAGAAGACCATCAGCGATTTTCCGCTGCAGTTCGGAAACTTTCGCGATTGAATCCGCGGAGGCGCGCGCAGGCCTTGTTGCCCCATCGCGTCCTGGCTTGGCCCATCGCGCTGCGACCGATCGCGGCCGGCGATGCGCCGCGCGTGCAGCTCCTCGCGGGGGAGCGAAACGTGGCGGAAACGACTGCGTTGATCCCGCACCCGTATCCCGATGGCGCTGCGGAAGCCTGGATCGCGACGCAGGCGGGCGACTGGAGCGCAGGCCGGGAATACACCTACGCTATCGAAGCCGAATCGGACCTCGTCGGCGTCATCAGCTTGCGGCCCGTCGCGGGCGAGCAGGACAACCTCGGCTACTGGATCGGCCGTCCATACTGGGGCAGCGGCTACGCGACGGCGGCCGCGAGTGCCGTGATCGCGCTTGCGTTCAGCTGCCTCGAGCTCGACGTGGTGACCGCGTCGCATCTCAGCCGCAATGCGCCCTCCGCGCGAGTGCTGGAGAAATGCGGCATGAGCCTGCTGCGGACCGGCACGCGCGAGCACCGCGGCGCGCAAGAGGCGTTCTGCGTGCGCGGGATCAGTCGCGAGGAGTGGGAGGCCCGACTGGCCGGATGACTCGATCCGGCCCTCGGAACAGACTCTCGACCTAGGGCCTGTTACTGTAACAGGCCCTAAGCGAGATCCCCCAACAGCGCCGCGCGCGTCGCTTGCGACACCGCTCGCAGGGTAGCCGTGTATTCCGGGTGATCGACGCCGATCGACAGCGCGGCATCCTTCCTGAGCGCCGCGATCATCGGCGGCTTCAGCTCGAAGCGAAGGAAATGCACCGAAGAGGTCTTCTCGTCGTTCTCGCGCTCGAGGTCTTCGTCGGCGATCGCGTAGACGCGCGGATGACCCTCGATCTGCACCCAGACGCGGTCCTCGATGCCCTTGAGCCGGGCCAGCATGCGCCGGCGCTCGTCGACGTCCTCGTACTCCACCAGCATCGTCGCCTTCCAGTTCTCCCCGTCGGGGATCAGCGGGTTGTAGGCGTCCAGCTCGTCCTGGATGCCGGCATCCTCGAAGGTCTTTTCGATGCGCAGCATCTCCTGGACCTGGTAGCGAATGGTCAGCTCGTCTTCGAAAAGCAGCGTCACGTCCTCGCCGAGATGCACCGTCCTCGGCTTCTTGTGCGCGAGCACGCGCCTGCGGAACTCTTCGCGAGCTCTGGCGTAGCTCTCGAGCGTGAGGAGGCTGTTGCGGGTGATGCGCGTGGATCGGGTATCTGTGGTTCGGGTCATGGTTTCATTCCTTCAGGCCATAGGCGATGCGAACGAGCGTGAGCGGGTGCGCCTTCTTCGCACGGCTCGTCCCTAAAGTCTCTTCGATCCCCTGCTGGATGGCCCGGCCGGCGATCGGGCAGTCGGAGCTGATGTAGTCGGGATCCCCCTCACCCATCCGGCGAAACACCGGTTTGCCGATCTTCATCGACGCGGCGTAGAACTCGCTCTTCACGCCCCAGGTTCCATCGTGCCCCGAGCAGCGCTCGACCGTATTCACCGTCGTGCCCGGCACCCATTCGATCACCTCGCGCGTCTTCTGGCCGGTCATCTGCACGCGCGAGTGGCAGGGAATGTGATACGAAACCTTGCCGAGCGGCGTCTTGAAGTCCTTCCTGAGCAGCCCGTCCTTGTCGCGCAGCACCAGGTACTCGAAGGGATCGAACATCGCGTTCGCAATCGCCTCGACATCGGCATCCTCGGGGAAGAGCAGCGGCATCTCGTTCTTGAACATCAGCGTGCACGAAGGCACCGCGGTGAGGATGGCATAACCCTGCCGGGCCAGCTTCGCCAGTTTCGGCGCGTTGAGCTCCTTGAGCTTGAGCACCGACTCGATATCGCCCAGCTCGAGCTTGGGCATGCCGCAGCAAGACTCCTTCTCGATGCGCACGTAGGGGATCTCGTTGTGCTCCAGAATGCGGATCAGGTCGAGGCCGATGCCGGGCTCGTTGTAATTCACGTAGCAGGTCGAGAAGATCGCGACCTTGCCCGGCGTCCGCGCTCCGTTCCGTACCGGCCAGGCTACGCTTCTCGGTGCGATCGCATTGAAGGGCTTCGCCGCGAACGGAGGCAGCCGGCGTTCGGCGTGCACGCCGAACGCTGCGTCCATCGCCTTGCGCGCGAGCGGCGTCTCGGTCGCCTTGTTGACGACCTGGACCACGACGGGAATCGTCGCCAGCTTGCCGAGCCGGTCGGTGCTGGTGAGCACCCGGTCGCGCAGCGTCGTCTCGCCGCGCAGAAACTTCTGCGCCTTCGCGCGCAGCATCTGGTGCGGGAAGTCCACGTTCCACGGATGCGGCGGCACGTACGGGCATTTCGTCATGTAGCAGAGGTCGCACAGATAGCACTGGTCGACCACCTTGCCGAAGTCCGACCTGGCGACCCCGTCGATCTCGCCGGTGCTGCTCGCATCGACGAGATCGAACAGCGTCGGGAACGCGTTGCAGAGGCTGACGCAGCGTCGGCATCCGTGGCAGATCTCGAAGATGCGGAAAAGCTCCTTCTCGCTCGAAGCCTGGTCGTAGTAGTCCGCATCGCGCCAGTCGATCGGATGGCGGATCGGCGCTTCGAGGCTGCCTTCGCGGTTGCTCATGGGCTGAAAAAGCAAGGGCGCCGCGATGTGCGCGGCGCCCCTTCTCTCTCGCACTGCTAATCGCTCAGCGCGTCGAGCGCCTTCTGGAAGCGGTTGGCGTGCGAACGCTCCGCCTTGGCGAGCGTCTCGAACCAGTCCGCGATTTCCTCGAAGCCTTCGCCGCGCGCGGTCTTGGCCATGCCGGGATACATGTCCGTGTATTCGTGCGTTTCGCCGGCGATCGCGGACTTGAGATTGTGCCGCGAAGCGCCGATCGGCAGATCGGTGACCGGATCGCCCACCAAGGCGAGGTAGTCGAGGTGGCCGTGCGCGTGCCCGGTCTCCCCCTCCGCCGTCGAGCGAAATACAGCCGCCACGTCGTTTTGTCCTTCGACGTCGGCCTTGCTCGCGAAATAGAGATAGCGCCGATTCGCCTGCGACTCGCCGGCGAAAGCGGCCTTCAGATTGTCGTGCGTCTTGGTGCCCTTCAGCTTCATGCTTTGGATCTCCTCTCGATCGATCGGGGACGGGCGCGCGGGCGCGAACCCGGAAGCGCGCTCATCACACCCGCATACTACTCATTGTGCGCATCGGCCAGCGATATGTCCAATTGATTGTTACAATAGGTTTGATAATCCTTATATATGACTGCCGGAGGGAACCCTCGGCGCGGCCCGGCGTCAGTCGATCCGCTCATACGCGGGAAGCGTCAGGAACTCCACGAAGGTGTCGTTGTTGACGAGCCCGGCGAAGATTTCCGCCGCCTCGGTGTAGCGCCCCTCCCCGAACGCGGTTCCGAGCAGGTCCCGAATCTTCTGCACTTCCTCGGCAATCATCGCCGCGACCATCTCCCGGGTCACCTTGCGCCCGTCGTCGAGCTTACCCTTGGCCGAGCGTATCCACTGCCATACCTGCGAGCGCGATATTTCGGCGGTCGCCGCGTCTTCCATCAGATTGAAGATCGGCACGGCGCCCTGCCCCGCCAGCCACGCTCCGATGTACTGGATCGCCACGTTGATGTTGAGCCGCAGCCCCTTCTCGGTGATCGGCGCTTCCGGCTCGAACTTGAGGAGATCGGCTGCGCTCACGCGCACCTCGTCGCGCCTCCTGCTCGCGATCTGGTTCGGCGATGGCATCAGCCTGTCGAAAGCGTCCCGCGCAACCGCCACCAGCCCCGGGTGCGCGACCCAGGTGCCGTCGTGCCCGATCGTCGCCTCGCGCTCCTTGTCGGCCTTCACCTTCGCGAAAGCCTCGGCGTTGGCAGCTTCGTCGTTCTTGACCGGTATCTGCGCCGCCATGCCTCCCATCGCGTGGATGTTGCGTCGATGGCAGGTCTTGACCAGCAGCTCGGCGTAGCTCTTCATGAACGGCGTGGTCATCGTCACCAGCGCCCGGTCGGCAAGGCAGAACTCCCGGTTCAGGCGGAATTTCTTGATGCACGAAAAAATGTAGTCCCAGCGTCCGGCGTTGAGCCCCGCCGAGTGCTCGCGCAGCTCATGGAGAATCTCGTCCATCTCGAACGCTGCGAGGATCGTCTCGATCAGCACAGTCGCCTTGATCGTGCCGCGCGGCAACCCCAGATCGTCCTGCGCCATCACGAAGATGTCGTTCCACAGACGCGCTTCGAGGTGGCTCTCGAGCTTGGGAAGATAGAAGTAGGGGCCGCTGCCGCGCGCGACGAGTTCCTTCGCGTTGTGGAAGAAGTAGAGCGCGAAATCGAAGATGCCGCCGGAGATCGGCGCGCCATCGACCGAGACGTGCTTCTCGGGCAGATGCCAGCCGCGCGGGCGGACGAAGAGCGTGGCGACCTTCTCGTTGAGCCGGTATTCCTTGCCTTCGGCGCTCACGTAATCGATGCGCCGCCGGATCGCGTCGCGCAGATTGATGTGCCCCTGGATGTTGTTGTCCCACTTCGGCGTGTTGGCGTCCTCGAAGTCGGCCATGAAGACCTGGGCGCCGGAGTTGAGCGCGTTGATGATCATCTTGCGATCGACCGGTCCGGTGATCTCGACACGGCGGTCCTGGATGTCGGCGGGCACGGGAGCGCAGATCCAGTCGGCCTCGCGCACGGCGCGCGTTTCCGGCAGGAAACGGGGTAGTTTGCCGGCGTCGAACTCGCGCTGCTTTGCAGCACGGCGCTCAAGAAGCTCGGCGCGTCGGCCGCCGAAGGCGCGCTGCAGCTTCGCCGCAAACGCGATGGCTTCAGGGGCCAGGATTTCCGCATATTCGGGCGTGACGCTGCCAGAGATATCGATTCCCGGCCCGTACTGGGGGGTCATCAAGGGGCGTGCGGTCATGAGCGGTCTTTCTTCTCGGCGTCGAGCCGTCAGCCTGCAAGCGACAGCGGTCGGCGTGAAGCGCGTTCGAGCGCGGGCCGACCGTGCCGGGCGGCGGGCCGGGTGGGCCCGGCGAAATCCGGTTTCAGCCGGTATTGCTGCGGTGCGATAATGATAGCAGGAAAACGGGAGTAGATACTTGACCGACCGCGGGGCGCGGTCAGGCGTTCCAGCCCTCTCCGGCCCGTCCGGAAAGCCGTTCGAGGGTGATGTTCCACGACAGCGTGATACGCGGCCGGCGGCCCTGATACGGGTTGACGCTGTGCAGATAATCGCTGGCGAAAATCAGCATGGTGCCCGGCGCGAGATTCGGCATCAGGTGCTGCGTGACGCGCCCGGGTTCGTCGGGGCAGCAGGCGTCGATGCGCGGATCGGCGAAGCAGAAGCGTCCCGCCATGCGGTCCTCCGGATCGCCGTCGCCCGGATCGAGCATATAGACGATGCTCACGTTGGAGCGCAGGTGGCTGTGCGGCATGCAATAGTCGCCGGCGCGGTAGACGCTGGCCCAGGTATCGTCCGCGAAGACCGCGCGGCGCGAGAGCGTGCGATGCGCAAGCATGAGCGCCCGCGCGTGGATCAGCGCCGCCGCGGCCGCGTTCCATTCCGGAATCTTGCGCACCTTGACGCCGCAGCCGCCGCGAAAGATGGCATCGCGCAGGCGCTGATCCTTTTCGGCAGCGAGCGTGGCTTCGATCAGCGCCGGATGGTAGGACTCCCAGTCGGCGAACACGGTGAGCGCGGCAAGCGGAGCCGACAGCGCCTCCGTCTTCTGCCCGTCAGGCCAGACAGGCAGGCTTGCGCCGGCGACCTCGATTGCCGGCGGCAGCGCCGCTTGTTCGCCAGCGTGCGTTTCGCCTGTCATTGCGAGAAGCGCAGCGACGAGGAATCTGCTGTTCGGGACGCTTTGCCGGCGCAACAGCAGATCCCTCGCTCCGCTCGGGATGACATTTGCTAGGCGGCGAGCTGCGGATTCAGCCGCCGCTCCTTGCTGTGCAGCTTGTTGAGCGCGTTGATGTACGCCTTCGCCGAGGCGACCAGGATGTCGGTGTCTGCGCCGAGCCCGTTCACGATGCGTCCGGCGCGCTCGAGTCGCACGGTCACCTCGCCCTGCGCATCGGTGCCGGTCGTGATCGCATTCACCGAGTACAGCAGCATCTTGGCCTTCGAGTGCGCCATCAGCTCGATCGCGCGGAAGGCGGCGTCGATCGGACCGTCGCCGCGCGTCTGCACGCTGTGCTCGGCATCGCCAACGATGAGCGTGACGGCAGCGTGCGGCACTTCGCCGGTTTCGGAGACGACCTTGAGCGCGACCAGCTTGTAGTGCTCGCGCTCCGGCGTCACCTGCTCGTCGGACGCGAGCGCGTGCAGGTCTTCGTCGAACACCTCGCCCTTCTTGTCGGCGAGGTCCTTGAAGCGGGCGAAAGCGTGATTGAGCGCTTCCTCGCTGCCGAGATCGATGCCCAGCTCGGCGAGCCGCGTCTTGAATGCGTTGCGGCCGGAGAGCTTGCCGAGCACCAGCTTGTTCGCGTTCCAGCCCACGTCCTCGGCGCGCATGATCTCGTAGGTTTCGCGGTGCTTGAGCACGCCGTCCTGATGAATACCCGACTCGTGCGCGAAAGCGTTGGCGCCGACGATCGCCTTGTTCGGCTGCACGGGAAAGCCGGTGATCCCGGAGACGAGCTTCGAAGCCGGCACGATCTGCGTGGTGTCGATGCGCGTCGCGCAGGGAAACACGTCCTTGCGCGTCCGCACCGCCATCACGATTTCTTCCAGCGAAGCATTGCCGGCGCGCTCGCCGAGGCCGTTGATCGTGCACTCGACCTGCCGCGCACCATGCATCACCGCCGAGAGCGAATTGGCGACCGCCATGCCGAGATCGTTGTGGCAATGCACCGACCATACCGCCTTGTCCGAATTCGACACGCGCTCGCGCAGCGTCTTGATAAGCACGCCGAACTGCCACGGCATCGTGTAGCCGACCGTATCCGGAATGTTGACGGTCGTGGCGCCGGCGGCGATCGCCGCTTCGAGCAGGCGGCAGAGAAAGTCCGGTTCCGAGCGGCCTGCGTCCTCAGGCGAGAACTCGACGTCCTCGGTGTACTCGCGCGCCCACTTCACCGCCTTCACTGCCTGCACCAGCACTTCCTCAGGCGTCATCCGGAGCTTCATCTGCATGTGGATCGGGGAGCTCGCGATGAAAGTGTGAATCCGGCCAGACGCCGCGCCCTTCAGCGCATCGCCCGCACGACGCACGTCGGCCTCGTTGGCGCGGGCGAGTCCGCACACGGTGCTGTCCTTGATGGCCTGCGCGATCGCGTGCACCGCTTCGAAATCGCCGTTCGACGACGCGGGAAATCCCGCTTCGATGACGTCGACCTTCAGCCGCTCGAGCTGCTTGGCGATGCGCATCTTCTCCTCGCGCGTCATCGACGCGCCGGGACTCTGCTCGCCGTCGCGCAAGGTGGTATCGAATATCATCAATCGGTCTGACATGATCGGCTCCTGCAAGCTCTACCGCACGGAACGTTCTTCTCCTGCCTTGGCTTCGGGCAGGACCGGATACTGCAAGATGGGGTATGAGTTATCTGCGCGCGGGGCGCAGCAGCAGCCCGCCGAGAAGGGCGGACAGGGAGAGGCGCGGAAGAAGGCGCTTGCTGCTCATCGAAGCCACTATAATGAGTTTCGCCGCCCCGCGCAACAGCGTCCTTGCACCTCATTCTCCCCGGCCAACCGTGACGGACGTGCGCACCTCAGTTTCGCGCGCCTTCGTCATCGTACTCGTTGCCGCGATCCTGCTGCACGCGGCGCTGCTGGTTCCGGCCATACTCCGGGCGCTTGCCGCGACGCCGCCCCCGGACTACGACATCCTCGATGCGGCCAAGGTGGCAGCAGCGGGGCTCGCCACTTCCG
>Ga0335083_10001879_pt1 | contig 28439 bp, 22 predicted proteins | sample Lox_Sample_42_FD_206716 | JGI IMG/M metagenome (GOLD analysis project Ga0335083, IMG submission 206716) | Soil microbial communities from Loxahatchee National Wildlife Refuge, Florida, United States - Lox_Sample_4.2 | ecosystem: Environmental > Terrestrial > Soil > Wetlands | place: USA...
TGGGACCTTCAGCGGACTTTGTACGGACTTGACCTTGCAAAAGCGTTGGCGCTACCGGTTTGCTCGAACATACGTCTCGCGTGGACGTCCATAGGCGGCGCCGGCTCGCGCCGCAGCGGCCTCGAGCGGACTTGCTTAGCGGCGCTCGCAGGCGGTATATCTCCTGTGTCACGAGAGGCCGGTGGGTACTTCGGCGCTAGTGACAATAATGAGACAAAAACGATCAAGTATCGGCCGGAGACCTAATGAGCGTGCAGAATAAAGAGCTCAATTCTGTCATTCCAGACTTGCGGGAGCTCTCGCTGGAGCAACTCGCCCAGTTGGGCGATTCTGTCCTGGCGCACTCGATCGCCCTCTACCGTCAGCGCCTGATAGAAACAGGCCTGCCGTTGAGCTCCTTCAATGCGAGGATATGAGCATCGAGGGTTACCGGTCCTTACTCGCGGGGCAGGCCAAACTTGCTCACCACTCATTCGCTCTCGGCGGACGCCTTCGCGGCCCTGGCCGAGGGTGCTGGCGACGACGACGTCGTGAGAGAGCTGCGCGAAGCGCAGCTCTCTAAGAATTTGCTCCTGCTGCGCGTCCTGGCCGAGGCGGCGGAAGGAGACAATCCTTCCGCCGTGGCCTTCCGCGCTGGCTACCAGCTGCTTGCCGCGGCACAGGGAACCGATCCTGCCGCCGTGGCGCGGCTGCTATCGCTGCCCCATGTCGGAAGCTGGGCGCACCACTGCCTAGCGTCGATTGACATCCGAACGCCGCCCGACCTCGGCTATCTGGCGGCTGTCGGCGCGACCGCGGCGATCCGGCTTGGCATGCCGTTCGACCTGCACGCCCCGGTGCGGAACGGGCGGATGGCGCTTCCAGGCCTCGGCTGCCTCCAGGGGCTCGGTCAAGAGGAATGGGTCCGGCTGAGCAGCGACGGCCGGCGCCTGTCGGTCGGTCGCGACATAGACATGGCCTGCGCCGATCTCGTTCCTGCCGATGGCCCTGCGGCCGCGGACCCGCACTGGCAGGGCACCGCGCGGGTCCGGGCGATGGCCGACGGGCAGGCCTGGGAAGTGCTGCTTGAGACCACCGACAGCCATCTGGACCGCTTTGCGCTGCCCATGCTCACCGCTCTTACCGCGGCTGAGTTCGCCCAATGGCGGCGGCTGATTCAGTCAGCGTGGGAGCTCCTGGTCAGACACCATTCCTGGGTGGCCGGGGCGATTGCGGAGGGTGTCCCGGTCATCGTGCCGCTCATGCCGCGGTCCGACCTGGACAGCGCGACGTCGCCTGCGGCCTTCGGCGCGATCGCGACATCCGTGCCGCCGTCGGCGGAAAGCATGGCAGAGACGCTGGTCCATGAATTCATGCATACCAAGCTCTGCGGCCTGATGGACATGCTGCGGCTGATCGAGCCGTCCGCCGAACGAGGCTACGCTCCGTGGCGTGATGACCCGCGCCCCATGGGCGGGATGCTCCAGGGTGCCTATGCGTTCGCGGGGATCGTGCGCTTCTGGGACGTCCAGCGGCGGCTGAAGACCAAACCAGACGACATTCTGCGTGCCAATGTCCTGTTCGGCCGCTGGCGGCAGGCAATAGACCTCACCACCGGCACCCTGCTCGGTTCTGGCCTGCTCACCCCGGCCGGCGTCGACTTCGTTGCCACGCTCAGAGAGCGCGGACAGTGCCGCGACTCTGCGGCCGTCCCACCCGACGCGGCGGAAATCGCCCGGGAGATTGCTCTCGACAACTGGCTCACCTGGCAACTCAGGCACACGGTGCTCGATGCCGCGGCGCTCGCCGCTCTCGCCGCCGCCTATCGCCAGGGCGCGCCATCGACCGGACTGGCCTTGCCCGCGGTCCGATTCGAGGACGACATCAGGAAGGTCGATTCCGTCGTCAGAAGCCGGCTGCTGAATATGCGCTTTCAAGAGCCGCGGCGATACCGGCAGGTAACCGCCGGGCCTATCGGCGAACTCGGCGCTGCCGACGCGCTTCTCGTCCGAGGGGAGACGACCGCGGCGGTGCGGGCCTATCGCGAGCAGCTCGCGATCGAACCGGACCCGGCCGCGTGGATCGGCCTGGCCCTGGCGGTAAATCGGCTTCCGGTGACGTCATCGCAGCAGGTGTTCGCGACTCAGCTGCCACTTCTATTCGAGATGCACGCCTGCCTTGCCGACCAGGAAATCCATGCAGATCCCCTGGAATTGGCGGCCTGGTTCGAATGACGTCGACGCCGCAAGACGGGCATCCGGCGAGGTGGCCTCTTCTCGAGCTCGACGTGGCGGCTTCCCGCGCGGCAGGATACCAGGCGGAGCCTTTCCGCCAGTTCATTCTCAAGGTACATAGCCGTTGCAATTTGAAATGCACCTATTGCTACGTCTATGAAATGGCGGATCAGGGCTGGCGGGACCAGCCCAAGAGGATGAGCAAGCCGGTCGCTGACAAAGCAATCGAGCGGATCGCGGAGCACGTGAAAAGGCACGATCTCGCGGCCGTCGATATCATTCTGCATGGCGGTGAGCCGCTCCTCGCGGGGGCGGAATGGGTGGCCGGCCTGGTTGGCGCGCTACGTGCCAGCGTGCCGGCCCAGGTCAACGTGGCGCTGCAGACCAACGGGACCCTGCTCGACCGCCCCACACTGGCCGTACTCAAGAGCCTTGGCGTCACGGTGGGCGTCAGCCTGGACGGCGACGCAGAGGCGACCGGCAGGCACCGGGTCTACTCGAACGGCCGCAATAGCTTCGGCGCGGTCGCGGCGGGACTCGACCTGCTTCAGTCACCGGAGTTCCGCGACTGCTACAGCGGCATCTTGTGCACCGTCGACGTCGCCAACGATCCGCTGAGCACGTATGAGGCACTGCTGAAATTCAACCCCCCCGCGCTTGACCTGCTGCTGCCGCATGCGAACTGGAGTTCCGCCCCGCCAGCCCAGGGCCTCGCCGACTGGCTGATCTGCGTCTTCGAGCGCTGGTACACCGCGCCGCGTCAGGAGACGAGGATCCGCCTGTTCAGCGAGCTGATCCAGCTCATCCTTGGCAGGCCGGGCGAGGTGGAGGGTCTAGGGCTGGTGCCGAGCACGCTGATCGTCGTGGACGCCGACGGTTCCGTCAAGCAACTGGACTCGCTCAGCTCCGCCTATCCCGGCGCCGCCGACACTGGCCTGAATATCTGGTCGGGAAGCTTCGATGACGCTCTCGGCCACCCGACCACGGTAGCCAGGCAGATCGGGGTGGACGCGCTTTCGTCCAAGTGCCGTGCCTGCCCGGTGATGGAGATCTGCGGCGGCGGGCTCTATCCGCACCGATACCTTCAGGGCGAGGGCTTCCGCAATCCCTCCGTCTACTGCGAGGATCTCTTCCGGCTCATCACGCATGTGCGCACGCGTGTAGTCGCCGATCTGGCAAGGCTTGTCGGCTAACGGGCCTGAGGGGGCCTACAGGTCGTAGGGCTCGATCTCCGCGGTCAGCCGCGTCCGCTGCTGCGCCGCCCGGGCCTCCGGGTGCTCGAGGGTGAGCGTCTGCTCGTACCTGCGCAGCACGTCGGCCAGCCGCCGCGTCCCTGTGGTCGCATCGCCGGCGTCCAGCTCATCGGTTGAGAGGTTGGCCGCTGCCATCAGCGTGTCGGGATGGTCTTCGCCGAGACTGGCGACGCACCTGTCGAGCGTTTCCTTGCCCAGCTGGATCGCCTCGCCAAGCCAGCCGCACGCGGCGAGATCGGAGGCATAGTTGATGTTGGCGGACAGCGTGAACGGGTGCCGGTCCCCGTGGATCCTGATCAGTCCCTTTCTCGCCTGGTCGTCATAGGGAAGCGCCAGATCCCCGTGCCCGGCCACCCGCAGCACGGATGCGAGATTCACTTGAGCGGTGTAGAGGAGAACGTCGGGGGCCCCGGATTCGCGGCACAGGTCGTGCGTCTGGCGGGCCAGTTCCTCCGCCCCGGTCAGGTCTCCGACCGCGCGTCTGTCATTGATCAGGTTGGTTGCGGCAAGGAGCGTGTGCATGTGGTCGACGCCCAGGTAGTCGCGGCAGCGCTGGTACACGTGCTCGCTTTCCTGCCGAGCGTCCCAGTGATGGCCGGCCTTGCGCAGCGCGGTGGCGAATCCCTCGCAGGCAAGCAGCCATTGCAGGTTCTCGCGTCCGCCGGCCGTGTCGAACGCCGCGACGACCCGCCGTGCGATATCAAGCGATTCCTGGTAAAGGCCGAGGCCGCGCAGGTCACGAGCCACAACGTTCGATGAGGTGAGCGTGTACATGTCGTCGGCGCCCAGGCTCCGGCGGCGATCCTCAAGCGTTCGCTTGTCGGTCTCGAGCGCGTCGCGGAACAGGCCAAGCTGGCGGTAGTCGATCGCGATGTTGTTCCGGACGTTCAGCGTTCGTTCGTGATACGGCCCGAAGACCGTCTCGAATTTGCTGACGATGCCAAGGTCCAAGGTCAGCGCCTCGCGGAACTGGCTGCGCGTGCGCAGGTCGGCGCCGTAGATGTTCTCGCACATCAGCAGCGCCTTGAACCCCTCGCCGTCCGTGTAGCGCTGCAGCAGAGGACGGATCTGCAGGATCAGCTCGTGCGCGTCCGCGGCACGGCCGCCGAGGTACATGGCAATGGCGACCTCCACAGACAGGGCAAGCACCTGGGCGTCGTCCTCGCCGAGGCGAGCGCGCCACACGTCGAGTGCGTCCTGACCGAACCGCATCGCCTCGACATGACCGCCGCGCAGGTGCAGCCGCCGGATTTGGTCGATGATGAGCGTCCGAAGCTCCGGATTCCTGGTTCGCAGGAACCGGTAGTCGGACTCGAGGTGCTGGAGAGATAGGTCATAGACAGGATCGCTGCCCGCCTGATCCGGGTTACCCGGGTTCGACCGGGCAAGCAGCGTGTCCGCGGCGGCGCGGTAGGCACGGAAGGCCTCGATCCGGTGTGACTGCAATCGCCCCTGGGTGACGGCCTGGACAACCCGGTGCACCTGAATCAGATCATGGGCGCCGTCAACCCGGGCAAGCGACAGCCGGTGCAGCTGGGTGGCGGCGGCACGGAACCGCGGGGGAGAGGACAGGAATTCCGCGAGCCCCTGCGGCTCATCGATGCCATCGACTGGCTGCAGGAAGAGCTCGGCGGCGATCGGCTCGGGCGAGAAGAACGAGCACAGGTTGAAGAGGTGCTCGGCATCGGGTCTCAGCAGCGTGATCGACAACGCCCAGGTGCCAGAGACGGGTGCGGGGAGATCAACGTCCGCCGGCTGCTCGCTGAGCAGCTGATGGGCATTGTCCGTGAACCGGGTGAGGTACTCCTGGATGGTCTGGCCGGTCTCGACGAGATAGGCGGAGGCGTGTCCGAGAGCGATCGGGAGGTGGCCGAGCGTTGTGGCCAGTTGCCTTGCCTCGCTGATCCGCAAGGCGTCCTCGCTTGCGGGCAGGTCGCCGCTCGCTGCCAGGCCAGGTACGGTGCTCCGCAGGAAGCTGACGGACTCCGCGTCGCTGAACGGCGAGATTTCGACGCTGTCCGCGACGATGTAACCGGGCCAGTTCGGCTGCCGCGCGGTAATGATGACATGCCCGCCTGTGCGGGCCGCGGGAATGTACTTCTGCAGATCAAGCGGGTTAGCGGCATTGTCGAATATCAAGAGCCAGCTCGACCACGGACCCGATTGCAGTGTCTCGAGTACGGCCGCCACCGTCCTGTCGCGCGCACTGTCCGACGTCGCCTGTCGCAGTTGCAGCCGCTGGCCGAGCCTTACGAGTGCCTCACGCACTCGGTCCTGATGCTCGGCCCTGATCCACCAGATTATTTCGTAGGTGTTGATATTGCGATGGATGTACTCGGTCGCGAGCTCCGTCTTCCCGATTCCGCCCATGCCGGAGATCACCTGCACGTGCGGCTGCTGATGGCCGAACAGATTTGCGGCCAATCGGTCCAGTTCGCCCGCCCTGCCGGTGAAATGGGTGTTGCGGGACGGGATTTCGTTCGACCAGATCCGCTGCGTCGGCCGGGGACGCGCCTCTAGCCAGCCTTGCGGTAGCCCTTGATGTGGCGTCGCGATGTCATTCGCGGCCCGCCAGGCAGCTTCCCAGAGCGCCAGGAAGGCCTCGCGCTCCTGCTCCCCGCCGCCGAGGGCCTTGACGATTTGCTCGAGGAAGATCCACCGGGGCACCTGTGACCTGCGGAAAACATTGTGCACGGTCGAAGAACTGATATTGCCGCGCCCTGCCCGGATCGCGATCTCCCGCATCGAGGGACGGCCCGCTTTTGAGTGCAGCTCATCGAGACGGTCAAAGAGATCGGCGATGGGGCCAGGCGGTGCCGGCTCACGCTTGATGGCAGCCACCCCGAAACACCCTCCCTGACCCAATTATGTCCAAGTTCGTCACGTCTTGCACCTGACGAAGGCGTGACATCTAAGTGCACACTTTGGCCGGGCATGCGCAAAAACGTCCACAGCAGTCACAGCGCGCCCAGCGGGAGGGACATCCCGGGGTGTATGCGGTCATCCTAGGCCTCGTGGGCCAAGTACGGGAAGGCAGGTAACAAGCCATGAGCAAGCGGCTAGAGGCGGTCGCGTTTCGCGAAAGCCAGCGGTCAAGCGGCCCGGTGCACCGCTCGATCATTGCTGTCGATATCGAGGGATCGACCACGCGCACCAATCCGGTAAAGGGCGAGATCCGGCGCGCCATGTATGACCTGGTCGAGCACGTTCTCGAGGCGGTCGCGATAACCGGCGACTGCCTGGAGCCGCTGACCGACCGCGGCGACGGCGTCCTTGTCCTGATCCGGCCGCACGATGACGTGCCGAAGACGGTCCTGCTCGACCGGCTCGTGCCGTTGCTCGCCGCCCGGATCGCCGAGCACAACACGCAGACACCGATGCCGGCCCTGCGGATCCGGCTGCGGGTGGTCGTGCACGCGGGAGAGGTTCACCTCGACATGAGGGGCTGGTACGGCGAGGCCATCGACATCGCGATCCGGCTGCTCGACGCGCCACCGGTCAAGAGGGCGCTGAAACAGGCCACGGCGCCGCTGGTCTTGGTGGTGTCGGACGAGATCTATACCGGGCTGGTCTGCCAGGGCTACGTCAACCCGGCGACCTATCATCGCCTCGTCCGGGTGCGCGTCGGCAGCAGGCTGCATGACGGCTGGGTTCACGTGCCCGAACTGGACGTCGTTCCCTTCACCGCGCCTGCGGCGCCGGACCGCCGGGTTGCCGCGACCATCGGCAGGAACTGGGGAACAGTGACGGACCGGACAGCGGCCGCGGGATAAGCCGCAGCCCGGTGCCGTCGGTGAAACAACCCGTACTAGGCCGGCTTCTTCTCGAGCAGCCAGAAGATGCTCGGCCCGAAGTGAATGCCGGCCAGCGGCTGCTGCACCGCCCGTTCCGCGGCCGCCAGCGCCCGCTGCGGCACAAGCGCCTTGGCCAGCGGATGCCGGAAGTTGGACACGGAAAGCGCCTGCTTCACCTCGAGCCCCACGACGGAGAGCTGCTGGATGAGGGTACGTGGATGGTGGTTCACATAGGGGGCGGTGCCGCGGCGCCGCGAGTCCTCGGAACGGATGTCCACCGGCTTCAAGCCGATCCGCTGCCCGCGCAGCAGCGCGCCGAGCCGGCGGCCCGCATGCGTGGAGTTGGCGGCCTCGACGACCGCGTGCCCGCCGGGCCGCAGCACCCGGGCGAGCTCCGCGAGCTCGGCCTCCGGGTCGGGCAGGTGGTGCAGGATGCGGACCACGAGGGCCAGGTCGATGCTGCCGTCCGTGAACGGCAGCCGCGCCGCGTCCGCGAGCTCACGCTCGAAGGTGTGCCGTGGGAAGATCTCCCGCGACAGGTCGAGCTGCTGCGTGCTCGGGTCGGCAAGGGTGACCCGGGCCGCGTACTCGGAGAGGATGACCGACAGCCGGCCGTAGCCGCCGCCGATGTCCGCCGCGTGCTGGTAGCTGCGCCCGCCGAGCAGCCGGCGCAGCGCGTCGACCTCGGCCTGGTGCTCATACTCGCGCCCGGTCCAGAACTGCGCGTAGTTAAAGAACGGATCGTTGTATATGCCGGTCTTTCGACCGGCGGCATCTTCTGCTGTCACTGTCTCCCCCCCGCTCGCGGATACCCGATGATTGCGCTCCGTAAGCGGCGGAGTACTCACCCGTTCGGGATGATGCTCTAGACCTTCTCACCGAACGGGTTCGGCTGACTCCGGCCGGCCCATGAGTCTGCCCAGGCTTGGCATGCCGCAGGCGATTGTCGGCCCCACCCTCTAGGGTGTTACCCACTGACATCTGGGGTTCCGATCCGTATCACCCGTGAGGGTTACCAACTGCTGTATTAGCGGTGAACGGTAGCGCTCTCCGGTACTCATTAGCCATGGGATGCACGGCAGGAGTGGCTGCATGCAGGGGTTCGATGACGAACCGGAATGTCATTCAGGCTCGATATCGTGTTCTCGCTGACGCAGGTGGCGGGGAAGGGGAACGTGCGGTGGTGGTCGTGCAGGCGTACCGGTTCGCGCTCGACCCGGCCCCGGGGCAGGAGCGGGCGCTGCGCTCGCACGCGGGCGCGGCCCGGTTCGGCTGGAACTGGGGCCTGGCGGCGTGCCTGGAACGCTACCGCGCGGAACGCAGGTGGTACTCCGGCGCGGAGCTGCACAAGCTGTGGAACGCGCGGAAGAAGGCCGACCCGGCCATGGCCTGGTGGGAGCAGAACTCCAAGTGCGCCTACCAGGAGGCGTTTCGTGACCTGGACCGGGCGCTGCGGGAGTTCACCAGGTCGAAGCGGGGCGAGCGGCAGGGGCGGCGGCTGGGCTTCCCCCGGTTCAAGAAGAAGGGGAGGTGCCGGGACTCGTTCCGGCTGACCGGGACGCTGGGCTGCGGGCGGGGCACCGTCACCCTGCCCCGCCTCGGGACGATCCGGACCCACGAATCAACCCGGAAGCTGGCCCGGCGACTGGAGGACGGCACCGCCCGGATCTTGTCGGCGACGGTGTCACGGAGGGCGCAGCGCTGGTTCGTGTCCTTCACCGTGGAGGTTGACCGGACCGTCCCGGAAACGCATGCCCGCCCCGGCACCGCGATCGGGATCGACCTGGGCATCAAGTCGCTGCTCACCGGCGCCGACGACACAGGCACGGTGATCACGGTCCCCGGGCCGCGGCCGCTGGCGGCGGGGCTGCGCCGGCTGCGGCGGGCCGCCCGCGCGCACACAAGGAAGAAACCAGGGTCGGCAGGCCGCCGCAAGGCGGCCGCCGGGCTGGCCCGCCTGCACGCCCGGGTCGCGAACATCCGGGCGGACGCGCTGCACAAGGCCACCAGCATGCTGGCGGGGCGGTACAAGTCGATCGTCGCCGAGGACCTGAACGTGGCCGGGATGACCCGCAACCGGCGGCTGGCCCGCGCCCTGTCGGATCAGGGGTTCGGCACGGCGCGGCGGATGCTGGGCTACAAGACGGCGTGGTACGGCGGGACGCTGGTCCTCGCGGACCGCTGGTACCCGTCGTCCAAGACCTGCTCGGGCTGCGGCACGGTGAAAGCCAAGCTGGCCCTGTCCGAGCGCATCTACCGGTGCGGCGAATGCGGCCTGGTCATGGACCGGGACGTGAACGCGGCCCGGAACCTGCTGTCCCTCGCCGCCAGTGGGGCGGAGAGGCGAAACGCCGGGGGAGGGACCGTAAGACCGTGCCCCGCGCGGCACGACCCGTCGAACCCGGAACCCGGCACCCCGCACGGGGATCAGACCGGGACCGCCGCCCGGCAACAGGCGGCTGCGGCATGAGCGCCCCCGAGCACTCAACCGCAAACGGTTTGACTGTGGCCGATCGCGTCGCGCCGGACGTGGCTGTTGTCTCCGGTTCCAGCGACCCGCGGGCCAGTGCCCCGCCCGAGAACGGCCCGGTGGACGAGGTCGGCCTGGTCGCGGGGACCGAGGACTCGACGCCGCTGCAGTTCGCCGTCGCCCTCGACGAGGCCTCGTACCTCCAGCTCGACGACGTCGTCGTCACGGTGCGGCACGTGCCAGGCGTCGGCCCCGTGCTGACCAGCGGCATCGTCACCCAGGTCACCGCCAGGCAGGAGGGCGCGAGCTACGGCTCGGACGTCTTCCTCATCGCCGAGGGCGTGCTGCCCGCGCGGACCCAGGAGATCGCCGAGGTCACCACCACCCGGGTGGAGCCGGAGATCTACGTGCCGCCGCGCCCCGGCGAGGTGGTCCGCCGCGCCAGGGGCACCGAGCGCGCCCAGGCGCTGTACTTCGACCAGATGGGCGTCGTGGTGCCGGTCGGCCGCGGCAGGGACGGCGCGCCGATCTTCGTCAACATGGAGTTCCTCGACGGCACCAGGGGCGCGCACGTGTCGATCAGCGGCATCTCCGGCGTCGCCACCAAGACCAGCTTCGCGCTGTTCCTGCTGCACTCGATCTTCCGTTCCGGCGCGCTCGGCGCCCGGGCGGTCAACGCCAAGGCGCTCGTCTTCAGCGTCAAGGGCGAGGACCTGCTGTTCCTTGACCAGCCGAACGTCCGGCTAGACGACGACCTGCGCACCGGCTACGCCGAGCTCGGCCTGCCCGCCGAGCCGTTCGCCTCCGCGGGCTTCTGGGCGCCGCCGATCCCCGACGACACCACGGCCCGGCCGAACGTAACCGGCCGCACCAGCGGCGTCGAGGCCTTCTGGTGGACGCTGCGGGAGTTCTGCGACCAGCAGCTGCTGCCCTACGTCTTCGCCGACGCCGAAGATGACAGGCAGCAGTACACGATCGTCATCCACCAGGTCGCCGCCCGGCTGAAGCGCTACGCCGAGCCGTTCGGCGACAACGGCGCGGTGCTGCTCGAGGGCAAGGTGCTGACCACCTACGAGGAGCTCGTCAACTTCCTCGTGGAGCGGCTGACCGACGAGGACACCCGCGCGGACTGGGCGGGGCCGGTCACCGGCACGGGCACCGTCAACGCGTTCGTCCGGCGGCTGCGCGCCTCGCTGCGGCCGCTGAGCTCGATCATCCGCGCCGACCTGGCGGGCGGGCCGCGCCGCGCGATCTCCACTCAGGACCAGCAGCTCACCGTCGTCGACCTGCACAACCTGCACGAGCGCGCGCAGCGGTTCGTGGTCGGCGTGGTGCTCGCCGCGGAGACCGCGCGCAAGGAGGAGGCGGGACCGGGCGGCCTCCTTTTCACCATGATCGACGAGCTGAACAAGTACGCGCCGCGCGAGGGCAGCTCGCCGATCAAGGACGTGCTGCTCGACATCGCCGAACGCGGCAGGTCGCTCGGCATCATCTTGATCGGCGCGCAGCAGACGGCCAGCGAGGTGGAGCGGCGCATCGTGTCAAACTCGGCGATCCGGGTGGTCGGGCGGCTCGACGCGGCCGAGGCGGGACGGCCCGAGTACGGCTTCCTGCCCGCCGCGCAGCGGGTGCGCGCCACCATCGCCAAGCCGGGCGCCATGTTCGTCTCACAGCCGCAGATCCCGGTGCCGCTCGCGATCGAGTTCCCGTTCCCCGCCTGGGCGACCCGGCTGTCGGAGTGCGCAGGTCCGATACTCCCGCCGCCGGGTTCCGGCCCTAGTTCCGGCACTCCGGCGCCCGACCTGATGTCCCGGCTGCCGCCGGAGGACGACATTCCGCCCTTCTGAGCCCACTGCCTGATCCGCTGCTTTCGAGGAGGTGCCCGTGAAGTTCCTGCACACAGCCGACTGGCACGTCGGCAAGACGCTCAAGGGCCGCGACCGGCTTGAGGAGCAGCGCGCGGTCCTCGCCGAGATCGCCTCGATCGCCGAGGCCAACGAGGTCGACGCGGTGCTCGTGGCGGGCGACGTGTACGACCTGTCCGTCCCGTCGGCCGCCGCGCAGCAGCTCGTGGTGCAGACGCTGCTGCGGATGCGGCGGGCCGGGGCAGAGGTCATCGTGATCGCGGGCAACCACGACAACGGGCCGATGTTCGAGGCCTACCGGCCGCTGATGGGCGCGGCGGGCATCACCGTCACCGGCACGTACCGGTCGCCGGACAGGGGCGGCGTCGTCCGCTTCGCCGCCCGCTCGGACGGCGCGGAGGCGCAGGTCGCCGTGCTGCCGTTCCTGTCGCAGCGTTACGCGGTGCGCGCGGCCGAGATCGTCGCGAACACCCCGTCGGAGAACGTCCGCGCCTACGACGAGCAGGTCCGCCAGGTCATCGCGTCACTCACCGGCGGCTTCGGCGCGGACACGGTCAACCTGGTGATGTCGCACCTCACCTGCGTCGGCGGGAAGTTCGGCGGCGGCGAGCGCTCCGCCCAGTCGATCTTCGAGTACAGCGTGCCCGCGAGTATCTTCCCCGTCGCTACGCACTACGTCGCGCTCGGCCACCTGCACCGGCGGCAGTCGCTGCCCGCTCCGGCCCCGGTGCACTACAGCGGCTCGCCGCTGGCGGTGGACTTCGGCGAGCAGGACAACACGAGCGTGGTCTGCCTGGTGGAGGCGGCGCCAGGCATCCCAGCGCGGGTGACCGACATCCCGGTCACGTCGGGCCGCAGGCTGCGCACCGTTCGCGGCTCGCTCGCCGAGCTTGAGGCGCAGGCGAGCTCACTCGGCGAGGACTACCTGCGGGTGTACCTGCGCGAGCCCGGCCGCGCCGGGCTGCGCGACGACACGATCGCGATCTTGCCGAACGCCCTCGAGGTGCGCATCGACCCGGAGTTCGCCGCGCCGGCCACCGGTGTTGGGGGTACTGCGACCGTCTCCGCCGAGCCGCGCACCGCGCGGACACCAGGGCAGCTGTTCGCCGACTACTGCGCAGAGCGTGAGATCAGCGACCCGCGGGTGGCGGACCTGTTCGCGCAGCTGCACGACGAGGTCACCGCGACCGACGGTGCCGCCGAGCTGTCGCCGGCCGGCTGACCGTCACGACGAGGAAGGAGAACCGCGATGCGCCCGGTAGCCCTTGACCTGCACGGCTTCGGCTCGTTCCGCGATGAGGCACACGTCGACTTCACCGACGCCGACTTCTTCGCTCTCGTCGGCCCGACCGGCTCGGGCAAGTCCACGGTGATCGACGCGATGACGTTCGCCCTGTACGGCTCGGTGCCGCGGTGGGGCCGCAAGGGCATGGTCTCGCTCGCGCTCGCACCGTCGGTTGCCCGCGGCACCGTCAAGCTGGTCTTCGAGGTCGCCGGCCAGCGTTACGTGGTGGCCCGCGAGCTGCGCCGCACTGGCTCACCTGGCGGTTCTGGCGGTGCGGTCAACCAGCGCGCCGCCAGCCTGGAACGGCTCGCAGACCCCCGCGGTCTCGCGATGCCAGGCGACCAGACGTTCCCGATGGCCAAGGACCTGGAGGGCGTCAACGAAGCGGTCGAGAAGCTGCTCGGCCTTCGCTACGAGGACTTCACCGAGTGCGTGGTGCTGCCGCAGGGCCAGTTCGCCGCCTTCCTGCACGCCAAGCCGAGCGAACGGCAGGACATCCTGCTGCGGCTGCTCGGTGCCGAGCACTACCGGCTGATGATGATGCGGGCGAACCAGCGCGCGAGCGTCGCCGCCCAGCGCGTGGCCACGTACGGCGAGGAACTGCTCGGTTACGCCGACGCGACGGCGGAGGCGGAGCGGCAGGCCCGCGCCGCCCAGCAGGCGATGGCCGCACTCGGCGAGCGGGTGCAGGCGGCGCTGCCGTTGATCGGCACTCGGCGCGAAAAGCTGGCGGCGGCCGAGGAGCGGCTGCGCCGGCTTCGCGACGAGGCGGCCGGCCTGTCCGCGCTGCGTGTGCCCGACGGCGTGGGGCAGCTCGACGCGGACATGGCGGCGGGCAGGTCAGGCCTGGAGGCGTTGCGGACCGCCGAGCAGGCGGCCGAGGACACCGACGCCGCCGCCCGCACCGCGCTCGCCGATGGCCCGCAGCGGTCGCCGCTGGAACTGGCACGCACGCACCGCGCCGACCTCGCGAAGCATCAGGCCGCGATGCCCGGTCTCGCGGCGGACGTCGCCCGCCTCGGCGCGAACGCCACGGACGCGTCGGCAGCGATCGACGCGGCGGCCGCAACGCTGGAGGAAACCCGCGTCAAGCGCGATGACGCGACCCGTGCGGCCGAGACCGCAGCGGCACGCGTCACCGTACTGGCCGCCGAGCACGCCAGGCTTGCCGCGGTATCTGTTCCCGCCGGCGTCGCGGAACTGGACGAACGGCGGACTGCGGCGGCGAGCGCGGTCACCGCCGCGGTTTCCGCCCTGGAAGAGGCCGAGCAGGCCGACGCGTCCACTCGCACGGCACTCGCCGCGGCAGCGCCGGAGGCGCCGCTCGCCCAGGCGGCCCGCGACCTGGGTGATCTGCGGACGCTCCTGGCAGACCTGGCGGTCGCGGAACGCGCCGCCCAGCGCGCCGTCGCCTCGCGTGAGGCGGCGGACGACGCCCTGTCCGTCGCGGAGCAGACCCGAGTGGCTCGCGTCGCGGAACTCGACGAAGCCCGCCGGGCCCATGTCGTCGCCGGCCTGCGCCCGCACCTGGTCGCGGGGAAGTCCTGCCCGGTCTGCGAGCAGATCGTCACGACGCTGCCTGCCCCGCTGCCGGCTGACGAGGTAGACGTTGCTGTGAGCCGCCTGGCCGAGGCGGAACGGGCGGTGACCGCCGCGCGGTCCGTCGCAGCCGAGGCCACCGCCGTCGCCGTCAAGGCCGAGGCGGACCTAGCGGCGTTTGCCAGGAGCCGGCTGAGTCTGGCGGTCAGCCTCGCTGATCTGCTGTCCGGGCCCGTCGGCGCTTTTCCGCTCGCGGCAGTGCACTTGGTTGCCGCCAGGACCGCACAGGCCCGCGCCGCAACGGACAGTGCGTGGACGGACGCCGACGCCGACCCCGGGAGGCGTGACGACGTGCTGGCCGGCGCGCTCGCCGAGGTCGCCGCCCTCCGCCAGGCGCGACGGCAGGCCGAGCAGGCAGCCGAGCAGGCCGCCGCGGCTGCGCACCAGGCACGCGCACGCCATCGTTCCGCACACGCGACGGCGGAGGCGGCCGAGGCGGAGTTGTCCAGCGCCGGCGCCGCGCTCCGTACCGCCCGTGATCCCCTGGTGGAACTCGGCGCCCCGCCGGCCGACGGTCTCGGTCTCGCCGCCGGCTGGGCGGCGCTCGCCGGCTGGGCGGGGGAGCAGGCCACGGCCCGGGCGGCCGTGCTGGCCCAGGCGCGGGACGCGGCGGCGACCGCCGACGGCGAGCACAGGCGGCTCGCCGCCGCCTTCGACGACGCGGAGCGAACCCTCGCCAGGCAGCGCGCCGTGGCCAAGGCCTCGTCCGACGACGACCAGCGGGCCAGAGCCCGGCTGAGCCAGGTCACGGCACGGATCGCCGAGCTCGGCGAACTGCTCGCAGGCGCGCCGGGCGACGAGCAGATCACCGAGCAGCTGGCCCTGCGGGACCGGCTCGAGGCGGCCGCGGTCGCGGCGGGGACCGCCCTGCGGACGGCGCGCGCCGAGCGGTCCAGGAGCGAGACAGCCCTGGCCGCGCTTGAGGGCACTGAGCGGACCGCCCGCGGCCAGCTGTCGGCCGCCCGTGACCGCGTGGTCGCGCTCGGCGCCCCTGCCCTTGACGGCCATGGCCTGCTTGACGGCTGGACGGAGCTGGTGACCTGGGCGTCGGGCGAGGTCAAGCTCCGCGAGCAGGAGGCCGAGGCCGTCGCGGCTGAGGCGGACGCCGCCCGCGCCGCCATCGGCGAGCTGACGGGCAAGCTCGCCCAGGATCTGGCGGAGGCCGGCATCGACCTCCCACCGCGGACGCTCGCCGACTCGGCCGCCGCGGCGGTGACCGGCGCGCTCGCGTCGGCAAGTGCGACCACGAAACGGATCGCGGAACGCCGCGCGCAGGCCGCGGGTCTCGTCGGCAGGCAGCAGACGGCCCAGGAGGAGCAGCAGGTCGCGCACCTGCTCGGCAACCTGCTCCAGGCGCGGCAGTTCCCGCAGTGGCTGGTCAGCGAGGCGCTCGACGACCTGGTCGCGATCGCATCGCAGACACTCGCCGCGCTGTCGAGCGGCCAGTTCGACCTGACACACGAGAAGGGCGACCTGTTCGTCATCGACCACGCCGACGCGGACGCCCGCCGCTCGGTGCGCACCCTGTCCGGCGGCGAGACCTTCCAGGCGTCGCTCGCGCTCGCGCTCGCGCTGTCGTCGCAGATCTCCTCGCTCGCGGCCGCGGGCGCGGCACGCCTCGACTCGATCTTCCTCGACGAGGGGTTCGGCACGCTGGACGCGGAGACCCTGGAGGTGGTCGCCACCACGCTGGAGACACTCGCCCAGGGCGACCGGATGGTCGGCGTGGTCACCCACGTGACCGAACTCGCCGAACGGGTCCCTGTCAGGTTCCGGGTGACACGCAATGCCCGGTCGTCGACCGTGGTTCGCGAGGGACTGCCCGTGGCGGAAACGGGCCTCACGGCGGAAACGGGCCAGCAATGACCAGCGGAACCGAGGTGAGCGCGTACGGCGCAGGCGCACTCAGCAACGGCAGCCGCCGGCGCGGCGAGGCCGGCGCCGCACCCGGCATGCGCTTCAGCGTCGACGGCTGGGACCCCGGCTACGGCGCGAGCGTGGAGCTCGACGGCGAGCTCGGCGAATCAACCGCACGGGTCGAGACCGGCGTCGAGGTGCCCGCCGACCGCTGGCGGCCGGTCGACCCGGCCGCCGAGGGCCCGCTACCCGACGCGCTGCTGTTCGTCGACGGCGTGCGCCGGGTCGAGGCGCGCGTCTGGATCGACGGTGCCGCTCCGGCTGGCCCCATCCCGGCCAACGGCGCCGCCCACCCCGCAGGCAGCGCCCGGGCCGGCGCCGCACTGGCTAACGGCGGGGGCGGCAACTGGGCGCCGGACGCGACCGAGGCGCTGTGCGCCTCCTACGCGGCGGGCGTGGTGTGCTGCTGTGCGGGCGGTGCGCACCTGGTGGCCGCGGAGCTGCGCCGCGGGCTGTTCTCCGTCGCGCCGCACGCCAGCGACATCCAGACCAGGGCGGGCGGCTACCGGGCCAATCTGGTGACGCAGGGCAAGTCCGGCGTGCCGGTCATGACGGCGCTGTCCCAGTCGCTCCAGCGCAGGCTCGCCGAGGTGGAGGTGATCACCGCGACCCAGGCACGCGGCGCGGCCGACGGGCACGCCGGCCGTCATGCCGGCAGCGAGGCGGGCGACCTGCTGATCGTCGACGGCCCGCTGCACGGCCGCCAGCACCTGCCGCGCGCGCTCGGCTATATCAAGTCGCACCGCACCACGTACCTGCCGCCAGAGCTCAACGCGATGGTGGGCACGCTCGCACCGGGCCAGCGCACCCCCGCGTTCTTGATGGGGACAAGCTGGGACCGGCACAGCTGGTACCTGCGCCTGCCAGGCCCCGCCGTCTCACCGTGGGCGGGCGTGGTGCGCGTGGAATGCCCCGCCGACCTGCCCGCCGCCGAGGTGACCAGGCTCGCCGGGCTTAGCCAGCGCGTGCTCGGCCGGTTCGCCTCCGTCGCCTACAAGGACTCGCGCGCACCGCAGAACCTGTACCCGATCGCCGGCCTGGAGCGCGAGCTGCGCCGCCGCCTCGGCGACCCGCAGCTGCTGTACCGCGCACTCCGCGAGGCCGCCCGGCCGACTGCCGCCGGGTAACGAGGAGTTCCGCCGGCGTCCGCCGGCGACGGCATGCCTCCCAGCGCTCTCCTGATGTCAGGTGATCTGATTGAGCGGATCGATGATGAATGTCGCCGACGCGGTCTGGGGTGATGCCTCGCTATCGGTGACGGTGATAGTGACGGAGTACCGCCCGGTTTGCGTGGGGGTGCCGCTGACAACGCCGTTGCTGAAGCCCAGCCCGGGCGGAAGGGCGCCGGTCACCGACCAGCTGTACAGGCCATTGCCGCCTGAGGGCTTCAGTGACAGGGTGTACGACTGCCCGACGGTGGGGAACTGCGTGCCCGGATTGGCCAGTGTGAGCGCTGAATAGGAGCACTGGACGGCCACCTTGGTGCTGGCGCTGTGGGCGGACGGGGACGTCACCACGAGCGTGTCGGCGATCTCCCACTGGTTCGACGCAGGCGTCACTGAGTCCGGGACGCTGACCGTTCCGCCGGCCGGAATTTTCACCTGTGCCGACCCGCTGCTTGTCTGGTCGGAGCGGGCCCAGTGGTAGGTCACCGTGGCCGCCCGGTCCGAGCTGATCGTCCCCGGCACGGTGAGCGTCGGCAGCGTGGCCGGGCACGCACCCGAGACGGTAGCCGGGCTGGCTGCCACCGCGATGACCGGCGCGGGAGGCGGGGTCGTCGGGGCTTGGGTGGTGGGCGGATTCGTGGTCGGCCCAGTGGTGGCCGGGGCGCTCTTGGTCGGGGTGCTGGTAGCGGACGCGCTGCTGGTGGGCGGCTTCGTGGTCGCAGTGCCAGTGGCCGGGCTGCTGGCAGTGGGGCCGCCGGCCGCGGGGCTGCTGGCCGTGGGCGACTTCGTGGTCGGGCCGCCGGCGGTCGGCGCGCCGGTGGTTGCCGCGCCGCTGGTCGGCGAATTCACGGTGGGCGCGCCGGCGACCGGCGTGCTTGTGCTCGTCAGGCTGGTGGCACCGCGGGTGTCGTTCGACTGCAGCGCCAGCGTCGTGGTGGTGACCGCGATGACGGCGACGAGGCCCACGGCGGCGCCCGCGAACACCGCCTTCTTCCTGCGGGCGGCGCCCCCCAGCAGAGTGGCGGCGAAAGAGCCGCCGGCCGCGCCGGCGACGCCGCCGAGCAGCAGCAGGAGGAGTGCCGCGGCGCGCTCCGCCAGGTGCCGCTTGCCGCGTTCCTCCCAGTCCTGGCCATAGGCGTAGTCAGCGACCGAGATCAGCTCGGCGACGAATTCCACCGCGTGCGCCGGCCGGTCCCTCGGGTCCTTGGCCATGCCGCGCTCGATGAACGCCCGCAGCGGCTGGTCAACCATGGCGACAGGAACCGACGCGGTCTTGTGCTGCGCCGCCAGTTGCCCGAGTGTCCCGGAGAACGGGGTCTTGCCGGTTAGGCACTCATAGAACACGGCGGTGGCAGAGTAGATGTCTGTCGCCTGGGTGGCCAGCCCGCCGGTCCACTGCTCGGGCGCCATGTACAGCGGGGTGCCCGAGGCGGGAGCCTTCTCGCCTGCCCTGACCGCGATGCCGAAGTCTGTCAGCTTGCTGTTGCCCGCACCGTCGACAAGCACGTTCTCCGGCTTGTAGTCGCGGTGCACAATGCCGAGCTCGTGCGCGGAGGCGAGGCCGAGCAGCGAGCCGATCAGCACGACGAGCGCGGACTCCGGAGTGGTGGGGCCCTGCCTGGTGATCATCTCGTGCAGCGAGACGCCGTTTACCAGCTCCATCACGATGGCCGCGCCCTGGCCAGGTTCTTCGACGTAGTCGTACAGCCGCACGACCTCCGGCACGTCGAGTGACCGGAGCAACGCAACCTCCTCGCGGAAGCGCGCCAGGAAGTTCGGGTCGCGGAACAGCTTCGGCGCGAGATACTTGATCGCTACCTGCTGGCCGCTGTCGATGTGGATCGCCGCGACGACCCGGCTGGATGCGCCGCGGCCAAGCTCACGCTCTTCGGTATAGCCGGGTACCGCCCATGCGCTCATGAGGACACCTCGCTGGCGCTCGGAGTCCGCATTCGCGGACGCACTGTACTTGCCGATTCGCTCGCAAGCTCGCTCATGAGGACACCTCGCTGGCGCTCGGAGTCCGCATTCGCGGACGCACTGTACTTGCCGATTCGCTCGCAAGCTCGCTCATGAGGTCACTCCGCCAGGGGTCACGGCGAGAGGATGCGCCGCGGGGCAGGAAATCATTGCGCGCACTTGTAGGTGAAGGAAGCGGACTGCGCCGAGATCACGTTCGGCGTGAAGACCTGGAAGATCGCTACCGCGTGGTGGGTTCCGGCGCCGCGCAGGTTCCACTTGAGGTCGACGCGGACCTGCTGCTGGCCGCTGGCGGCGGTCACCGTGCCGGTCGGCAGGTTCTCGCCGTCCTTGGTCCACTGGTAGGTGACCGGGCCCCCCTTGCCATTGGTGTAGATGGTGCCGACCACGTCCACCGTCGCGTTGCAGGCGATCTTGCCCGGGTGCACGACCGAGACCGTCGCCGCGGTGACCTTGAGGGCTTGGTGGGTCTTGTTCCACACATAGGCGCCGATCCCGGCCACCAGTGCGAAAGTGAGCACGCTGCCCAGCAGGCCAGTCAGGCGACGCGAACGTGGCCGGGCACGCATGACGGGCCAGTCGGCAGGCCCGCCATTAGCCTGGCGCCTGCCCTTGCCTCCGCTCCTGCCTTCCCTGCCGGAGCCGCCCGGCTGCCGGGGCGACCGGATGGGCGGCGGGCCCTGCTCCGCCTGGCCGGGCACCCCACCAGGCTGACCAGGAGGGAACCAGGGGTCGTCGGCGCGGATAGTCGGGCGGTAGCCCTCGGGACCAGGGACGGCGGCCCTTTGTCGTGACCTTGGGTGCGTGCTGTCATCAAGGACGGTGGCGCGGTAACCCTCCGGTCCCGGATCAGCGTCGAGCCTGGTGCCTCCGGTGCCGTCAAGTACGGTCGCGCGGTGGCCCTCCGTCCCTGGGCCAGCGTCGAGCCTCGTGTCGCGGCTGCCGTCCAGGACGCTGCGCCGGGCGTCGGCCTGCACGGTGGCTGCGCGGCCGGCGGAGTTGCCGCCGATGGCGGCCAGGGCGTGCGCGACGTACTCCGCGCCAGGCGGCCGCGCGCTAGGATCCTTCTCAAGCAGCCGGTCAACCAGCTCGGGCAGTCCGTCGGGCAGGTCCGGCCGGACGTTCCGCATCGGGACCGGCTGGTCCTGCAGGTGCATGTACATCAGGGAGATCGGGACCTCGGCCACGAACGGCGGGCGGCCGGCCAGCAGCTCGTACAGGACGCAGCCGAACGAGTAAAGGTCCGAGCGGCCGTCCACGTCAATGCCCGCGGCCTGTTCCGGCGACATGTACGACAGCGTGCCGACGGTCTCGCCCGTCGCTGTCAGTCGCGGGGAGTTGTCCTCAAGCAGCCGTGCGATGCCGAAGTCGACGATCATGAGGTGACCCCGCGGCGACACCATGAGGTTGCTCGGTTTGATGTCGCGGTGCACGACGCCGATCGCATGCGCGGCGGCCAGCCCCGAGCAGGTCTGCGTGGCGATGTGCAGCACGCTCTCGACCGGGAGCATTCCCAGGCCGCTGTCCTGTCGCTGACCCAGCATGGCGCCAAGCGTCGTCCCCTCGGCCAGTTCCATCACCATGAAAAGCTCGTTGCCGTCGCGGCCTGCCGCCAGGGAGGAAATGATGTTGGGATGCCTGAGGCGGGCGAGTGTGTCGGCCTCGCGCCGGAACCGGGCGATAGTCACCGCCACCTGCGCCGGGTCGTCGATGCTGGCGAGCTGAACCAGCTTGACGGCGACCACCCGACGGGTGGCCAGGTCCCGGCCCCGCCAGACCGCACCCATGCCTCCGCTGCCGAGCGGGACGTCAAGCGCGTACCGCCCCACTAGCAACTGGGCCACCTGAACTCACCCACCCCGTAAAAGCGCTTCCTGGCCCGTGAAACCGCTTAATGCGCAAAGGTTCGACTGAGGTTCGACGTGACCTAGGTGAGGAAAGCATAGATGATAGCGCGGCAGGGCCGGGGGTCATTGCGATCGCCATTCGCGGTTTGATTTTCTTGCTTTGTGATGTGTTATGCGCGCCTAGTTTTTTCGGACCTCAGGATAAGTCGCCGGCCAGGCGGTATTTCAGAGCGAACACGGTCGCGGCGCCACTCGTTGAACAGCCGCGGCCGCCAGGCCGCTCAGAACCGGTGCGTGGCGGCGCCGAACGGATCGCCCTTGGCGTGCGCGAACACCTTGGCGGGGGTGACAGAGAAGACCAACGCCTCTCCTCTCCCGTCGGGATCGCGGAAGCAGCCGCCGCGAGCGATCCACTGCCAGCGCCCGTCCCACTTGGCGGCGAACGCCTCGGCGACGCGGCTGAGCACGGCGTCGTCGGTGACCTGGACCGCCTCGCCCTCCACCACGACGTCGAGTCGTCCTTGTGTTCGTGGCGTTCTATCTGAGGTTCCTGAAGCGTCCGTGAGTCGGCGATGGCATGGCGGGACGGGCACCGTTATGGTGCACGCATGACCCTCTCTCTTGCCCGAAGTGCCCACGACGCCACCAATTTGCTCCACTCGCTGATCTACTTCGCTCCGGAGACCGAGCAGGAGCTCACCGGCGTCGGCCTGCGGGCAGGCCGGATGTGCTACTTCGCGGGCCGCGCGGCCCCGATGGGCGCGGTGGACGGCGGAGTGGTCACCGCGACCTTCTACAACTTCAGCCCCGGCCTGGTGGCCCGCTCCATTCCCGAGGCCTGGGACCTGGCCAGCCCGGACGTCGTGGTCGGCGCCCGCTTCGCCGCCGCCGACGCGGCGCTGACCCGCCTGCTCGGCCCGGACGTCATCGGCTCGGACGACATGATCACGCTGGCCGGGCTGCTCCGCGACGCGGCAAGCGCCTGTAGCCGCGAGGGCCGCCCGCTGTACGCCGGACACGCGGACCTGGACTGGCCGCAGGCTCCGCACCTGATGATGTGGCACGCCGAGTCACTGCTGCGCGAGCATCGCGGTGACGGTCACATCTGCGCGCTGGTCTGTGCGGGACTGAGCGGCATCGAGGCGCTGGTGACACATACCGCCACCGGGAAGGGCTTTACCCCGGCGTTCGCCCGGGCCAGCCGCGGGTGGAGTCAGGAAGAGTGGGACAGCGCCGTCAGCGGCCTCACGGCCCGCGGCCTGCTCGACAGCGACGGCGCGCCGACCCCCGCGGGAGAGGAGGTGCGCGCCCAGGTTGAAGACCAGACCGACCGGCTGGCGGCAGCCCCCTGGCAGTACCTGGGCGACGAGCGCACCGAGGAAGTCGTGCGGATCGGCAAGGCCATGACACGAGTCGTCGTCAAGGCAGGAGCCTTCCCCACGGACGGCGTCTTCCCCGCCCGGTGATCCGGCCGCACGAGGGGGCCGTCCGTCTCCGCTAGCACCGTTCCAGCGTGAGCAGCGGCTCGGCGAACACGGGCGCAGGCGCGCCGGGATCCGCGGCGAGAGCCTCCTCAAGACGGCGGAAGCCTGTCTCTACCTCGTCCGGGCTGAGCTGCGCGAAGAACGAAAGGGTGCGCAGGCGCAGCCGTCCGAGCATGTCATCGCGGGTGCCGGCGGACGGCTCCGTCACCGTGCCGTAGCTGACAACGCGCCAGCCGTCCGACGTGAACATTGCGATGGCCTCGTGCAGCGGCTGGAACAGCGCGGCGTCCGCCTCATAGCCGCGCGGGAAGTGCTCCAGCCACCATGGCCGGGGATGGTGGTCGCTGAAGTTCGCGCGCAGCAGCAGCCGCCCGCCCGGCCTGAGCACCCTGGCCAGCTCGCGGACGGCCCGCGGCTTGTCCTGGACGTGGTGCCAGGCCAGGAACATGAGCACGTAATCGGCGCTGCCCGACGGCACCGGCAGGTCCTCGGCGGAGCCCGCCAGATACCGCACGTCGGGATGCCGTGACTGCGCCTGCGCCACCTCGCGCATGCGGACCGACGGCTCGACGCCGGTGACCGGCCCGAACGCATCTGCCAGCGCGGGCGTGAACCTGCCGGTCCCCGAGCCCACGTCAAGCCCCGCCAGCGGGCGCCGCTCGGGCAGCACCCCCGCGAAGGCGCCGATCCACGCCTGCAGCTGCCGCTCGGCGAGCGCACGGCCGCGCGCGTAGTCCTGGTACTGCTCCGTGTCGTAGTCGATCCGTTTCATCGCAGCTCCCACGTCCGTCAGGCTCGGCGATTTGTCGCTCTGATATATCGAGTCGATACATCGGAACGATATGCTTCGTCGCGTCTTACCGCAAGGAGGTCGCGTGGTCGGATGTGCTGACGTTCGGGTGTGCCTGGCAGCGTCACCGCGGTGTCTTGGCGGCCATCCCCATATAGGACACGGCCGTGCTGGTTACCGGTCCCACGTCGAGCCGCCGGCTGAGTTCGCCGTAGCTGATCCGGCCCTGCCGGGCGCTGCCGAAGGCGCGGAGCACGGCGAGAGGATTCGCGCGCGGCGCCAGGCCCGTGATCTCGCCGGGGGCAAGCCCGTGCCGCCGCAGGACGGCGGCCAGTTCGGCGGGAGTGATGAACATGTCCCAGTCGTGCAGCGCCACGTCCGTGAGCCGGGTCAGCCGCCACTCCTGCACGGCCTTCACCGCGAGCAGTCTGCTCTTGAGCGTGCGGTTGATGGTGTCGAACAGGAACAGCCCGCCGGGCTCGAGCCCCCGGGCAACCTCACCGATCACGCGGTCCACGTCAGTCACGTGTTCGAGCACGTCGCAGCAGCAGGCCACGTCGAAGGAGGCGTCCCTGACCGGCAGTTCCTCCCCGATTCCGACCAGGTAGTCGATGCGCAGGCCTCGTTTCGCGGCGTGGGCGCGCGCGGCGCCGACCGACACCGGCGACGGATCGATCCCCGTCACCCGGCAGCCAAGCGCGGCGAACTCCTCGGCGAGGAACCCGCCGCCGCAGCCGATGTCCAGCACCCGCAGCCCCGCGGCCGCGGCGCCGAACCGCCGGGCAATCACGCCACGGAAATAGCCGAAGCGCGCCGGGGTGAAGCTGCCACGCAGCAGGTTAAGCAGGCTCGTCTCATCCCACCACGACGCCCCAAGCCGGTCGTACACGTCATTATCGACGGACCCCGCCATGACACGAAGCGTAAGCCAGCGCCCCGCCGGCCTGTCCCTTGAGTGCGGATCAGTCCCACCAGAAGGTCCAGGTGCCCGGCTGACACGCGCCGGACAGGGCTGTCGGCGGCCGAACCGAGTGTGACTTGGTGTTGACTGGCATGCGTGGAGGTGAGTGATGCGCCGACGTTCCGGCCTGGACATCCCTGAGACGATCGAGGACGCCTGCGATCCGGCGACGATGGCTCTCATCGTCTACGACATGCAGGCCGGCGTGCTGCGGCAGTTGCCGGACGGCGGGGCCGAGGCGATCGAACGGGTGTTGCGAGTGCTCACCGCGGCGCGGGCCGGCGGCTATCCGGTGTTCTTCACTAGGCACATGTCCCTTCCGGTCAGGCTGATGGGCACGGCACAGCTGCGCACCGCGATGGCCTGGCAGCACGTGGACAGCCCGGAGAAGGTCCAGTCATGGTTCCTGCGCGACGCGCCCGGGTCTGAGATCGTCGCGGACCTGAGTCCGCGCGAGGATGAGGCGGTGTTCGACAAGCTCGCCATGTCTGCCTTCGCCGGGACCCCGTTGGAAATGGCGCTGCGGGACCTGGGCATCAGGTGCGTCGCAATCGCCGGCGTCGCCCTGGAGATCGGCATCGCGCCGACTGTCTTGCACGCCGTCGATCTCGGGCTCATCCCCGTGGTGGTGACCGACGCCTGCGGCGGCCGGGACAGTCAGGCAATGCAGCGCGTGCTCGACGACTTCAGGTTCAGCGGTGACACGCTGCTCACCGATATCGCCACCATCACCCCGCTGCTGACCGCGGGCGACGCGGATCCGTGGTGACCGGGCTGCCAGGCCTGCCGTCAGCGCCAGGTAGTCAGTGTCAGTCGGCACTGCGCTGGAGCTGCCATGCCGCCTCGAGCGCGTCCTCGATGGCGCCGGCATCGCCGGTCGCGAGGTCGGCGACGACCATCATGTGCTTTGCGTACCTGTCGGGGACGCTGAAGGTGCCGGGGAACTGGCGGAGCAGCCAGTCGCGGTAGTCGGAGTCGGCGCGGATCACCAGGTGAGCGTCGTCGATCTGACGGGCGACCAGCCTGCCGTGATACCGCCACTGTGCCAGTCCGTCCGCCGTGCTGCGGCGCACGCCGACCAGCGCTCCGGCCAGCCGGTCTACCTCACTGATCTCCAGCACCGCGGGCTCCCGTGCGTGCTTGCCGGTTACGTCGCCATGCCGGTCGGGGTAACCGGAATGGGGTCGGCGTCCCACCAGTCGCTGGACGGGAGTTCGCCGCTGGTAATGCCCAGGTCGCGCCTGGCCTCAGTGTAAAAGCGCGGCGCTCCACCTGCCAGACACGCCTGTGCCACGTCCGTGCCGCCGCGACTGTCTGCGGGTGCTGGCTATGCGCCGGGTGAGGTGCCAGGAGGACATACCGAGCGTAAATTCGGCCGGCTGTCTGCCACGCAGCTGGGCACGGCAGCCGCGCGCCCGCGCGTCGATGGCATCGCTAGTGCCGTCACGGCACGGACCAGGCGCGCTCCGCCCGCGCTTGTGCACGGAAGGCGTGACCGTGGGCCAGCAGCGAGAAATGCCTGCTGGATCGCCGCGAAACGCCCCATTTACCCGTTTATCACGGCCGCCGGGCCGGGACCTGAGCTGACCGTGGACCGCGCCATCAGGCATTTCCCGCATCACCGTCATGGCGGGCGCGGGGCAACGGGGCGCAGGGGCAGGACCACTTCTGCGTCGGTTGGCCAAATTATGCGAAACCATTGAACCTCCCGCGAGCCGTGCCGCGTACTACGCAACATGAGGATCCCGACGCCCGTCATCACGCTGATTGCCGGCGTGGCCCTGTTCGCCGGCCTTCTTGCTGCCAGCGTTCACCAGGTGTCTGACAAGAAAGCCGCGCTCGCCGCGGCCTCGGCGAGCGCCGCCGCGAGCACCTCGGCGAGCACTGCCGCGAGCACCGGAGCGACCGCTACGGCGAGCGCCGCGCAGCCATCGGCCGCCGGGGCTTCCGCCACCACCGCGCTCTCGCCCTCGGCATCGCCAACCGCGTCGCGCGGGTTCGTGGTGCCGCCGCACGCCAACTACGTGGGCAAGGTACAAGGCAACCTCGGCTCGGTCGCGGTCGTTGTGCACGACACCTTCGCGATCGCCTACTTCTGCAATGGCAGCACGCAGGAAGCCTGGCTCAAGGGCACGCCGCACGACGGGAAACTGTCGATGACGGGCAAGAACCACGCCACCCTTACCGCCAACTACGCGCTCGGGCACGCACGCGGAACGGTGGTTGTGGACGGCATCGCCCACGTCTTCTCCATCATCGCGGTGCACCGGCCGTCGGGGCTTTTCGAGTCGATCGCCATCGTGCGCGGCGCCACCGTCAAGGCCGGCTGGATCGTACTGGCCGACGGAACGCAGGTCGGTTCACTTGAACCGGATTCCACCTCCGCGGACCCGGCCGCGCAGACGGCACCGAAGCTGGACCTGTCCACCCTGACGGCACAGGATGGCAGCACGACGCTGCACGCTACGCCGATCGACGCGGAAACCGGTAGCGGGTTCTGATATCGCGCCCGCTGACTGAGAAGGGGACAGCACATGGCAGCACAGTTTGAGCCACCCGCCCCGACGAGACTAGAGCCGGTCCAGCCTGCCACGTCGGCTGGCCTACTCGTCGTACCCGCCCTTGTCGGCTGCCTGGTGGCGCTGACGCTTGGCATCTACGGACGACTGCACTCCCCGACCGGGGTGGCAGTGGACATCGCGGGTTTCTCAAGCCCGGGCACCGTCAAGGCGTGGCTTGCCTCGGCCGCGGTGGTGTTCGCGCTCGTCCAGGTTGGCTCTTCCCTGGTGATGTACGGGAAGGTGCCGTGGATCGCCGCGCCGTCCTGGATCGGCGGCCTGCACCGCTGGTCAGGACGAATCGCGTTCATCCTGACCGTGCCGGTGGTGGTGCACTGCCTATACGCGCTCGGGTTCCAGACCTATAACGCCAGGGTCCTCGTGCACTCGATCGCCGGCTGCCTGTTCTTCGGCACGTTCACGGTCAAGATGCTGTCGCTGACCAGGCGCGGGATGCCCGCCTGGGTGCTGCCCGTGCTCGGCGGCGCGGTGTTCGCGCTCTTGGTCCTGCTGTGGTTCACCTCTGCCTTCTGGTTCTTCTCCGTCTTTGGATTCAAGCGATGAGCGAGGCTGCGGACCCGGGGACGGCACAGGGCCATGAGCCGCCCCCGAGCCGCCGGGCGCTGCTGCTGGGCGCGGGCGTTACCTGCGCTGCCACCTTGGCGGGGTGCAGCACGTATGACGCCAACAACGGCGGCGTAGCAGGACCGCCGCCATCCGCGCCGGCCACCAGTGCGGCCGCAAGCTCAGCGGGAAGCGCCGGCGGCGGTGCGGCCACGGGCAGTGCGCCCGCGGCCAGTGCCCTAGCAAGCACCTCACAGGTTCCTGAAGGCGGCGGCACGATCATCAGTGGCAAGAACATCGTGATCACGCAGCCGCAGGCCGGCTCGTTCAAGGCATTCACCGCGGTGTGCACGCACCAGGGATGCATCGTGAGCAGCGTTTCCGGCGGGACGATCAACTGCCCGTGCCATGGCAGCAAGTTCAGCATCAAGGACGGTTCTGTCGTTAACGGACCCGCCGCCAGCCCGCTCGCGGCCATCCCCATCGAGGTCGAAGGCAACTCGATCGTCCAGGGCTGAGGCTGGCACGGGCGGCCCCGCGTAAATCTGGGACTCATCCGCGCAGGCGCGGGGCAGCGGCGCTCGGGGCTGATTTCACTTTTGCATCGTAGCGAGCGTGGGTCCCACCAGGGTCAGACGGCGTGTGCAACTGGCTCGATTCGTCCGCGAGCCGATCGGGGGGAGCGTGCTCACG
>Ga0335083_10001880_pt1 | contig 28424 bp, 16 predicted proteins | sample Lox_Sample_42_FD_206716 | JGI IMG/M metagenome (GOLD analysis project Ga0335083, IMG submission 206716) | Soil microbial communities from Loxahatchee National Wildlife Refuge, Florida, United States - Lox_Sample_4.2 | ecosystem: Environmental > Terrestrial > Soil > Wetlands | place: USA...
CGTCATTGCCAGCTATCTACAGCAGCCAAAGGGGAACGCCGCCTTGCTCGCGGTGGGAGTCGCCTGCGCGGTTGTCGCGGTGATCATGGATGGCAAGGCCTACGGCACTTTGGCGAAAGCCGCGGGCTCGGCGTCGAAGAAGAGCATCACTACTTGTATCGTTTCCGGCGTGCTGATGGGATTGTGGTCGCCATTCGTGGCGCACGCCATGAGCCACGGGAAGCCGCTCGGCCCGTATAGCGTTGGCGTTTTTCTGACGCTCGGCGCGCTGCTTTCGTGCTTCGTCTGGAACATTTATTTTATGAAGAAGCCGCTGGTTGGCGAGCCCGTGAATTTCGGTGAATTATTTCGCGGCCCTTATTCCGGACATATTCTCGGATTGCTCGGCGGAGCCATCTGGGGACTCGGCACGGTGTTCAACCTCGTCGCTGCGAATTTCACCGGTGTGGCTATCTCCTATGCGATAGGGCAATCCGCGCCCATGGTGGCCGCGCTGTGGGGCGTGTTCGCCTGGAAGGAATTTCAGGGCGCTAAGCCGCAAGCCAAGACGTATCTCGCGCTGATGTTCCTCTTCTACCTGTTGGCCATTTTGCTTGTGGCAAAAGCCAACACAGCAACGTGACAAATTTCCACAAAATCTTAGTAGAATGAGCTGGCTAAACCGTTATGCGAAACCTGGCCCAGAGTGAAAAAACTGTGACAATTTCGGAAACTTCGAGGTGCCAATTTTGGGCATTTCCGGGTTTGAATGGATCAATTATTTCGCCGGTGGACGAGTTGTACTCGCGCGGGGACGCGCCCGCCTCGCCTTCTGATGTCACCGCCATCTCTGGTTTGCTCTCTTTCTCCCTTGTTTTCAGTGGCTTGCGGGTTGTGCTGCATACCAGCGGCAGACTTCTCTCATGCCCCCCTTGGCCTTTTCAAAAGAAGCGCACACCGTCCAGACTTGGCGAGTGGTTTGGCCCTAATTTTGTTACCATCATGCCGACAGGGGTTGGTGTGTGCAGCTTTTAGGCAAATACGAGATTATCGCAGAGATCGGCCGCGGCGCCATGGGTGCAGTCTACAAAGCCCGCGATCCGCTGATTGACCGTCTCGTCGCCCTGAAAACCATTACGGGCGGGCCCAGCGCACAGTCCAATCTTCTTGATCGTTTCTACCAGGAAGCGCGTTCCGCCGGCGCTCTGCAACATCCCAATATTGTCACGATTTATGAGCTCGGGCATGAAAAAAACACTCCGTTTATCGCCATGGAGTATCTCGAAGGGGAAAGCCTCGATCGAATCATCGAGCAGAAGCTCGTCTTGCCGCTGTCCGTAAAGCTTGGTTACATCGTGCGCGTGATTGACGCGCTGGCGTACGCGCACCAGCACAATGTGGTACATCGCGACGTAAAGCCCGCCAACATCATGGTCACCAAGGAAGGCGTCGTCAAAGTCGTGGACTTTGGCATTGCGCGGCTGACGGACATGTCCATGACGCAGCCCAACATGATGATCGGCTCCCGCGCGTACATGTCGCCCCAGCTCTATAAAGGCGAACGCGCCGATGCGCGTTCCGATATCTGGGCTGTGGGCGTTTCGCTCTACGAACTGCTGGCGTATCGCCGGCCGTTTACGGGCGAAAGCGAAGCGGAGCTGATGTTCCACATCATTTATGAGAAGCCCGAGGATCTCCTGAGCCTTTCCCCGGAGTGCACGGAAGAGCTCGTGCCCATCGTCAATAAGATGCTGGAGAAGAAGAGCGAGGATCGCTTCCAGACGATGGAAGATGTAATGCACGCGCTCGAACCCATCTGGAAGACCGCACAACAGGCCACCGTGTCGGGACTGCTCGCGGATTGCAAGGAATTGGTCGTCGCCAAGGATTTGCAACGGGCGCAGGCGCTTCTGCGAAAGGCTTTGCACATCGATGTCGGCAACTCGCAGGCGAAGAGCATGCTCGAAAAAGTGTCCGTCGAGCTTCGCCGCTCGGAAATTCAGCCGAGGCTGGAAGAGCATCTGAGCCGCGGCGAGGGATTCTTGAAGGCCGGCAAACTTCGCGAGGCCAAGTCCGAGGCTGAAGCGGCCCTGGGACTGGATTCAAAGCACGAGCCCGCGCACAAGCTGATCGGGGAGGTAGAAGCTGCGGCGGCGAAGGTGCAGCAGCTCGAGCAGAAACTCAAGCTCACCAAGCAACGGCTGGCCGAAGGCGCGCTGACCGAGGCGGCGGCTGCCCTGGGCCAGGCGCTCGAACTGGACGATGCCAATCCGCAAGCCAAGGAATTGAAGAAACAGATCGAAGAAGAGCGGCTCCGCCGCGAAAAGCGCAAGAAACTCAGCGAAATCCTGCACCGCGCGCGCACCCTCTGGACCGAGCTGAATTATGACGAGTGCCTCTCAGTCCTCGCGGACGCCATGCAGGAATTTCCAAACGAGCCGGAACTCAAGAAGCTTCAGGATTCGGCCAAAACGGATCAAGCGGAGCAGCAGAAACTGCGGCAGATGGCCGAAGTGCGCCGCTTGCTGGGACAGCAAAACTTTTCCGAAGCCAAAAAAGTACTTGCTGTTCTTGCAAAAGAACATCCGCAGGACATCGCCGTAAAGAATCTGCAAAATTTAGGGCAACAGGAAGAACAGGAACAGAACCGGCAAAAAAAACTGGAGTCTGAGATCACCATTCTGCGCGGTTTGCTTGGCGCCGGGAAGTACAAGCAAGTTGTGGCAAAGGGCGAGTCGCTCTTGCAAGAGTTTCCGCAAGAGTACGAATTAAAAGAATTGGTGAACTACGCCCAGGGCGAAGTTGCACAGCAGGAGCAGAAGAGGAAAGAAGAAGAACGCGAAAAGCAGATTCAGGGATTCCTGATGTGCGAGCGCTATGGCGAAGCGCTGGATACTGCGCGAAAAGCCATCGCGGAATTTCCGAAACAGGATGCCTTCCGCAAGCTGGCCACGGAAGCCGAAGCGCTCAAGAAAGAACAGGACGACCGCGAGAGAGCACGCCTGGAGATGCAGCGGCGAGTCCGCGAGATCAACAGCAAAATTGGCCAGGACAAGATTACCGACGCCATCGATCTGGCCCAGAAGACCATGGAGACGATGGGGCCGGATCCCAACGTGACACAGTTGCTCCAGGGCGCCGAGGAAAAAAAGAAGAAGAAGGAAGAGCAAGAACAGAAAGTGGCCGTGGTGCAAGACCTCGTAAACAAGGGCGATCACGCGGGGGCGACGCAACTGTTCAAAGAAGTCATGGCCACGCAAATTTTCCAGCCATCCGACCCGAGGATGGTAGAGCTCAGCGGCAAGATTGCCTCCCTCGCCAGTGGCCAGGTTCCGGCAGCGACGCAACTCTTCTCAGCAAAAACACCGATGGCAAAGTCCGCGACACCGGCGAAGAAGGACAAAGCGCCCGCAGGAAAGCCCGCGCCGCCACCAACAAGCGGGACGCAAGTCAGCGAATCCGCGCAGAACATTCCAGCGGTTGGGTATTCGGCTACTCGAATCGCAGGCCCCAGCCAGTCGCCAACGTTCGCAAAGAAAGACGGCGGCGTTCCCAAGCGGCCCGGTTCCGACGGTAAGGACGTGTCCGGGGGAAAAACGGAAATTGCCGGCGCGACAATGATCGCCGGGCCGGCATTACAGCAATCGGTCTCATCGGCAAATGTGCCGGCTGCGGCACGCCCGAATGTCAGCAGGCCGTCCGCTTCTTCAGCGGCAGTCACACCGGCAAGGGCAAAGTCCGGTCCCGGTTTATCGGCGCAACTGATGCCCATTCTCCGCAAGCCCGCGGTGCTCGCAGGCGCAGGCGTCGTAGTGGTCGCAATTCTCGTTCTGGCGCTCTGGCCGCGCAATTCAAACGGCAGCGCACCCTCACCGGGCGACTTGAAGCTGAAGCAAAGAGCGGAAGAACTTTGGCAAAACCGCCAGTTCGATCAAGCGGAGCAGATATGGCAAGGGCTTGCCGGCGCGAAAGGTCCGCTGCAAAAAGAAGCAGCCGAGCAAGTCAGCCAGATCGAGCAAAAACGCAAGGATGAGCAGCAGAAGTTTGATCAGGCCGAAGCGTTGCTCAAGGACCAGAAGGATTTTGCCGGAGCTCAGCAAGCGTTTCAGGACGTGATTCAAATGAACCTGTGGCACTCCGCCGATGCTTCACGGGAGTTGGAGGCGACGAACACCGGTTTGAGCGCGTCGGATGTTCATAAACAGGAACAGGATCATTTCGATCAGGGCGTGACGCTCTACCAGGCGAAAGATTATGAGAAGGCCCGGAAAGAGTTTCGCGCGGTTGTGGATTTGAACGTCGCGGATTCGACGCTCAAGCCGCAGGCGGAAAGCTACCTCGGCAAGATGCGCCAGACAGCGAACGATCAAAAACTCTTTGACACCGCGATGCAGGACGTGAAAGACGAGAACTGGAGCGAAGCACGGGACCAGTTCCAGGAAGTGATCAAACGCAAAGGCCCGCAAGCCAACGATGCGAAGAAGCAGTTGCCAAACGTCGAGAAGGCCTTGCAGACAGTGGGCAACGTCGAGGACTCCATCCGCTCCGGTTCCTTCCGCGCGGCCAAGACGCAACTGGATTCCGCACAACATTGGAGCAGGACGCACGATAAATTGCTGAAGGATCTGCATGGCGCGGAACAGCAGCAGTTCGAGCAGATCAAGAGCAGCGCGCAGAGCGTGGAAAGCAAAGGTGACGCGGCAGGCATACAGCGCGTGCAGGATGACATTCACAGGTTTGAAGCGCGCGCCGAAGATGCATCCGTGCTGGCGGCCTGCAAAGATCTGGAAAAGCACCTGAATGCGGCCTATTCCGCGGCTGCGGAAAAGAGCAGCGACAAGTCCGCATTCGATGCCGCCGTAGCGCATTTTGAACAGGCGAAACAACGGGGGGACGTGAACCAGTTGGAGCACGCCGTGAGCCAGGAATTCCAGAAACTGGCCAGCGGGCCAGGAATTTACAGGGAGCAGGCGGCGCTGTACGTCAAGTCAACGATCCCCAGCACGATTCAAGGCCTTACGAAAAGCGCCGGGAAACTCGTACTGCCCGCGCTTTCCTGCGGCCCGGGCCGAGGAGTTCCGCCAGTCCCGTCTGCTGCGGGAGCCGTGTCCTGCGCGCAACTGGATGCCAATCCGCCTCTGGAATGGGTAGGGATACCCATGGTGGATTTCCCGGATGAAGCGAAGAAGCCCGGAAAACTTCCGTACTCCTTGACAGTCATGGTCACGGTCGAGCCGAACGGAAATGTTAAGGTCGACAAAGAGGGCAATGCCGACAAGGAATTTTTCAAGAAAGTGAAAGACGCCTCAAAACACTGGAAGACCACAGCGCCAAGATCCGGCGGCAAATCCGTGAGCGTACGCTTTCCTCTTACGATTACCTTCCAGCGTTGAAGCCCCACGCGCCATCCAAGGTTTGTTACGATTAGCGCCACAGGGTCGCCTCCTTGCAGAAACTGGGCAAATACGAAATTCTCGCGGAACTTGGGCACGGCGCGATGGGCATCGTGTACAAGGCGCGCGATCCGTTTATAGGACGGCTTGTCGCGCTAAAAACCATCAACAGCAATTTGGTCGACCGGCCTGACCTGCTGGAGCGCTTTTACCAGGAAGCACAATCCGCTGGAAAACTGCAGCATCCCCACATCGTGACGGTCTTCGAGCTGGGACAGGAAAAAGACACTCCTTTTATCGCCATGGAGTATGTCGACGGCGAAAGCCTGGAAAAAATTATTATCGAGCAGATCGATCTGCCGGTTGCATTGAAAGTGGGCTACGTCGTGCGGGTCTGCCAGGCACTGGAATTCGCGCATAAGAATCGTGTTGTCCATCGCGACATCAAGCCCGGAAACATCATGGTGAACGCCGAAGGCGTCGTCAAAGTCGTCGATTTCGGGATCGCCCGGCTGGTGGATTTATCGCGAACCCACACCAACATGATGATTGGCACGCCTGCCTACATGGCGCCCGAGCTCTTCCGCAAGAAAAAGGCGGATGAACGCACTGATATTTGGGCGGTGGGAATCACCTTTTATGAGCTGCTCTGTTACCAGAGGCCTTTTACCGGGGATGGGTACGACATCATTCGCAGCATCTCGGAAGACGAATTTCCCGTCGCGTCCTCAATCGCTTCCGAGTGCACTCCGGAACTGGACGCGATCATCGGACGCATGCTCCGGAAGTCCTCCACGGACCGCTACCAGAGCATGGAAGACGTCCTGCTGGAACTGGAGCCGGTGTGGAATCGCATGCGCACCGAAGCGGCAAGCGTGCTGGCGGAGCGGGCTCGGGGAATGTACGAACGCGGCAACCTTCCGAGGGCGCAGGATGCGTTGCGGCGAGCGCGGCTGATCGACAGTTCGAACGTGATGGCGAAGAGCCTGCTCGAAAAAGTCTCGGCTGAGCTGCGCCGAACGGAAACTCAGCCAGAGGTCCAGGAACCTCGGGCTCCGGAAATAGAGAAATGGCCGGCCCCAGCAGGCGCCAGCTCCAGCCCGAGTTCCCCTCCGCCAAGGAGCACGCCTTCCGCACCGGCGCGCACGGTTCTGGAATCCGCGACGAGCCTCGCTGGAGGCAGCGCACTTCAAAAACCATCCGTTCCGGTAATGACTCCGCCGCCTTCTCCAGCGCCGGCTCCCCCGGCGATTCAAACGCAGATTCGCGTGGAAGAAAGGATGCCTCAAATCTCCGCCGCGCAGCCCGCGAATAGCGGTTCGCGGACGCTCACTATTTTTTTATTCGTCTTCCTCGGACTCGCGGTGACCGGCGGCGGGATTTATGCGGCGCTGCGATTCCTGCCCAAATATCTGACGAATACCTCGCCAGAGGATCTGGCACTCAAAGCAGAAGCCCAGCAGCTCTGGGACAATCATAAGCTGGACGACTCGCTCGCGGACTGGAAGAAACTGGCGAGCCACACCGGACCGCTGCGTGATGAAGCAGCGAAGTGGGCCAGCGATCTGGAACAGCAGCATCTGGCGGTCGAGCAGCGATACGCGGAGGGAATGAAGCTCCTTTACGAAGAAAAAAAGTATCCCGAGGCAGCGGTGAAGTTCAACGAAGTGATCCAGATGAATTCCTGGAAGCAGGATGAGGCGCGCCACGAATTCGAGATCGCCAGCAAGGGTCCGGGAGAAGCGCCGCCGCAACCTCTCTGGCAGGCCCTCTTCGAAGAAGGCAAGCAAGCATTCGACAAGAAGGACTATGCGGCGGCGAAGCAGGATTTTCTGCAGGTGACGCACACGAACGGAGTATCGAAAGATTACGATGCGCAGGCCGAGGGCTTGCTCGTGGTGATCCGGGACCGCGAGGAACAAAGGAAGAATTTCGACCAGGCCGTGCACTTGGAAAAAGCGGGCCAGAAGCAACAGGCCAAGGGCATGTTCACACGAGTCGTAAGAAATCCAAACGGCGACCTGGACTTGGTGGCGTCGGCGAAGAATGAGATCGACCAGATCGTAGCGATTCCGGAGCCACCGCCCGATTACTCGGCGGCGATTGGGGAAGTACGCAACCTGATCAGCCAGGGCCGCTGGGATGATGCCAGCGCAAAATTGAACGGCGTGCCCGCGACGCAACCGAATTACAGGGAGCTGAAACAACAACTCGACGATGGCCGCAAAGAGGATCAGTACTACAGCCAGATGAAAGTGGCGTTCAACGGGGCCCGCACGACCAAAAACAAGGATGCCCTGCTTACCTTGAAAGCTTACTTCATGGTGGAGGCCGGCAGAGGAGACAGGCATAGCAGCGATGCGCGCGATGTCGTCACGCAGCTTGACGCGGAGGTCAGCGCCATCGACGCCGGCAAAAGGCCCGTGAGCAGCGCAGGCGGAAAAGTCAGCGACGCAGCAGCGATCAAGGACATTTTGAGCCGCTATGCGGCAGCGTACGACGCGGGCGACATGCAGGCGCTCATCGCAGTCCGCCAGTTTGAAACAAAGGACCAGAGCCGGCTGCAGGACTTACTAGGTTCGCTGAAGGGCAAAGGTTATGTTCTGCAAAACTGTACGTCGCCGCAGATCGGCCGATTGACAGCAACGGTGACGTGCACGGGCATCTTCACCAAGGACAACAGCATCAAGCCGCAACGAGTGAACTTCGTGATGAAGCGGGTCGACAAGCAGTGGATGATTGTGGCGTCGAATTAGCTTCAGGCGGAGCCCAAGGAAGCCTCAAGTTGACTTAAAGTGGCCCAAAATGGGCCACCCGAGTAGAAATGTAACGGGAAGATTTTCCGCCCCACCCCACCCCGGGTTTTTCCAAAAGAGTGCGGAAGCGATTGAAATAAAAAGATTTACGCAAACACTCTTTTTGGAAGAGTGCGCAAGAATTTGAAAAGAAAGGAATTCATTTTTCGCTTTTTTGGCACAGAGTGAAGAGAGTGCGTAAATTATTGAAAACTCACGCCTGTACGGAACGGGGGGACGAGTAAAAAAAGCGGCAGCGAGGCTGCCGCACTCCACAAAATCACACGAAGCGAAGATTATCAAAGGATTATAGATTTGTCAAGGTAAAAGGCAAGAGGTCAAACGTTTCCTAAAGTGTTGACGGCATTTCTTCGGCAAGAGCGCCGAATTACTCGGCTGAAGATGCGTACCGGCCTACTGGTTCATTCTCGCAGGACAGCCGCGAGCGGCCAGGTAGCCCTCTTGGAAGAAGGGGACGCCCTTCAGGTCGACATCGAAGCGGACTTCGACGGGACGGTTGTTGCTCATAATGGGCTGGCCGGTGGGGCCGTGGAGCGGGCCCTGGATGATGAAGCCACCCCCATTCGGCTGCCACTTGTAGCCTCCAAAGAAGCGGGCGACGGCCCAGAGACCGGAAGCGCGCTGGAGCTCGAGATCGCCGCCGCCGCTATTCAGGCTTAGAGTGGCACCTTGCACGACTGCGCCGGGCCAAGTGAACTTCTTCGTGCCACCGCCGCCGCTGATGGTCCATTCCTGCCCGTCGAAAGCAAGCTTTTCGCTCTTGAATCCTCCTGCTTCGGGCAGATGCGCGGTGACGGAGTATTCGAAGTGAGGAGTGGCGGAGCCATTTGGATAGACTGCAAGCTGGATGGCGTACATCTCGTTGATGAAGCGGAGGTAGTTGCTGCCAACCGGGGTGGAACTGCTGAGAGCGCGGACGTAGGACGTGCCGGACAAGGCGATGGAGCTCTTTTGCGCGGCGAGAAATTGAGAGAGCAGACCTTTGCCGGGCTGGAAAAACTCATTGAACTGTTCGAGAGTGGCTTCGTGGCTGCTGCGCGTGTTGAACGGGTAGAGAGATTGGAGAATCTTGTAGGGTTTGCAGAGGCCTTCGGAAGAAAGGCCGCCACTGCCCGCCCAAATTCTCTGCAAGTTCTTGATGGGTTCCTCAAGGAGTGCGCCGATGGTGGCGTCGACGTGCGCTTCTGTGTCATTGGGAAGGCCCTGAGCAATGAGCGCCGCGGCAAGGTGGGCCTGGTTGGCCGTTTGCAGGCATGCGCCTTTTGTGGCTTCTCTCTGATCCGCAGGCGCATCGGCGGTTTGCTGCACGCACTGCTGGAGGCTCAATAAACCTTTCATGTACTGATCATTGGCGGGCTGGTCGTATTTTTTCTGGACGCCACAACCGGGGGAGACAACTTGCTGAGGCGCCTGGAAAGCGAGCTTGATGGCGGTTGATGGAACGTTGGTGTTGTCGGAGACATCGCAGAGCAGGGCGAGCAAAGGCGAGGAATTCGCAGAGAGTTTCAAGAGTTTCGAGGCGGCGTCGCGGTCCGAGCCATAGGGCAGAACCCTGGCGCCACCCAGGAATGCGCGCCATTCCTTGATGAAGTCCTTTTCATAGAGGGAGCGCAGGTTCTGCATCAGATCGGCGGCAGAAAGATCGACGCTGGTGCTAGCGCCGAGAACCCAGGGTTCGCCCTGGAGAAAGCGTTTCGAATTCTGGATGTCGCCATCCATAACCTTCCAGCCTTCGGAAGTGAAGGCGGCGGAGACATCCTGCGAAGCGCGCATGACGTCGAGACTATCGGGATGTTGGACAGCAAAACGGTAATCCTTCGCTTTTTGACGCGCATCGGCGAGCATGCTGAGGTAAATGCGCTGCGGTCCGGCGAGTTTATTCAGATAGGTACGGACCTGGAGAACCAGTGAGGCTTCATTTTGCTTGGAGAAAGGATTTTCGATTGTGAGTTCGGAACTATAGAAGGCAAACTGTTGGGCAGCGAGATCGCTGCGGTCCTGATCGAGATCACCTAAATCCTTCTTCCATTCTTTCATCAGGAAATCCTGAAGAAATTCGCCGGAATTGCGCTGAAATTCGGAAGTGGTGAGCAAGTAGGTTTTGAGAGCGTCATAAGCGGAGCCTGAATCGGCTGAAGCCTGAGGGTCGCCCTGATAGCTGCGCAAATCGGCGAGAAGATTGTGCTGGGTGTGCTGAAAGAGGAGTTGATCGAAGGCGTGAAAGTAGATGGCGCGGGCGTCGTCGAAGACGGAATCTCCGGCATAAAGGCCCCAGCGAAGATGCATAGGGACGCCGTTCTGCTGGTAACCGCGAAGTTCCACAATGGTCTGTCGTAGAGCGTCGAGGCGGCGCAGCGAATCGAGGGTCGGAGGCTGGGCGCCTGGACTCATAACAAGGGCAAGATCCTGGCCAGCACTGCGAACGCTGGAGAGCAGGCGCGCATTCCCGACAAAAGAGATGATTGTGAAGATCATCCAAAGAACGGCGAGAAAACCGAGGCTGGCGAAGAGAATGCGGCGGCCAAGATCGCCGCGCGTGCTCTTGCCGCTGGCGCCCAAGGCGGCGCGGTCCTGCAAGAGAACGTGACTGAAAATGTGACTCAAGAAAACGCGCTGCATGGACCGGCGTGACTCGCCGGGGCTGTCCAGGGACGTGCCTGAAGCCCAAGAGGCTTTGGCAGAGGGATCCTGGGCGTTGATGAGGCTTGTGGCGTCCGGATTGAAAGCGCCGGGCGCGCGCTGGAGGGAGGTCCGGCCAGCAAGCATGGTCTGGCCGGAGTTGCCCGAGACACTCACAATTCGCTGACCGACGAAATAGAAGCCACGGAGAAACGGGCCCGTGCGCAGGTGGCCGGGACGGCAAAGGTCGACAAGAAACTGGACGAGAGGCTTGCTGAGTTTGCCGAATTCACGAGGGAATTCGTAGACGCCGGCCTGGCGGTCGCAATTGCGTTCGCGGCTGAGGAGGCCGGGGCGGCATTCAGCAAGGGTGAAAAAGATGGCCTGGAAAGCGGCGGTGAGGCGACGGGTTTCCTGCTCGGCGTAAACGCCGGAGCTAGTGGCACCAACGAGGGGCAAAGTGGCGCCGAGGACCTGGGAAGTTTCTTCGTTGCTGAAGGTGCCGGCGAATTCTTCGAAATAGGGAATGCGGTCCGAACGATTGAACAGGACGTAGACGGGAAGGCTGACACCGAGGTGATGGGAAAGTTCTTCGAGGCGGGCGCGGAGCTTGCGAGCCTGGGCCACGATTTTGTCGAGGGCGGCTTCGCGAACGAGTTTTTCGCAATCGACGCAGACCAAGGCCGCGCGGGGGGCCATCTTGGCGCCGCCGAAAATGGAACGAAGACTCCCAGGGACGAATGACTTGATGAGACGGACCCAGGAGCCAGGATCTTCGAGGAGGGGGCCACCGGCTTCGACGAAAACGGTTTTGCGAGCAAACCAGAGATTGGCGACGCGAGTGGGGACGATGGAACTTTCCTGATAAACCTGGCCGGCGAGGAGTTCGGCATCGAGGCCGCTCTGGTCCATGGCGCTGGTTTTGCCGGCGCCGGTTTCACCAAGCAAGAAAACAACGGGGAGAGCCGAGAGTTTTGCACCCGCAGCGAGGCGAGCGGCGGCGACTTTGCCGGAGGCTTCGCGGATAAGGATGTCCACGTCCTGCGCCGCGCCAGAGGAGGAACTGGAGAACGAGGCACCAACGGAAACGGCGGAAGCAGCGGAGGGCATCGAAGGAGCGGACGGCACGGAAGGCGCGGGAAGGGAAGGCCGATTGGAGCGAGCCCAGAGAAGCAAGCCGATGACGGCAATCACGCCCAGCAAGAGGATGCCGCCGCGGAGGACGAGGGCGTTGGTGCCGACGACGTGAAAGATCGGGCCGACGAACCACGTCAGCATCAGCACAACGATGGTAGCCGCGCCGGCGGCAAGATGTTCCCAGTGAAATCGCATCGCCACTCCCTATGGGTGGTTCAGAGGTGCTATCGCGTGAATGCCCGAAACCGCCGCAAGCATGCGCATCTTGAAAACGATTAAGAAAAGAATTCCCAGGATGACGCACCCGAGGGCCGTAAAGGCGAGGCGCGCGACCCACGGATCGTGCTTCGCGATAACGGCGCCGCCTTCAGGAACGGCCCAGGCGGGAGAAAGGCCGACAAGAGGGCCACGAATACGGCGGATTTTCTCGAGAGTGGAGTCGACAATCGGGCGCGTGGCGTCGGGACCGGAAAGACCGTAGCGGCCCTTGTAGCCCATCAAGAGGCAAAGGGCATAGACTTCGAGAACGTCCGCGACGTCGTGCGAATCAGGCCGGGAGAGAAGCTTTTCGAGATTGTCGAAGAAAGTTTCGCCAGCGACGTGATGGCCGAACATTTCTTCCTGGAGAGGCATACTCTGCCAGGAACTGAAGACGGGATTGCTGGAGTTGAGGATGGACTCGTCGAGAAAAGCAACGACAGCAAGAGTGGCGTTGCGGATGTCGTCGGGGGCGTAGGATTTCTTTACGGCGTCCTTTTCGGCGGAGCGGAGACCTGCCTGGATGTTGGCGCGAAACGCATTGGCATCAGCGACGGCCTGGCGATTCTGGCGGACGCGGACAATGACCGTCAAAATCTGCTGATAGATGTAGGCGAGGTTTTCGGTGCGACGCTTTGCGGATGCTTCGCGGGGCTGCAAGCTCGTGGCCCCGAACATCGTGGCTCCCACGGTCTCCTCCTAGGATTCCAAAACTACGAGCAACTCGATTTCGGCGCCGGGAATGTCGTCTGGAACGTAGACGCCGACTTTTCTTGTCTGCACGATGTGTTCCCAACAACTGCCGGTGCGGCTGACGCCGAAATATTGAAATTCAACTTTGGGCGCGATCGCGGAGGGCGGAATGGGCAGATGCACGAGACCCAACCCTGGCAGAGCTGTCTTCACAAGTTCCGGGAGCAGATCTTTCGAGCAAATTTTGATGAGGCGAGGGGTCTTGGCGATGATTTCGGCTTCGCCTGTTTCCGCACGTACGGCGAGAACCCAGCGGGCGCGATCGAGACATCGCTGATCGAGGACATCGCCATTGCGGAAATTGCGCCCCGCGAGGACCAGGGGGATTTGCACGCAATTGGAAGGGACCACGAGTTCGAGGTGCGCGCGAATGTGCTGATTCAGCGGGCCGAAACATTTCTCCAGGTCGTCGTGATTATAAGCAGGCAAAGTTTCAGGATGCGAATCGAGCCCGAAAGTACACAATGCGCCGGCGAGGCGTGACATCTCGATGTACAACTGCTCGGGATGGCCGCGTTCGGAAACGGCGAGATGGCGCAGGACAGAGAGGCTTTCGTTGACAGTGTGGACAAACCAGAAACTGGCGATTTCCTCGGAAGAGTAACCGGCGCGGCCTTGCGCGGTGGCGCGGCGAGCGCGAGAAAGTGAAGCGCTTTTTTCATCGAGAATGTCCACAAGCGTCCTGGCAATGACCAGGAGACGATCGCTCGCGCTGATCTGAAGGCACGGAGGAATGAACGCGGGATCGAAGATGAAGCGGCCGGAACTGTCGCGGATGACGCGTGCGACGGGAAGAGTAACGAGGCCCTGATTATCTTGTGTTTCGAGGGCAAAGCGGATGTTCTTGCGGCCGATTTCGATCTGCTTTTCATCGCGGCCAGTGTTCTCGTCGGGAAGAGAGCGCATTTCGGCGCGGTAGCGCACTTCGATTTGCGAAGGCTCGGAATCGAGAGTGCAATTGGGGCCTTCGGGCCTTCGTTCGGGGACACCGAGAAAGACAAGGAGAGATTCGCGGGTGGGGGAGAAGAGGTCGTTGATATTTAGAACGGGCGGTAGGGCATCGGCGTCGGGCATTTGGAAGGCCAGCCCGTCGGGGAAGAGGCCTCGAGCGTGTACGAGGGAAAGCATGCCGTTCTGGAGGGCGTCAGGATCGAGCTTACAACTGACAACGCCGTATGGGGCGAACCATAGACTGGAGGTGGAGAAATGAACGAGGTCTTCAAATGACTGGGACTGCACCTGGAAGTGATGGGGACCCAGGTACATCCCCTCGTGCCAGACTACCTTGGAAAGATGCTTCATTTTTCAGTAGGTTACGCCGGAGTAAGCGCTGGCAAATTGCGAGTCACCGACCGCACCGGATCTCCTATGGGGACGCAAAATAAGCTTCCCGTGGTCGTTTGGCCAGCGGTTCGAAAGCCCGATCGAGGCGCCAGCTGCGACTGGCGATCCATCGCAGACCGGAAGATGACACGGGAAAGCCCCTAAAGGCTTGAATCGTGCCTAACTATGGCGTCTGCGATGAGGGATGTCAAGAGATTCACCCTAGCCGTGTTGGCATCTGGTATTATGCCCGCGCCTTACGCGAGAAAATTGGATGCCAGTCTTAAAAATGGGGAGTCCGGAAGATTTTGCTGCGCTGCGAGAGCAATTTGTGCGAGCGGGGTTTAGCGAGGCGTCGGTTCGAGAGCGGTTGGATGTGAGGCCGAATAGGGAGCTGGAGTTGCCCGGACTTTCCAGCCGACCCCCGGCGAGAGCGAAGGTAGAAGACAGTCTAGACGCGATCATCAACCTTTTTGTAGCGGGCGCGAGTCTGGCGGAGAAGGAAGCGAGAGCTCAATTTCCGGGCGAGGTGTGGGAAGCGCTCATTAGCACTGGGCTTGTGCTACCGGACAAAGCCGACCCAAGCCGTTGCGCGGCGAGCGTCGCGCTGTATCCGATTCGGGATTTGTTTATCGCATCGGATCGCTGGTCGAATCCGGATCACTCGCCGAGACAAATGTTTCCGGACATCGTGTATCCGGCGCTGACGAAATCGGCGAAGCAGTTTCTGAATTATACGTCGTTCGAAGCGTGCGAAGATTTTCTGGAGTTGTGCGCGGGTACCGCGCCTGCGGCGTTGCTTGCGGCGCGGGCAGCGAAGCATGTGTGGGCGACGGATATCGCGGAGAGGTCGCTGGAGTTCGCAAAATTCAACGCGGCACTCAATGGAATCCATAATGTGACATTTGGCCTGGGAGACCTGTACGAGCCAGTGAAAGGGCGCGCGTACGATCGCATCGCCGCGCATCCCCCCTACGTGCCGGTTCTGAAGCCGGCGGAGATTTTCTACGGGGGAGGAGAAGTCGGCGAGGAAATTACAAAGCGGGTCATCGCAGGGCTCTCATCCAAACTGAAGCCAGGAGGGCGGCTCTACTGCCGAACACTTGGAACGGAGCGGCCGAGCCAAAGTTTTGAGAAGCGAATTCGGGAGTGGCTGGGGAACAAGCAAGATGAGTTTGATGTGGGGTTGTTTGTGTTGCAGAACCTGGAACCGCGGCAATTTGCGTTGGAAGAGACGCTGAATCGGAATGGGGGAAGGGAAGAGTTCGCGCAGTGGGAGAAACTGTTTTCGCGGAATGCGGTGCACGAGCTAGTGATTGGGATGGTGGTCGTTCAGCGAGTCGCCGAGCAGCGACCCGCTTTTACGCTGCGAAGGACGATTGGAAGCGGGACGTCGGCGGCGACTCTGGATTGGGCCATGCATTGGGAAGCAGAAATGCAGAAGGAAGGCGCGTTGGAGAGGCTTCTTGCAGCCAGGCTCTTCGCTACTCCCGGAATCGAAATTATCGTCCGCCACGCGCTGAGGGATGGGGAGATCACGCCTGAGCAGTTCACGCTCTCGATTGAACAGCCGTTTGCAACAGATTGCAGAGTGCAGCCCTGGATGGCGATGCTCTTGCCGCGATGCGATGGAAAGACGACGGTTGCCGATTTGTTCGAAACGGCAAAGCAGAATGGTTGGATTGTTCCGGAGACGCCGGCGGAAGAGTTTGGCCGGCTGCTGGCCACGCTGATCAGCGGCGGCTTCATCCAAACAGCTGAACTTAGATTGCCTGCGGCAGCAGGATAAGCAGTTCGAGCTGCGGCTCCGGGATATCGCTGGGAACAAAAGCAGCGAGGCTGCGGCCTTTGGCGACGGTTTCCCACGCCATGCCTGACTGATTCAAACTGAAATATTGATAGTTAAGCTTAACGGGAATGGAGGCCGGCGGGCGCACAGCATGAGTGAGCTGCATGCCTGGCAAGGCCTGGCGGACAAGCTGTTCAATTTGTGCGGCAGAACAAAGCTTAATGAGTTGAGGCGCCCTTTTTATCAAGTCGCCTTGATTCATCGTTGAACTAACCGCAAGGAAGAATTTCGTACCTGCCAGATAGCGATCATCTTCAATGTTTGTGGAGTAGATGGATGGCTTGACGAGCTTCAAGGGCAGGGAGACGAAATTACTGGGGACGACGGTTTCGAGAAGCTCGCGTAGTTTTTCATCCAAATCGGTGAAGCAGGCAGTCAAATTTTCGTGGTCGTAGAGAGGCAGGTCGCGCGGCTGGATCTTAAGAGAAAAGGTACTGAGAGCGCCGGCCAGAGAGGTGAGCAAGCGGAAGAGGGCGTCGGGGTGGCCGTGGCGAACGTCGTGGATGTGGCGAAGGGCGGGGAAATGGCCGTTCACCGTGTAGAGAAGCCAGAAGCTGGCGATATCCGACGCGGTGAAATCCGCCAGACCAGCGCTTCGTTGGCGGCGGCCGCCTGCGAGAATGCTGCTTTTGGCGGCTAGAATTTCGATGAGGCGGCGGGCGATTCCCATCAAATAGTCGTTCGCGGCGATATCGAGCAATGGGGGAATGTACTGCGCGTCAAGACGGAATGTGCCCGCGGAAGTGCGCTGAATGCGCGCGATTTGGAGCGAATTGCACCCCTCACGAGACTCGCCCTCGACGAGAAAGCGCAGATTCTTTCGAGCAATTTGGACTGGTTTTTCGGTCAGGCCGGAATTTTCGTCTTTTAGATTGACAATTTCCGAGAGATAACGGACGTCTGCATTTTTCCTGGCGATGGAGACATTCAAACCGTGTGGCCGGAACTCGGGGATCGAAAGGTAAACATCAAGCGAAGTTTGCTCGGCGTCGTAGAAAAGAGCGAGAGGTTTTGGCTCCGGCGCCGCATCGGATTCGGGAATGTCAAATGGCAGGCCATCCGCGAAAAGCCCGGAAGCGCGGGTGAGGGCGAAATTGCCTTCACTCAAAGCCTCCTGGTTAATTTGCAGATCGAGAAATCCCCAGGGCCTGAAATTCAGTCCTTCCAGACGAAATTGCACGGAACTCTCGACGTAGCGGTCTCGAGTCTGCAGGTGTTGCGGTGTGAGGAAGGTGCCTTTTGACCAGATGACGGGTTGAAGCTGGCGCATGGCTTGGGGTAACGCTAGCAGGAGCGGTGCGTGGAAGTCAAAAGAGTTTCAGGGCAATTGCGAGAGACGCTGGCGGAAAACACACCTCAGCACACGGAGACGCCGCCCGGTTGGGCCGCTCGGAGTTCCGCGGTTTACTAGTTCATCTGCAATCGCTTAAAAGTTCACCAGGAGTGCATTGTCCTTCCATCTAGATTGCGGGATAGTGTGCGGCATGCTGAGGTTGTGGACTTCCGGTGGCGAGTAGAAGGAGATAGGAGGGCGATCGGGATTCTCGATTTGAGAAAGGGTCGTCGGAGAAGATCGTAGTTCTAGGACGAGAGAACCATTTGACGCCCATACAGAATCGTGATAAACCGAGCCGATGCAATCGGGTGTCCTGCCTTGCAGAAACGCTTTTTGCTCTCACAACACTACCCGCACTGAGAGGGAGATCTAAGGGGAACACATGGCAAAAGAAAGCGTCCATAAGAAGCTGGAGAGGGTACGTCCGCCTCGAGTGCATGTCACCTACGACGTAGAGGTTGGAGACGCCATCGAGGTCAAAGAACTACCGTTCGTGATGGGGGTTTTGGCCGACTTGAGCGGCCAGCCTACAGAAGCCCTGCCGCGGCTGAAAGACCGCCGGTTCGTGGAAATCACGCCTGATAACTTTGACGGGGTGCTGGAGAGCTTTAAGCCGCATTTGTCGCTGGAAGTGGATAACAAGCTGAGCGACGAGGCGGACGCCGGGAAGCTCAAGGTGGATCTGGACTTCAAGAGTCTGGACGACTTTGACCCCGCCACCGTAGCCAAAAACGTCAAGCCACTGAAGGAGCTCCTGGACCTGCGGCAAAAGCTTGGAGACCTGCGCGGCGCACTTCAGGGCAATGACAAGCTGGACGACCTTTTGATGGAAGCGGTCGGCAATACGCAAAAGGCGGACCAATTGAAGAAAGAAATCGAGAAGGATAAGCCCAAGGGAGGCTCCGATGAGTAAGCCGGAGAAGGCGGCTGCGCAGTCGGCGGGAGCAAAGACGACGGAATCGAGCTTGCTGGATCAGATCGTCGATCAAGGACGATTTGGAAAAGAGCAGGTAGCGCGCGAGCGGGGCCGGGACATGGTCAAGGAGTTCGTCGCGCAGGTGCTCGAAGGCGAGATGAAGCTTTCGCGGGACGCGGACGCCACGATCAATTCACGCGTAGCGCAGATCGACCATCTTATCTCTCTCCAATTGAACGAAATTCTGCATCATCCGGCGTTTCAGAAGCTGGAAGCGAGCTGGCGCGGCATCAAGTACATGATGGATCAGAGCGAAACTAGCGCGATGTTGAAGATTCGTGTACTCAACGTAAGCAAGAAGGAATTGCTTCGCGACTTGCAGCGTGCACCGGAGTTCGATCAGAGCGTGATGTTCAAGAAAGTCTATGAAGATGAGTTCGGCATCTTCGGCGGCGAGCCATTTGGAGCACTCGTCGGCGATTACGAATTCAGCAAACACCCCGAGGACATCGAATTGCTGGAGAAGGTTTCGCAGGTAGCCGCGGGAGCACATGCGCCGTTCTTGACAGCGGCCGCACCGGAGCTTTTAAACCTCGACAGTTATTCGCAGTTGGGTGATCCGCGCGACATCGGGAAAATCTTTGACAGCACGGAATTCGCGAAATGGAAATCGTTCCGCGCAAGCGAGGATTCCCGTTACGTCGGCTTAACAATGCCGCGCGTGCTCATGCGCCTTCCCTACGGCAAAGATACGAAGCCAGTTGACGACTTCAACTACGAAGAGGGCGTGGACGGAACCGACCACAATAAATACCTTTGGGGCAATGCCGCCTATGCGCTCGGGGCGCGTTTGACGCAGGCCTTCGCACAGTACGGTTGGTGCGCCTCGATTCGGGGTGTGGAAGGCGGAGGACTTGTCGAAGGTCTGCCGACGCACACATTCCGGACAGATGAAGGAGACGTGGCGTTGAAATGCCCGACGGAAGTCGCGATCACCGACCGGCGTGAAAAGGAACTCGCCGACCAGGGCCTTATTCCCCTTGTGCATTGCAAGGGAACGGACTACGCGGCGTTTTTCAGCGTGCAGTCCGCGAATAAGCCGAAGAAGTTCGATAAAGCCGCAGCGAACGCGAATGCGCGCCTCTCCGCGCAGCTTCCGTACATCCTCGCCGTATCCCGATTTGCCCATTACATGAAATCGATCATGCGCGACAAGATCGGGGGCTTCATGAGCCGTGGGCAGTGCCAGACGTTTCTTACCCAATGGATCATGCAATACGTAACCGATGACGATCAGGCGAGTGCCGCCACCAAGGCGAAGTTCCCGCTTCGCGAGGCCAGAATAGAAGTGAGCGAGATTCCGGGAAAGCCTGGGGCCTACCGCGCAATCGCGTTCTTGCGCCCGCACTTCCAGTTGGATGAGCTTACTGTATCGCTGCGGCTCGTGGCGGAGCTGCCAGCCCCGGCAAAGTAGCCATACGCCGGAGAGCACTGCCGGCCACCTCAGCAAGGGCTTGGCCTTTTGCTCGGGAGCCTGGCGAAGGGAATGCAGCAGAAGTGGATTCATTTAGATTTATACCGAACAGGAGGACACGAGAATGCCTACAGCAGTGGAATCCAAGTTAGCTCCGATGACTAGCCACTCCGATTTTTTCTTGAAGATCGGGGATATCAAGGGAGAGTCACTCGACGACAAACACAAAGGTGAAATCGATCTGATGAGTTACAAATTCGGCGTGCGGCAACCAGGCGGTTCGGCGGCCGTCGGCGCCGGCGGCGGAGTCGGCAAAGCGCAGTTTCATGAATTCGAGTTCACGAAGCGAATTGACGCGGCTTCCGCCAAGCTAATGCAGGCTTGTGCCAGCGGTCAGCATTTCCCTGAAGTCACGCTGACGTGCCGGAGAGCAGGCGGGGCCCAGGCTGAATTCTTGAAGATCAAACTGGAACAGGTAATAGTTTCCGGGTATGAATCAAGCGGAGGAGAGACCAGTTACAAGGACACCCTCCCGATCGACACCTTCTACCTTAACTTCGCCAAAATTACATACAACTACAAAGCGCAAAACGCCGATGGTACAGAAGGGGCGAACACTCAGACAGGTTGGGATGTGCAGGCAAACAAGAAGATCTAACTATCGGAAAGCTTGACTTCTGGCGGGGCGTGCAAATTTTAGAAGAGCCCCGCCGGGAGCAAGACTGAAGTTTGCGCCACGTCCCTCGCAGGGGACCGCACTTGAACCAGGGGTGTCATGTCTGTCCAACAATTGTTTCAGGCAGGGCGGCTCGACGACGCCATTCAGGCTCTGAACGCCGAGGTGCGCGACAATCCGACGGACGCCAAGCGTCGGACCTTCCTTTTCGAATTACTATGTTTTTCAGGTGATTTCGCGCGCGCGGAAAAACAGTTGGATATTCTCGGCAGCGAAGGCCGGAATGCGGAGATGGGCGCCCTCCTCTATCATGCGGCCCTCCATGCCGAGCGCACTCGCCACGATCTCTTCAGCAAAAAGCAATATCCCATTCCCAAGAATGTCGCCAGTCTTGGACAATTGTCGATCAGCATCAACGGCAAGCCGTTTCACACCTTAAGTGACGGCGATCCGCGGATCGGATCGAACCTGGAAGTGTTCGCGGCAGGCAGCTACATGTGGATCCCGTTTGCACTGCTGACGTCCATCGAAATTGCGCCGCCAAAAAGGTTGCGAGATTTGTTATGGCTGCCCGCGAAAGTGCGCACATCCGACAAATACGAAGACCGGGAACTGGGCGAGGTGCTGCTTCCGGTGCTCACACCATTTGCCGGCCAGCATGCAGACCCCGCTGTCCGCCTGGGCCGAGCAACGGTCTGGGAAGAAACGGATGAAGGCGAGGCAGTGCCGGTAGGTCAAAAAATTCTCCTCGCCGATGATGAGGAGTGGCCGATTCTGGAGCTGCGCAACATCCAAATCGCGATCGCCCAGACGGCCTCCTAACGGCCATGCCGCTCCCCGAAGGCCTACTAAACCCCATCCCCGGGGATAACCCTAGCGGAAAATCCCTGAGATACGATCCTGTCTACGACAAGATACGCGAAGCGCGCCGAGAAGAAGACGTGCTGCCGCAAGGCGAGTGGTCGCGCGAAGTCAAAAAAGCGGACTACGTCCAAGTTATCAAGCTGACCACCGAAGCACTAAGCACCAAGAGCAAGGACTTGCAACTGGCAGCGTGGCTAACTGAGGCGATCCTGTTCCGGGATCACATTGGCGGCCTTCGGGAGGGTCTGGACCTGCTGCGCGGCTTCATGGAAACCTTTTGGGACACGCTATATCCGGAAATCGACGACGGCGATCTGGAGTTCCGCTCCGGACCACTGGCCTGGGTGGGTTCGAAGCTGGATGGAGCAGTGCGCCGGCTTCCGCTAACCAAAAATAAACTGGATTGTTTCAAATATCAGGAATCGCGGCGCGTCGGCTACGAGGCAGATTCAACGGCGAGCGAAGAAAAGGCCGCTGCCAGGGCCGCGGCTATCGCGGAGAAGAAATGTACGGCGGAAGAATTCGATGAAGCCGTGCGGGCGACTGGCGATGCATACTATGAAAAACTTTCAGCGGACCTCGCTGGCGCCCTCGAGTCTCTGCAGTCTCTGGAGAGCTTGAGCGACGAGAAGTTTGGCAGGGAAGCTCCCAGCTTTGCAAACCTGCGGAGCGCGCTCGAAGAGCTACAGGACATCGTGAAGCAATACCACCAGCCGGCGAGCGAGGCCGAGGAAACAGAATCAGCTGTTGAAGCGGAGACGGAAACGAGTGCGGAGAATTCCGCCGCAGCGGGTGTGACTGGCGCGGCCGCCGGAAAGAAGAGTTCTGGTTCATTGGCCGCCGAGCCGACAGATCGAGACGATGCGATGCAGCGCTTGACTGTGGTGGCACACTTTCTGCGGCACGAGAGCGCTATAAATCCAGTTCCATACTTGCTGCTTCGGGCGATGCGTTGGGGAGAGCTGCGAGCTGCGGGCGCCGTTCTCAATCCTGCAATGCTTGAGGCGCCGCCAACGGAAAAACGCACGACAATCAAGAAAATGTCCATGGAAGGGGATTGGGCGGGAGTTTTGGAAAACTCGGAGCTAGCGATGAGCCTGCCCTGCGGAAGAGGCTGGCTTGATTTGCAGCGCTACGGCGTGCGTGCATGTGAAGCTCTTGGTTCCGAATACGAGCCTGTCGCGGCCGCCATTCGGTCGGAGCTGAAAATTCTGCTGGCCGACTATCCCGATCTACTTAACTCCGCACTCATGGATGACACGCCAGCCGCAAACGCGGAAACACAAACTTGGCTTAAGGAAAGCATTTTGCCGCCGACACCAACGCCGCCTCCTGCCGAGCCTGAGTTTGTCCCAGCGGCGATGTCATCGAGCTCCTCGAGTGACAACTCGAATGGGGAAAAGGCTCCGGACGTAATTGAGCTGGCCATGAAAGCAGCGCGCGCCGGGAAAGTGCAGGAAGCAATTGGCATCCTGACGCGCGAAATGAACAATGAACGCACCGGGCGAGGGCGCTTCCAGCGGCACATTCAGCTCGCGAATATTTTTCTAGCTACCAAGCACGAAGCGATCGCGTACCCAATTCTGGTGGAGCTAGCGGAAGAGATCGAGCGCCGCAAGCTGGAAGAATGGGAAGAGCCATCCATCGTGGCCCAGCCACTGGCGCTGCTTTATCGCTGCGCGGAAAAACTGGGCCGTGACGACGCGGAAAAGGAAAAGATTTATCAGAAGCTTTGCCGTCTGGACCCGGGGCAAGCGCTTTCGCTGAGGTAATGAATGCCGGATCACGATGCTAACGCGCCGTTGAGATTGCCGCTCCTGGACCGCCTTTTGGACGATGAGCCGAAGGTAAAGTCCGAAGCGCCGATGACGCGCAGTGCTTCGCTTGCAAAGCTGAAGATTGCCGTGAGGCGCGACCTCGAAGCGCTCCTGAACACGCGGCGGACTCCGGACGTGATACCAGAAGGATCCGTCGAAATTCTTCGCTCCGTTTACTATTATGGGCTTCCCGACATTACCTCGATGCCCGCGAATTTTCTTTACGAGCAAAACAAGTTGCTTCAGTCGATCGAGACGGCAGTGAAGACGTTCGAGCCGCGGCTCGATGGCGTGAGGGTGTCGCTGGTCCCGGTCGCGGGAATGTCCCGCATGCTGCGTTTTGTGATCGACGGAATGCTGCGCATTGACCCGCTCCCTGAGCACGTTGTTTACGACGCCTCGATTGAATTAACCAGTCTCGAGGTCCAGATTTCCGGGGACGACCGTGCGTGACGAGCTGCTCGAATATTACGAGCGCGAGCTAACCTATCTTCGCCAGATGGGCGCGGAGTTCTCCGAAAAGTATCCGAAAGTCGCTTCGCGTTTGCTGCTGGATCCGAACCGCTGCGAAGATCCGCACGTTGAGCGGTTAATTGAATCCTTCGCGTTTCTCGCCGCTCGCGTCCACCTCAAGATTGACGACGAGTTCCCGGAAATTACGGAAGCCTTGCTGAGCGTTCTCTACCCACATTACATCCGCCCGATTCCGTCTTCCACGATTGTACAATTTCATCTCGACCCGGAGCAGGGAAAGCTGAGCACGGGCTTACCTATTCCGCGCGAGTCGGTGCTCTATTCGCAGCCCGTTGATGGTTATCCTTGCAAATTCAAAACTTGTTATGACACCACGCTCTGGCCCCTGAAAGTTGCCACTGCGCAGTGGGTCACTCCGGACCGGTTGCGGCCGGCAGTGAAGTCCCAGGATGCCGTAGCTGCGCTTCGGCTTGAGCTGGAATGCTTCCCCGACGTCACATTCGACAAGCTGGAGCTGAGTTCGTTGCGCTTCTACCTCAACGGAGAGAGCAGCCTCATCCATACCGTGTACGAACTCTTGTGCAACAACTGCACACAGGTGTTGCTGCGAGATCGCGCCCCAAACACGCGGAAACACGCCATCTCCTTGCCCGGCAATGTTCTCCAGCCCGCTGGCTTCACGGATTCGGAAGCGCTGCTGCCGTATCCCCGACGGTCTTTTTCGGGCTACCGTATTCTTCAGGAGTATTTTCATTTTCCAGAGAAATTTTTCTTCGTCGATCTGAATGGGCTTGAAAATCTTCGCAGCTCCGGGTTTGGACCGCGCGTTGAGATCGTCTTTCTGATTTCTCGCTTCGAGCGCACCGAGCGCCAGCAAACGCTCGAGCTGAACGTCTCCGAAGAAACGCTGCGGCTTGGATGCTCCCCTGCAGTGAACCTTTTTCCCCATACGGCCGAACCGATTCGCCTGGATCAGACACACACCGAGTACCTGATTATTCCGGATGTTCGGCGGCGGCGGGCGATGGAAATATTTTCGGTCGAAGAGGTGATCTCACCAGATCCGGAGACGCATGAAGTCCTGAAATTCGAGCCATTCTACCGCTTCAGACACACCACATCGCGCCATAGAGAGAGGCCCAGGGGTTTTTGGCATACGAGGCGCCAAGCCTCCACGCGGCGCGACGACGAAGGAACCGACGTTTATATGTCGTTTCTCGATCTGAGCGGGCGCCCCCTCCATCCTGAGACGGACACTGCCACGATTCATTGCACTTGTTCGAATCGCGATTTGCCGCACCGCCTCCCGATGGGAAACGAACGCGGCGATTTCGAACTCGAAGGCATTTCCTCGATCAAGCGCATCGTGGCCTTGCGCAAGCCCTCACCCTCGGTGCGGCCTCCCACCGGTAAAGGCATGCTCTGGCGGCTAATCTCGCATCTCTCGCTGAACTATCTCTCGATTGTTGAGGAAGGGAAGGAATCGCTCCAGGAAATTCTCCGGCTGTACACATTCGGTGAGTCCGGGTACAACGAAAGGCAAGTCGCAGGCTTGATGCACTTATCCAGCTCCCGCCACTTTGCGCGAGTCATTTCAGAAAACGGGATTGGATTTGTAAGGGGACACCGCGTCGAAATGGAATTCGACGAGGAACAATTCGTCGGCGGCGGAGTATTTTTATTTGCAAGCGTGCTGGAATACTTTCTGGGCCACTATGCTTCGCTGAACAGCTTTAGCCAGCTCGCTGTCAGGACCCAGCAGAGAAAGGAGGTACTGCGCCAATGGCCACCCCGGGCGGGGGAAGTGATTCTCCTGTAGACCTGTCGGAAGTCGAAGAGTTGCTTCGCAACGAGCCGTATCGCTTCGAATTCTTCCAGGCGATTCGCTTGCTCGAACGGCTCGCGCCGGAGCGTAAGCCTCTTGGCCGCTTCACGATTCCTTCCGAAGAAGTCGCGCGGCTCGGCGCTCATCCGTCTCTCTCTTTCCCGGCCAGTGAAATCCAGTCCATGGAGTGGCCTGAAGGGAAACCGCCTTCGCTCTCCGTGAATTTCATGGGGACTACCGGCCCGCAGGGACCGCTTCCTCATTTCTACACCACTCTCATCCTTGCACGGCTGCGTTCCGGCGACAAAACGCTGCGCGATTTTCTCGATTTCTTTCACCATCGGATGCTCTCGTTTTTTTACCAGGCCTGGGAAAAGTACCGGTTTGCCATTTCGTACGAGCGCGGCGAGCGCGATCGCTTCTCTCATCATCTTCTGGATCTGATCGGACTCGGCACAGCTGGTCTGCAGGAGCGCCTCGCAGTTCCGGATGACGCTTTTCTTTTTTTTGCCGGGATTCTTGGGCAACGCCCGCATTCCGCGCACGCTCTCGAACTGCTCTTGAACGATTACTTTGAGGTGCCATTCCAAGTGGTCCAACTGATCGGCGGATGGTTTAGCCTGGATGAAACAACGGAGTGCTGCATCGGAGAGCGCTCGACCCCTTCCGAACAACTCGGGCTGGGCGCGGTGGTCGGGGATGAAGTATGGAACCAGCAAGCCCGCGCACGGATCCGGATCGGCCCCTTGGACCTCGACGATTATCTTGATTTTCTGCCAAACGGAACGGCGTACGAGCCGCTTCGAGCCCTACTGCGTTTTTGGACCAATGAGGAGATCGATTTCGAAGTGCAGCTTGTTCTCAAGCGCGAGGAAGTCCCGCGCTGCCAGCTCGGCGCGGAAGGCGAAGGGGCGCCCCAGCTTGGCTGGGTGACCTGGATGAAATCAAGGCCCATGGATCGACATCCGGAAGAAACGATTTTCAACGTTTAGCAAAAGCGAGGTTGAGATGACGGCGAATCTAAAGGGTCTTATCGGTAAGCTGAACGACAGCACGAGGAATACTCTCGAAGCAGCGGCGGGTTTTTGCCTCGCGCGGACGCACTACGACATCGAGCTCGAGCACTTTCTGCTCAAGCTTCTGGATGTCACCGACAGTGATTTTCCGCGTATCTTGAAGCAATTTGGCGTCGACAAATCGCGCCTTACCGGCGACCTCACGCGGAGTCTCGACAAATTGAAGTCGGGCAACGCAAGGACACCGTCTTTCAGTCCATCGCTAACGGATATGCTCTCCGGCGCCTGGAACATCGGTTCGCTCGATTTCGGCTCCGCTCAGGTCCGCACCGGCTTCTGTATTCTGGCGATTGCAAGTTCGGGCGATCTCTCGCGGCTGGTGCGCGAAAGTACGCGCGAATTTCAGAAAATCAGCGCCGAAACTTTACATAAAGATTTCTGGAACATTGTCGCAGGTTCTCCCGAGGACCAGGAAACCGCACAAGCCCTCCCGATTGGGGCGGAAGGATTGCCACAGGGGTCAGCGGGAATTCCCGCCGCAGGGAAGCAGCAGAATCTCAATCAATTCACAATCGATCTGACGGCAAATGCCAAAGCAGGAAAAATCGACGCCGTTCTGGGCCGCGATCATGAGATTCGCCAGATTATCGACATTCTCACGCGGCGCCGTCAGAACAATCCAATCCTTACAGGCGAGGCGGGCGTGGGGAAGACCGCAGTCGTCGAAGGCTTTGCACTGCGTGTGGCAGCGGGGGACGTCCCACCGCCGCTTAAAAACGTGACTATCCGATCGCTTGATCTCGCGCTATTGCAAGCCGGCGCCGGCGTCAAAGGCGAATTCGAGAATCGGCTGAAAGGACTGATCGAAGAAGTGAAGTCCTCGCCGTCTCCCATCATTCTGTTTATCGATGAGGCTCACACGATGATCGGCGCCGGAGGCACGGCGGGGCAGGGAGACGCCGCCAATCTTCTCAAGCCAGCCCTGGCTCGCGGCGAATTGCGCACGATCGCTGCTACGACTTGGTCTGAGTACAAGAAATTCTTCGAAAAAGATGCCGCACTGGCGCGCCGCTTCCAGGTCGTCAAAGTCGAAGAGCCAACTGAAGAACAATGCATGGTTATGCTGCGCGGTATCGTCAATTCTCTTGAGAAGCACCACAATGTGCGCATCCTGGACGAAGCGGTTCGATCAGCGACCAAGTTCTCGCATCGCTACCTAGCGGGACGCCAGCTTCCGGACAAAGCCGTAAGTGTCATGGATACTGCTTGTGCCCGGCTCTCGCTTGGGCAGAATGCCACACCTCCGATGATCGAGGACGCCATCCGCCAGGCGGATGATCTGGAGGTCCAACAGCGCGTCCTCGAGCGCGAAGCGGCTGTCGGCGTCGATCATTCCGAACGACTTGCCGCTATTGCCAAGCAAAAGACAGAGGTCGCCACTCGTCTCAAGACTCTCGAAGCGCGCCGCGAGAAAGAGTTTTCGCTTGTTTCGCGCATCCGCGACATCCGGACTCAACTCGAAGCAGCTGCCGTTCCGCCCACCGCACCAGCCGCTCCCGCATCCGCGGGCATGGCTGCGGCGACTGGGACCGCCGCTCAGCCTGCCACGGATTCTGCCGCCCTCCGCGCTGAACTGGAAAAATTGAACGCCGAGCTGGATGCGTTGCAGGGTGACTCTCCTCTTATGCGGGTTTGCGTGGATACGCAGATCGTCGGGGAAGTTATCTCCGCCTGGACTGGGATTCCCGTCGGCAAAATGCAGCAGGACGAAATCAATACGGTTCTGAAATTGAAAGATCTCATGGCCGCCCGTGTCATTGGACAAAACCACGCGCTGGAAGCTATCGCGCAGCGCATTTCGACCAATCGCGCCGGCATGGACGATCCCGTCAAGCCGGT
>Ga0335083_10001881_pt1 | contig 28418 bp, 31 predicted proteins | sample Lox_Sample_42_FD_206716 | JGI IMG/M metagenome (GOLD analysis project Ga0335083, IMG submission 206716) | Soil microbial communities from Loxahatchee National Wildlife Refuge, Florida, United States - Lox_Sample_4.2 | ecosystem: Environmental > Terrestrial > Soil > Wetlands | place: USA...
TTCGCGCTCGCGGCGCGCGACGCGTTCGCGCAGGCGGTGGCGGCGGGGTACGGCGAGCAGGACGATGCGGCGATGTACCGCTTCGGCCGCGTGCGCGCCGGGCTCCCCGAGGACGCGGGCTGAAGGAGGCGGGAGTGGAGATGAAGCGGATGAGCGGCGGTAGCCTGCGCGCCGCGGGCTACGACGATCGCGAGCGCAAGCTCGTGGTGGAGCTCACCGCGGGCACGTTCGAGTATGCCGGCGTCTCGCCGGAAGTGTGGCGGCGATTTTCCACGGCCTCCTCGCCGTGGAGCTACTTCCGCGACAACATCGAGGAAGAGTTCGCCGCAAAGCGGATTCGCTGAAGATGCGGCGCGGGCGCCGCCCGCACCGCATCGCTTGCGCGATCCTTACTGGATCGACAATTTCCTTCCGCTGACCGCCGGCTTCTTGGTGAGCGTGAGCTCGAGCACGCCGCCTTCGTACTTCGCGTTGCTCGCGTTCTCGTCGATCTCCACCGGCAGTACGAAGCTGCGGTACACGGCGCCGTAGTAGCGCTCGCTGCGCAGCACGCGCTCGCCGTCCTTCTTCTCCGATTCGCGCTTGACTTCCGCGGCGATCGTCACCTGGTTGCCTTCGATCGTGACGTGAATGTCGTCCTTGGCGACGCCGGGCACTTCGGCCTTGACGACGAAGGCGTCGTTGCTCTCGACGACGTCGACCTTGATCGGCGCGGCGGCGTCGCGGGTGTCGCGCAGCGGCTTCCAGAAGCTGCGCACGATGTCCTCGAAGTTCGCGTCCGCGAACGGTCCGTAGACTTGCAAAGCAGTCATGAGGTTCTCCACATGGAAATTGGATTCATTTGACCCATACGCTCCGCGGCGGGCGGAAGCGGCGGGCCGATGCACTCAATCTAGGGTCGGGCCGATGGGTTTCAAGATGTTTTTTGCCGCAACGGGCTTGCGTTTCCGCGAGGACCGATGGACGATGACCGGGTGGGGCGCCTGCCGTCCCATGCTCCCCGATGGAGAAACCTACATGACCGCTCCGCTGACCGCGGCCGAACGGGACTCGCTCAAGAGGCAGCTCGAGGCGCGGCGCAAGGTGCTGCGCAGCGAGCTCACCGCCAAGCTCAACGCGCAGGACAACCCGGCGCTTCTGGGCTTGCGCAACCGCATGGAGGAGACCGACGACTGGGCGGTCGCCGACCTCGAGACCGCCCTCGACGTCGCGGAAGTCTCTCGCGACGCCGGCGAGCTGCGCGAGGTCGAAGCCGCGCTTTCCCGCATGAGCGACGGCACGTACGGCGACTGCGTGGAATGCGGCGTTCACATTCCGTATGCGCGCCTTGCCGCCAACCCGTCCGCGCCGCGCTGCATCGCCTGCCAGGAGCGGCTCGAGGCTTCGCAGCGGCGAGGGCCGCCAACCCTGTAGGCGACCGGCGCCGCGAGGCCGCTCACGAAGCCGCCATCGGTTAGAATGACACGGCGTTTGCAACGCGCAGCCGACCGCGCACCCGAGAAGGCCCATGCAGGACCATGAACGCACCCGTTGCCCTCGTGACGGCCGCCAGCAAGGGCATGGGCGCGGCGTGCGCACGCGAGCTCGCGGCGCGAGGCTACCGGGTGTCGTTGCTCGCGCGCTCGCCGGACGTCGAGACGCTGGCGCGGGAGCTGGGCGGTGGCGCGACGCGGGGCAGCGTCGACTCGGCGGAAGACTTGGCGCGCTTCGTGAGCGAGACGCTCGCGGCGCACGGCCGCATCGACGCGGTCGTGAACAACACCGGCAGCCCGCCCAAGGGTCCGTTGCTCGAGCTGCCCGACAGCGCCTGGCACGCGGGACTCGACATGCTGCTGCTCAACGTCGTGCGCATGGCGCGCCTCGTCACACCGGTCATGCGCGCGCAGGGTGGCGGAGCGATCGTCAACATCTCGACCTTCGCGGCGTTCGAGCCCGACCCGCGCTTCCCCGTGTCGTCCGCGTTGCGCGCGGCGCTCGGCAGCTTTTGCAAGCTATACGCGGACCAGGAAGCCGCGCACCGAATCCGCATGAACAACGTGCTGCCCGGATTCATCGACACGCGGCCCGTGAACGAAGCGGTCCGGGCGGCGATTCCCGCGGCGCGCTACGGGCGCAGCGAGGAGATCGCCAAGACCGTGGCGTTCCTGCTGTCGGCCGACGCGGGCTACGTCACCGGCCAGAACCTGCGCGTGGACGGCGGGCTCACCCGCTCCGTCTGACGCTTCCCGCCGACCGAGGCGCATCGTGAATCCCCTCCTGAGCTGGTCGGAAGAGCAGCGCTCGGCGTACTTGTATCGCGCCTGCGCGCAGGCCGAATCGGGCACGGTGCGCGCCGAGCTCTTCCAGCGCCTCGCCGGCGAGGCCGAGGCGCAGTCGGCGATCTGGCGCGCGCAGCTCACCGCGCGAGGCCATCCGCCGCCGCCGCCCTATCAGCCCGATTCGCGCACCCAGCTCGTCGCGCGCCTCGTGAAATGGCTCGGCCCGCGGCGCATGAAGTCGGTGCTCGCGGCCATGAAGGTGCGCGGCATGGCGGTGTACGGCACGTCGCTCGGCGGCGAGTCGGGCCACGCGGTGCCTACCGCCAAAAGCGGTATCGAGCATCGCCACCGCAACCTGGGCGGCGGCGGCAACCTGCGCGCCGCCGTGTTCGGCGTCAACGACGGCCTCGTGTCGAACGCGAGCCTCATTCTGGGCGTGGCGGGCGCGAGCAGCGATCCTCACACGGTCCTGGTCTCCGGTGTCGCGGGGCTCGCCGCCGGCGCCTTCGCGATGGCCGCGGGCGAGTACGTGTCGGTGCGCTCGCAGCGCGAGCTCTTCGAATACCAGATCAGCCTCGAGCGCGACGAGCTGAAGCAATACCCCGAAGCGGAGGCGCAGGAGCTCGCGCTCATCTATGCCGCCAAGGGCCTGCCGCAGAAGGAGGCCACCAAGCTCGCGAAGCAGATCGTCGCCGATCCCGAGCACGCGCTCGACACGCTCGCGCGCGAAGAGCTGGGCCTCAATCCCGCGGAGCTCGGCTCGCCGCTCGGCGCTGCCGCGAGCTCGTTCCTGGCCTTCGCCGCCGGCGCCGCCCTGCCGCTCGCACCGTTCCTGCTCGTCACCGGCAACCGCGCGCTCCTGACTGCGGTCGCGGTCACCGGCGTCGCGCTGTTCGCCATCGGCGCGACGCTGTCGCTCTTCACCGGACGCAGCGCGTGGCTGTCCGGCGCGCGCATGCTGCTGCTCGGAGCGCTCGCGGGCGCCGTGACCTTCGGCATCGGCCACCTGTTCGGTGTCGCGCTCGGCTGATCCGGGCACAGGCCGCGGGCCGCAACTGTATCTTCTGCCCGGCCGAGACCGCTCGCTCGCACTTCGCCATCCCTGGATCTTCTCCGGCGCCGTCGGGCGCCTCGAAGGTGACCCCGGACTCGGCACGACGGTGACCGTGCGCGCCGCCGACGGCCGCGCGCTCGCCTGCGCGGCGTACTCGCCGGCGTCGAAGATCCGGGCGCGCGTGTGGTCGCTCGACCCCGCGACCCGCGTCGACGACGCGTTCATCGCCGGCCGGGTTGCGGGCGCGGCCTCGGCGCGCCAGGCGATGCTCGACGAGCGCCATAGCGCGGCGCGCCTCGTCAACGGGGAGTCCGACGGGCTGCCCGGCGTTGTGGCCGACCGTTACGGCGAAGTGATTGTCGTGCAACTCACGTCGGCGGGCGCCGAGCGGTGGCGCGGCGCGATCGTGGCCGCGCTCGCCGCCATCGACAAGGTGACCTGCGTGTACGAGCGCTCCGACGCCGAAGTGCGCACGCTCGAAGGCTTGCCGCCGCGCGTCGGCGGGGCCTGGGGCACGCTGCCGGCGCAGGTCTCGATCGTGGAAGACGGCCTCACCTACCGCGTCGACCCGGTCGCGGGGCAAAAGACCGGCTTCTACCTCGATCAGCGCGACAACCGCCGCCTCGTGCGCACGCTCGCCGCGGGCCGGCGCGTGCTCAACGCGTTCTGCTACAGCGGCGGCTTCACGCTCGCCGCGCTCGCCGGCGGGGCGAGCAGCGCGCTGTCGATCGACAGCTCCGCGGAAGCCCTCGCGCAGGGCCGCGCCAATCTCGAGGCAAACGCCGCGCTTGCCGCGAACCGCAACGCGTGGATCGAGGCGGATGCCTTCGCGGACCTGCGTCGTCTGCGCAACGAGGGCGCGAGCTTCGACCTCATCGTGCTCGATCCGCCCAAGTTCGCCCCGACGGCGGCGCACGCCCAGCGCGCGGCGCGCGCCTACAAGGACGTGAACCTGCTCGCGCTCAAGCTGCTCGCCGCCGGCGGGCTGCTCGTGACGTTCTCCTGCTCGGGCGGCGTGTCGGCCGACCTGTTCCAGAAGATCCTGGCGGGCGCTGCGGTCGATGCCGGCGCCGAGGTGCAGATCCTGCACAAGCTCGGCGCGAGCGCCGATCACCCGGTCGCGCTCGATTTTCCCGAGGGCGAATACCTGAAAGGGCTGCTGCTGCGAAAACGCTAGCGCGGGCGGCGCACCGTCCAAAAACAAGGCCGCAGACGGGAGACCCGTTGCGGCCTTGTCAGCCTCGGCCGGATGGACAGGAGGTCACCCGGCCGTGTTCCGCAAACCTCAGCTGCCCTTCATGCACTCGCTCTGCGCCTTGGCGCGCTCGTCGGCCTTCATCCCGGCCGTCTTCTTGTTGCACATCGCCATCTTGCTTTCGGCCTTCGGCGGCTCCGCGGGCTTGGCGGACAGGCAGGTCTTCATGAACGCCTTGCGCTCGTCGCCCTTCTTGTCGCCCGCCTGGTCGTTGCAGGCCTTCATCTTGTCCTGCTGCGAGTTCGACGACGTCGACGCCTTGGACGTGTCGGCCGACTTGGTGTCGGCGGCAAACGTCGGCGTCGCGCACAAGAGCGCTGCCGCCGCCGCGAATGCAAAGAGTATTTTCACCATCCCCTCCAAAAGTTGTGGCAATCGGGCGTACAAGCGACCTAAACCGACCCGAGTCGATCGTCGTGGTGTGGCGTCAGGCGCGATCGTCGAGGGCCAGTCTACGGTATCCGCAACGCGCGAGGCAACGGTTTCGCCGACCCTCTCGTGGCGGTTGTTGCAGGTATGCAATACCGCAATGCAGCAGGGCCTTCCGCGGGCATTGGCCCTACCGGTCGTTCTGCGGTAATATCTTGTTTTGCCTTCGATTTCCTTCCAGGTTCTTCCCCCGTGCCCACTTCGACCGCCCATCGCCACAAGCCTGGCTCGAGCCCCTTCGCGGGCGGCGCCCACCCGATCGACGACACGCGCATCACCGACATCACGGAGCTGTCGCCGCCGGCCCACCTCCTGCGCGAATTTCCGTCGACCGAGCGGCCCGCCGCGACGACGTACGAGGCGCGTCAGGCCATCCACCGCGTCCTGCACGGCGCGGACGACCGCCTCCTGGTCGTCGTCGGGCCCTGCTCGATCCACGACTACGACGCCGCGATCGACTACGCGACGCGCCTCGCCGCGCTCAAGCACGAGCTCGCCGACCGACTCATCATCGTGATGCGCGTCTACTTCGAGAAGCCGCGCACGACCGTCGGCTGGAAGGGACTGATCAACGACCCGCGGCTCGACGACAGCTTCCGCATCAACGAAGGCCTGCGTCTTGCCCGTCGCATCCTGCTCGAGATCAACGAGCTCGACCTTCCTGCGGGCACGGAATACCTCGACATGATCACGCCGCAGTACATCGCGGACCTGATCGCGTGGGGGGCGATCGGCGCGCGCACGACGGAAAGCCAGGTGCACCGCCAGCTCGCGTCCGGTCTGTCGTGCCCGGTCGGATTCAAGAACGGCACCAACGGCGACGTCAAGATCGCGGTGGACGCCATCAAGGCCGCCTCCGCGCCGCATCACTTCTTGTCGGTGACCAAGGGCGGCCACTCGGCGATCGTGCACACGTCGGGCAACGAGGACTGCCACATCATCCTGCGCGGAGGCAAGACGACGAATTACGACGCCGCGAGCGTGGACGCCGTGTGCCGCGAGCTCGCGCACGCAGGTCTCGCCGCCCACGTGATGATCGACTGCTCGCACGCCAACAGCCAGAAGCAGCACGAGCGCCAGGTCGACGTCGCGCGCGACATCGCCGACCAGATCGCGAACGGCGACTCGCGCATCTCCGGGGTGATGATCGAAAGCCACATCAACGCCGGGCGGCAGGATCTCGTGCAGGGCCAGCCGCTCGCCTACGGCGTGTCGATCACCGACGGGTGCATCGGCTGGGACACGACGGTCGACGTGCTCCACACGCTGGCCGACGCCGTGCGCCAACGCCGCCTGCGCCTGACCGACGAGGCCTAAGGCGGAAGACGCGCTCCGCGCGCAATTGCAGTGGCGACCGAGACCGAGCTCAAGCTGCGCATCACGCCCGACGCGGCGGCGGCGCTCGTGCGTCATCCCGCGCTGAAGCCGCTCAAGCGCGCCCGCTCCCGCGCGTCTCGCCTGACGTCGACGTACTACGACACTGCGGACGGCTCGCTTGCCGCCGCGGGTGTGGCGCTGCGCCTGCGCCGTGACGGCCGGCACTGGGTGCAGACCGTCAAGGGACCGGCCGATCCGAACTCCGCGGGCGGCCTGAGCGCGCGCCCGGAATTCGAGTGGCCCGTGAACGGGCCCAGGCTCGATCCGCTGCGCTTCGCGACCACGCCGTACCGCCGCGCGCTCGGCAAGGCGGAGCAGCGCGGCCTCGCGCCGCGATTCACCACCGACATCACGCGAACCGTCATACCGCTCACGTTTCCCGACAGCACGATGGCGCGGCTTTGCATCGACGTGGGCGAGGTGCGCACCGACGACGGCGAACCGACGCTGCGCGCGCCGATGCACGAGATCGAGCTCGAGCTCGAGGCCGGCGATGCACGCCGCCTCTACGAGCTCGCGCAGACGCTCGCCGCCGACCTGCCCCTCGCCGTGCAGACAAGCAGCAAGGCCGAGCGCGGCTATGCGCTGCGCCAGCCGCGCCACGCGGAGCCCGTGCATGCCCACGACGCCGACCTGCCAGGCAAGTGCGCCGCGGGCGAGGCGTTCGCGGCGATCATGCGCAGCTGCCTCGCGCAGATCGAGGGCAACGCGCAGGGCGTCATCGCGTCGGAAGATCCGGAATGGATCCACCAGATGCGCATCGGCGTGCGTCGCCTGCGCGCCTGCCTGTCGCTCGCGCGCGGTGGCATCGCGACCGAGCGCATCGAGCCTCTGCGCGTCGAGCTGCGCTGGCTCGCGCACGCGCTCGGGCCCGCGCGCGATCTCGACGTGTTCGTGTCGTCCACGCTTCCCGCATTCCGCGAAGCCGCCGCGCGGGGCACCGGCGGGACGGCCCTCGCCGCCACGCTCGCGAAGCTCGCCTCGCGCGCGGCCACACGTCGACGCGAAGCTCGCAAACACGCACGCGCCGCGGTCGTGTCGCCCCGCTTCCTGCGCCTCGTGCTCGCCGCCGCCGCGCTCGCGGCATCGCCGGAGGTGAACGTAGACAGTCGCACGCACGACGGCACGCTGGCGCAGCCGGCGCGCGACGTCGCGCGGCCTTTGCTCAAGCGCCGCCACCAGGCGCTGGTCGCGCTGTCGGCGGACCTCGCGAACGCCGCGCCCGAAGCGCGCCACGCCGCACGGCTCGCGGCGAAGAAACTGCGCTACGCCGCGGAGTTCTTCGCGTCGTTGTACTCGCGCAAGAAGACGCGCGCCTATCGCAAGGCGCTCGCCGCCCTGCAGGAAGAGCTCGGCGCCTGGAACGACGCGGCGGTCGCGGCGCGCATCGCCGCCGAGCTGACCGACGCGAGCTCGCCTGCGGCAGCGGCATTCAGCGGCTGGGCGATGGCGCAGGGCGCGGCGCGCGCCGAGGCGCTTGCCGCCGCGTGGGAGCGCTTCACCAAAGCGCGCCCGTTCTGGTCGCGATGAGGGACGGCGGCGCTCACGAGCCCTTTGCGCCGTTTCGCGGCCCGCGCTGGCTGCCCGGCGGCCACGCGCAGACGATCTACCCGTACTTCCTCAAGCGCCCGCGCGTCGCGTACCGCCGCGAGCGCGTGACCACTCACGACGGCGACTTCTGGGACTTCGACTGGCTCGCCGACCAGAACGAGGCCACGCCCGAAGCGCCGCTGGTGGTGCTCTTTCACGGCCTCGAAGGCGGCGCGCAATCGCATTACGCGCTGCTCCTCATGCGCGACGTCGCGGCGCGCGGCTGGCGCGGCGTGGTGCCGCACTTCCGCGGCTGCGGCGGCGAACCCAACCTGCTACCTCGCGCCTACCATTCCGGCGACTACGAGGAGGTGGGCGCGATGCTCGCGCAGTTGCGTCCGCGCTTTCCCGCCGCCACGCCGTTCTTCGCGGTCGGCGTGTCGCTGGGCGGCAGCGCGCTCTTGAACTGGCTCGGCCGCGCGGGGCACGAGGCGCGCAGCTTCCTGTGCGCCGCGGCGACGGTCTCGGTGCCGCTCGACCTCATGGCCGCCGGCATCGCGATCGACCAGGGCCTCAACCGCATCTACACGCATCACTTCCTGGCCACGCTCAAGCCCAAGGCGCTCGGGATGGCCCGGCGCTTCCCGGGTCGCCTCGACGCGTCGCGCATCGCGCACGTGAGGACCATGTGGGACTTCGACGAAGTCGTGACGGCGCCGCTGCACGGATTCGCGGGGGCGAACGATTACTGGACCCGGGCGTCCTGCAAGCCGTGGCTTTCGAAGATCGAAGTCCCGACGCTCGTGCTCAACGCGCGCAACGACCCCTTCGTGCCGGGCCGTTCACTGCCGACCGGCGCCGACGTGGCGCCCGCGGTGACCCTCGAGCAGCCCGCGCACGGCGGCCACTGCGGCTTCATGACCGGGCCCGCGCCGGGCCGCATCGACTGGCTGCCGCGCCGCCTGTTGCGCTTTTTCGACGAGGCGAAAGCGCTTGCCGCGGCCTCCTCGTGAGAAAATGTGGGCGCGATGACCCCTCTCCCGCGCGAAATCTTCAAGGCCTACGACATCCGCGGCGTCGTCGGCAGAACGCTCTCGCCGGAGGTCGTGCGTGCCGTCGGGCAGGCGCTCGGATCGAGCGCGATCGAGCACGGCCGCGACACGTTCGCGATCGGCCGCGACGGCCGTCTCTCGGGCCCCGAGCTCGCGGGCGCGTTGGCGGAGGGCCTGCGCGCCTCGGGCGCGAACGTCGTGGACCTCGGCATGGTGGCCACGCCGATGACCTACTTCGCCGCGCAGCATCTGCGCACCGGCTGCAGCGTCATGGTGACCGGCAGCCACAACCCGCCCGACTACAACGGACTCAAGATGGTCGTCGACGGCACCACGCTTTCCGGCGACGACATCCAGGGCGTGCGCACGCGCATCGAGGAGGGGCGGCTCGGCACGGGAAACGGCACGTACACGCAGCACGACATCGGTCCCGCCTACCTCGAGCGCATCCTCGGCGACGTCAAGCTCACGCGCACGATGAAGATCGCCGTCGACTGCGGCAACGGTGTGGCCGGCGCGTACGCGCCGGGCCTCTATCGGAAGATGGGCTGCAACGTGGTCGAGCTTTTCTGCGACGTCGACGGGCGCTTCCCCAATCATCACCCCGATCCGTCGCAGCCCAAGAACCTGATCGACCTCGTGCAGCGCCTCGGCAGGGGCGACTGCGAGCTGGGCCTCGCCTTCGACGGCGACGGCGACCGCCTGGGTGTCGTCACGCGCGCGGGGCACGTGATCTACCCCGACCGCCAGCTCATGCTGTTCGCGGCCGATCTCCTGACTCGCGCGCCGGGCGCCACGATCATCTACGACGTCAAGTCCACGCGCAACCTGAAGCCCTGGATTACGCGCCACGGCGGCGTGCCGATGCTGTGGAAGACCGGGCACTCCCTCATCAAGGCGCGCATGAAGGAGACGCGCGCCGCGCTCGCCGGCGAGATGAGCGGCCACACCTTCTTCGGCGAGCGCTGGTTCGGCTTCGATGACGGCATGTACGCCGGCGCGCGCCTGCTCGAGATCCTGTCGCGCGAGAAGGATCCCTCCGCCAAGCTCGAGAGCCTTCCCGACGCCGTGTCCACCCCCGAGCTCAACATCCAGTGCGCCGAAGGCGAGCCGCACGCGCTCGTACAGAAGATCGCCGACACCGAGACCTTCCCGGGCGCAACCGAGGTCATCCGCATCGACGGGCTGCGCGTGGAGTACCCCGACGGCTTCGGTCTCGCCCGCGCCTCGAATACGACTCCCGTGATCGTGCTGCGCTTCGAGGCGGACGACGCCGCCGCGCTGGCCCGCATCCAGAACGAGTTTCGCAAGGTCCTGTCGCGCGCGAAGCCCGGCGCCGCCCTGCCGTTCTGACCGCGGCTCGCGCCATGCTCACACTGGCAGACGTCGTCGCCGCGCGCGAGCGCATCAAGGGCGGCATCTACGAGTCTCCCTGTGTCGAGTCGATTCCGCTGTCGCAGCTCACCGGCGCACACATCTACTGCAAGCTCGACTACCTGCAGCGCACCGGCAGCTTCAAGGAGCGCGGCGCGCGCAACGCGCTGTTGCTGCTCACCGACGAGCAGCGCAAGCGCGGCGTGATCGCCGCCTCGGCGGGCAACCACGCGCAGGGTGTCGCGTATCACGGCAGCCTGCTCGGCATCCCGGTCACGGTGGTGATGCCGAAGTTCGCCGCGCTCATCAAGGTGACGAATTGCCGGCACCTGGGCGCCAAGGTGATCCTCCAGGGCGCCGACCTGACGGAGGCGCGCGCGCACGCCGAGATGCTCGCCCAGCGCGACGGCCTTACCTTCATCCACCCGTTCGACAACGCCGACGTGATGGCCGGCCAGGGCACGATGGGCCTCGAGATCGTCGAGCAGGCGCCCGACCTCGATGCCGTCGTCGTGCCTGTCGGCGGCGGCGGGTTGATCGCAGGCGTGGGCACGGTCGTGAAGGCGATCAAGCCCAACGCGAAGGTCGTCGGCGTGGAACCCGTACATGCGGCGTGCTTCACGGCGGCGTTGACCGCGGGTAAGCCGGTGACGGTTGCGCTGTCGCCCACCCTCGCCGACGGCCTCGCCGTGGCGCTGCTCGGCACGCGTCCGTTCGAGATGCTGAAAAAGGTGGTCGACGAGGTCGTCACGGTCGACGAGGCGAGCATCGCGCTCGCCATCCTGCGCCTGATCGAGCTCGAGAAGAGCGTGCTGGAAGGCGCCGGCGCCGCGCCGCTCGCCGCGTTTCTCGCCGGCAAGCTCGGCGGCCTCAAGGGCAAGCGCGTCGTGCTCGCGCTGTGCGGCGGCAACATCGACATCACCATGCTCGACCGCGTGATCGAGGTGGGCCTCGTCGCCGACGGGCGGCTCACGCGATTCTCCGTGTCGATCGCCGATCGGCCGGGCGGCCTCGCGCGCCTCGCCGAGGTCATCGCGTCGACCGGGGCGTCGATCAAGGAGATCGTGCACGACCGCGCGTTCTCGGGCCCGGATCTTTCCGCGGTGCGCGTGGTGTGCGTCGTGGAGACCACGGGCCACGAGCACGTGCGCCGTTTGCACGACGCGCTCGGCAAGGCCGGCATGGCGGTGACGGCGTAACGGGCGTTTACTGCAGCGACAGCGGCGGCGGAAACCGCGAGCTCAGATTCACGGTGACGACGACCGGGTGCAGGCCGTTCTGCCGCACGCTCACCGGCGAGCACCCGGTGTCGTAGAGGATCGAGCGAACCGCTTGCGTGGTCGGCATTCCGATGGCGCCGACGTAGAGCACGATACCCTCCCGCGTCTCCACTTGCGCCGCGCCGCGCGCGCCGGCGAGCGCGGGGCTGTGCACGAAGCCTCCGGCCGTGCAGTCGGCCGAAGTGAAGAGTACGGTACCGCCAGACTGCCACGTGGCGAGGCCCGAGGCGGCTTTGCCGTCCGAGGCGTAGATCGGCCGGATCGACGCAGGCGCCACGACGCCGACCGTGGCGTCGACCAGCGCCACGCTCTCGTTGAGAAGCCTTCCGGCGGCCTTGCCCGCCGAGTCGATCACGACGATCGGTTGCGCGTGGACCTGCGCGCAATACGCAACCAAGGCCGCTACGAGGCATAACATCCTCACGCGCCCCATCATACGCGCGTGGCGGTCAAGCCGCCGCGGGCTCGGCCGCGGCAGCGTGGCGCGCGAGGGACGCCTCGATCCGGCGGTTGACATTGCCCGCGTGCGTCACCGGCCCCATGTGCCCGAGACCCGGCAGGACCTCGTGCCTCGCATGGGGCAGCGCACGGCGCGCGATGGCCGCAAGGCGCTGCGTCACCGTCACCGTGCGCGATCCCATCAGAAACAGCATCGGCATCGCGAGCCGCGCAAGATCCCACGCGCGCAGAGGCTCGTCGAACATCGCAAGAAAGTGCAAGACGATCGACGGCATGCGGGCGGCAATCGCCGCCTGCGCGCCGGCAGCCATCGACTGCCACGCGCCCTCGCCCGACCAGAAATCGACGAAACGCCGTGCGGCTGCTGCGGCCTCGCCGCGCTCGAGGTCGCTGCGGATTGCACCGGCGATTGCGTGCATCGGATTGTCGGCGAGCCAGGCGAAGAAGACGGGCTCGTAGACCGCGACGCTTCGCACGAGGTCCGGGCGCAGCGCGGCCACTTTGAGCGCGACGGCGGCGCCATACGAGTGGCCGACGACGTGTCCGCCGCCGGCCTCGGCGAGTAGCGGTACGACGAGCTTCGCCTCGTCTTCGAGAGCGAGCGGCGTGGGTCCGGGCCAGGGCGGCCGCGCGCCGTGGCCGTACAGATCGACGGCGTGTACGACATGGCGCGGAGCGAGCGTCGCGGCAAGCGCTTGCCACTGCCGCGACGAGCTCGCGCTCGAATGCAGCAGCACGACGGTCGATCTGGAAGATGCATGCATTGCCTACTCCAGCGCAAGCCGGGCGGCGCGCCGCCCGGCGGTTTGCACGATGTGGTCTTACGAGGCGACGTGCGCGGCGATCGGCGCCAGCGCCTTGCCGATGCGCTCCATCTGCGCCGGCGTGACGAGCGAGGACAGCACTTCGACAAAGCGCGGCTCCTGCGCCCCGCTCACGATGTACTGCCAGCGGTAGGCGCGCAGTAGCAGGTCCTGGATCACGGTCGTCTCGACCGCGGTGTACGTGGGCCCCGCGGCGCGCACGAAATACGCCGCGTCGGCGTCGGCCTGCGCCTTGCAAATGCCGTCGACCGCGCCAACGAGCTCGATCAGGTCGTCCACCCCCTGGTCGCGTTGGCGCTCGCCGAGCTTCGCGTGCTCGCGGCGCCACTCGATCTCGTCCATGATCGCGTGCTGCGATTCCTCCTTCCAGTGGAACAGGAACACGTCCTTCCACAGCTCGGAGAGGTTGCCGTCGGGCTCGATGCTCGAGCGGTAGTGCGCCTGAGAGAAGAGCTCGATGTCGAGCGTGAGGCCGAGCACGGCCCACGTCGACTTGGCGAGCACCACTTCGGCGACCGCATTCGGGTCCGGCTGGAAGACGTAGCCCGCCGGCATCCCCGCGGCGGCCATACGCTCCAGGCGCCGGAACAAGAGTTGGTGCTTGATCTCCTCGTCGGCGAAGCGCACGAGCGCTTCGAGCGCGACCTGGTCGTCGAGCGCGTAGCCCTTGCCGATCTCGATCGTCTTGGCGCCGATGTAGCGCTCGACGAGAGCGAACATGTTGGCGTAGGTGCGGCCTTGCACTTGCGACAGGAAGCGCGCCTCCGCGGGGCGCATGAACGAAAGCTCGTCGATCTTCGACAGGCCGTCCGGCATGAACTTCTTGCCGAAGTCGAACTGGCGGCCGCGGATCACGTCGCGGTCGATGTCCCAGCGGATGCGCTTTGACACTTCGATGCACTTGGCGTAGCGCTGGGTGTTGGGGGACGCGGCCGCGACCGCGGGCTCGAGGGTATCGACATGCATGGGGCTTCTCTCCTGGTGGGTGGGCGTGTTGGAACGTCGCTTTGGCAGGGATTGCTTCCCTGCACGGCGTGCACTGTGCGCAAGGGTGCGTTCCGCGCGCGTTCCTCCCGGCGGACCGTCGGGCCGCGCGCTTCGGGCTAGCGTGTGCCGCGCAGGGCGGCGATCAGCGGTCGGTGGCCGATTCCGCTCTCGACGACGATGCGATCGACGAGCTCGGGAAGCTCGATGGAGGGCCACCGCGGCGCCTCGGCATCCGCGGCTGGCAGGCGCGCGAGCTGCGCGCCGATTTCCTCCCGCTGCGGCGCGCTCGTGGACGGGTGCGCCGCGGCGAAGGCGAGCACGGCGCGCGCGACATCGATTTGTCCCTCCGCCGCCAGGATCTCGGCAAAGATGGTGACGCCGGCCATCTGGAACGCCGGTGCGCCCACCGCGACCGCCAGGCCGAGCGACGAGGCGAGATGGCTGCGCGCCGCGGCCGCGTCGGCGCTGCGCAGCGCGAGGCGCGTGAGTTGCAGCAGGAGCCAGGACTCGACGGCGCGGTTGCCGCCCGCGCGCGCGATCTCGAGCGCGCGTTCGGCATAGGTTGCCGCCGTCGCGAGGTCCCCGGCCGCAATCGCGTGCTCGGTGAGGTTGGCGAGGATCAAGCCGCGCGTGCTGACGAGGCCGTGCCGCTCGGTGAGCGCGAGCGCCTCGCGCATGTGCGCGCTCGCCGCCTCGTGCCTGCCGAGGTCGAAATACATGGCGCCCAGGTTGTTGAGGCAAAGGGCGATACCCGCGGCATCGCCAAGGCGGCGATGCGCTGCGAGGGACGCGTGCGACAGGCGGATCGATTCCTCGTAGCGCCCGAGTTCCTTCTCGACGAGCGCCAGGTTGTCGAGCAGCGCCGCCTCGCCGTGGGGATCGAGGCTCGCCGGCGCTTGCGCCAGCGCCTTGCGGTAGAAGCGCTTCGCATCGGCGTGGCGGCCGCGGCGCAGCGCGCACGCGGCGAGGACCTTGAGGCACTGCAACCTCGTGTCGCGGTCGCGCGGCGCGAGTGCCTGCGCTCGCTCGGCGGTCGCCTCCGCCTCCGCGTAGCGGTCGAGCCGATAGGCAAGATGCGAGGTTGCCGCCAGGAGCCGCGCTCCCAACAGTCCGTCCGAGCTCGCGCATGGCGCCCGCGAGCCTTCTTGAAACAGCGCGAGACCTTCCTCGAACCGGCCGCGGTGGTCGTAGAAGAAAAGCAGCGTGCGGATGCTCCTGGCGAGGGTCTGCGCATCGTCCTGCGCGATGGACCATCGAAACGCCGCGCGGCAGTTCTCGAGCTCGCGCTCCATCCACGAGAGCGCGTCGCGGTCGCCGTCCTCGACCGCGCGCCTGCGCTCGGCCATTTCGCGGTGGTGGTAGAGCGCATGCGCGCGTTCCGCGGCGTGGCGCGCCTCGCCTTCGCTGAGCCTGCGCGCCGCGAGCTGGGCGACCAGGGGGTGCAGATGCATTCGCGAGCCCTCCTTGCGCAGCAGCGACTTGTCGGCCAGCGCGGCGAGCACTGGCAGCGAAGCGCCGGTGACGGCGCGCGCGGCCTCGGCGGCAAAGCCGCCGCGGAACATGGACAGCCGCGCGAGCGCCTCGCGCTCTCGCCCGCTCAGGAGATGCCACGACTGGTCGAACACGACTTCGATGCTCGCGTGCCGCGGCGGGCGGGCGGGATCGACGGCGTGCAGGAGCTCGCTGCCCTTCGAAAGCTCGGCGGCGATGGCTTCGCAGGAGAGGACGCGGATCCATGCGGCCGCGATCTCGAGGGCGAGCGGAAGTCCCCCCACCGCGCGGCAGATGTCGACGATGGCGTCGGCCTCCAGCTGCGGGGCGAGCGCCGGCTCAACTCGGCGCGCCGCCTGCACGAACAGCCGCGCGGCGTCGAACGACTCCACGCGGTCACGGTCCTCCGCCTCGGGGCACGGCAGACCGTCGAGAGGTACCAGCCATTCTGCGGCGATGCCCAGGCGCACCCGTGTCGTGACGATCGCCCGGACTCGTGGCGCGGCGGCAAGCAGCGTCTGCACGAGCGGAGCGTGCGCCGCGAGCTGCTCGAAGTTGTCGAGCACGAGCAGCATCTCGCGCTCGCGCAGGAACGCCGCAACCTGCTCGATGGGCGCGGTGCTGCCGGCGAGCTTCACGCCGAACTCGCGCGCGACGCGGCCCGGCAGCTCCCCCGCGGTGGCCACGTCGTCGAGAGGCACGAAGACGGCGCCGTCGGCGAAGCTCGCGGCAAGCTCATTCATGGCGCGTTGCGCAAGCCGCGTCTTCCCCACGCCGCCAGGCCCCAGGAGCGAGACGAGCCTGCACTCGCCCTTCGCGAGCAGATCGACAATCGTGCGAAGCTCCGCGGCGCGACCCACGAACCCCGCGTCGTCCGGACATGCGGCGCGCGGCGTGGCGATCCTCGGCGCACCTTGCTCCGCGATCGCATCGTGCAGGGCGGAAAGCTCGGCGCTCGGCGCAACTCCCAAGTCGTCGGCGAGTCGGGCGGCGAACGCGCGATACGCCTGCCTCGCCAGCGCCCCTTGGCCGCTTCGCGCGAGCCACGACATGTACGCGCGCAGCGCCGCCTCGTCGAGCGGGTCGTCGTCGAGCAAGCGCGCCGACAAGCCGACGCCGACCGCGGGATCGAGGTCATCCGTTAGGTGATCGAGTGCGGCGCCGCGCCAGGCTGCGCGCAGCCGATCGCGCTCGAACGCGAGCCAGCTCGACCAGCCCGTGTTGCCGTCGTCCTCGAAGCCGGCGAGAAGCTCGCCGCGGCGAAACGCGATCGCGTCGGCGAGCCGCCGCTCGCGCAACGCCGCCTCGAAATCGGCCACGTCCGTCGCGACCTCGAATCGCAGGGCGCCGCCCTGCGCGTCGAGCGAGGGCGCCCATGCCGCGGATTGCAGTCGGAACAGCGTCTTGCGCAGGTTGGTGTACGCGAGCTTCGTCTCCTGCTCGGGCCAAAGCAGCGACGCGAGCTCGGCGCGGCCGACCCATGACCGCCTGAGCGCGAGGAAGGCGAGGAGCTGGCTACGCCGCTCGAACGGCAAGGCGGTCGACTGCGCACCGTCGCCGATGATGGAAGGCGCGCCGAAGAGTTCGAGGCGGACGCTCATGAAGGGTTCGAGCATGCCCCCGTTCGCCATCCCGGGGCAAGCCCGGGGAACGCAAGCGGAACGCTCGCGCGCGCAGGCTAAGGGCTCGCGCTCGCACCCGGCGCCCACCGACAAGGAGATTCGCATGACCACCGCCACAATCGCTTCCCCCGACTTCGCCGCCATCAAGGCCCGCCAGCAGGCCACCTGGGCGAGCGGCGACTTCGCGATCATCGGCACCACGCTTTCCATCGTCGGTGAGACGCTCGCCGAGGCCGCGGACGTGTGCGCGGACGAGCGCGTGCTGGACGTCGCCGCCGGCAACGGCAACGCGACACTTGCCGCAGCCCGCCGCTTCGCCCGCGTGACGTCGACCGACTACGTGCCGGCGCTGCTCGAAAAGGGCAAGCACCGAGCGGCCGCGGAAGGGTTCGACGTTCGCTTCGAGCCGGCCGATGCCGAGAATCTGCCCTACGCGGACGGCACCTTCGACGTCGTGCTGTCGACCTTCGGCGCGATGTTCGCACCCGACCACGCGCGCACTGCACGCGAGATGTCGCGCGTCGTGCGCCCGGGCGGCCGCATCGGCATGGCGAACTGGACGCCTGACGGATTCATCGGCCGCCTGTTCAAGGTGATCGGCAGGCACGTACAGCCGCCAGCCGGGCTCAAGTCGCCGGCGCTGTGGGGCGAGGAGTCGTACCTTCGCGCGCTGTTTCCGGACGCCGCGCAGGTGCGTTGCGAGCGGCGCAATTTCAACTTCCGCTACCGGTCGGCGGCGCACTGGCTCCAGGTGTTCCGCGACTACTACGGACCGACGCACAAGGCCATCGCCTCGCTCGATGCGGCGGGCGCGCGGGCACTGGAGGCCGACATCGTCGCGCTGCTCGAGGGCTTGAACGCCGCGGGCACGCGATCGCTGGTCGTACCCGGCGAGTATCTCGAAGTCGTGATCGTGAAGCGCTGAACGCGAGGAGGCTCGTGCCATGAAGCTCACGCCGTGGTTGTACGTCCTGGTGCTTGGCGCCTGCGTCGCCGCGGTGACCGTGCCCGACAACCTGCAACCCGCCGCGGGAGAAGCGATCGTCGCCACGGTGGCCGCGAAGGGTGTGCAGATTTACGAATGCCGCGCGGGCAAGACGGATCCTGGGGCCTACGAGTGGGTGTTCGTCGCGCCCGAGGCGCAGCTGTTCGACGAGCGCGGCGCGCTCGTCGGCACGCACGGTGCCGGTCCGTTCTGGCAGGCCAACGACGGCAGCAAGGTGCTCGGCACGGTCAAGGCGCGCGGCGATGCGCCCGGCGGCAACGCGATTCCGTGGCTTCTGCTTACGACGAAGCCCGAGGGCCCGCCGGGCGCGTGGAGCAAGGTGACGAGCGTGCAGCGCGTGAACACGGCGGGCGGCGTGGCGCCATCGAGCAGGTGCGGACGCGACAGCGCGGGTGCCGCGGCGCGCGTCGCCTACACCGCCGACTACCGGCTCTTCGCGCCGAAATAAACTATTGCAGCACGACGTCGGCGAGCTCGTCCTCGACGCGCCACCTGCCGCCCTCGTTGTGCAGCAGGACCTCGCCTGAAATCTTGGTGTTCATCCTCTCGCCGGTCACGAAGAGCACGGCCGCCTTGCCGTTGCTGTAGCCCTTGCCGATCGAAAGCGAGCGGCTCGGATGGTCTTGAGCGATCTCGTTCATGAAGGCGGTGGCCTGGCCCGCTTTGGTCGCCCGCGCCATCGTGTCGCGCGACTCCTCGGCAAGCAGCGGGGTGAGCGCCTTCGCATCTCGCTTGACGAGCGCAGCGTGGTAGGCGAGATAGGCCCTGCCAGGATCGCCGCCGCCTTCGGGCAGCGGCGCGCCGTGGTCGTCGGGCGCGATCGGCAGGTCGATGCGCACGTCGAACTTGCGGTCGGCCTCGGTCGCCTTCACGGTGCCCACGACTCGGCCGCCGGAAAGCTTGACGGTGGAGTCCACGCCGCCCGCGCAATACCCGCAACCGTTGCCGCGCGCGAAGTAGTACGAAAGCCCCCGGTAAGTGCCGTCGGGCTTGAACTCGAGGAAGACCACGCCCGTGTTGCTGTCCTTGATTCGGCGCTCGAACGTGCGGCGGCGATCGTAGTACTCGGCGAGCAGCGCCGGGTCTATTTCCGCGCTCGTGATCGGCACGACGATCACCTCCTTCTTGTCGAAGACCGACGTACCGCGGAACGCCATCGCGCCCTTGATGTGCATCGACAGGGCCTTGCTCGCGAACGTGCCCGTGGCGACGTCGGCCGCGAAGGCGGGCATTGCAAAAGCGACGGCGAGCGCGACGGCGCACGAGAGTCTCATCGGGGCTTCCTCAGTAGGCGATGCCGAGCTTGCGATACACGTGGGCCAGCAGCCACGCGGGACCGATCAGCAGGAACTTGACGTCCTCGAAGAACGACGGCTTCCTGCCTTCGATCTTGTGCCCGATGAACTGGCCGATCCAGGCGGCGACGAACACGACGATCGCGCTCACGAGAGCGTAGGACCCGATCAGCGTGAGCGGGTAAACGAGCGCGGCGGTGACGCCCAGCATGCCCACCGCGATCACGGGCGACAGCCACGCGTAGAATGCAATCGCGAGCGCGATGAGCACGTAGGCCGCCACTGGCGTCCACGACCACAAGAGCGCGAGCACGCTCCACGTGATGAGCGGCACGCAGATCCAGTGGATGACCTTGTTGGAAGGATTCTGGTGCGACTCGGAGTAGCGCGCGAAGAGCTCGTCGATCCTGCGCATGGCCTTTTCCTCCGTCACGCCGCGGTCCGGACCCGCGACAGTCTTTGCCAAACGATAAGGCCGCCGAAGCCCGCGATGCCGATCCAGTCGGCCAGCGCCGCGGGGTAGATGAGGAGCAGCCCGCTCATGACGAGGATCCAGCGCTCGATCTCGTTGCACGCGCGCAGCAGCCACTTCTGCACGCCCGCCGCCAGCGCTGCAATGCCCACCACGGCGGTGAGCGAGATCCAGCCGACCTGCAGCCAGGAGGCGTCGGGCGGGACCCTGAGCAGGAGTGCGATACCCGCGGGGTCCAGCACGAAGACGAACGGCACGACGAACGCCGGCAGCGTGTACTTCCATGCCTGCATCGTCGTGCGATAGGGGTTGCCGCCGGTGATGGCCGCCGCCGCGAAGGGCGACAGCGCCGTCGGCGGCGACACCTCGGACAGCACGGCGTAGTAGAAGATGAACATGTGCGCCGCGAAGTCCGGCACGCCGAGCTTGGTGAGCGCGGGCGCGGCGATCACGGCGCAGATGATGTAGCTCGCGGTCACCGGCACGGCGAGGCCGATGATCCAGACGATCAGCGCGGTGTAGAGCGCGGTCAGCGGCAGGCTACCGCCGGCGTGGTCGATCACGATCGCGGAGAACTTCAAGCCGAGCCCGGTTTTCGCCACCACGCCGACGATGATGCCCGCGGCAGCGCACGTCGCCGCGATGTTGAGCATCTGGCCGGAGCCGTCCTTGAGCGCGGTGACAAGCTTCGAAAGCCCCATCGCGGTGTCGCGGCGGATGAACGAGGCGAGGTACGTGACCAAGGTCGCGTACATCACCGACAGGATCGGCGAGAAGCCGAGCATCATGAAGACGACGATGGAGACGAGCGAGCCGAAGTGGAACCCGTAGCGGCGCGTGAGCTCGCCCAAGCTCATCTCGACTTCGGCCTTGATATCGCGCATGCCGAACTTGCGCGCGTCGAGCTCGACCATGAGGAGCAGCGACAGGTAGTAGAGGATCGTCGGGATCGTCGCCATCAGGATCACGTCGAGATAGCTGATCTTGAGGAACTCGGCGATGAGGAACGCGGCGGCGCCGAGCACCGGCGGCGAGATGATCGCGCCCAGGCCGCCCGCGGCGAGGAGCCCGCCCGCGGCGTTCTTGCCGTAGCCGGCGCGCTCGAGCATCGGCCAGGCGACGGACCCGATCGTGACGGTCGTGGCCACGCCGGAGCCTGAGGGCCCGCCCAGCAGGAGCGACGCGAGCACGACGGTGCGGCCCGCGCCCGTGCGGCGGCCGCCCATGGCGGCGAAGCTCCAGTCGAGGAAGAACTTGCCGGCGCCCGATTGCGACAGGAACGCCCCGTAGATCGTGAACAGGATGATGAGCGACGACGAGACATCCACCGCCGTCCCGAAGATGCCCTCGAGCGTCTGGTACAGGAATCCCGACATGCTCGAGACGTCGTAGCCGCGGTGCTGCCACGAGCCCGGCAGCCAGGAGCCGACGAACGCGTAGGCGAGGAACAGGCAGATCACGAACAGCATGATGCCGCCCGACGTACGGCGGCACGCCTCCAGCACGAGCAGCACGAAGGCGACGCCGAAGAACACGTCGGAGGAGTTGGGCAGCGTGTTGCGGTCCCAGAAATCGTGGCCGCCGGCGAGCAGGTAGGCGATGGCGGCCACGCCGAGCAGCGCGCACACGACGTCCCACCACATGAGCCGGTTGCGGTAACGGCCCGCGATGGGAAAGAGGAGGTAGACCAGGAGCAGCGTGAAGCCGACGTGCACGGGCCGCAGGACCTGCGCCGGCACGATCTCCACCGCGGCGTAGAGATGGAAGATCGACATCGCCACGAGGAGGATCGTCGTCATGAGCCCGAACCAGCCGCGGTGCCGGCTGACCACGCCTTCTTCCTCCTCGATGTAGGCCTCCGCCTGCGCGAGGCGCGCGTCGTCGATGACGACAGGTGCAGGCCCGGGCGCAGGCGCGGTCATCGCTGCCTCAGAACTTGACGCCCTGTTCCTCGAAGTGCCTCTTGGCGCCGGGGTGGTACGAGAGCGGCGAGCCGATCTTCTGCCACTTGAGGTCGATGTTCTGCGCGTCCTTGTGCACTCCGACGAGCTCGGGCTTCTTCTCCCAGAGCGTCCTCACGATGTCGTACGCCAGCTGGTCGCTCATCCTGTCGCTCGCGACCAGGATGTTCCACACGTCGATGTTGTCGTTCGGCTTGTCCATGCCCCGGTAGGCCGACTGCGTCATGACCGACTTGACGTACGGCGGCCGTACTTCCTGTTCATCGCGTCCACGGCCTCGGCGTGATCGATGAGGCGGATCTTCACGCCGGGCGTCGTGGCGAGATCCGTGACCGCCGCGTTGGGTACGCCGCCCACCCAGAAGAAGGCGTCGATCTTGCGGTCCTTGATCGCGTTGACCGACTCGGCGAGCCGCTCCTGCTTGAGGTCCTTGTGGCCGTCGATGCCTACCGCCTCGAGGATGCGCATGGCCATGATCTCGATGCCGCTGCCCGCGGAGCCGGTGGACACCCGCTTGCCCCTGAGGTCCGCGAGCTTGGTGATGCCCGTTGCGTCGACGGTGACGACGTGCATGCGGTTCGGATAAAGCACCATGAGCGTGCGCGCGTCGACCTTGCCGTCCTTGAATTTGTCCACCCCTTGCTTCGCATCCCACGCCGCGTCCACCATCGTGAAGGCGACTGCCGACCTGCCTGCGCTCAGGAGCTTCGGGTTGTCCACCGAGCCGCCGGTGACCTCCGCCGTCGCCGTGAGGCCGGGGACGTATTTCGACAGGATGTTCGCCATCCCGCCGCCCAGCGGGAAGTACACCCCGCCGGTGCCGCCGGTGGTGATCGAGATTCGAGTCACCTGCCGAGCCGCGGCAGGCTGTGCGAACGCAGGACCGCCGCCACGAAGGCCGCGAACGCCGCGCGAGAAACGGGATGCGTCATGGGATCCTCCGCAGGCCGGCGCCGGCGGCACTTCGCAGTCCGCGCCGCCCGTCACGCCGTGACCGGCGAAGTGTACCGAAATTAGTCAGGCCGCGCCGCGCAGATCGGGCGGCAGCGGCGGCCGCCGCTCGAGCGCCGAGACGCGCACGGGGAAGGCGCCGAGCTTGCGGTCGAGGAAGTAGTTGCGCAGCGTGCGCGTGATCGTGCGAAAAGCCAGTGTCTCCCACGGGATATCGGTCTCGTCGTACAGGCGCACCTCGAGGCTTTCTGCGCCTGGTCCGAAATCGAGATCGTCGAGTGCCGCGCGAAACATCATGTAGACCTGGTTGATCTGCGGCAGGCTGATGACCGTGTAGAGCTCGCCCACGCGGACACGCGCACGCGCCTCCTCGAGCGTCTCGCGCACGGCGCCGGCGACCACGGTCTCGCCGTTCTCGAGAAAGCCCGCCGGAAGCGTCCACAGCCCGTAGCGCGGCTCGATGGCGCGCTTGCACAAGAGCACGCGGCCTTCCCACTCGGGCAGGCAGCCGACCACCACCTTCGGGTTCTGGTAGTGGATCGTGTGGCAGCTGGCGCACACGTAGCGCGGCAGCGTGTCGCCTTCGGGCACCCGCCATTCGAGACGATCGGAGCCGCAGTGGCTGCAGAACTTCATCATCGGCGGATGAAGTGCTCCCGGTAATACGTGAGCTCCTCGATGGACTCGAGCACGTCCGCGAGCGCCTCGTGCTTGCCCTCCTTCGGTATGCCCTTCATGAGGTCGGGCTTCCAGCGCCGCACCAGTTCCTTCAGCGTGGAGACGTCGAGGTTGCGGTAGTGGAAGAAATCCTCGAGCTTCGGCATCCAGCGGGCGAGGAAGCGGCGGTCCTGGCAGATCGAGTTGCCGCACATCGGCGAGGTCTTGGCGGCGACGTGCGGCGCGAGGAACGCGAGCGCCTGCGCCTCGACCTGGGCTTCGTCGAGGGTCGACGCCTTGACCTTGTCGATGAGCCCGCTCTTGCCGTGCGTGCCCTGGTTCCACGAGTCCATGGCGGCGAGCACGGCGTCTTCCTGGTTCACGACCCATACCGGTGCCGTGGCGACGGTGACGAGATTGAAGTCGGTGACGACGAGCGCGACCTCGAGGATGCGGTCGCGTTCCGGCGACAGGCCGGTCATCTCCATGTCGATCCAGATCAAGTGGTTAGGGTCTTGCGGCATGGGCGATGGCGTAGAATGGCCTCCCCCATTTTCGCACGACGCGTCACGGTTCTAGCCGGTTTCAGTGTCCGCCGCTCTCTTCACCTCGGTCTTCGCGCTGACGCTCGCCGTCTCGGTCGCCGTCAGGCTGTGGCTCGCGGTCCGGCAGACGGCGTTCGTGCGCGCGAATCGCGAGACGGTCCCGGCCGCGTTCGCCGAGCGCATCGGGATCGCGGCGCATCGCAAGGCGGCCGACTACACGGTCGCCAAGCAGCGGCTCGCCATGCTGCACGTGGCCGCCGACGCGGCGCTCCTGCTCGCCATGACCCTGGGCGGTGGCCTCGCCGCCATCGTCGCCTGGACCGAGACGCTGCCCGTCGGCCCCCTCTGGCGCGACATCGCGATGTTCGCCGTAGCGGGCATCGTCTACGGCGCGGTCAACCTGCCCTTCGCCTGGTGGCACACGTTCCGCATCGAGGAACGATTCGGGTTCAACAGAATGAGCCTCGGCTTGTGGCTGTCCGACCTCGCGAAAGGGCTCGCCATCGCGATCGCGCTCGGGCTGCCGCTGCTCGTGCTCGTGCTGTGGCTGATGCGAGCGGCCGGCGGCGGGTGGTGGCTTTGGGCATGGGGCGCGTGGATGGCGTTCCAGCTCCTTGTGCTCGTGCTGTACCCGACGCTGATCGCGCCGCTGTTCAACAAGTTCACGCCGATGGGCGAGAGCCCGGCGCGCGAGCGCGTCGAAGCGCTGCTCGCGCGCTGCGGATTCCGTAGTGCGGGCCTCTTCGTCATGGACGGCTCGAAGCGCTCCGGGCACGGCAACGCGTATTTCACCGGTTTCGGCAAGGCCAAGCGCATCGTGTTCTTCGATACGCTTCTCCTGCGCCTCGCGCCCGAGGAGATCGAGGCGGTGCTCGCGCACGAGCTCGGCCACTTCAAGCTGCGCCACGTCGCGAAGCGCATCGTGTGGTCGGCGCTGCTCTCGCTCGGCGTGCTGGCGCTTCTCGCGTGGCTGGCGCAGGCGCGGTGGTTCTACGTGGGACTGGGCATCCCCGACGCGATTCTGCCTGTGGCGCTGTCGCGGCCGGGTGTTGCGCTCGAGCTCTTCCTCCTGGCGTTGCCCGTGTTCACCTTCGCGCTCGAGCCGCTGTCGTCGCTGTACTCGCGGCGTCACGAGTTCGAAGCCGACGCGTTCGCCACGCGCCATGCCTCGCCGGCGGCGCTCACCGTCGCGCTCGTCAAGCTCTACGAGGACAACGCGGCCACCCTCACGCCCGATCCGCTGCATTCTGCGTTCTACGATTCGCACCCGCCGGCGGCCGCGCGCATCGCGCGCATCGAGGCGCTTGCCGTCCGCGAAGCGATGCCGGCCGCGGCATGAATGCGCGGCTCCTGCTGCTGTCGCTGCTGGCTCCGCTGCCCGCGCTCGCGCAGCAGCCGGCGCCGTTCGTCCATGGCGACGCCGACGCGGGACGCGTGCTCGTCGAGCGCGACTGCGTGGTCTGCCACGCGCAGCGCTACGACCCGGCGTCGGCCATGTACACACGCAAGGACCGCCGCGTGACGTCGGCGCCGCGGCTTCTCGCACAGGTGCAGCGCTGCAACGTCGAGCTTGGCGCCGGCTACTTCCCGGAGGAGGAAGAGAACGTGGCGGCTTATCTCAATCGCGCGTACTACAAGTTCGCGCCATGACAAAGGATCGGGCAAGTCCGGACAGCCGCACGCTGGCGCTGGCCGCCATGCGCTGCCGCGCCGGCGCGCCGCGCCTCGGCGCGGACGAGCTCGCCGCGCACGTGGCCTCGCTTCCCGGATGGCAGGTCGCGGGTGCGACGATCGTCAAGGCGTTCGCGTTCGCCAACTATTACGAGACGATGGCCTTCGTGAACGCGCTGGCGTGGATCGCGCACCGCGAGGACCATCATCCCGACCTCACCGTCCACTACGGCAAGTGCGTGGTCACGTTCTCGACGCACGACGCGGGCGGGGTCACGCTCAACGACGCGATCTGCGCGGCGAAAGTGGAGCGCCTTCTAGCTTGACGGGCGGCCTCGTCGTCGCGGCGTACCGGCGGCACTACGACGTCGAGCTCGACGGGGGTGCGCGCGTCGCGTGCGTGCAGAAGGGCCGCTCGCTGCGCATAGCGGTAGGCGACCGCGTGCAGGTGACGCGCACTCGCGAAGGCGACGTGATCACCGCCGTCGAGCCCCGCGCCAACCTCGTGTTCCGCTCCGATGCCCTGAAGGAAAAGCTTCTGGCGGCCAACGTGACGCAGGTGGCGGCGGTCGCCGCGCCCGACGTGGCGCTCGACGAGAACCTGCTCAACCGCTGGATCGTCGCCGCCGAGACGGCGCAGTGCCGCTTCGTCGTGCTCGCCAACAAGGCCGACCTGCCGTCGTTTGCCGCGTTGCGGGCGCGCCTCGCTCCGTACGAGTCGCTCGGCTACGCAGTGGTGCCGCTGTCGGCCAAGCGCGATGCGGGCGCCGCGCGGCCGTGGCTCTCGGGGCAGCACACCGTGCTCGTCGGCCAGTCCGGCATGGGCAAGTCCACGCTCATCAACGCGCTGGTGCCGGGCGCCGCGGCGCGTACGACCATCGTCTCCGAAGCTTTGAAGTCGGGCCGCCACACGACGACGTCGAGCACGCTCTACGCGCTGCCGGACCTCGGCGACGACACGTGGATCGTCGACTCGCCCGGCATGAAGGTGTTCGGGCTCGCCCACGTGGACCTCGACGGTCTCGCGCGGGCGTTCGTCGAGATGCGGCCGTACCTCGGGCATTGCCGCTTTCGCGACTGCCGCCACGATGTGGAGCCCGATTGCGCGCTGACGGCGGCGGTGGCTGCCGGCCGCATCGCGCCGCAGCGGCTGGCGCTACTGCACGCACTGCTCAGTGAGCACAAGGCAGGCGTGCGGTCCCGCTAGGGGGTCGGACGCCCGTTCCGATCAGGAGGCTCACGGTACCAAGTTCGCGATCGTGACGAGCAATATCACGAGCAACCACAGCACGACCGCCCGCCACACGAGCCCGACCGCCGACGGCAGCACGTCGGGCTCTACCGGATCGCCGAGGCCGAGATCGGGGCGCAAGTCCGGATCGCCGGACAGCGTCGGCAGCATGCCGCCGAGCTGAACGCCGAGCGCGCCTCCGCCCGCCGCAAGCAGCACGCCGACCGTAAGCCCTCCGTCCTGTGTCGCCCAGCGCGCGGCCTGCGTGCGCCAGCAGGCGACGGCGTCCTCGAAGTCGCCGACCACCGCGAACGAAAGCGCGGTCAGCCGCACGGGCAGCCAGTCGAGCGCCATCAGGAGCGCTCGCGCCGGCAGGCCGAATTCACTTCGCGACTGCACGACCGGCGAAGGCTCCACGCCGGCCAGCGGGCCCTTCCACTCCTCCGCCAGCAGCGCGGCAGCCCGGTAGAGCACCGCCCCGGCGGGTCCGGGCAGCACGACGAACCAGAAAAGCACGGCGAACACCTGGCGGTAGGCGTCGACCAGCCCGCGCTCGATCGCGAGCCTCGCGACGTCGGCGCTGCCGAGATCGGCCGATGCGCTGCCGCCGCGCCACGCCGCGAGCGCCCGCCGCGCCGCGGGCAGGTCGTTCGCTGCGAGCGCGGCGACGATCGCCGAAAGAGCATGGCTGAAGCGACGGAAGCCCATCAGGAAGTACAGCACGACTACGTTGACGAGGAGGCCGAGCGCGGGATGCACGGCGTCGGCGATCCAGAAAACGCCGGCGCACAGGACGACCGGCGGAGCGACCGCCGCCAGTACGGCGATGACGCCGTGCTGGCGCGTGCCGCCGTTGAACTTGCGCTCCAGCACGCGCGCATAGCGCACGAACGCGCGCTCCACGCCGGCGCGCCAATCGAAGGCATGCCACTGCTCGAGGCCGAGCGCGATCAGGATCGCGATGAGGCTCATCGGAGTAGCGATGTCAACGCAGGAACTCCTGGTGGACGTCGCGGAAGAGCTGCGAGGTGGAATCCTCGAGCCATTCGAAGACGACCATCTCGCGGGTGACGACGCGCACGCCTTCGTCGCGCATGCGCGCGAGCGCCACGTCGCGGTCGTACGGTCGTCGTGAGCCGACCGCGTCGCCCACGACGAACACGTCCTTGCCGTCGGCGACGAGATCGAGCGCGGTCTGCAGCACGCACACGTGCGTTTCCACTCCGGCGATCACGTACTGCACGCGGTCGCCTCCCGGCAGGCCGGGCAGGCACTGCTGCGCCACCGCCGAGAAGTGCTGCTTGCTCGCGACCGCGCCAGCCGGCAGCAGGTCGCGCACTTCGGGAATGAGCGGTCCCAGGCCTTTCGCGTGGTGCTCGACCGCCGCGACCGGCACGCCGATCTTCTGCGCCGCGCGCAGTAGCCAGACCGCGTTGGCGACGACCACGTCGGCGCCGTCGACCGCAGGCAACACCTTCGCCTGCAGATCGACGAGCAGCAGCGTGGAGCGCGAGGCGTCGATCAACATTGGCATCCCGATGCTAGGTCTTGAGCTCCTCGCGATCCCGGTATTGCTCGAGCGCCTCGGGATTGGCGAGGGCCTCGGCGTTCTTCACGTCGCGGCCGTGGACGACGTT
>Ga0335083_10001882_pt1 | contig 28417 bp, 28 predicted proteins | sample Lox_Sample_42_FD_206716 | JGI IMG/M metagenome (GOLD analysis project Ga0335083, IMG submission 206716) | Soil microbial communities from Loxahatchee National Wildlife Refuge, Florida, United States - Lox_Sample_4.2 | ecosystem: Environmental > Terrestrial > Soil > Wetlands | place: USA...
CGTTGTACTTCCCGGCCTCCGACCACCAGAGCGCGACGAGTTCTTGGAGCTTGTCCGGGTGCTTGTCGGCCAGGTCGTGGCACTCGCTTGGGTCGGTCTCGGTGTTGAAGAGCTCCCAGCGCTGTGTCGCGAAATGTGCCCACCCGTCCGGTGTCGCCGGGGTCACCGACGCCGCCTTCCAGCCGTCGTGATAGATCCCGCGGGTGCTGAGCATCGAGTAGAACTGCGTTTCGCGACCGGGTGCCTTCTCGTTGTCGAATGTCGCCATGAAGCTTTCGCCCTCGAGCGGGATCTGCGTGGCGCCTCTGTAGACCTCAGGCATCTCGACTTCCAGGCAGTCATAGATCGTCGGGACGATGTCGATGGCGTGCTGGTACTGGTGGCGGATACCCGCCTTCTTGATCTTGGCCGGCCATGACACGATCATCAGGTCCGCCGTGCCGCCCTGGTAGTTGGAGTAGCGCTTCCACATCTTGTTCGGCGTGTTGAGAGCCCACGCCCAACCGGTCGGGTAGTGGTTGTAGGTCTTGGTGCTGCCGAGCACGTCCAGGTACTTCATGTTGTCCTCGATCGTGTCGGCAATGCCGTTGAAGAACTTGTTCTCGTTGACAGACCCGTTCGGACCACCCTCACCGGAGGCTCCGTTGTCGGAGACGACGATGACGAGGGTGTTATCGAGCTGTCCCGACTCTTCCAGGTAGTCGAGCATGCGCCCCAGCTGATGGTCCGCATGGCTGACGAAGCCGGCGTAGACCTCCGCCATGCGCGAGAACAGCTTCTTCTCGTTGTCGTTCAATGAATCCCACGGCCGCACGATGTCGAGTTCCGGCCAGTCTTGGCCGTCGGGCCCCTTCAGGTCCGTGTACGGGTTGATCGGCGAGAGCTCCACGTGCTCGGCGACGATTCCCATCTCCTTCTGCTTCTTGAGAATCGACTCGCGGATCGCCTCGTAGCCCATGTCGAACTTGCCCTTGTATTTGTCGGCCCACTCCTTGGGCACGTGATGCGGGGCGTGGCCGGCGCCGAACGCGTAGTACAGGAAGAACGGCTTGTCAGGCGCGAGGGCCTTCATGTCCCGGATGTAGGACATCGCCTTGTCGGTGATGTCGACAGACAGGTGGTAGCCCTCCTCGGGAGTTTTCGGGGGGTCGACCGTGTGGTTGTCGTGAATCAGGTCGGGGTACCACTGGTTCGTCTCGGCACCGATGAATCCGTACCAGCGGTCGAATCCGCGTCCGGACGGCCAGTTGCGGTGCGTCGAGGCCAGATTCTCCTCGTCCTCAGGGCACAGGTGCCACTTGCCGACCATGAAGGTGCTCCAGCCCTGCTCGCCCAGGACCTCGGGGGCCATCGCACACTCCATCGGGATGTGCCCGCTGGCGTTCGGAAAGCCGGAGGATGCCTCGGAGATGCATGCCATCCCGTTCGTCGTGTGGTTGCGGCCGGTCAGCAGGCACGAACGCGTCGGCGAGCACAGGGCAGTCGTGTGGAAGTTGGTGTATCTGAGGCCGCGGTCCGCGAGTCGCTTGATGTTCGGGACCTCGATCGGGCCGCCGTAGGGCTCGAGTGCCGAAAAGCCGACATCGTCGAGGATGACGTACAGGACGCTCGGCGCGCCTTCGGGCGGCAGCGCCTGGGCGAACGGTGCCCAGTCCGGCGTCGAGTCCTTGATGTCGATGTTGATCTTGCCTTTGAAGGGGATAGTCACGATGCTCTCCGTTCCTCTCGGATCGTCTTGTGTTGTGTCTCGTCTTGCCCGGGGGATCCAACTGTTGGCGGCCCTGGGCCGCACTCACGCGCCCGATGCGCGCGAGGTGCGCCGTCGGGTCTAGCTCGTGGCGGCCGCCGGCTTCGCCGTCAGTTCCTTCTCCGCCGCTTCGAGTTCCTTCTTGAACTCCTTGCTGTCGGCGTCGACTTCCTTCTCGAACGATCTCTGGGCCCGCGTGAGCGCCTTGCTCAGCTGTTCTTCGACGCGTGACTCGCCGATCACGACAATGGCCGCTTCGCCTCCGTCGAGCATCTCTCCGAGCTCCTTGACGTCTCCGCGCGAGAGACCCTCTTTGAAGTGTGCGCCGAGACCGCCGATGAGTCCACCGGTCACGGTCGCCCCTACGAGCGCCGCCGGGAACACGACGCCGACGAGCGCACCGACCGCGATTCCTCCCCAGGCACCATGCTGGGTGGGCTTCTCGTGCTTGTGCACGTGCACCTTGCCGTTGGTGTCCTTGTTGACCACCGCGACGTCATACGTCCCGACCAGCTTCTCAGCGTGAAGCTCAACCAGGATGTCGTAGTCGGCCCACGCATCATCGGTGTCGGAATATGTCGCAGCGTAGATGAAGACCGGCTTGTCGCTCATTTGAACTCCTGTCCTGGTGTGTTGACGACTTCAATCCAACCTAGTCGGCGGGCACGCTCGGCACATCGGCCACTCTGGCTGATTTCCCGAACCCGCCGAGATGGGTCAGAGTGCTTCCGGTTCGCCGATCTCGAACAGGCCCCAGAGGACCCACAGGCACACTGCGAACACGCCCAGTGACCACCAAGGGTGCGGACCGCCGACATTGGCGAGCGCCTCGACCGATCCGATGGTGGCCGCGATGATGCCGATCACCCGCCCATACATGTTGCCGGCGAAGAGCGAGAATGCCGCTGTGAACTGTATGACGCCGATGATGATGGTGATCCAGCCCCACGTGTGAAGATCGCCGAAGACATACCGTTCGTTGGCGACGTAGAAGCTCGAATTGGCCAGGGCGGCGATGCCGTAGAAGACGTTCAGCGTGCCCACGATCAGCAGCAGGATCCCGACGAACAGCGCACGTCCTACCCCTCTGGTGGACATTTCTCCTGGAGTGCTCATTGAATCTCCTTCGGTAGTGGCGTGGTATCGACGTTTGCCCGCCTGATCGGCCTCATGTGAACACCCGCCCGGGGCTGCGGGCGCCGTGTCCGAGGACTCTCGCGCCAACGTAGTCGAGTGTTCTCCCGGGCACATCAGCCAATGTGGCTGATTCCGTCGGCGAGGACGAGCGGGCGCTGGAAACGCCACGTCCGGTCGTCCCCCGGGACTCCCGTGATGGGAGGTCCGGAGGCGATCGGTCATAGGCCTCGATTCGAGGCTATGAGCAGTTCAGCGATTCGAGGGCGTGCTTGTAGTCGGTGCCGAGCTTCCTCAGCGATGCCTTGACTTGCGGCGCGGCGCTCTTCAGGGCGGCTTCGCCGCTCGCGGAACTCTTGATGGTCGTGGCGATCAGCGAGGCGAGTTCGAGCTGGAAGGCCCTGGTGGCGACTTCGAATTCCTGCTTGTCCGCTTCCGGGAGATTGGGTACCGCGCTCTTGATTTCGCCGACGCTCTTGTCGATTGCTTCGGCGCTGGTCTTGATTTCGGTGACCAAGCCGGTGGAGACAGGGAGACTCTCGAGCTTCTTGATCTGGGTCGAGATTTCGGTGGTCGCCGCGCACACCTGCTTGGTCGCCTTTTCCTCGGACGATTCGCCGCAGCCCGCGAGTCCCAGCACGACCGCCGACAGTGCTGCGACACCGGCTGATCTTCTGGCGATGCGGGACATTGCGGTGTCTCCTAGAGTGGTGGTTGGGAAGGGGCGGGCGCGGCGCGTGTCATCGGCGCAGTCAGCGTCTTTGGCCCCGGCCGTTCAGGTCGCTGGATGAGCGGTGAGGTCGCTGTCCAGTTCGTGGGCGGCACCGCGCAGCTGCCAGCCGGCCACCATCCACAGGACGCCACGGAACATCAGCACGATGCCAATGATCACCGCGAGCGTGGCAAGGCTGGGAGCCGGCCATGAGAGGATGACGATGCCGGCGATGACGTCGAGGACCGCGATGGCGATGTTCCCCGCCCGTCCCTCCGGCTCGCCGAAGGCGGCGACGAAGCGGACCGTCCCGGCCACGATCAGCCACACACCGAAGATGAGGACGAAGGCGATAAGGGTGTCGAACGGTTTCTTGATCAGGACCAGGCCGGCGATCGCGCCGAGGACGCCGATCAGTGCGATCAGGCCGCGGCCTTCACCTCGGCCGAAGATCGAGGCGACGATCGCCATCACACCGTCCACGAGCAGCAAGATCCCCGCGATCACGGTGAACGTGCTGAGAGTTTCGTGTGGCGAGGCCACGAAGAACGCGCCGACGGCGAGTACCGCCGCGCCGAACAACATCACCAACCACCACAGACTCCCGAATCTCTGATCAGCTGAGGTCGACATGGACGATCTCCTTTATCGGTTTGACGCGGTTGGGGTCACATGCTGACCCTCGCCCGGCACTATTGGGGACGCACGACTCGCGCGGATCCGGCATTACTACGCTCGGTGCTCCGTGGTTTCAGCTGCGCCGCCGATTGCCGCGACGACGGTGGGCCGGGCAGCAGGCCGGCGCCCTCAGCCAGCGCCACAGCTTCGGAGCGATCGGTGGCACCGAGCTTCCTGTAGATGTGTTCGACATGCGTCTTGACGGTCGGTCGGCCGATACCGAGTTGGGCGCCGATGGCGGCCAGCGTTCGATGCGTGGTCAGGAGGGACAGGATGCGCGTCTCGGCTGGGGTCAGCGAAACCGATGTTCCGGTCTGTGCTTTGCTGTCGCTGTGCGCCTGGCTGGTGATGGTGGCGCGACCATACGCCCGGAGCTAGCAACGGTCATCGGCCTAAGTGGCTGATATCTCCGGAGCTCGTCCGTCCTGAGCTTCCGGCGCCGGCCCGGTAGGCGCGTCCACCGCCCGAGTGACCGGCCTGGAAAGATGGGCCGCGTGCCCGCCGGCGCAGACACTCCGCGCGCCCGCCGATCGCTCGGCACCGGCCGCATGGAGGCGTTCAGCGACGGGGTGTTCTCGATCGCCGCGACGCTACTGGTGCTCGACATCGCGCTCCATCCGCCGGGCACGGCCCTGGAACAGGTACTCAAAGCCTGGCCCTTCTACCTCGCGTATCTCGTCAGCTTCCTCACGATCGGCGCGGGGTGGCTCGCCCATGCCGCCCTGACGGATCGGCTCGTGCGGACCGATCGGCTGTTGCTGCGGATCAACCTGGTGCTGCTGCTCGTGGTCGCGTTCCTGCCGTTTCCGACGAAACTCGTCGCGGACGCCCTGCACCACGAAGCCAGCGAGCGCGTATTCGTGACGATGTACGGACTCACGCTGCTGACAATCCGAATCCTCGGCTACGCCCTCGATGCCTACGCGAGACACGAGCACCTCTACACACCCCCGGAGGAAGGCGAAGAGCAGGCAGATGAATCGCGGGAACTGCTTCCCGTCCTCGGCGGATACATAGCCGCGATCCTCATCGGTCTCGTCCTGCCCGCAGTGGCGGTCGCGATCTATTTCGTGGTCGCGGTCTTCATGATCCTCTTCCCGGTCTACGTGACCCTGTTCCGCGGGATCAGGCGACACCCGCCTCGCACGTGAGGACGATGGCTGCTGCGGGCTGCCCCGTGGCTGGGCCCGCTCGCCGAGAGGACCCGTGTTCCTGGCTCTTCGAATCAGCCACATTGGCTGATGTCCCCGGGCGAACCTTCGACTAGCTTGGGCTGAGAGTCCCAGGACTCGCAACTGACAAGCCCAAGACAGGAGTTCAGATGAGCGAAAAGCCAGTCTTTGTCTACGCGGCAACGTATGCCGACCCCGCCGGGGCCGAGGCGGACTACGACGCCCTTCTCGAACTGCACGCGGCCAAGCTCGTGGGCACCTACGACGTCGCCCTGGTCACGAAGGATGCTGACGGCAAGGTCCACGTCGAGAAGCACGAGAAGCCAACCCAGCACGGCGCCTGGGGAGGCATCGCCGTCGGAGCGGCGGTCGGAGCCCTGGCCGCACCCGCGGTCGTGCCCGCGGCACTGGTCGGTGGCGTGATCGGCGGCCTCGGCGGACACTTCAAAAAGGGCATCAAGCGAGACGATGCCAAGGAACTCGGGAACGTCATCGAAGCGGGACAGGCGACCCTGCTCGTGATCGGCGAGTCGCGCGTTGAAGAACAGCTCGACAAATGGCTCACGCGCGCAGAAAAGTCAATCGAGAAGGAACTCGACGTCGACCGCGAGGAGTTCAAGCGCGACCTCGACAAGGCCGAGAAGGAATACGCCGCGAGCTAGCACGGGCCACGGCCCACGGTCGGGCAGCGGTCCGATCGCGCTTCAAACGCGGATAGTGCACCGTTCAGCTTGAGGAGGTGGTGTGGTGGCGGGCGGTGAAACTGTTCCGCAGCAATCCGGACGCGAGCATCGCCGGCGGACACGGCATCTGCTGAGCGATGCTCGTGGGCGCCTGAAGAGCCACGCGCTGAAGCTGCTCGGCTTTGCCGTGCTCGCCTACCTCGTCCTCAGGCTTCTGCCGGGGCTGGAAAAGTCGTTGGAAGCGCTCCAGAACGTCGGCGTCTGGTGGATCGTCGGGGGGATGGCTGTCGAGATCGTTTCCGAGGCCGGCTACGTGATCTCGTGGCGCGGGATCCTCGACCCCGAAGACCTGCTCAGCCAGGAAGGCCGTGGCAAGCTTACGGGTCAGCGGGTGGCGTGGGCCCAGCTCGCCGGCGGCATGATCGTGCCGGGCGGGGCGATTGGCAGCATCGGGGTGGGCGCGTGGATGTTGCACCGACTCGGCATCTCGACCGAGCGCGTCGGCGAACGGCAGCTCACGCTGATGACCCTGAATACGGCGATCGACGCCATCGCGATCGCGTTCTTCGGCCTGGGCCTCGCGAGCGGACTCTTCTCCGGCAAGGAAAACCTCGCCCTGACGCTGCTACCGGCGGCCCTCGTGGGGGTAGCGCTGGTGCTGGCGCTGGCGGTCGCCCGCGGTGAGGAGCACCTGGCCAAGCGGCTCGAGGCCAAGCACCCGAAGATCGCCAAGGGCATGAGCACGCTCTCCTTGGCGGTCCAGAACACCAAGAGCATGCTCGGCGACCGCGACAGCAAGCGGATCGTGCTGGGAGCGGTCGTGTACCTGGTCTTCGACATCGCCGTGCTCTGGGGTGCCTTCTCGGCCATCGACGCGCACCCGGTGCCGGGCTTCGCGGTGGTGGCGATGAGCTACCTGGTAGGAGGACTCGCGGGCTCGATCCCGCTGCCGGCCAACCTCGGTGCGGTCACCGGCATCGGCGGCATGCTGATCGCGTTCGGCGTCGCCCACGACGAGGCGATCGCTGCGCTCGTGCTGTACGAGGCGATCGGTTACCTCGTGCCGCTGATCGGCGGGACCATCGCCTATCTGTTCCTGCGCTCGGCGCTCGGCACCAAGGGCGACGACGAGTCCGATGAGGGCACCGGTGCGCCGGTCGCGAGCGAGGCCGGCACGGCTCGCGCCTAGCACGGACGGCAGTCCGACCAGACCTACACAGAAAGGAGGCTCCGATGAACGTTGCAGCGATGCTGCCGCTGGCGGTTGTGATGATCGCAGGGCCGCAGATCATAAGTGCCATCTTCTTCGCGACGAGCGAGAAATGGAAGGGTGACTCGGCGAGCTTCGTGGCCGGGGCCGCGATCTCGATCACGGTCATCTACACGGCGGCGTACTTCATCTTCAAAGGAGCCAAGCAAGGCGGTGGTTCGCACGACAGCTCCACCGCGCATGTGATCGACATCGTGATCCTCGCGCTGCTGCTGTTCGCGATGATCTACACCTTTCGTCGCAGGAAGACTTCAGAACCGCCCAAATGGATGAGCAAGCTGCAGACGGCCAGCCTGCGCCTCTCATTCAATCTCGGTCTGGTGCTGCTGGGCGTCTTTCCCACCGACATCGCCACGTCCATTTCGGTGGGAGCCCGCTTTGCGAATCAGGGCGAACCGTGGATCGCAGGCGTCCCGTTCATCCTGCTGGTCCTGCTGCTGCTCGCGCTACCCGCGCTGCTGGTGCTGGTGCTTGGAAAGAAAGCCGAAGCCTTCCTTCCCAAGCTGCGCGACTGGATGAACGACAACTCGTGGATCGTGAGCGAGATCGTGCTCGTGTTCATCATCGTCATCATCAGCAAAAGCCTCGCGAGCTAGCGCTACTCGCTGATCATCCGGAAGATCTCACGAATCGAGACGTGGGGCAGCGACGCTGGTGAGTGGCGATACGAGGCCACGGCGCTCGATGACCTCGACCGCCTCGGATCGACCCGGGACGTCGAGCTTCTCGTAGATCGACGCGACGTGGGTCTTCACGGTTGCCCGCGCGAGGTAGAGCCGGTCGGCGATCTCCTGGAGCGAAAAGTGTGTCGGCAGGAAGCCCAAGACCCGGAGCTCGGCCGAAGTCAGGCCGTAGTCTTCCCCTCGCTTGATCCTCTGTTCGAGACGCTGCAGTCGCGCGGGAAGCGTCCCCGCATCGGGATACCCCTGCGACGCGTCCTTGGCAACCAGCTCGAACTCCAGCGCGCCCGGGTGGTCGCCGATCTCCAAGCTGATGTCCGCGCATCGCAGGGCGAGATCGGTCCTGGCCCACGGGACCGCGCGCAGGTGTGGGAGACACCGTCGAACACCCTCGAGTTGGCGCGCGGCCTCCGTGTAGTCGCCGCGCTGCTGGTGGGCGAGCGCGCCCGCCGCGAAGGCGATCGCTGCGCCCCCCGTCCCGTCGAGGTGGGCGTTGGCGACCAGCCAGGTGGCCTCGACCGCCCATCGCTGCACGTCTCGCCGCTCGTCCATCGCCGCTGCTGCGAAGACGAGATATCCGAGACACGCAACTTGGACGTGGGCGAGCTCGGGTTGGTCGCCCAAGAGGCTCAGTGCCTCGCCCAGCGCGGTGGTCGCCTCCTGCGGACGGTCCAGGAGAACGCAGGCGATTCCCATCGCGCGGCAGCCGCTGGCGTGCCAGCGGGTACCTGCCGCCTTCTCGGACGCGCAGACCAGTTCCGCATCCCGCAGCATCTGGGGGATGCCGTCCGGAGCCAGGATGGTTCGCAGGCTCGCGAGCGACGAGCGCAGTGACGACGCCCCGTCGGGCGACGGCTCGTCCAACTGCCCCCGCGCGGCCGTGACGCTGAACCGCCTCGCTCGCACCGCGTCGCCGGCGTACAAGGACGCCCACGCTGCTGCGAGGGACAGCAGGGGGTCGGACGCGATCTCATCATCGGTGCAGCGGTCGAGCCAGAGTTGGACGCTCTCGCTCTGCCCGCGCATCGCGAACTCGTCCCGATGGGCAAGCGCGATGCGCCCGGCCCGGCCGAGATCGCCACATTGATGGGCGTAACTGAATGCCCTTTCGGGGCTCCCGTGCTGCTCGCACCACTGCGCTGCCCGCTGCAGGTACAGCGGGGGCAACTCCGGATGGCGGCGCGCGAGCTCCACGCGCAGCAGGTCGCTGAACAGGTGGTGGTAGCGGAACCACACGCGGCGATCGTCGAGCGGGATGACGAACGCATTTGAACGCGCCACGGCCTCCAGCGACGCTGCCGCATCGGTAGTCTCGAGCACCGCGTCGCACAGCGGCGCCGTCATCCGCTCGAGGATCGATGTTCCGAGCAGGAACCGCTTCAGGTGCTCCGGTTGGCGGTCCAGCACCTCCTCCAGGAGGTAGTCGGCTATCTCGGCCTGGTCGCCCGACAGTTCGGCGGTCCTGGCAGCGGCATCCTCACGGCCGCGGAGGGAGAGCGCCGTCATCACAACCGCGGCCACCCACCCCTCCGTCCGGGCATGCAGAGTGTCGGCCTCCTCCTCGGATAGCTCCAGTCCGCCGCTAGCCGCGACATCACGGGTCTCCTGGACGTCCAAGGCGAGAGCCTCGGCACCGACCTCGACCAGATCTCCCTCCGCACGCAAACGGCCCAGCGACACGCCCGGTTCGCCGCGCGTGACCAGGACCAACTGCGAGTTGGGCGCAACCGCGCCGGCGATAAACGTGAGGATCGCTCGGCTCTTCTCGGACGTAATCAGATGCGTGTCGTCGAGGACGAGAACGAGCGGGGCACGCCCGTCGAGGTGAGCGGCAAGAAGCGGAAGGGCCACCTCGCCGATCCTGGGTGGCCTTCTCGAAAGCTCCGCGACCAGCTCGGGATCCACCGGGCCCACACGCTCGAGGGCGCCCGCGAGTCGGCTGATCAGCACGGCGGGGTCGTTGTCCCCGTGGCCGAGCTGAACCCAGCAGCTGGGCCGTGGATCTTGGTCAAGCCACTGCGCGATGAGTGTCGACTTCCCGTACCCAGCCGGCGCCGAAGCGAGCAGCAGGCGGCTCCGCTGGGCCGCCGTCCGCAACGGATCGAGGCGAGTTCGCGGTACTACGCCGGGTCGGACAGCCGGCACTCGAGGGATCGTCTCCTGCAATCGCGGCAGGCGCTTCGCGGTCGCCGCGCTACTCATCGCCATGGCCTGCGCCTTCAACCGCATGCTCAGCAGCGTCGAGAGTGAGCTCGCCCCGCGCAGCAGCCCGCCCCGCCGGCGGTCGAGGCTTTGACGGCACCTGAGAGTTGCACGACATTTGCGACTCGACGCTAGCTCGGCGATGGGATAGGGCGATCCGTCGAAACTACGCGCAACGCTGCGGAAGATCGCGAATCCTGCGCACGTCCGGAACCATCCCATCGAGAAAGGTGCCGGCCGGCTTGTACCCTGTGAACCGTGGCAGTCAAGGACTCCGCCAAGAAGAGCGGCGCAGCCAGCTTGGTGCCGAAGGTCAACTGACGGCCTGGGTGCGGCCTTGGCGTCGACCGGTTCAGACGCATCGGTGGACACCCGTTTCCCCGGAGAGACCCCCGAGTACCGGCGTGCCCGTGAGGAGCTCCTGCGGGAAGAGCTCGCCCTGCGCCGTCACGAGGAGCAGGTGGCGGAACGCCGGCGGAGCCTGCCGCTGGGTGGCGCCCCGCCCGACTACGAGTTCCGCGAATGGGACGCCGGAGCATGCGAGGCACGTGCCATCCGCCTGTCCGAGCTGTTCGCCGGCGGTCGCGACGCCCTGTTGCTCTACAGCTTCATGTTCAACCCCGACTCCACCGGCACCCCGCTCCAGGTCGCTTGCCCGCTGTGCACCTCGATGGTCGACGGCCTCGACGGCGCCCTTCCTCACATCGGGCAGCGCATGAACGTCGCCATCGTGAGCAAGGCGCCGATAGAGCGCTTTCACGCGCATGCCCACGGCCGCGGCTGGCGCAACGCGCGCCTGCTCTCCTCGGCCGGGACGGGCTACAACCTCGACTACGGAGCCGAGGCCTCGGATGCCGAACAGCGTCCGATGGCGACGGTGTTCGTCCGGCGCGACGGCGAGGTGCGCCACTTCTGGAGCTCGGAGCTGCTGATGGCCCCCACCGACGGCGAACAGAGCCCGCGGCACGTCGACTTCATGTGGCCGATGTGGGCGCTCTTCGATCGCACGCCCGAGGGCCGCGGCGAATGGTGGCCGGCGCTGAAGTACTGAGGCCGCCCGTCACATCCCCTTCACGAGCGCGGCGGGGCGCGCGACCATAGTCGTGCACATGGGCGAGACTCCAACGGTCACGAGCGGCACCGCGGGGGCGCAGGGCATGCAGAACTTCCGCGACCTCGGCGGAATCCCGACGGCCGCCGGAGGACGCACGCGCTACGGCGTCCTCTACCGGGGCGACGTCCCCCGCCTGGGCGATCCGGCGCCTGCCTCGGCGATCTCGTGGCCGCCCGCCACCGTCGTCGATCTTCGCTCGGCCGAGGAGACCGAGGAGACGCACCCACTCGCACGGGCGGCCGGTGAGATACACGTGGTCGCCCTGCTGCAGGAGGCGAGCATCGTGAGGGTCGCAGGCGAGACCGACGTCTCCCGCCAGCCGCTCGAGGAGCTCTATCGGAACGCAATCGCGGGCGTCGGTCCGCCGTTGGCACGGATCGCGGAGATCATCGCCTCATCGCCGGGCCCGACACTGCTCCACTGCACCGTCGGCAAGGACCGCACGGGACTCGTGGCGGCGGTGATCCTGTCCGCCGTGGGCGTCGACGACGAGGACATAGTCGCGGACTACGTCCTCACCGAAGCGAACATGCCCCGCGTGCTGGCCCGGCTGGCGAGCGCACCGGACCTGGAGGGTGGAGCGGCCCTGGTGGAGCGCCTCGCACAGACCAATCCGAATGTCCTCTCGGCTCCCGCCGCCGCCATCGCCGCCGCCCTCGGCGAGTTGGGGTCTGCGGGAGGATCTGCCGCATGGCTGCGCCGGCACGGGCTATCCGAGGACGCTCTCGCAAACCTGTGTCGCCGGCTCGTCGACGGTCCGGCCTGAGCAGGCGACTCAATCTTCAGGACGCGGCCGGGCTCCACGCCGCCCCGGCCACCTAGAGGCGGCGTTCCGCTTCCCTACTGCGAGGCGGCGCCCCGTGCGCGGGGGTTCTCGAGCGGCGTCAGCCTGGCTTCGAGCTCCTCACGGAGGTGCTCGTGCTGCGGCGGGAGCTTGAGCGCCTCTCCCAGGTGGTCCGCGTCCTCGTCGACGGCGAAACCGGGGCCCAGGGTGGCGATCTCGAACAGCACGCCCTGCGGTTCCCGGAAGTAGATCGAGGTGAAGTATTCGCGGTCGAGCACGGGTGTCACCTGGCGACCCGCCTCGCGGACGCGCTCCTGCCAGACGGGCTGGTCGGCGTCCTCGCACGCCCACGCGATGTGGTGGACGGTGCCGGCACCCTGAATCCCGGGACGGTCCGGCGGCGGGTCGTAGGCCCAGCGAAAGCTCCGCAGGGTGCCGTCCAGGAAGTACTCGCCGGGGAGACGCTCGAACCCGAGCGTCTCGCTGAGCAGGCCGCCCTCGTCGGTGTCCCCGGAGTCGTCGGCCGAGTACGCCCGGGCCCCGCGCAGTCCGGTGATCGCATGCTCGTGCGGGATCTCGGGGTAGTGGGCCGTGAGCGGCGGCTCGGAGTCGTCGGAGAGCACGAGCGCCAGCCCGAGACCCTCGTAGTCGGTGAACTCGACCGCACCCTCGGAGCGCTTGACGGGGTGGTCCGCGTCGTGGAGGCGCTGCTCCCAGAACTCCAACGAGGTCGCACTCGGCACGCCGAGCTCGATGCGGTGGATCATCCCGGGGCCGGGGCGCCCGGGTGCGGCGTCGGGGAACCCGAACCAGGTCAGGATCGAGCCGGGGCTCCCGCTCTCGTCACCGAAGTACAGGTGGTAGGCCGCCGGTTCGTCGAAGTTGACGGTCTTCTTCACGAGCCTCAGGCCCAGGAGCTCCGCGTAGAAGCCGACGTTCTCACGGGCGTCCGCCGTGATCATCGTGATGTGGTGGAGGCCGCCCAGGCGAAGGCTCACGGGCGCTCCTCCACAATCGCGGAGACGAGCTCGCCGGGATGGGTGTGAACGGGCACCACGATCACCTTCTCGTCGCCGGCAAGCCTACCTCGCCCGCGACCGTGGCCGGGTCTCGGTGCGCATGGCATAGGCACGGGTATATGCTCGGCTCAGTGGCCGACACGACAGAGCTGAGTCGCGACGAGTGGCGCCCCTACTTCGACGAGCTGAGCCGAACGCTCGCCACGACACGGGCGACCGTCGAGATCGACGCCCCCAACCTCGGCGCCCAGCTCCAGGCCGACGAAATGGTCCTCAGCGGCATCTCCTATGACGACCGCGACGACATCCTCGTGATCGGTCTCTCTCCCGGCGGGCCCGACGAGTCCCTGGAGCACTTCGTCTCATCGCCCAGGAGCATCGTGGTCGAGGGATCCCAGGGGATCGTCCCGTCCGCCATCGAGGCGGTGGACGGGGAAGGCCAGCGAACGATCGTGCGCCTGGAAGCGGCGCCGACGCTGCCGGCCGCGTAGGCGCCGGCCCCGGCGATGAGCGGGGGCTACATACCGATGAAGCCGACCCTGGTGGGCGAGCCCTTCTCGGACCCCGACTGGGTGTTCGAGCGCAAGCTCGACGGGGAGCGATGCGGCGCCCTGCGCCACAACGGCCGCGTGACCCTGCTGTCCCGCACCGGGCGCGAGCTCGATGCCGCCTATCCGGAGATCGACGACGCGCTCGCCGTGAGCGGTCCGGACCTGCTCGTGGACGGCGAGATCGTGGCATTCGCCCGCGGGCAGACCAGCTTCGAGCGGCTCCAGCGGCGGATGCAGATTCGTGATCGGGAGCGCGCACTGCGGAGCCGGGTTCCGGTCTTCTACTACGTGTTCGACCTGCTCGAACTGGATGGCGTGGATCTGCGGCCGCTGCCCCTGCGCGAGCGAAAGGCCAAGCTCCGACAGGTGCTGCTGTGGGGTGGACGCATACGCGCCACGGCCTACCGCCGCGGCGACGGCGTGAGCGCCTTCCGAGAGGCGTGCCGGCGCAGGTGGGAGGGCGTCGTGGCCAAGCACCTCACGAGCCCCTACGTGCCGAAACGCTCACGCGAGTGGCTGAAGGTGAAGTGCGCCCATGGGCAGGAGCTCGTGATCGGCGGGTGGACGGCACCGCGAGGCTCCCGGGAGCGGTTCGGGGCGATCCTGGTCGGCTACTACGACCGTGGTGCGCTGCGCTACGCCGGCAGGGTCGGCACGGGTTTCGACGGTGCCGCCCTGCAGCACCTCGGGGACGAGCTCGAGCGCCGCGAGCGGCACAGCTCGCCGTTCACCGACGGGCCGCCGGCGGGCTCCGCGCACTGGGCCGAGCCGGAGCTGGTCGCGGAGATCGGGTTCGCCGAGTGGACCCGCGAGGGCAGGCTCCGCCAGCCCCGCTACCAGGGGCTCCGTGACGACAAGGTCGCCGAGGAAGTCGTCAGGGAGACGCCATCGGCGATCGATGGGGCCACGCGGTGACGGGCGAGATCCCGTGATCTGGTAAACCCCAGCATTCCCGCTTCGAAGGAGATGGGCGAACGTGTGCCTGGCGATACCCGGTCAAGTCGTCGAAGTGCTGGACGAGACCAACGGACTCGTCCAGGTCGACGTCGCGGGGGTCACGAGCACCGTCAGCACGGGCCTGCTCGTGGACGACGCGAACGTCCTGCCCGGCGAGTGGGTTCTGATCCACGTCGGCTTTGCGCTCGCCCGCATCGACGAGCGTGAGGCGCACGCCACCCTGCGGCTGCTCCGCGAAGCGACCACCGAATATGACCAGGCGCTCGAGGAGCTGCGCTCGAGCGCGATCGACTGACCATGGGCTCGCCGGACACGCTGAGCGACGAAGTCGACGCGCGAGCGGGCCGCTGTGTGACCTGCTCGGACGCGGCTAGCTGGATGCGCGTCGTCGACGTGGACGACGCCCGCGCTCTGGCCCGCTGCGTCGATGACGAGGGCCGCCACGAAACCGTCGACACCGGGGTGGTCGGCGGGGTCCGCACCGGCGACAGCCTCCTCGTGCACGCCGGGGCGGCGCTTCAAAGGCGGACGAGCGGCGACGCGAGCAGGAGGACCGAGTGAGGTTCTCGCACGAGTACCGTGACGGAGCGCTCGGCCGGGGGCTGGCAGCGGAGCTGCCGGCGCTCGTGGCGCCGGGGCGCACCTACAAGCTGATGGAGGTCTGCGGCGGGCACACCCACGCGATCTACCGGTATGGGATCCAGGAGCTGCTCCCGGACGGGGTGGAGCTGGTCCACGGCCCGGGCTGTCCCGTGTGCGTGCTGCCGATGGGGCGTGTCGATGATGCGATCACGCTCGCGCGGGAGCAGGATGTGATCCTGGCCTGCTTCGGCGACATGATGCGCGTGCCCGGATCGCTCGGAACGCTGCTCGAGGCCAAGGCGCTGGGGGCCGACGTGCGGATGGTGTACTCGCCGCTGGACGCCCTGCGGATCGCCAGGGAGAACCCGGGGCGCCAGGTCGTCTTCTTCGCGATCGGCTTCGAGACGACCGCGCCGTCGACGGCGCTGACGCTCCGGCGCGCCCGCGACGAAGGCATCGCCAACTTCTCGTGCCTGTGCAGCCACGTGCTGATCGAGCCGCCCCTGCGGGCGCTCCTGGACTCCCCGGACCTGACGCTCGACGGCTTCGTGGGGCCGGGACACGTCGCCACCGTCGTCGGCGCGGGCGCGTTCGGCTTCATCCCCCGTGACTACGCCAAGCCGGTCGTCGTCTCCGGGTTCGAGCCGCTAGACGTGCTGCAGTCCATCCGGATGCTGCTCGCGCAGCTCGCCTCGGGGCGCTGCGAGGTGGAGATCCAATACACGCGTGTGGTCACGTGGGAGGGCAACCCGCGGGCGCTGGCCGCAATGGAGGAGGTCTTCGAACTGCGGGAGCACTTCGAGTGGCGCGGCCTCGGGAGCCTCCCCCGCAGCGCGCTGCGCGTGTCTGAGGCGTACTCCGCGCACGACGCGGAGCGCCGCTTCGCGCTCCCCGGTGTGCAGATCGCGGATCCGCGCGAGTGCCAGTGCGGCGAGGTGCTCAGGGGGGTCATAAAGCCGTGGGAGTGTCGCGTGTTCGGCACCGCCTGCACGCCGGAGCGCGCGATCGGCGCGTGCATGGTCTCCCCGGAGGGCGCGTGCGCCGCCTACTACAGCTACGGGCGCCACGCACGCGAGCCAGAGGTGGTGTGAGGCGGTGAGCGCCGACGCCGCACACGCCCGCAAGCTCCGGATCGTCCAGGCGGCCCACTCCAAGCCCGGCCGCTTCCGCGATGCGCACATCACGATGGCGCACGGTGCCGGCGGAAGCTCCACGCAAACGCTGATCGAGGGGCTGCTGCTACCGACACTGCAGGGCGAGCGCCTGGCAGAGCTCGCCGATGCGGGCACGATGGCGCTCGCGGGAGGGACACTGGCGATCAGCACCGACAGCTTCGTCGTCAAGCCGATCCGCTTCCCCGGCGGCTCGATCGGTGAGCTTGCGGTCAACGGCACCGTCAACGATCTCGCGGTCTGCGGGGCACGCGCTTGTGCGCTGACGCTCTCGATGATCCTCGAGGAGGGTCTCGACGCGGTCGAGCTGCGTGCCGAGGTCACGGCCGTCGCCGCGAGCGCGGAGCGTGCCGAGGTGGAGGTGATCTCGGGGGATACCAAGGTCGTGGAGCGGGGCCATGCCGACGGCATGTACATCTGCACGACGGGCGTGGGGCTCGTCGATGCGCGCGCACGGCTCTCGACGGCCGGGCTCACGCCTGGCGACCACGTGCTCGTCTCGGGTCCCGTGGGCTCCCACGGAATGGCGATCATGCTCGCACGGGGACAGTTCTCGATCGAGGCTCCGATCGAGTCGGACACGGCCCCCCTGTGGCCCGCCGTGGACGCCCTGCTCGATGCGGCGGGCCCCGACGTCCACTGCATGCGCGATGCGACCCGTGGAGGCGTGGCGTCGGCCCTCAACGAGCTCGCCCGTGCATCGCTGGTCGGGGTCGTGATCCACGAGACGGACGTCCCCGTCGAAGCTGCCGTCTCGGCGGCGGCGGAGCTGCTCGGAATCGACCCGCTGTACGTCGCCAACGAGGGCCGGCTGCTCGCGTTCGTCGCGCCGACTTCGGCGGGCGCCGCCCTTGCCGCGCTGCGGGCGGTTCCGGGGTGCGAGCGGGCCACCGACATCGGCGAGGTGGTCGCCGAGCCCGAGGGGATGGTGCTCGTGGACCCCGGGTTCGGGGGCCGACGGGTGCTCGACATGCTCGCCGGAGACCCGTTGCCGAGGATCTGCTGATGCACGAGCTCGCGCTCGCCCGCGGGATCCTCGCCGCCGCCCTGGCGCACGCCGGCGGGCGCCCGGTCCGCCGAATCGATCTCACGGTCGGGGCTCTGCGTCAGGTCGTGCCCGATTCCCTGGCCTTCAACTTCGCGCTCGTCGCGCAGGGCACGCCATGCGAGGGCGCGCGCCTGGAGCAACACCTCGAGCCCGCGCGGGTGCGCTGTCCGTGTGGCGAGGCATGGGAGCTTCGGGAGCCGTCGTTCCGGTGCCCCCGCTGCGGCAGCTCCGAGACGGCGGTTATCGGCGGAGAGGACCTGCTCGTCGAGGCGATCGAGGTCGAGGAGGATCCGTGCACCGCATCAGGGTGAGCGTGGCCGAGGGCGTGCTCGATGCGAACGACACGATCGCCGCCGCCAACCGCGCGGACTTCGACCGCGCCGGTGTGAGGGTGGTGAACCTGATGAGCGCGCCCGGGGCGGGCAAGACCTCGCTGCTCGAGCGCGCGCTCGCGGACGGGTCCCGCCGGCCGCAGGCGGCGGCGTCCGGTCGTGACTCTTCAGCGGGCGGCGGGGCCGTCGAGGATGGCCTCGGGGAGGTGCGCGTGGGTGTCCTCGAGGGGGACGTCCAGGGCTCTCTCGACGCCGAGCGGATCGCGTCGCTTCACGTGCCCGTCACCCAGCTCAACACGGCCCCCGGCTTCGGCGGCGAGTGCCACCTGGACGCCAACATGGTGCGATCGGCACTGCCGGCGGTGCCCCTCGACGAGATCGACCTGCTGATCATCGAGAACGTGGGCAATCTCGTGTGCCCGGCCGAGTTCCGCGTCGGTGAGGATGCCCGGGCGATGGTCTCGTCGGTGGCGGAGGGGGAGGACAAGCCCTTGAAGTACCCGCTCATGTTCCGCGCCTGCGAGCTCGTGGTGATCAACAAGATCGACCTTCTTCCACATCTCGACTTCTCCCTCGAGCAGTTCCTCGAGAACCTCGATCGCGTCAATCCCCGGGCCTCGCACCTGCTCGTGAGCGCGCGCACCGGGGAGGGGGTGCACGCCTTCGCAGGATGGCTCGCGAGCGTCGCCTCGCGCGAGACGGCCGCGGTTTGAGGGCGGCGCCCGAGCGCCACACGCGCCTGCGCGTGAGCGTGCGCGGGGTGGTGCAGGGGGTGGGCTTCCGGCCGTTCGTGCACCGCCTCGCGTGCGAGCACGGGCTGTCCGGCTGGGTGCGAAACGACCCGCATGGGGTGCTCGTGGAGGTCGAGGGCGACCCGGCCGCCGTGGAGCGCTTCCTCGGGCGGCTCGCCGAGCAGCCCCCGCCGCTGGCGACGGTCGAGCTCGTGCACGCCGAGCCGGCCACGGCCACCGGCGAGCGCGGGTTCCGGATCGCAGGGAGCGCCCCCCGCAGTGCTGCGGCGGGGCGTGATCAGGTCGCGCCGGCCGCGCTCGTCTCGCCCGACGTGGCCCCCTGCGAGGAGTGCCTGCGAGAGCTCCACGATCCGCGCGACCGCCGCTATCGCTACCCGTTCATCAACTGCACCAACTGCGGGCCGCGCTTCACGATCGTGCGCGCCACGCCGTACGACCGACCGCTCACGACGATGGCCGGCTTCGAGATGTGCGACGCGTGCGCGGCCGAGTACGCGGACCCCGCGAGCAGGCGCTTCCACGCCCAGCCGAACGCCTGTCCCGAGTGCGGCCCGGCGCTGAGCCTGCTCGACGGCGCCGGGGTCGCGGTCGCACAGGCGCACGACGCGCTGGCCGCCGCGGTGGACGGGCTGGCGCGGGGGCGCATCGTCGCGGTCAAGGGCCTCGGCGGCTATCACCTCGCGTGCCGCGCGGATGACGAGCGGGTGGTCCTGCGCCTGCGGGCGCTGAAGCGACGTGAGGAGAAGCCGTTTGCGCTGATGGCGTCAGACCTCGACGCAGCCGCCCGCCTGGTGGACCTCTCGCCGGCGCAGGCGCTTCTGGCAGCGGGGCCCGAGCGGCCGATCGTGATCGCTCGGCGCCGTCGTGGCATGCCTGTCGCCGGGGCGGTCGCCCCCGGCTCGCGCGACCTCGGCGTGATGTTGCCCTCGACGCCCCTTCACCACCTGCTGCTCGGCGACCTCGGGACGGCGCTCGTGATGACGAGCGGCAACGCGAGCGAGGAGCCGATCGCATTCGAGGACGACGATGCGATCGCGCGGCTGGCCGCGATCGCGGATGCGCTGCTCATCCACGATCGCCCGATCCACGCACGGGCCGACGATTCGGTCCTGCGGGCGCTGGGAGCATCGGAACACGCCGCCGATCCCCCCAGCGCATCGCGTCCTGCGATCACGCGAGAGCGGCGTGCCACGGGCGGCACCCATCCCCCGGCGCTCATGGTGAGGCGCTCGCGGGGCTACGTGCCCCGCGACCTGGCCCTGCCGCAGGCCACGCGTCCGCTGCTGGCATGCGGCGCCGAGCTGAAGAGCACGTTCTGCCTCGCCCACCGCACGCGCGCGTGGGTGGGCCCGCACGTCGGCGACCTCAGATCCTGGGAGACGTACCGCTCGTTCACCGACGGCGTCGGCCGCTTCGAACAGCTGCTCGCGCTCGATCCGGAGGTCGTCGTCCACGACCTCCACCCCGACTACCTCTCGACAAAGTACGCACTGCAACGCGAGATCCCGCACGTGATCGAGGTGCAGCACCATCACGCGCACTTCGCGGCCGTGCTCGCCGAGCATGGCCGGCTGGGCCGGGCGGTGGGGGCGATCTATGACGGGGCGGGCCTGGGGACCGACGGGTCGCTGTGGGGCGGGGAGCTGCTGGCGGGCGAGCTGGGGCACTCGCGTCGGGTCGGCCACCTGTGGCCGGTGCGCCTGCCGGGCGGGGATGCTGCCGCCCGCGAACCGTGGCGCATGGCGTGCTCGTGGCTGGCCGAGGCGGGCCATGGCGACGCGCCGTTGCCGGCGGGCATGGCCGTGGCCGTGAGCGCGGCGCGCTGGGAGCAGGTCGGCGAGCTGGTCCGGACCGGCACGGCATCGCCGATCACCACCAGCATGGGGCGGCTGTTCGATGCGGTCGCAGCGCTGTGTGCGATTCGCCTCAGTGCTCGCGAGGAGGGGACCGCCGCGATGGAGCTCGAAGCTGCGGCCAGGGAGGGCGAGCGGCACGCCTATCCGCTCGCGCTGCTCGACGGCGACGTGCTCAAGCTCGATGCGCGCGAGACCGTGCTGGCGATCGTCGAGGACCTGCGAGGCGATGTCCCGCCCGCGCTGGTGAGCGCGCGCTTCCACAACGCCATCGCCGAGGCCACCGTTCGGGCGCTCGTCGTGCTCGCCGGCCGCGAGGACACGCGGGCGGTGGTGCTGGCCGGCGGCGTCTTCCAGAACCGGCTGCTGCTCGAACGCTGCATCGCGGGCCTCGCCGGCAACGGCCTCTCGGTTCTGATCCCACGCGAGCTCCCGCCGAACGACGGGGCGATCTCCTATGGCCAGGCGGCTGTGGCCGCGGCTCGTCTGGACTGACCGGGCGACGTGACGGGCCGGCGTCCGGTCTGATCGGCCTCAGCGAGCGGAGTCGTGCGGTCGCGGCTCAGCGCGCGGAGTCGTGTCGCCGCGCCTCAGCGTGCGGAGTCGTGTCGCCGCGCCTCAGCGTGCGGAGCCCTGCGGTGGCGACGCGAGCATGCGCGCATCGCGCAGCACCGCTTCGGTGAGCGGCCCGAGGGCTGCCAGCACCTCATCGGATAGCCCGCCGCCGGCATCGAAGCGGGCACCCGCGACGCCATATACGACGATCCTTCGGGGCAGGCGGCCGAGCGCACGCGCGAGCTCGATCGCCTCCGCGACGCCGACCGCGTGGGTCGAGGTGGAGCCGGCGAGGTCGGCCGGCACGGGCGTCGAGGACGCGTCGAAGCGACGAACGGTGCCGGCCTGCGATTCACCATGGATCGCATCCACGAGCACGACGGCTCCCGCACCCTCCCAGCTCTCGAGCAGCCCGAGCGGCTCGCCCTCGTGCTCGCAGGTCTCGATCGCCACGCCGCGCCAGCGGGGCCCGGCGGCCCTCATGAGCGGGCGCATCCTCCGCACCGCCTCCAGTCCGACCGCATCGTCGTGACGGAGCGGGTTGCCGATGCCGATCACGAGCACCGGCCCGGCGTCAGCCACGGTCGACGGTCAGCTTGAGGAAGTGGGTGGCGCAGGAGATGCAGGGGTCGTGGTTGCGGATCGCCTGCTCGCAGCGCAGCGACAGCTTCTCGTCCGGGAGGTCGACGCCGTCTTCGACGACGGCGCGCAGGTCTTCCTCGATCGCGAGCTGGTTCTGGGAGGTCGGCGGGACGATCCTCGCGTCGAGGATCGCGCCGTCCTCGGCGATCTCGTAGCGGTGGTAGAGGAGCCCCCGGGGTGCCTCGGTGGCGCCGTAGCCGACGGCGTTGCGCGGTGTCACCTCGACGAACGGCGCGTCGGGCTCCTCATAGGAGTCGATTATCGACAGGGCTTCCTCGCACGCCTGCACGAGCTCGACGGCGCGCACGAGGATGCTGCGGAACGGGTTGGACACCGCATCGAGCCCGGCCTCGAGCGCGGCTTCCCGTGCGGTCGGGGCGAGCGCTCCCGAAGAGAGCGCGAAGCGCGCGAGCGGGCCCGTGAGGTATGTGCCCCGCTCGCGCAGGCGGGCATGGAGGGCGTTGGAGTGCTCGACCTGTTCCTCGACGATGTGGGCATCGAAATCGGCGGGCGTGATGTCGAGGCCGGCGTCGGAGCGGATGGTGCCGCGGTCGACTGGGTACTCCCCGTCCGGGTCCGAGAGCGCGACGAGCTCCTGTGTGCGATCGACGTCCGGGAAGGGCAGCGTCGCGGCCCAGCGCACGGTCTCGAGTGCCGTCTCACGCGCCGCATGCAGCGGGTCCACGAGCGAGCGCAGCTCGCCGCGGGTCGGGACGCGATAGAAGCCCCCGACGCGTACGTTGATCGGGTGGACCTCGCGCCCGCCGACGAGGGCGATCACGGCGTTGCCGGCCTTCTTCATCTGCAGCCCCTGCTCGACTATCTCCCGGTGCTCGCGCGCCATCTCCACGGCCGAGGCGAAGCCGAGGAAGTCGGGGGCGTGGAGCATGTACACGTGCAGGCTGTGGCTCTCGATCCACTCACCGCAGTAGATGAGGCGGCGCAGGTCGCGCAACGGCCCCTCGTCGATGCGCACTCCGCAGGCGTCCTCCATCGCTCGCACCGCGCTCATCTGGTAGGCGACGGGGCAGATCCCGCAGATGCGGGCCGTGATGTCGGGCGCCTCGGTGAAGGCGCGCCCGCGCAGCAGCGCCTCGAAGAAGCGGGGCGGCTCGTAGATGCGAAGCCTCACGTCCACGACCTCGCGGCCGTCGAGCTTCACGTACATCGCCCCCTCGCCCTCCACACGCGCGAGGTAGTCGGTGCGGAGCACCCGGGTGCGCTCGCTCATTCCCCGTCCCCGTCCTGCTCGTGCGCACGGGAGGCCTCCGAGAAGGCGGCAGTGCCGGCGTTGAAGGTGCGGTATACACGCACGAGGTCGATGTCCGAGCTCCCCAGGACTGCCATCTGCGAGCTGAGCGAAGCGGTGTTCGGGCTCTCCATCGGCCCGTAGCAGCCATAGCAGCCACGGTCATACGCGGGACATACCGCTCCGCATCCGGCGTGCGTGACGGGTCCGAGGCAGGGGGTGCCCCGGGCGACCATCACGCACACCGTTCCCCGGCGCTTGCACTCCACGCACACGCTGTGCGCGCGCACCCGCGGACGGCGAGCCGCGAGGTGCGCGGCGATCACCTCGAGCAGCTGGTGCTTGTTGATCGGACATCCCTGGAGCTCGAAGTCGACCGGCACGTGGTCGCTGATCGGCGTCGAGGTGGCGAGCGTGGAGATCAGGTCCGGGGAGGCGTACACGATGCTCGCGAAGGCCTCGACGTCGCCGAAGTTGCGCAGCGCCTGGATCCCTCCGGCGGTGGCGCACGCGCCGATCGTGATCAGCGCCCGCGAGTTGCGGCGCACCTCCTGGATGCGCTCGGCGTCGTGGGGAGTGCCTATCGAGCCCTCGACGATCGAGACGTCGTAGGGCCCGGCGACCGTCGCGCTGCTCGCCTCGAGGAAGTACGCGATCTCCAGGTGTTCGGCCAGGGCGAGCAGCTCGTCCTCGCAGTCGAGCAGGCTCAACTGGCAGCCATCACAGGAGGAGAACTTCCAGACGGCGAGCGTCTGCCTGCGCGCCGCGGCCATCACAGCTCCCGGATCGCGAGCCACGGTTCCAGCTCGCTCCAGCGGTACACGGGCCCGTCACGGCACACGAGCGTGGGACCAAGCTGGCAGTGGCCGCACTGCGCGATCCCGCACTGCATGTTGCGCTCCATCGAGGCGTACACACCGTCGCTGCCCACACCGGCCTCGGCGAGCGCGGCGACCGTGAAACGCATCATCACCTCGGGCCCGCACACGAACGCCGCTGCGGATGCGGGCTCGAAGTCCACGCGAGCGACGAGGCGCGGCACGACGCCGACCGTCCCGAGCCACTCCGGTCCCGCGCTGTCGACCGTGACCGACACCTCCAGCCCGCGCTGCGCCCATTCGTCGAGCTCGGCGGTGTAGAGCAGCTGCTCGGGTGAGCGGCCCCCGTAGAGCAGCAGCAGCCGTCCGTATCGCTCGCGGTGGGCGAGCAGGGTGAGGATCGCCGGGCGCAGCGGGGCGAGCCCGATCCCCCCGGCGACGACGAGCACGTCTGCGCCCTCGGCCTCGGCCACGGGCCAGGGCCGTCCGAACGGCCCGCGCACGCCGAGTGCCTCGCCGGGCTGCGCGCGGCAGATCGCCTCCGTCGCGAGCCCGACCGCGCGCACCGTGTGCACGAGCGCGCCGCCCCCGCCGGGGTCGCCGCTGATCGAGATCGGGACCTCACCGGCCCCACCGGCGGAGAGCATCGTGAACTGGCCGGGGTCGAACGAGAGCGGCGTACCGTTGCGCGGGTCAAGCTCGAGCGTCCACGTGTCGGCGGTCTCTTGGCGCCGGGCCGTCACGGTGAAGGGGACCGGCACCATCGGGCCTGCCGTGTGAGCGCAGGGCTCAGACGCGAGCGGCATTGCCGTAGACGTCCAACAGCTGCAAGCGGGTCGCCTGCAGCCGGTCGAGCATCGAGGCGGCGAACCGTCGCATGAGCTGATAGCCGAGCTCGTGGTCGGATTCACACTTGCCCCGCAGGCAGGCGCCGTCGAAGCTGACCGTCGCGGTAGGGGCGGTCGCGCGGGCATCGAACTGCCATTTGTAGGGCTCGAACAACCACGACCAGCCCACGACGTCACCCTCGTGCATGGTCTCGATCGTGAGCGGACCGCGGCCGGGAGTCTCGATCTCGAGGGCCACCGCGCCGTGGCGGATGAGGAAGAAGCGGTTGGCCGCCGCGCCCTCGCTGAACAGCTGCGCGCCGGTGTCGAAGCGCTCGTTGGAGCCGCAGCCGGCGATCAGCTCCAGCTGCGCGGGCGAAAGCCCCGCGAACGTCGGCGAGGCGGCGATGAGATCGTCAAGACCCTGCATCGGGGGTGCCCTCACTCTCACGAATCGCCCGTGCCTCCTCGGTGATGTCGATCCCCACCGGGCACCACGTGATGCATCGCCCACAACCGACGCAGCCCGAGCTGCCGAACTGGTCGATCCAGGTGGCAAGCTTGTGCGTCATCCACTGGCGATAGCGCGAGCGCGTCGAGGAGCGGACCGCGCCGCCGTGGATATGCGAGTAGTCGACGGTGAAGCACGAGTCCCACCGCTGGTGGCGCTCCACGTGCTCACCGGCGAGGTCGGTGACGTCCTCGACCGACGTGCAGAAACAGGTCGGGCAGACCATCGTGCAGTTACCGCACGCGAGGCACCGCTCCGCGACCTCGTCCCAGCGCGGGTTCTCATAGTTGCGGTAGAGGAGCTCGCGGATGTCTTGCGTGTCGAGCTCGCGGCCCATCTGCTCCGCCGCGCAAGCGCGGGCGCCGGCGGCGGAATCCTGCTCGCGTGGGCCTGCGGGCTCATGGCGTGTCTCATCGAGGAGGTCGGCGCCGCGCTCGCTGCCGACGTCCACCACGAAGTAGTGGCGATCGCCCTCGAGCACCTCGGTGAGGGCGAGGTCGTAGCCGGACCGAGCCGTGGGGCCGGTCCCCATCGACGCGCAGAAACAGGTGCCACCCGCCTGCGTGCACTGGACGGCGAGCACGAAGACGTCCTCGCGCCGAACCCCCCGGCTCCGATCGGGGCGGGCACCGCCCCCGAGCACGTGGTCGAGGATGTCCATCGCCTGCAGCTCACACGAGCGCATCCCGAGGAAGGCGTAGCGTGGCTGCTCGCGCGGGGTCTCTGCCAGCTCCAGCAGACCGCCGTCGTCGCCCACCCGTGCTCGCCACAGACGCGTCTCGGCGGGGAGCTGGTAGCGCTTCCAGGAGTGGGGTCCGACGTTGTAGCCGAAGAGTGCGTCATCCTCGCGCCGGCGAAGCCGATAGCTCCCGCCGTCCTGCTCGTCGGTCCACCCAGCCGGCAGCTCCGAGCAGCTCTCGATCTCGCCGTAGACGATCGCGCCATCACGGATCGTGGGGCCGACGACCGTATAACCCCGGCTGCATAGCGCCGCGAGCAGCCCGTCGAGTGCGTCGCGCTCCACGATGTAGCCCTCGGGCTGGCTCATCGCGGCGATTCTACGACTGCACGACGGGGAGCGATGGGAGATGCCCGCTGAGGCGGCGGCTGTCCCGCGAGCCCGCGGCGACCCCACGCATCCTGTGTGTGTCCGTGAGACACCGCAGTCAGCGCTCGCCCTTATTGCGGATGGAGCCCGGACATCGGTGGCGTAGTGTTGCTCTCCGCCGGATGCTCGCCACACCCCGGCGACGCCTCGGCGAGGCTGACCCGTGTCTTCCGCCCAGAACCCACCCAAGCCGTCGCGACGCGCGCGGCAGCGTGCTCCGAGCGCAGGAGTCACCCGCAAGCGGCGCGCGCCACGCGGTCGGGACCCGAGGGTCGGTCTGGTGCTCGGCGCGGGCGGGGTGCTCGGCGGCGCCTGGCTCACCGGCGCCCTGCACGCCATCGCAAGCGAGACCGGCTGGGACCCCGGCAGCTCCGACTACATCGTCGGGACATCCGCCGGCTCGATGGTCGGCGCGCTGCTCGCCTGCGGAGTGCCCCCGTGGTTCATGGTGGCCCACTCCACCGGCGAGCAGCTCGGCGGGGCGCGTGACGTGAGCGGGGCCGCCGTCGACGAGGGCGATCGCGGCGCGATGAACCGGTACCGGCTGCATCGCGGTCGGCCCGTCCTCGGCCCTGGTTCCTGGCGGCTCGCGGTCTCCTCGCTGGCGCGGCCCTACCGGCACAGCCCGGCCACATTGCTTGCGGGATGGCTGCCGCATGGTCCGCTCTCCACCGAGCCGCTGAAGGAGTCGGTGCGCCGCGTGTGTGAGGAGTCATGGGCGCCCCACCCCAACTTCTGGGCGGTCGCCGTCGACTATGGCAGCGGCCGGCGCGTCGCGTTCGGCAGCGGCTCTGCCCCCGCCGCCGCTCTCCCCGACGCCGTTGCGGCATCGTGCGCGATCCCCGGCTTCTTCAGATCGGTCGAGATCGACGGCGTTCGCTACGTCGACGGCGGCGTCGAGTCAGCCTCGAACGCCGACGTGCTCGCGGGCGAGGATGTAGACCTCGTGATCGTGCTCAACCCGATGTCCTCGCTGCATGCGGGGGCACCCCGCACCCTGGGCGAGCGATTCGCATACGCGGTGCGCGAAGCCTCAGGGCGCAGACTCGGGTCCGAGGCCAGGAAGCTGCGGGAGTCCGGCGCCGAGGTCGTGCTGATCCAGCCGACCGTCCACGACCTCGATGCGATGGGCACCAACCTGATGAGCCGCTCGCGTCGCAAAGAGGTGATCCGCTCCGCCGTGAGCTCTGTCCGCGAGCACCTCCGCTCCTCGCCCGCGGGCAAGCGTCTGGCCGATCTGCCGCCGGGCCTCGACGCGCTCGTGCGCCGCCCGCGGGGGCGGCTCGGAGCGAGCTTCTCCTTCCCGGCCCTGGCGCATGCCCGCTGGGAAGCCGTCACGTCGTCCACCGGCGGGGCGAGCTGGGCGAAAGCCGTGTAACGATTCCTGCTCCCGATCCCTGCTCGCAAAGGTTGCAGGAGCAGCGCCCGTCGTCGCGAAGAACGATGGTCGATGCGCATGCGCAGGTCAGGGGGACGAACCGGTCGCATGGCCGGCCCGGGATTCACCGGCTGGGTGGCCGCGGCCGCCGCGCTCGCGATGCTCGTCCTCGCCGCCCCGGCAACGGCCGCCACTGCCGTCTGGGGATGGGGGTCCGGTGAATCCGGCGTGCTGGGAGCCGCGATGGGGCCCGAAGTCTGTTGGGGTGAATTCCGGTGCAGCACCTCGCCCCTGGAGGTCCCGGGCCTGAGCAGCGCAACAAGCGTCGCGGCGGGTCAGGAAGTGAACCTTGCGCTGCTGGAAGGCGGCACGGTCGCAGCTTGGGGGAGCAACGTGTCAGACCAGCTGGGCGACCGACGCTCCTGGCGCGAACAGGCGGAAACCGCCGCTCCCGTCAAGGTGAGCGGCCTTACAGGGGCGGTGGCCGTCGCCGCCGGTGACTCCTCGAGCATGGCGCTGCTGGCGAATGGAACCGTCGAGACCTGGGGTGAAAACACGGAAGGACAGCTCGGGGACGGGAAGACGACCCCAAGCGTCGTACCGGTGATCGTCAAGGGCGTCACCCACGCCACCGCGATCGCGGCCGGGGAAGGTGACAGCCTCGCGCTGCGGTCGAACGGAACCGTGATGGCATGGGGGAGCAACCGCCTCGGCCAGCTCGGCATCGGCACCAGGCAGAGCACGCGCATCCCCCGCCAGGTGAAGGCGCTCACCGGTGTGGTCGCGATCGCCGGAGGTTCCGAACACAACCTTGCGCTGCTCGCGAACGGGACCGTGAAGGCGTGGGGCAGCAACGAAGCCGGGCAGCTCGGGGTCGGGCGCAGGAC
>Ga0335083_10001883_pt1 | contig 28394 bp, 23 predicted proteins | sample Lox_Sample_42_FD_206716 | JGI IMG/M metagenome (GOLD analysis project Ga0335083, IMG submission 206716) | Soil microbial communities from Loxahatchee National Wildlife Refuge, Florida, United States - Lox_Sample_4.2 | ecosystem: Environmental > Terrestrial > Soil > Wetlands | place: USA...
GATTTCCGATGGCGTGCTGCAAATCAACGGCAACCTTAATCTCGAAGGCGGCATAATCTTTCAAAACGGTGGCGAAATCGATTTGAACGGCGACGATTCGGCCTGCAACCACCAATCGGACAATCCTGGCACCAATGACAATCAATCGATTCCTCCGCATGCGACGATTGGTAGCTATAACAGTGCCGGGCCAACGGTGAAAGTCAACAATTCAAGTGCCACGATTGCCGCTAACGCGTTCGGCACGGGGTCGTCGTCGTCTCCCTTCACGCTCCAATTGGAATCAGGCGCCTTGGACGTGACAACGACTGGCAACGCAGTCACTTTTAATAGCTACATCACGCCTGAAATCCACTCCGAAGGTTCCACTTACCCCTTCGTCTTCGAAGGCGCAAATGTCACATTCCAGGCGCCGGCGCACGTGTTTCAGGAGGACCAAACTCCTGTATCTAGTAATCCTAGCGATCCGAAGCCTTTGTCCATTCGGTTCGAGGTCGATAATACGGTCACCTTTGCGGGCGGCTGGAGCCAAGCAGTTCCATACATTCCCCCATCTACTGCCTCGAATCAGAACCATGGCGATAATCCGGCCGTGTTGATTCAAGGCATCGGCAATTTGATTGTGCAGGGTAACTCCAATACCGGCAACGATATTCAGGAAGATTTGCCGTTGATTGTGCAAGGCCATGTGACGGTGGACATTGCCGCGACCATGGAGCAATCGCAGGGAGTTGCCTGGACGAGCTTCGCCGGCTTCGCCGTTGCCGACCATGGCAAGCTGCGGATTGATGCGGATAATGTTCTGCCAGCGGTCGCCAATTTATATTTCGGTAATGTTGGAACTTTTGGCACTGCTGCGGGCTCGGGCAACAGCCTTTACGGCGGTACGCTTTCCCTTGGGACTTTGGGAAGTGGTCATACTCAAATGCTCAATGCTTTGCAGGTTTCGACCTCTGCAGTTACCGTTACCACCCTTACTAATCCCCTTTCAGCCATCGACATGGCAGGCAATGGCCATTTGACCTTTACTGGTGGTGTCGCGGGCGCCTGGACAACTGGCACTTTCCTGCGCATTAAAAACTGGGTGACTTCAAATCCCAGCAATCCGTCGGCTTCCTCGGCGACATCGCCCTTGTATCTTGGTACCTCGGACGCCAGTCCTTCCAATTCAGTGTTTCAGCAAGATCTGCTTCAGATTCACTTTACAGGTTACCTGACTGGTGCAGAGCAGGTATTCGGTACTGGAGAAATCGTGCCTAATAATTCCACCCAACTTCGTCTGGGCGATGTCGATGACAGCGGTCAGGCAAATGCGGGTGATATTTTGCCCATGGAGCAGGCGCTGGCGAATTTGACTAATTATGAATCGCCATATAACGCCATGACTAATCCGTGGGGCAATCATTATGGCACAACGCTCGACGTGGCCGATTTGGAGGATATTCTCGATATCAACCAGGACGGGCTGATCACCAATGCGGACTTGCAGCTTTTTGTGTACGATTTGAGCCATAACATCGCGCCCACTTACGCCGTGCCTGAGCCTTCGACCTTGGCTCTGGGATTTTTGGGGGCGGTTGGCTTGGTCAGCCTGGCGCGAAAGCGCCGTCGGCCCGCTGCTTAACGAGCAGTCGGGTTGCCATGAACGCATCACAACTCATCGGTCTTACGGCGACGACGCATTGATCGCCGTGCCGTAGGCCGATCCCCCTGGGGCACTGCTTGGCAACGTATTGCTTGTGGGCAGCGGTGCAGCAGGAATCGGCGCCAACGGCGCCATGCCGCTTGATGCCGGCGCTACAGCGGGCGAAGTGGTTCCCAGCGGCGGCGCCGTCGCCCCGCCCGGCAAATAAACTGCGCCCGGCGGAGGCGCGGCACCGCCCGGTGATGCTCCCGGCGGATAAACAATCGGCGCTCCGGCCGGTGCGGCGCCAAGCGGATAAACCGCCGGTGCAGGCGCGCTGCCCGCCGGATAGGAGTAATACGGCGCCGGAGGATACGCGGCGGCCGGCGGATACGCACTGGCCGGCGGTCCAGCGGCAGGCCCGGCGATAAACGGCTGCAGCTTGGTCTCGTCGGGATTGGCCCGAGGATTTGTATAATCCCGCGGACGCGCCCCGGTCATGTCCCCTCCCACGGTCGGATCGGGATATGGATCGAACTTTTTAGCGACCGCCACCTGGTACGCTTGCGAACCCGGATTGCACAGCGTCGGCAAATCGGTGTTGGCGCAACCGGCCAGTGCGCAGACCAGCGGCAGCCAACATGGCGCGAACTCAAAGCGGCGCGGCGGCGACATCAGTGACTCCTAAGCATTGGGCAACGATGCGCGCTTGGACGAGGAGCGAGATTACTGCCGCGCATCGATGTGCAGCTCAATAAGGGGCGGAATTTTAGTCTCGCGGCAGCGCCTTAGCCAGAGCGGTTCCCGTTGGCAATCCACTGCTGGCACGTCGACCCGTCCCCTTGGAATGTCCTGATTTGACACACCGATATCAATCGGCGGTTTCAGGGAATGGGTCGTGCGGCCCGGCTAGAGATCGTCTCACGATCATGTAGCGGCCCCGGCGCGCCGGGGTCCCCAGCCGCTGAGGATCCCGGCGCGCCGGGACCACTATATCCGCTACACGTTCGTGGGATGCGCTCTAAGGCAGATAAATATCCAGCACCGTGGCGGATTGTTTGGGGGTCAGCAGGCAAGGCGCCAGCGCGGCCGGCAAAAGCATGGTTTGGCCGCGCGCTAGCGGCGCGCCGGATGGATCGCCCGCCGCCTCAATTTCTCCCTCAATCACCGCCACAAGATGAAACTGCCCGTCGCCGCCGACAGGTTCCGGCCGGCTGAACCGCCAGCGATCGAGCACGAACTTGTCGCACGTCACCAGCCGCTGCACGTGCGGCCGCTCCGTCGGCCGCGGCGACTGCGGTGTTAACGGTCCCAGCTTGTAATCAATGGCGGCCAGCGCCTGATCGACGTGCAGGGGTCGCGGCCGGCCATCGGGGCCCAGGCGGTTCCAATCGAACAAACGGAACGTGGCGTCGCTGGATTGTTGAATTTCGGCAATGACTAACCCCGCTCCCAATGCATGAACGGCCCCAGCCGGCAGGAACAAGCAATCGCCCGGCTGAGGTTGAAAACGATACAAACACAATTCGCAGGCGCCGCGCTGCACTTCGCGTTCCAGGGCATGCCGATCGAAGCCGCGCTTCAGCCCGGCATAAATCACGCTGCCCGGCTCGGCGGCCAACACCACCCAGGCTTCGGTTTTGCCGAAGTCGGGCGGGTTCAGCCGGGCTGCTTGTTCATCGTCCGGATGCACCTGGACTGACAGCGTTTTTTCGCAATCCAAGAATTTGAACAGCAGCGGAAATCGCGGCTGCGGATGATGTCGTCCCAATAGCTCCAGGCCGTGTGCCTGCATCAATTCGTTCAGCGAAGTTCCGGCCAAGGGTCCGGCTGCCACGCGGCTTTGATCGGCCGCTCGATCGACCACTTCCCAGCTTTCGGCGTAATCGTTCCCTTCGCCCAGGGGCTTGCCCAACAGCGTGCCCAACTTGCGGCCGCCCCATAGGTAACGGCGCAACAGCGGTTCAAAGCGTAAAGGGTACAGGGGGGCCATGTCGGGTATTGTTCGATGGTGAATGTGGTGCCCGCCGATCATGCCTTACTGCCGCGCGTAGCCTTCCAAAATGCGGCCGATCCAAAACGCCGACACCGCCGCCACGAGCATCAACAACATTTGTCCCAGCGTAATGGCCCCTTGTAGTTGCAGCACGATCGACAAGGGAGGCAACACCAATCCGACAATTTGCAATAAACGGCCAAAACTTGCCATGGCGAAGGTCCGGGCCAAAGTGGATGGTTCGATGTGTGCCGGTCGACCGGCGGAATCCAGGGCGCATTTAAGCCGTTGTAGCGGTCGCTGTCGCCAGCGACCTACAAGCTGCTGCGGACAGCCGGCGCTACATTGACAAGGGATGCGCTCTAAAAGGTCCTGCAAAACCAGCGGATTGTCATCATAATGTGCTGGGGACAATCGTGCCATGAGCCTACCAAATTCCACTCTGCCGCCCGACGATCCAATTCGCCAGCCCGCCGCAGACGCTTGCGCACCGACCGGCAAAAATATCGATTCTGCCGCTGGTGTTCACCCCGCCGCAGCGAGTTCGCTCGTGACGCTGTTGTGGCGGGCCGTTCGCCTGCGCTGCCCGGTTTGCGGCCAGGGGAAATTATTTCGTGGCTGGTTCACCATGTACCCGCGCTGCGAGCAGTGCCACTTTCGCTTCGAACGCAGCCCCGGTTATTGGTTGGGGTCGATTTTCGTGAACTACGGGCTCACGGCGCTGATTGTGACCGCGGCCTATTTTGCACTGTTCTTCACCGAAGCGCTGCCGCCAGACTGGATCATGCGTTTGCTGTTGGCTTTTTGCCTGTTGTTTCCGCTGTGGTTTTTTCGCTATGCCCGCGGCATTTGGATCAGCGTCGATTTGTATTTCGATCCTGAGCCGGCGACGAAACTTGTGTCGGCCAAAAAAGCGGAAACCTCAGCTTCATCTCCACCGCAAGTTTAGAGATCGTCACACGATCATGTAGCGGCCCCGGCGCGCCGGGGTCCCCAGCCGCTGAGGACAGCGGCCACTACATCCGCTACACGTTCGTGGGATGCGCTCTAGTGCGGCCCTATACTTCCACCAGTTCGCGAGGGTTTGAATTGCAGCTTTCCGTGACGCCGCTTTCGGCATGCTCAGCGGTTGGAAACGGTTCGGCAGCGGCCGCGGCCGGCAACAGCGGCTTGTTCGGCGCGGACGTTCCACCAGAATTTTGGGCGGCATTGCGAGCCCGGGCCTTTTTCACTTCCCAATACATGTACCCGCAAAAGCAGGCGAAAATGGTGTACGGCATGCCCATCATGAACAAGATGCTGTAGAAGTAGCCCTTCACCATGTGCTCGTGTTCCGGATCGTTGGCGGCCGCGGCTTCGCTGCAGGTGGGGCAAGCCCAAACTGTGTGGACCGTGGAAAATATGGCCGCCAACGCGATCAGGAGCGGCGCAAAACGGCGGACGAAAAACGTGGCGTTCGTGCGTTTCATGGTTCGCTTCATTTTATTCGTTTAGTCTTGCGACTGGACCGTGGCTGGCCCCTTGATTGTATCGTCTTGCCGGCTGGGCGGGTAGAGATGATACAGCATGAAATAAATCAACACCCCGGTGATCGAAACGTACAGCCAAATCGGAAACGTCCATTGGGCCCAGCGGCGATGTGCCATACGCCGATCGCACAGGCCGAGGTAAATGGTTCGTCCCGCCAACACCGGCACCGTGGCCGCCAGAATCACGTGGCTGATCAGCATTGCGTAATACACAGTGCGAACAGGTTGCGGACCGCCGAACACGGTATGCCATGTTTTCATCGCGTGGTACGTCAGGTAGCACGCCAAGAACAGCATCGACACGCCGAACGCCGACAGCATCACCCGTTTGTGGGCCACCTCGCGCCGCCGTTTGATTAACCAATAACCGACCAACAACAGCACGGTGGCCGTGGCGTTGAGCGAAGCGTTGACAGTGGGCAGGTATTCGATCACGCGGCAGCACAAGCAGCTTTCGAATGAGGATATAAGTATGCAACGGGTTTATTTCACAGGTTGATCGGCTGCGGAGCCATCGGTTTCGGCCGCGGGAGCAGCATCCGGCGTCGGTTTTTCGTCCAACAATTGTCGGATTTGCGTTCGCAACTCCTCGACTTTAGCCGGGTCGAGCATATCGAAGCTGTTGCGGATTTTGCCGTCGCGATCGATCAACAACGCCCGATTCAGGTGCGAGCCTTCCTGCACATATTGCAAAAACACATCGCGCCCAATGCGTTTGATATATTCCAAATCGCCGGTCAAAAACACCCAGCGGTAAGGATCGGCCGGAAAGCGGTCGGCGTAACGCGTCAGCACTTCGGGCGAATCGTTCCGCGGATCGCAGGTGATGCTGACCAAACGCAAATCGGTGTCTTTGAATTCGTCTTGAATTTTCTTCAGCGCCTGGTTTTGCTGCCAGCACGGTCCGGGGCAACTGGCGAAGAAAAAGCTGCCGATCCATACGTGCCCTTTGAGTTCCTGAGAATCGAACTCCCGGCCGCTGCGCTCGATAAGTTTGAAATCTTTGATGCGCGGGCCCGGCGGCGGCGCAGGCGGATAGTTGCTTTGCCAGGCCGGCGCGCTCACGTGGCGCGGCTCGGCCGTCTGAAAGGTCCGCCATGCCACCCACGACCCGTATGCGGCGGAACTGACCAGGGCCAGGGTCACCCAAAACGCCAAGGCTTTGCTTTTCATGTTGCATCTCCGATCGAACGAACCGATGCCACGCGCCAGGCCAGGGCGAACATGGCACACACAAACACCAGCGTCACCAGCGCGCTAAACCACGCCGACGGCAATCCGGCCAAGACGGCTTCTTTGACCGCGGGATCGGCCCCCCAGTATAAAATTCGCCGCAGAAGGGCCAGGCAATACGTCAGCGGATTGAAGCACACGATCCAACCGATCCAATTATTGCCCGGCGGTGCAAACGCCCCGGACAACAACCACATGGGCAGCAAAAACACCATCATGATGGCGTGAAACCCCTGCGTCGATTGCATGGGCCACGCGATCGCCAGCCCCAGCGAAGTGAGCGCGATCCCGATCACAAACAACAGCACCAGCACCGCCGGCACCGTCAGCAGCGTCAGCGGCACCTTCAGCGTGAAGCACAGCAGCATAAACACGGCGGCATGGGCCAGCGCAATCAGCGCGCCCCCCAACACTTTGCCGATGACGACCGACCACCGCGGCACCGGCGCCACCAAGACCGATTGCAAAAACCCTTCGCGCCGATCTTCAATCACCGAAATCGTGGCGAAAATCGCCGTGAACAAAATGATCATCACCAGCGTGCCCGGGAAAAAATATTGAGCGTAGGACACCGTCACGAGACTATCCGTAATAGCGCCAGATCCAGCGGCCAGGGTGTTTTGCCCCACCGCGCCGCCGGCGTTCATTTGGAACGACGACCCCAGCAGCCCGCTCAGCAAAATCCAAAAAATAATCGGCTGACCCAGCGCCGCAAACACCCGGTTGCCTTGCCGGATGAAGCGCACCCATTCGCGGCGGCACAGCGTCCACGCCGCCAACCACGGGCGGGGCCGAATGCTCGCCAGCGGCAGCGCGGCTGCGGAGCGGTCCGCTTCGGTCGTGTTTAAGGGTGAAGTGGCAGTGCTCATGGATTGTTTGTGTCGTATTTTGCTCGATGGTGCAGTTTTCAGGCAGCGTTTTAGTGCCGCCGCTTTTTCTTGGGCGGTTCCTCTTCTTCCACGGTTTCCAGCCGGTGCCCGGTGCGGTCGATAAACACATCTTCCAGCGTCGGCTTGCCCAGCGTGATGGCGCTGATTTGCCCAGGAAACGCTTCGACGAGCCGAGCAACCCACTGATGCCCCTCCGGCATCTCCAGCCGCACGTTCCCTTCCATCACGCCGGCAGTGCATCCGAAGCGATCGCGAATCCCTTCCGCCAACGCTTCCGGCGAGGCGCTTTGAATCGTAATGGCGTCGCCCCCCACGGTCGAACGCAAAGCGTCGGGCTTATCCAGCGCGACAAGCTTTCCGCGGTCCAAAATCGCTATACGGTCAGCCTTATCGGCTTCTTCCAGCAGATGCGTGGTCAGCACCACGGTCACGCCATCCTGCTGGCGCAGTTGGTGCAAATAACTCCAGACGTCGCTGCGGGCCGCCGGATCCAACCCCGTGCTGGGCTCATCGAGCAGCAATAACTGCGGACGGTGCAACAGCCCTTTGGCTAATTCCACGCGCCGCCGCAGGCCGCCGGAAAGCGTTTCCACCCGGTCGCGCACCCGGTCGGTCAGCCGAAAGCGTTCCAGCAATGTTTGGCTGCGGCGGGCCAAATCCGCGCCGCTCAATCCGTATAAATGCCCCTGATGCAGCAGATTTTCCCCTACCGTCAGTTTCCGATCGACGCTGGCAGATTGAAACACCACGCCGATGTGGGCGCGAATTTCGCCGATTTGCCGCTGCAAATTAAATCCCAGGACTTCGGCTTCCCCTTGTTGCAGCGGCAACAGCGTGCTGAGCAAGCGAAACAGCGTCGATTTTCCTCCGCCGTTGGGTCCCAAAAACACAAACACTTCGCCGGCCGCTATTTCAAACGAAACGTCGTTTAGCGCGTGCCGCTGGCCATACCAGTGGTTCACTCCGTCGACGCGAATGGCGGGCAAATGGTTCATGAGGCGGGCTCCGCCGCTGGTTGCGGTGCGGCGGGCGGACTGGCTTGTTCGGGCGGGGGTTCTGCAGCTTGGAATTTCCGTTCTTCCGAAGCATGACGCAAACGCATGCCGATGTCCGGCACCAGCATCAGCAGCAAAAAAATCGACATCAACATGGCCGGAATGGTCAACACAAATTTCCAATTGGCTTCCCACAGTACGTGCATGAAAAACAGAATGACCAATAGCGCTTTCGTGCACGATACCGCCATCATCAGCATCCGGCTTTCCGTGACCGAAAAGTATTCGTGCCACCAATGGAACGACGTAAGAAACGAAAGCGTCGTCAGCAGGCAAAGTGCGATAAATACGTAAATGTATTGGGCGATGCCCGTCGAATGGCCCGCATGGCCGCCGTGGGCATCATGACCATGAGCATCCTGTCCGTGCGCAACGTGACCGTGGGCATCCTGCGTTTCCACCACCGGCCCATGCGACGTAGGTAAATTCTCCGACATTGGGCAAACTCCAAATGCTAATTGCTCACCGCTAATTGCTGCTTCACTTCAAAACAAATACAACAGCGGAAACAGGAAAATCCACACCAAGTCGACAAAGTGCCAATACAAGCCCGTGTTTTCCAAAAACCCGGCCCGCGTGGCGTTCAAATCCATCGTCATCAAGATTACGAACACAATCAATCCTACGATCACGTGCAAGGCGTGGAAACCCGTCAACAAAAAGTACGTACTGGCCCACATGTTGCCCCCCGGCACCACAAACGGAAGTTTCAGCCACGGGTATTGCTCGTTCAGCCCTGGGTGTTCTTCTTTTTCCCAGGGCAAGCCCGAAGTGTTTTGGTCGGGAGGCGGATATATTTTGTTGCTCAGTTGCACCAAATCCACCGTCGGGTCTTCCAGTTTCAGCTCCGCGGACAAATCGGTGCAGGTCTGCGAGCGCGATTTCAGCTCGGCAATCTGCGGCGAAATGGCCGCGTATGCCGCCTGCGTTTCTTCCGACCACGGCTTTTTTTCCAACTCGCCGATTTGCGCTTTCTGCTCGTCGCTCAGGTTGTTGAATAAATCTTTCGTTTGGTCGCCATACTGGGCCGTCAGCGTCTTCAATCGTTGCCTCACCGCCGACCCATATTCCAAATTCGCCTTTTCGTAAATTTGGCTGTGCGGGCTCCAAGGATACAAGCCGTGGGAAAACTTCGCGTTGTATTCATAAGCCTTTACGCCCAAGAACACGCTACCCAATAAAAACGTGATCAGCGTGAAAAACTTGGCCACGCGTGCTTTGTTGGCCCGAGCGGCTTCCAAGGCCAGGACGATCGACACGCTGGAACAAATCAGCACGAAAGTGTTGAACGCGCCGATCGGTTCGCTCAAGTGCACCTCATGGGTCATCGGCCACGTGGGCGCTCCAAACCGCAACACCACGTAAGTGCCGATCAACCCGGCGAAGAACATAATTTCCGTCGATAAAAACAGCCACACGATGGTTTTGCCCAGTGGGATCGGCAGCCCCGGCTGATATTGCAGCTTAATGTGCCCGGCATGATGTTCATCAGCATGAGTAGCAGTGGCCATGCGGTTTACTTTAGGTTCGATGAATGTGGTTGATAATGGTTTTCCCAACGCCGCATTACACCCACGGCGACAAAACCAGCAGGATTAATAGCACGGGCAAATACACGAGCGAAGTTTGTAACAAAAATCGTGCGCTTCGCTGATCGCGTCGCCAACAAAAAAGCACGGCGGCCGCCAGGTAAGCAATGCTCAGGGAAAGCGCGCCGGCCAAATACACTCGGCTGGGCATTTGCAACGCAGGCAACAAACTGATGGGCGCCAATGCCAGCGCGCCCAATACCGCCTGGGCGCCGGCGCGGCGGCCTGTGGAATCCACCACCGTCAGCATTTGGAGCCCGGCTGCGGAATATTGGTGGCGATAAATCCAGGCGATGGCCATGAAGTGCGGAAATTGCCACAAGTAAACAATCAAAAACAGCGCCGCCACATACATTCCATCCGGCAGTGGACCGCCGGTAATCGAAAACGACGCGCCAACCGCGGCCCAGCCAATTAGCACGGGCAGCGCTCCCGCGACGGCTCCCACCGCCGTGTTGGCGGCGGTTTTGGATTTCAGCGGCGTGTATAAAACCACGTAAAAAAGCCACGTCAAACCGCCCAACAAAGCCGCGAGCATGTTCACCAACAAAGTTAATTCGGCGACCCCAATCGCCAGCGTCACGACGCCAAACGAAATGGCCTGCTTGGTGGTCAGCCGGCCCGATGGCAGGGGACGCCCGGCGGTTCGTTCCATGCGAGCGTCGCAGGAACGCTCCAACAGCTGATTGAACGTGCTGGCGCTGGCCGCGACCAATGCCGTGCCCAACAACGTGTGCAACCAAATCCAAAGCTGCGGCGGACCCCAATGGCCGGCAAATGCGGAAACGGCCACCACCACCAGCACCAACGATGCAATCCGCGGCTTGCTCAGCTCCAAATAGGCGTTCAACCTTGCCAACGCCAGTTCCCGGCGCGAGGCGTACACATAGCTGGAGCTGGTGATGCTCATGCTACGGCCTCCGCCAGTGAATTCGATTGGATCCGCCGCGCACTACGTTGCCCCGGCAGAAACGCACTTTGAACAGCCAGCATGCTCACACTGCGCACCGCCAACACCGTGGAAATTGCCAGAATCAGCGATCCTGTGGCCACGTGCGCCGTCGTGATTTGCGCTTGCCACCAACTGCGGGCCTGCACGGTGAAGGCCGACGCTGTGGCCGAATCGGCCAGAAACGCCGGCCAACCGTATTTCACTACCCAGGTCGATGCGCCCAGCGCCAATTGCAAAAAGATCAGTCCGGCCAGCGCGGTTGCCGGAATAACCAGCGCCCTCACGTCTTTCGCCTTTCGCCAAAACACGAAGGCCATGCCGAAAATATATCCGGTCAGAACTAGCGCCAGTCCCACGTGCGATAACACCACTCTGCGGAACGCGGCCGGCGAACCATCGGCCGCGAAATGCCGCAAGTGAGCGCCCAGCACCAATTGCAAATAAGCCAGCACCGGCGCGATCACCGCCAGCAACCGCAGCGTTTTCGCCGCTGACACATTGACAGTGCGCCGATTTTCTTGCCAGTGCCGCGAAGTGACAACCGCCAACGCCGCGGTAAAGGCAAAAAAAGCGGGCCCCACGCAGCCGTGCGTCATGGCCAACGTGCGCTCATCGAGCAATACTCGCAGGCCGCCCAACACGCCTTGCAATATCACGCCCCCCAGGGCGATAAAGCCGAGCGCTTTCAACCACTTCGGCTGCTTGGTCACCCACAGCGTGATGCACAAGATAACCGTCAACAGCCCCACCAGGGACGCGAACAACCGATGCCCGTGCTCAATGAATAAATCCCACGGTCCCAACAGCCACGTTTGCCACGGATACAAAAACAGGTTGTAACCGTACGTGGTGGGCCAATCGGGCACCGCCATGCCCGCCTGATACGTGGTGACTGTTCCGCCGATCCAGATCAGCGGAAACGTGGCGCAGCACAACCACACCGCCAGCCGATGCGGCCAGCGAGAGGGTTCGGGGTTCAGGGTTCGGATTTTGCCACTCATCAATGTACGCTCATTCCGCCTTCTGCTTTCAGTCTTCTGCCTTCACAACTTAGTGCCCCATATCTTCCGACACCAACGGGCGGTCCTTCGGCGGCGGTTGATTTTGCGGGTAGTAATCTTCGTCGACTTCCGGCGAGTTGTATTCGTACGGTCCGCGATAAACTACGGGCTGGAAATCAAAGTTGCCGTGCCCCGGTGGGCTGGGCGCTTGCCATTCCAGGCCGTTAGCGTGCCATGGGTTTCGCCCCACGCGCGGCCCAAAAAAGATGCTGTAGAAAAAGTTGATGATGAAAACAATTTGCACACCGACCAGGAAAATGGCGGACATCGTAATGAATTCGTTCACAGGCTGGTAATGGCGAAACACCGAAACGTGCCACGTATCGGCATACCGCCGCGGCTGACCCAGCAAAATGTGCATCGGAAAGAACACGCAGTTCAGCGCGATGAACGTGAAAAAGAAGTGTACTTTGCCCCAAAACTCGTTCATTTGCCGGCCGAACATTTTCGGAAACCAAAAGTAAATCGCGCCAAACACTCCCATCACCGTGCCGGCAAATAGCACGTAGTGGAAATGGGCCACAATGAAGTACGTGTCGTGAATAAAAATATCGATCGGCGTGGCCGCCATGAAAATGCCTGACAACCCGCCGATGATGAACATTGATACAAAGCCTACGGCAAACAACAGCGGCGTGGTGAATTGGATTTTGCCGCCCCACAGCGTCCCCAGCCAATTGAACACCTTAATAGCGCTGGGCAGCGCGATGAGCATGGTCGACACCATAAACGTCATACCCAAGGCCGGGTTCATGCCCGAGACAAACATGTGGTGCCCCCACACAATGAAGCCCAGCCCCGCGATGCCGGCGATGGCGTATACCATCGGTTTGTATCCAAAAATTGGCTTGCGCGCAAAGCAGGCGATAATGTCGCTCACCATGCCCATCGCCGGCAAAATCATGATGTACACCGCCGGATGGCTGTAGAACCAAAACAAGTGCTGCCACAACAGCGGTTGACCGCCGCCGGGTGTGATCGACTGGTTATTGATGATCAGCCCCTCGGGCGTGAAAAACCCGGTTCCCAAATGGCGGTCCATCAGTTGCATGAAGCCGGCCGCCGTGAGTACCGGCAGCGCAAAGGCTTGCAATATGGCGGTGATGAACATCGCCCAAATCGTCAGTGGCAAGCGAAACATGGTCATCCCCGGCGCCCGCATTTGGATAATGGTGGTCATGTAATTGACCGAGCCCATCATCGACGAAATGCCCACGCACGTTAGTCCAACCAGCCATAACGATTGTCCGATGTAACTTCCGGGCGCAGCCTGAGTGTTGGAGGCCACCGTGGCGTACGAAGTCCAGCCCGATGCCGCCGCCCCGCCGGTCACAAAAAAACTGGCTCCAAACGCAATAAACGCCGGCCACATGAACCAGTAGCTGAGCATGTTCAGCGTGGGAAAGGCCATGTCGTCGGCGCCGATCATCAGCGGAATTAAAAAGTTGCCGAACGCCCCGGCCAAAATCGGTATGATCACCAAAAAAATCATTACCGTGGCGTGCATCGTGAACAGCATCGTGTATGCCTCAGGCGACATTTGTCCCCCTTCGGCCGCATACAAGTGATTCAAAATGGGCACCTTGGTCCACGGCCACGCGATTTGCCACCGCACCGCCAACGCCAGCAACCCGCCAATCAAAAACCAGATCAGCGTGGAAAACAGAAATTGAATGCCGATGACTTTGTGGTCTTTCGAAAAAACGTACTTGCTCAAAAAGCTTTGCGTGTGTGCGTGACCACCCGCGTCGCCAAAATCATGGGCATGCGAACCAACGGTAATGCTGCTCATTCCAATACCTTATTCGTTTGTTTTTGCCAGGGGCGATGTTGCTTCGTTCGGCGGAGCTGATTGCTGGGGTTGCGCGGCGACGGGTTGCGCATCTTCCGGCTCCGCTTCCGCAGTTTGTTGTGCCGTTCCCGGCGGACTCACCGCATTTTGCCGCGTCTTCAAATCAGCCAGATACTTTTCGTAAGCTTCCCGCGATTCGACGACCAGCCGACCCTTCATCTTGTAATGTCCCCAGCCGCATAATTCGGCGCAGGGAATATCGTATTCCCCTTCCTTCATGGCACGGAACCAAACGGGAATTTTCATGCCCGGAACCGCGTCTTGTTTGACCCGCAAATTCGGCAGGAAAAAGCTGTGCAACACGTCCATACTTTTCAAGCTGACCAGCACCTCTTCCCCGACCGGCACGTGCAGTTCGTTCACGTCGAACAAGTCGTCCTTGGTTCCCAATATTCCGTCTTCGCCGGGATACCGCAGCCGCCACTCGAATTGTCGGCCCGTAACTTCCACCGTGAACGGAATGTCGTGCCCGCCGGCCATCGGCGTGCGCATTTTCGCCGCCGCCCAGGTGTTCATTTGATAAATGGCGATGAACAACAGCGTCGCCGCCGGCACAATGGTCCAGCATATTTCCAGCGTGTGGCTGCCGTGCGAAAACTTAGCCGGTTGCTTGTTGCTTTTGCCGTCGTACCGCCACAAGAACAAAAACAAAGTCAATTCGGTGCCCAGGAATACAATGCCCGTCAGCGCCAGAATGAATTTAAACAAGTGATCGATGGAATACGCCGTTTCCGCGCCGACGTTTTCCGGCAGCCACACGCCCTTGGCGGGGCCGTAAATAAACATGGCCACACCGAAAATCGGCACGCACAAAAATACCAAGGCCCAAAATTTACCCATGATTTCGCACTTCGGAGGAGGCGTTGAAATGGTTCGCTATAGCAATTCGCGCGGCGGAGCTTTCATGTGTTCGTCGTTGTGGTATTGGCTGCCCGGTTCGTATGGCAAATCCAAAATAAAATCGATCAAATGCCAAATATCGTCGCTCGTCATGCCAGGCGTAGTGCCAATGCCCGGCATTTGCGACGGGAAAATTCCATTGTTCAGCCGATAAAACAACTCGTACGGCTCGCGGCCTCCCCGCAAGATGCCGGCCCGCAAATTACGCGGCTCCCCTTCGCGCGGCGGCAAGGCATCGACCCGCAACGCGTAGCTTAATTCCGACAATTTGGCCGGGTCGGCGGATTCGGCCACCTTCACGTCCATTTTATGAATTGCTTCACTCCACATGTCCCACACCAATTGCCCATCTCCCAGCGCTGTGGGCCCGTGGCATTTCACACAGCCGCCGGTGGTGTAAAACACCTGCTTGCCGCGCTCGATGGAAGCCGTGCTGCCGAAATCTTTCGGCGGCGTCGGCACCTGGGTCGATTGGCTGGGAGCATTTTTCCACTTGGCCGCAATCGGCGAAATCACCGTGTTGACCAAAAACTCTTTCGTCGTGGGGAAGTCTTCTTTATCCGGATCGAAAGCATCCGCCAGTTTGTACTGATTGATCAGCTCCAACTCCGTCTGGCCACGCATGCTCAAATATTCCACGTATTCCACCAACGCATAAATTTCCCCTTCAGAAAGCAGCTTGAACGAAGGCATCGCCGTGCCCGGAATGCCTTCTTGCAGCGTACGCACTAAATCGGCATGAGTGGGCGGCTGATTCGATGGCGTCGATTTGAATTTGAACCACCCTTCGCGGTAATCGCGCGGGTACGGTTTCAAAAACAGCGCCGTCGGCCCCATGCCGTCGCCGGTAATGCCGTGGCAGTGGACGCAGTGCAAGCGGAACAAGCCTTGCGTGTAGCCCTTCACCGGCCCGGCCGCGATCTTCAACTTTTGCAAATCGAGCCCCGTTTCCGGCAGCACGAAAGGATCGTCCGGGGTGCCGAACATGGCCAGCAAAATATCGGCAATTTGCTGCTGATGCTTGTCGGAAACGTTGGTATCGGCCAGTTGCACCAGGTTGGCATGAAACCGCGCCGGCGACGATTCGCCGCAGCCGGCCGCAAGCGGCAACACCACCAACATCGTCACGCTAAGCCAGCCAGTATTTCGCCAAGAATTTAACATGGGCCCAAGGGAAAGTTTGATATCAGATCAAAATGGTTTTGGATTTAGATTCGCCACTGCGTGTCGTATTTTCGAGCTTCTATTTTGCATTACTTTGCCGCCAGCGTCGCCGCCGGCACTTTAATATCTTTCAAATCCAGCACCTGGTCCGGCTGCAGAGTGACCGTGAACCGCCCGTTGGGCTGCCACTTCAAATCAGGCCGGTCGGCTTGCAAGGCGCCGTTGGAGCCGCTCGACGATTCATGCCACGCCTGGAACTCCAATGGAATGCCGGCCGGCACGTTTTTCAATTCGAACGTGCCGTCTTTGTTCGAGACGGCCACATACGGATGCGATTGCACCACCACGTAGCCTTTCATCCATGGATGAATGTTGCACACCGCGGTGGCGGGCGAAGGCTCGGCACTACCCAGCTTTTGCACCGCCGGCGGCGAGCCCGAGGGAATAATGGCGTTGAACGGCGCGTTGCTGGCAAAGGCGATGTTGGTGTTGTGGCTCACCGTGTCGGAGTTTTTAATATCCAGCGGTTGCCCGGTCCGAACCGCGACAATGTGCGGCACAAAGTGACAATCGTGATTATCCAGCAGCACGGGCTGTTCGGCGGTGGCTGCGTAATCGGGATGCACTTCGATATTTTTGTTGCGAGCAAACAACACCACGTTGGCCAGCCCGCCGTCGCTGGAAACCAGCAGCGCTTCGTTGGCCAACGGATGTTTGCCGCACACCTCGGGATCTTTCGTGATGGAAAGATTAGCCGGCGTTGGCGGCGCGCCGTCGTACACAAACCGGCCTTTCATCGTCCCCCAGCCCGTGGCCTTCGCCGCCGCTGGCGTTTCCACCGCGGCTCCGCCTCCGGACGCAGTGGCATTGCTCACCAGCGTCAGCCGAATTTTATCCGCCGCCTCGGCATTGCCCGGCGAATCGTTGGGCATCGGCCGGGCACAGCCTGCCATCCACAGGAGCGCCAACAAATCAATCATCGAAAACCACCTGAACCACTTCATCGACTGTTCTCCGCTTCAACCTTCCCGGACACGCCGGGAACTAAAAAACCGCCCACTTGCCTCCGACCTCCAACTATTTATTTCCAATCACTAACCAATCACCTCCTCACCATTCACTCCTTATTAAACAGCGACGGATCAAGCTTGATATCGCCCAAATCATTTGCGCCCGCCTTGACGGTGTACTTAAACCGTCCACGGTTATCCGTTTTTGTGCTATCAATTTTGGTGTTTGCCACATTGCCCGCTTTTTCTTGCCACACTTGGAATTCCAACTCCGTGCCGGCGGGCAGGTCCTTAATTTCAAACTTCCCGTCCTTACCCGACACGGCAAAATACGGATCGGGCCGCACCAGCAGATAGGCGTTCATCCAGGGGTGAATATTGCACGTGATTTTCGCCGGAAATGGCTCCCCCAAGGACAGCGTCATATCTTCGTCTTTGCCCGAGGGAATGACGCCATTGAAGGGTGCATTGGCTTTCAGATCGGCCCCGTTGGTGTTGTGGCCCATGGGATCGGAGTTTTTAATTTCCAGCGTTTGCGTCGTGCGAATGGCCAAGGCGTGCGGTTGGAAGCGGCAATCGTGATTGTCCAGTACCACCTTTTCATTCGCCGTGGCCGCATATTCCGGCGCCGCCTTCACGTCTTTGGTGCGCACCCAAACAAACACGTTTGCCAAGCCACCGTCGTCGGCCACGACCAGGCTCTCGTTGTTGAGCGGATGCTTGCCGCACACTTCCACATCTTTATCAGGAGTGATTTTCGCCGGCACTGGCGCCTTGCCGTCATACACAAACCGCCCGGTCAGCGTGCCCCAATCGTCGGCGTGCGCGGCACTATTAAACATTGCGGCGGCAACGGTCACAGCAATGGCAAAAAGCGTCATAAGAATACTGCGAATCGTTTTCATGGTGTGTGTCCTCCGGTAGCGGCAAGTAGATATGGCATGATGCATGGTCTATGGGTTATTGCTCGTACTGCCTGTCGGCGGTGTGGCACTCGCCCCGGCGCCTGGGGCAGCGCCGCCTGAACTGGCCCCGCCGGTCGCCCCTGCGGCCGGTTTAATCCACGATTTCAGCGTGAATTGCGCCTTGGTGAATCGATCCCAATTCATCAGCAAATCGATCACGCCGTCAAGCTGCTGTTGGCTGTTGCCTGGGAACAAATCTTGCGCCACCGGTTGGCCCGGCGGAATGTTCACCGGCATGCCGGTGTACGGCAAAATGCGCTTGGGATTTCCCACCCAGTGTTCCACGTAGTCGGGCCGCAGCCGTTCGTTGACGCGATCTAATTGCGGACCCATGGCCCGTACGCTGCCGCCGGGAGTGTAATCGCCCACCAGGTGGCACTTCACGCAGTAGTTGTTGTTCGTCACGATTTTAAGCGCATCAACCAGGCGGTTGTGATGGCTTAGTTCCTGGGCCGTGAGGTAATCGCCGCTGGTTCGGGCATCGAACTCGTAAGGCGCGGGAGCGTCGTCCCGCGCGGCGAAAAAGTCGACCAACGCGGTGGCGTCGTTGGAACTCATGTTGAATTTCGGCATCCGCAGCACGACCGCCGGACGAATGGGGTACGGCTCCAACAGGAAATCGTGCAGCCAGCGGGTTTGCACTTTTTGGCCTTCGCCGATCAGCGGCGGCGGCAGCCAACCCCACGCTTCATCCGCCTTGGCGTTGGGATTTATTTTTTGCTCGTCGGCCACTACCGTCGGATAAATCCAGCGGCCTAAATCGCCGCCACGCCCGGAAAACTTGGCCGTGACGCAATTGTCGGGCACCAGCGGATTTTTCGAACCCACGAGCCAGGCCTTGCCGTCCAGCAACGTGTCATGCCACAGCGTGAAGCGTTCGCCCAGGCCGCCCCCTTCGAATTTGTCGCCGTCCTCGTTTTCGTCGGTGGTGGCAACTTCCCCTTTGGCGTCGACCACCGGCCGGCCGTACAGTTGCGCGTGCAACAGGCCGCGGCGATCTTCCTTTTGCGAATCCTCAATTTGCGCCGGCGTGAAGTGCGGCATCTCGAACGGATAATCGGCCGTCTGCACGGCCGCGCCCAGCGAACCGGCCTTGTAGGCCACATCCCAGCGGTCAAACTCCAACTGGTGGCACCCCGTGCAATTGAATTGCTCCACCATCTTGATGCCGCCAATCACGGCCTGTTCGCGCGGATTTTCGCTGTAGCTGGCCACATATTGCGGCGCCGGCGGTTCCGAAACCAGGCCCAACACAAACGTCATGATGGCTTCAATTTCGTCCTCTTTGAACGGAAATTGCGGCATCCGCAGGCGCTCGTTGTAGCCCTTGTTTTCGGTCTTCTTGAAGTCGTAGCTGCGTGGCGAGTGGAGTTTTTGCCAGATGAATCCTTCGCGCTCGTGCCCCAACAGTTTTTCCATCAGCCAGCCCTGCGTGGGGCCCAGTTCGTCGATGGCGTAATCCATGTTTTCCTGCGGCTCACTGGCCGGCCGAGCTGGCGTGCCATACGGCATGTGATCTGCAACTTGCGAAGCCGCCGCTTGATTTTGAACACTCGCTCCCTGATTCCCTCCGCCGGACTGCTCCTTGCTTTTCCCCGAACCCTGAACCCCGACCCCAGTGCCCTCCTGCTGCGGCCAGGCGTAGTGGGTCACATACTCGCCAATTTGCTCGAACGCCAACCGTGAAGGATCTTTCCGCCCCCAGTCGGCCAGCGCCGTGCCGATCGGCTTGGCGTCTTCAAACCCGGGAATGTCGTGGCAGCCGAAGCAGCCGTACTTGCTGATGGCGCGGCGGCCCACATATTTCAGCGCCCGCTCGGCCGCGGCGCCTTCTTTGATTTCGCTCTGCTTGGAATTCTGAATCAACTCGATTTCCGCTCCCGTCACCCCGACGGCGCGATCCTGCGGAATCCCTTCCTGCAAGTATTGCTTCGCACGCTCGGTCGGATATTTTTCTTTCAGATACACGAGCGCCAAATCAAACAAGGCCGCTTGTTCGGCCGGTGTCAGCTCGTTTTCCGCAGGCACGTCGGTCGGCTTCCAGCCTTCCGTCGATTGCATTAAGAAAGCCACGATGTCCGCAATCGGGTCGCTCACGCTCCCGTCGGCCGCTGTGACCGGCGTCAGCATGGTGTTGGGCATCACCGTGCGGGCGTGATAGTGGGCCGGATTTTTAATCCAACTGTACAGCCACTGCGCGCCATATGGCTCCAGCGACAGCTTAGCCCCCACGCGCGATAAGTTCGGACCTTGCGTGGCCATCGCCTGAGGAAAATCGGCGTGTTGATGGCAGGCGATGCACCGCATCTCAAACGCTTTTTTGCCACGCTCCGCCGACGGCTGCGCGGTAACGCCGGAAAACGGCTCCAAATAATCAAACGGTTGGCTGTTCGTCAGCAGATACTTCGCGATTGCCCGTATTTCCACCGGCTCGTAGCGCTGCGCATCGACGAACCCGGGGCTGTCTTCGTAAACCAGGTTGCCTTTGTCGTCGCGCATCGGCTGACCTTTGGCATCCAATTTTTCGGTCGGGACCAGGTGATCCCATAACCCGAAGAACCGCGGCATTTTTGTGCTGGGCCGAAAATCTCGCGGATTGCGAATCCACGAATAGAGGAAGTCGAACCCGTCTTTGCTGCCCACGTATCGCAAGCTGGGACCCACTTTGCGGAACGTGCCGGGGGTTTCCACGTCTTTCAGCGCGCCCTCCAAATGATCCGTTGCGGGTGCCAGCACCGGCGTCGCCGGCTCTTTGGTTGCCGCATCTGCCACCAAAAATTCGCGCAAGCGGCGGCGAGCGGAGTCATCGTCCGGATGGCCGATCAGACGTTCCACCCAGCTCTTTTCTTCATCCGTTAATTTTGCAAAACCAGGATCGGCTTTGATTTGCTGTGCCGCGGCGTAAAACGTCGGTTCGGCTCGCACATCGGGTCCCACGCGCGTGTTCGGCCCGTTGAATCCGTTGATTTCGTGGCAGCCGAAGCAGCCGTAATTCCGCACCAATTCGTAACCCTTTAGCAACGTCGGCGCCGGCGGGTCGGGATATTTCGCGCTCGGCTCCAAATCGACCACTTCATGATGGCATTTCAGGCAGCTCGCTTCGTCGAACGCCCGTGGATACATCGGGAAAATCCAATGGTGGTTGTTGAACCAGCCGTAATCGTGCGCCCAGTCGCGCCCCTGCTGCGGCGAATTTGGCGTGTGCGAGGCCCATTCGAACGACGTCGCGCTCCCCTGCCCTTGATGGCATATCGTGCAGCCGAATTTATCCTTGGGATGCGGGCTGCTGCCGCCCACGAACAAATCCAGCCGGGGATGCGAACTGAACGGCTCCGGCACGCCGCGGCGGATGGTCAACTCCAACGGCTGGCCCCACTTCACGTTCGTCAGTAAATTCACCAGCGCACGATCAAAATCAACCACGCGCGCATCGTTGATTTTTACCAGCACGTCGCCGGCAATCAATCCGGCCAGCGCTGCCGGACTTTGGGGAAACACGGCGCCGATAGTCACGTCATCGCTCTTCACCATGCCCCGGTCGGCTAGCGCAAACCCGTATACTTGCTCCACATTCACGGGAACTTCGTCCCCCGCAGAATCTTTCTGCGGCTGCGGCGCCTCTTTGGGCGTGGCCAGCGAAACCGTGAAGTTATGCGTTTGCTCATAAGCGGGCAGCACCGCCGAACCAGGCTGCGTTTTTTCGATGGCCTGATGGCACGTCGTGCAATGATCGAACCGCGCCACTTCTTTGAAATTGTTGTTTAGCGTCAGGTCCGGAAGCCAGATCTGATCGATCTTCAGCGCGCTGTTGAAAGCGTCAAGAATGGGCATTTCCAAGACTTGCTTGCCCGGGTTGGCCTTGCGTTGCACAAATGCCTTCCGCAACTGCTCCAACTTGTGTTGATGCTCCTGCAGGTTTTTCGCCGCTACATCCTCCTCCGACGTAATTTGTTTGAAAATGGAATCCAATTCCTTGCGGTGCGTTTGCTCCTGTTGTTGCATGGCTGTCAGCCCGTCGACATCGTGTTTGGCCTGGTCGATGTTCAACTGCAACTGCGCGGTTTGTTCCGCCGGCGCACTTTCGCCTACCGCCAGGCTGTAGGTCGCCATGGCCTTATCGAGAACCGCCTTCCGGAATTTGAGATTGCTCGTGAGATTGTCTTCGCGGAATTTCACCCGGCTGATGAGGTCGCGCATTCGGTTATACAAATCCATCCGCAAATCGCGCCGCTGGCTGGCATCGGTGTAGCCGGCCAGTTTTTCGACGTCGGCGGAAACCAAATCAGCGGCCTGGGAATCTGCGGCGGCTTGCGATGCATCTTGCGCGTCGGTTTTCTTTTTCGCTTCGGTCACGAACTTCGCAAACAGTTGCCGACCTGTGTCCGAAAGCGCCGCCCCTTGCACCGCCTCCAATTGTTGCTTGAGTTGCGTTTCCGTCAGGCTGAAATCGGCGTTGTTTTGTTCATTGATTTTGGCGTCGGCCGTCCACGTTTCGATGTCCCGAAATTCCCGCTGGTAGTTTTTCCACGACCGGTTATGGTCCGCCGCCAGCATCCACACCGTGGTCACCAGCATAATCACGCTGGCCACGCCGAACACGACGTGCATCGACTTCATCGTGCGCCAGGTTGATTCGGTTGCGGGCATAAAACGCGGTCCGTGGTCAGTTGTCCGTTGTCACTGGTTTGAATCACCCATGATCTGAATGTCCGCTTGCGGTTTAGCAAATGACAAAAGACCACTGACAAATGACAATTTCAAAAATTTAAAAAATACTCCGGAATCGCGATGATGTATTTCAAATTCACCGTCCAACGCAGCACCATTTTGATGGGCAGCGTCATCATCAGCAGCAACATGTTCGACATCAGCATGTAGCGGAAAAAACCCATCTTCACGAAAAACTTCCGGAAGACCGTTACCGCCATCAGCGGCGGCAGCACAATGAAGTACGCCAACACCGCCAGAATGCCCGGCGCTTCGCGCAGCAGGATGTACCCCAGCGATTCGCCAAAGCTCGCCCCGGGCGGCGCATGCGGCAGCGATTGCCCCAGCCAGTTGATCCAAAAGTATTCCGACAGGTTGCGGTTATTCAGCACGTCCACCTTGTGCATGTCCCACGTTTCAAACGGCCCGAAAATGTTCCAATTCGGCCCGCGCAAAAATGTGCCCAGCACAATCAGCGTCACCCACAATTCCAAAAATCCAAACTGAAACACCAGGTAACTGAACTTCCGCTCGGCAATGGTGTAGTAGCCATTCCCTTTTTTGTTGAAATCCATGTACGGAATGGCCATCAGCCCGAAAATCACCAAACTGGGCAGCACCACGCCGGCATACCACGGATCGAAATACACCAGCATTTCCTGCAGACCCAAGAAGTACCACGGCGCCTTGGACGGATTGGGCGTTTTCACGCGGCTGGCCGGTTCTTCCAGCGGCGCTTTCAGCGCGATGGCCCACACCAATAGCAGCGCCGTCAAGGCGATCATGCAAATCAACTCGGTGTACACCAAGTCGGGCCAGACCAGTACTTTTTCGTCGTCCAGTTTTTCCAGCGGCACTTCGCCCCGGGCGGTGCGCTCGTCGTTTTGCACCGCTTTGTTGGCGGCCAGCCAGGTAAAAAAGCCCAGCAGAAACACCATCGAAACGATGGGCACGTTGTCCGGCTTGGTGACGATCGCCGCGAAGTTGGGATCGGTCATGGCCATGCCCATGACCAGCAGCACCACATTGAGCATGGTCCAAGCGACCAGCGGCTGCACGAAGAACTTGCGAAACACAAAAAACACGATCAGCAGTCCGCTGGTACCCAAGCTGTACATGGTCGGGCTGGTAAGTTTGTCGACCGTATCGCGCACAAACTGCGGCAACTGCGGCATCATGGCTTCGTTGGCGCTAGCCGCCAGCGGCGACAAAATAACAAACCCAACCGCCACGGCCACCCAAACGAGCGCCGCCCCTATCGCACCCTTGCGCTTCCACAGCACAAACGCCATCACGGCGTTCATCATGGCCAGTGCCAAATAGTACCCGCCCAGGAAGCCGGAAATCCTATCCAAAAATTCCGGCAAATTCCCCTCGGCCGCCAAGAGCGGCACCACAGCCTTCAGCGTAATGTGGACGTCCATGGAAGCTAATTCCGGCTCAATTTAGTACACCCACCGATCACCATCCACCGCCAGCCGACCACTGCCTATCGCGTATCGCCTATCGTTCACAGCGGCCCGCTGATTCCGCCGTCTTTGCGCACGCGCCAAAAGTGAATGGCCATGAGCGTGGCCGCCGCAATCGGAATCGCCACGCAATGCAGCACGTAAAATCGGTTCAAGGTTTCTTCGCCCACGAAGCGCGCGCCCAGCAAACCAAAGCGCGCATCGCTAGCGTTGGTAATCATGTCGCGCCCGCCAATCGAAAGCAGCGCATGCCCGGGACCTTCGTGTCCCAATAGCGGCGTCGCCCGGGCCATGTTCGAACCCACCGTGATGGCCCAAATCGCCAACTGATCCCAGGGCAACAAATACCCGGTGAACGACAACAGCAGCGTCAACAGCAGCAAAATCACACCCACTACCCAGTTGAATTCACGCGGCGGTTTGTAACTGCCCGTCAAAAACACTCGATACATGTGCAGCCACACCGTAATCACCATGGCATGAGCGCCCCAGCGATGCAGTTCTCGCATAATGCCCAGGCTCACCACGTCGCGCAGCGCCAAAATATCGTTATAGGCCCATTCCAGCGTGGGCCGGTAGTAAAACATCAGCAGCACGCCGGTGACCGTTTCGACCAGAAACAGAAAAAACGTCACGCCCCCCATGCACCAGGTGTAGCTCAGCGCGATGCCCTGTTTTTTAATCGATACCGGATGCAAATGCAGGAAAAAATTGGTGAGCATCACCACGATGCGATTCCGCCGATCCACCGGCATGGGATGGCGGAATATGCTCTTCCAAATTTGACTATTGCGAATCGTTTCGCCGAGAGACATGGATGCGAGTTAGTTCAAAGATTTGATGATTGTGCAAATCCACCACGGACGCCACCGAAAGTCAAAAAAGTCGAAGAGTCTAAAAGTCAAAGGGTGCGATGAACTGTTTCATTTTTCGACTCTTAGACTTTTCCATTCTTCCACCTACTCCTTCTCACACCGGCACAAAACAATCGGGATCGGTCCACTGCCCCAACTCTTCCTGGAACGTACGGCTTTTATCCACTTCCAATTGACCATCGTCGCCAATGTGGATGGCATACCGTTCCAGAGGCCGGGGTGCTGGGCCTTCAAAATTAATTCCGTCTTTGTAAAACCCGCTGCCGTGACAGGGGCATTTGAATTTTTGTTCCGCTTCCAGCCAGTTGGGGGTGCAGCCCAGATGCGTGCAAACGGTTTTTAGTGCATAAATTTCCGGCTTGCCGTTGTACTCGCCGTTCACGATCCACACGCCATTGGAGGCCACGAATTTGGTTTCCACCTGCCCGGGCGCGAAGTTTTCCTTGGGACCCACTTTGAACTGGCTGGGGGGCTCAGTCAGCACGTTCGGGAACATGAAGCGCGCAAAGCCAAGCGTCCACAAACCGCCGGTCGCAGCCATCGCCGTCATGCCCACCGCCAACGCCGAGCCAAAAATCGTCCCCAAAAAACTGCGGCGATCTTCTTCCGCGGCCGCCGGCTTGGCGGGCGAAAGTTTCGCATATGCCGGTTTCGGCGGCATCGGCGGCACCGCCATTTTTTCTTTCGCCGGCGCTTTGGGCGATGCCTTGGCCGCAGGCAGTGCCGCCGCTTGTGCCTTCGTCATTGGACCCGGCTTTGCTCCCGCGCGAGCGGCGGCCAAAATGCTGGCAGTATCTTTCTCTTTCACCACCGCCGCTGCCACGGGTTTGGCAGCAGGCTTAGTCGCGGCTTTCTCCGGGTTTGCTTTTGCGACGGCGGCCGCGGGCTTATCGCCCGGAGCTTTGGCAGCAGGCTTCGGCGCGGCAGATTTCGCCGCCGGAGCAGCACCCGGTGCGGCGCCAGGCTTGCCGGCGCGGGCCATGGCCAATATATCTTTCACGCTGGGACGTTCGCCCGCCGCCAACGGTTTGGCAGCCGGCTTAGCCGCAGGTGCGGGAGCATCCTCCGCAGCGACAGGTTCTGCCGCGGCTGGCGCAGCTTCTTCCGCAGGTGCAAAAGCCTCTTCGGCGCCTGCCGCTGCCACGTCAGCTTTGCTCGCCGGTGCAGCGCCGCCTTCTTTGCCATCTGCCTTACGGGCCGCCGCCAGAATTTCGGCGACCGACATCTTTTTCTTGTCTGCCATAACGCTAATCCCTAATCCGCCGGCTTTCCTTGCAGGCGGCACACAATCGCCGGCGCTATCCGCCTGGGTTGGAAAGACACCCGCGATTGATTCACATCCCAATCCTTCAGAATGCACAGCATTGAACCGTGCCGGCACTCGGTTGAGGAGGGGTTTGTGAGATTTTTCACGAAGTATCCCATGTTGTAGCTACCATTCAACTTTTGTCAACCGGGAATCTCCCCACGAAGAGCACCCTTTTTAATTTTACGCACAACGCACAATCGCACGAAATCCCCTCGTTCGGGCCGCAAAAATCATGACCTTCCCTAGCCATTTTTCTGCGTTTTCTCCATTGTGCCCGTTCGCTCCCAGCCACACTCATGCCACGGCGCTTGATGCTTTTGCCAACCGCTCGCACAATACACTGCGTAGCCATTGCAAAGAGAGTTACCAACAGAGAATGCTGCTGCATCATCATTGACAAGCAACGGACCGGCAGCACGCGGCACAACTCACGGAGGATCGCAACTTATGAACATCTTGATTATTGGCGCCGGCGGGCGCGAACACGCCTTGGCCTGGAAAATTAAGCAGAGCCCGCGGGTCAAGCGAGTTTTTGTCGCCCCCGGCAATGCCGGCACGGCCGCCGACGCGGAAAATGTCGATCTTTCCCCGACCGATTTTCCGCGCCTCATCCGCTTCGCCAAAGAAAACGAAATCGCTCTAACCGTGGTCGGCCCGGAAGCGCCGCTGGTGGCCGGCATTGTCGACGCCTTTCAGGCGGAAAAGCTGCGCATCTTCGGTCCCTCCAAATCCGCCGCCGAATTGGAAGGCAGCAAAGTCTTCTGCAAAAACTTGCTCCGCCAGGCCGACGTCCCCACGGCCGAGTATCAAGTCTTCCGCGAAATTACCCGCGCGCTCACCTACCTGCGCGATCGCGAAGATGTGCCCGTCGTGGTGAAGGCCGACGGCTTGGCCGCCGGCAAAGGCGTCTTCGTCTGCCGCGGCCGCGCCGAAGCCATGGATGCGGTCAACAGCCTGGCTAAACAAAAAATGTTTGGCGAGGCCGGCCGCCAAATCGTCATCGAAGAACGACTCGAAGGCCACGAGGCCAGCGTCTTGGCCATCACCGATGGCCGCACCATTCTCACGCTCCCCGCCGCGCAAGATCACAAGGCTGCCTTCGACGGCGATACCGGCCCCAACACCGGCGGCATGGGCGCATACTGCCCCACGCCGCTCATCACCGAAGCCGATCTCCACCGCATCGAGGAGCAAGTCCTGGTCCCTGTGGTCCACGCCCTCAAACGGATGCGTCGACCCTTCCGCGGCGTGCTGTACGCCGGGCTGATGATGACCGGCCAAGGCCCCCGCGTGCTGGAATTCAACGTCCGCTTCGGCGATCCCGAATGTCAGCCGCTGCTGATGCGATTGCAAAGCGACCTGGTCGATTTGCTCGAAGGCGTCGTCGACGACCGATTAGTTACCGTCGGGCCGCCGCAGTGGGATCCGCGCACGGCCGTGTGTGTCGTCATGGCCAGCGCCGGCTACCCGGGCAGTTACGAGCGCGGCCTGTCCATCCGTGGCCTGGACGAAGCGGCCAAAGTCCCCGACGTAAAAGTGTTCCACTCCGGCACCGCCACTGCCGACGGACGCGTGGTAACCAACGGCGGCCGTGTGCTGACCGTCACCGCGCTGGGCAATTCCATCCCCGCCGCCAAACTTTCCGCCTACACTGCCGTCAAGCAAATCCGTTGGGAAGGCGCCTGGTGCCGAAAAGATATCTCCGACAAAGCCCAAGGCTACACTCATAGAGAGTAGCTCTCATGGAAGAAATAATTCCCGCGATGGAATTGCCAATCTGCGAGCGGATGCAAGAAGCAATGACCTGCCACTCAGCCGTAAATCACCTTGGCTGCATAGCGAAACAGCAATACCACCGCCCCAACAAAAATCACCCCAGCGCCCAAAATTTCGATCACTAGCGCCACAGGAAATGTCGTCGAGCCACCCGTATTGCCGCCCCCTCCGGGCAAATCGTATTGCGGTACAACCTGCGGGTCAGAATCCTCCCGCGTAGTCGCCAGCGTTTCGGTACGAATTCCAGATGCAGGAGTTTCCTCTAAGCTGGACACAGTTTGCACGCCCTGCAATGGGCTCGCGTCCAAATTCGACAGGGAAGTTTCCAGTGTCTTCAAACTCGACGAGGGTGAATCGGGAACGGTTTGTCCCTGGGCCCTGGCGAAAACAAACAAGCCGCCAATCAGAAATGCCCCAACCAGCGATGGCTTGAACATA